>Ga0209347_1001654_pt1 | contig 34295 bp, 33 predicted proteins | sample AutmiccommuBRH23_FD_187382 | JGI IMG/M metagenome (GOLD analysis project Ga0209347, IMG submission 187382) | Deep subsurface microbial communities from Mt. Terri, Switzerland - Autotrophic microbial communities BRH/23 (SPAdes) (version 2) | ecosystem: Environmental > Aquatic > Deep subsurface >...
CGCCTCAAGTCCGGTTCTAATCGGTTTGCCCCCCGAGATCCCTGAAGCCGCAAAAGCGGCTAAAGCAACCGGCGGAGTGATATCTGCAATAATTCCAAAATAGAAGGCAAACATATGCGCAGATAAGACGAGCGCCACAGGAATACTTTCCGGATTAGGTCCGGCTAACAATAAGATAATTGCCGGTGCCGCCATTGTCGAAGTTATAATATAGTTGGCTGTGGTCGGTGACCCCATTCCTAAAACTATCGAAGCGATCATCGTTAAAAATAGCGTTAATAGAATTTGTCCACCGGAAAGCGAAACCAGACCATTAGCGAATTTCAGCCCTAAACCGGTTAAGGTTATAGTCCCAACGATTAAGCCGGCGGCTGCAGTAGCGGCGGCAACACCTAATGCGATTCTTGCTCCGTTTTCTAGTGCCTTAATAATATCTCCAAAAGACATTCTTGTTTCTTTCCGGACAGCCCCCACTAGAATTACACTAATAATTCCCCAGATAGCTGCGCGAATCGGAGTGTAGCCGGCCATTAAGAAGCCGATAATTACGAAGATCGGCAGTAATAAATACAGCTTTTTCAGTACCTCTTTTTTGTTTGGCAGCTCCTCTTTAGTTAAGCCACGAAGTCCAATTCTTTTTGCCTCAAAGTGTACCATAATCCAGATACCAGTAAAATATAGAATTGCCGGGACGGCTGCAGCTTTGGCAATGTCCCAATACGGAATATTCGTGAATTCTGCCATTAAAAAAGCGGCAGCACCCATAATTGGCGGCATTAACTGTCCACCCGTCGAAGCTGCTGCTTCAACTGCTCCGGCAAACTCCGGACGATATCCGGTTTTTTTCATCATCGGGATCGTAAAGGAACCAGAGGTTACTACATTAGCAACTGAACTTCCGCTAATCGTTCCTTGTAAGGCGCTGGAGAAGACCGCAACCTTCGCCGGACCGCCAACCTGCTTGCCGGCGATCAATAGTGCCAGATCATTAAAATACTGTCCAACACCTGTTTTTTCTAAAAAAGCTCCAAATAGTAAAAACAGGAAAATAAATGTTGAAGAAACCCCTAAGGGTGTTCCCAAAATCCCCTCTAGAGTAAAGTACATATGACTTATTAAACGCTCGAAGCTAACACCCCGATGCTCCAAAAAGCCGGGCATATAGGCACCATACCTAGAATACAGCAAAAACAAAATGGCGATAACTGTAATTGGGATGCCAACCACTCGTCTGGCTGCTTCAAGCACCAATACAATTGCCACTCCACCAACGATAAAATCCACTAAAGTATACGCCCCTGCGCGTAGCACCAAATCATTATATTCGATAACCCAATAAAGACCCACACCCACACCAAGCAAGGCTAAAATGGCGTCATAGAACGGAAGTCGATCTCTCTTTAAATTTTTTACAGCTGGAAATAATAAAAATATTAGTCCTAATGCAAAAGCCAAATGCACTGATCTCTGCAGTTGTGATTGCAGCTGACCAAAAAAGGCCGTGTACAGCTGAAATAAGGAAAACCCTACTGCCCCGTATTTCACTAGCTTAGCAAGGAATCCTTTGTAGTTGCGATAACGCGACTCTTTATCGTACTTACTTAATAGTTCTTGAATTTCAGCTTCGGACATGGCACTCGAATCATTATCCGCTAATTTTACTTGTTGTTTTTCCAAGGCCTAAACCTCCCACTTAAAAGCTCAAAAATGCTCAAATTTGCTGCCTTAATCCTGACTAGCGCTCCTGGCGCAGATAGGTTTGCCAAGTCCAACTCCTTACCGTTTATCAGTAAGTGATGATTAGCAATTAATTGCCCTATCCGTAAATCAATCTGAGAATAATTTCTATTCATATTCTTAATAATAATTTTTCCTTCCGCTAATTCCAACACTTCCCCCTCAGAAAGCTCCGAAGGCATACCTACGCTATACGATTCAAAGTGAGTCTCCGTAAGGGTAATAGTATTGTTCTCCTCAATCCTATAGTAATCCTCTACAGGAGTTAAATTGGTAGAGTGAATGAAGCTAATAACGAATTGATTATTGCTCCGCACTGAGGAGCTAAACAGGATTGTTTCGGCTGAGGCGTCCAGAATCAGCAAACGCGAAAATAAAGGAAAGATCATTATTAAAAATAATAGTGCTATTGCCAATAAGAACAGCAATAGCTTTCTTAGAAAAAACCGAGGGGCAGAACTATGCCACCTCGGCTGTGTTGTAAAAGCAATAGTCATTTTTTATTTCAGACCTTTTTCTTTATAAAACTTTAAGGCTCCCGGATGAAGGTCTAAACTCATACCCTCTAAAGCTGTTTCTAAGGTGATAGACTCAGCCTTTTTATTGATCGCTACTAATTTATCAGTATTCTCAAAAATCGCTTTAGTAATTTCATAAACTAAATCCTCGGAAAGTTCTTTACGAACGACTAGCATAGCTTTAACTGCAACAGTAGTAACCTCACCCACCCCTGAATAGGTTCCTGCAGGAATAGTTTGTTTGGCATAATATGGGTACTTATTTACCAGCTTTTCAATAACATCGTCCCCGATAGAAAGTAATTTAACACCTTTTGTTGCAGACAGTTCAGTTACAGCTGAGGTTGGAGCACCGGCAGTAACAAAAGCAGCGTCAAGATTACCATCTTGAATTTTCGCTGAGGAATCCCCAAAGCCTAGATATTCTACCTTTAGATCATCAAAAGTGAGGCCATATGCTTCTAAAATTTGACGAGCATTAGCTTCTGTTCCACTACCGGCGTCACCAACGGAAACCCTTTTCCCTACTAACTCCTCAACTGAATTGATGCTGCTGTTAGCAGGTAAAACTATTTGGATGGTTTCATGGTACAATGTAGCAATCCCTGTCAAATTCTCGATCTTTCCAGTTGCTTCAAACATCTTTTGTGTTCCAGTCCGAGCATAATCCGCAATATCGGTCTGCGTAAAGGCTAAATCTACCTCACTATTAGAAAGTAAACGCATGTTTTCCACAGAAGCTCCAGTAGATTGCGCCGAAGCGCTTACATCAGTATTATCTGTTATAATTTGTGCAATTCCACCACCAAGCGGAAAATATGTACCGCCTGTTCCCCCTGTAGCAACTATCAACTGTTCAGGGTCAGAAGATGTATTTGTTGAAGAAGAGCAAGCAGCTAAAGTAAAGACCAAAACAACCGCTAAAAATAAAAATAAATATTTTTTCACAATTTTTCCTCCTTTTATACTAGTAAAAATAATTAGAATATTTTAAAATTAGTATACAGGACGAGCTACTATATCCTACAGAAAACTACTAAAAAATACTTCGACCTATTCTCACATCTTACCTCTCACTTCTATTTCTTGATACAGAGCATAGATAAATTTGCGCAGATTTATTTTCGATAATCGAGAACTATTTTCTCGTTCCAGTTCCCGCATTTTTAAGCGAATCTCGTTAAAATCAAAAAATCTAGTCGAATAGTATTCAAACTTCGGGTGAGCATAATCAGTCAAACCCAGCGAAGCCATGTTAATCATTGCTTGATTTACTGTTCTGCGTAATCTTTGTTCTAAAGCCTTAATTTCCTTATCGGTACTCTTATCCTGCTTAAAGCTTAAGGCCTGAAGATAAATCTCTTTTAGAGTATTTTTATCCAAAATATTCGGTTCTAGATTCTTCTTGCGGTATAAATAATCCATGATGATTAGCAAATCATTACTGCCGCTCTCACCAATAATGCCGATTTCACCTAAAATTTGCAGGACAGTCTCCTGAATATCTGGAACAGTAGACTGTTTTTTAGGAGTATTCGGCTGGTGGATATACGCCAAACTTTCTTTAATCTTATTTAGGGATTGTTCCATGACCATTTGTTCTTTAACCTTACTAATAACCGATGATACCTCGACAAGGTTAATGGGCTTATGGATAAAATAATCGACTCCCTCATTGTAAGCCTTTGCCACCATTTCCTTGTTCTCTACTTGCGAGATCATAATAAATTTACCGGAAAAATTCCACCGTTTAAGATTTTGGACAGTTTCAATTCCATCCTGAAAAGGCATCAGCAAATCGATTAAAACAATATCCGGGAGGAGCTCAAGGATTTCTTTCTCGGCCTCTTTCGCATCCTCCTCCTCACCAATAACCTCACCCAAAAATTCATTAACGATTATTCTACTTAGTATTTTTCGGCTGGCAATATCATCATCTACGATATAATACCGCAAGCAAATCACCTCTCCTCCTTAAGCTTAGCAAGCGGAATGGATACGATAAAAATAGTTCTTCCGGACTTGGAATAAACATCAATCTCTCCGTCTAGTTTGCTAACCATCGATTTAACATGTGACAAGCCGATCCCTGTAGAAGCCTTTCCGGAATCATCAAATTTTGTTGTAAAACCAGGTGTAAAGATGATATCTAGGTCCTCCGGGCGGATTCCCGGACCATTATCGATTACTTGAATCTCCAAAATATCTTTAAATTGCAGCACCTTTATTTCAATATTCCCAGCAACCTCAATACCTTCAACGGCGTTAGCAACCAAGTTGTTTAATATTACTACGAAGGGATAGGTTTTTTTCAGGAGGATCTCGCCTTCAATTTTCACAAGAAATTCAATATTCTTATTCAGCATTATAGCATACTTTTGGTTGGCCCGAACTACAAGATCAACTGCCTCAGTAAGTGTAGAGATTGCCACATTTTCTTCTTGAGTAATAATCTTTTCCAGTCCAGCCAATACTCTTTGATTATCCTTTTTAACCTCATGAACCTCTTGAGAAATTGAGAGTGCCAATTGCTTAATATTAGGAGGCACCTCATCATACCCTTTTAAATTTTGATAAAGGTCAAAGCCCTTTGCGGTGACATTCTCGATATCATTTAACAGCTTCTTTAGGTAAAATCCTTCAACATATAACCCGGATGTGATCAACTGAATATGTTCCAGCTTACTTCTTTGTTCCTTATAGACCGCTTTCATTTGTTTTGTATAAATCAGATTAAATAAGCCGACTACAAAAAAGCTGCGCAGAATCGCGATTATTACCACATACTCCAAATTGATGGGCGTTAACAACGGTTCAGTAGTAAAACGACTGCGAATTAATAACTCAACAATATTAGCTACTCCATCAGTAAAAGCCCCAAGTACCCCTAAATAAAAGGGAAAATCAAATAATTTTTGGGCCTTGCCAAGATAAAGGATCATTGCAAAAACAAAATAAAAACCAATAATCGGCCCATGAGCAATCAACGAACTGCTTAGATCAAAACCGGTAAGTGAAGAAAAATCTAAACCCACCCGAAACAAGGTAACTATTAGACCGGTAATAAGTCCAATTAAGGGATAGGAGATCTCTTTATAAAATAGCAAGAGAAAAAAGAACGCCGCACCCCCTAGACCAAATCTAAAGGAGCTACTAAATACCACTATTTTTAACTCCCCCAAGAAGGCTGTAATCATCACAATAGTGATAATAATCGCCATTTTGGAATACAAACTCTTATTCTCTGTCTCACCCATAAAGAGGACTCCCTATTTAAAATTTATCTTCGGTTTCAACAACACTCTTCTACAAAAAAAGCACCTGAGGTGCTCTTTTGATCGACTGTCTATTAAGGATATAAGCGGTTAAGCAAACGTGGGAAGGGAATTGTTTCTCGCACATGATCAAGTCCACAAACCCAAGCAACCGTTCTCTCTAGGCCTAGTCCGAATCCGGAATGCGGTACTGAGCCATATTTTCTTAAATCAAGATACCATTTATAAGCATCCATCGATAAATTATGCTCTTTAAACCGTTCTTCAATCAGCACCGGGTCATCAATTCTTTGACTTCCACCGATAATCTCCCCGTAACCCTCAGGAGCAATTAGGTCAGCACATAATACTACATCCTGGCGCTGAGGATCCGGTTTCATATAAAAAGCCTTTAGTTCAGTCGGGTAATGAGTAATAAATAAGGGCTTCTCATACTTTTCTGCCAGTGCTGTTTCATGTGGCGCACCAAAGTCCTCGCCCCAGGTAATCTCATGCCCTTCTTCTTGTAACAGCTTAATCGCCTCATCATAGGTTATTCTCGGGAATGGAGCGACTGTTTTAGCCAGCTTAGAAGTATCTCTTTCTAACAAAGCCAACTCATTCTCACAGTTTTTTAGGACTGCTTGTATTACATGAGTAAGGAACTCCTCTTGAATATGTAAATTTTCTTCATGCTCGACAAAAGCCATCTCTGGCTCGATCATCCAAAACTCAATTAAATGTCTTCTGGTCTTGGATTTTTCTGCTCTAAAGGTCGGACCGAAGGAATATACTCGACCAAGAGCCATGGCAGCAGCTTCCATATATAACTGCCCGCTTTGCGACAAATAAGCGTCCTCTTCAAAGTATTTAGTGTGGAATAAACTGGTGGTGCCCTCCGCAGAGGTTGGCGTTAGAATAGGTGGATCAACGAGCGTATAGCCATTTTCCGTAAAATATTCTTGAATTGCTCTGATTATCTCCCCTCTTATTGTCATAATTGCTTGTTGGCGGGGCGTTCTGAGCCATAAATGCCGATGATCCATTAAAAAATCTGTTCCATGCTCTTTTTTGGAGATTGGATACTCTTCAGCCAAATGAATAATCTCTATCTTGCTGATTGTTAATTCATATCCCAACTTAGAACGGTTATCTTCGCGAACCAAGCCTGTAACATATAAGGAGCTCTCCTGAGTTAAGCTATTACATGCCTCCCAAATTTCCTCGGAAACCTCATTTTTAACTACAACTCCTTGAATAAATCCAGTACCGTCCCTTAGCTGCAGGAACTGAATTTTTCCACTGGAACGTTTGTTGGTCATCCAAGCTCCAAAAGTAACCTCTTCTCCAGCATTCTTTGCAATATGTCTTATTGTAACTGTCATAAATAATTCCCTCCGTTATACCAAATATATGGATTAAACTGGTCTAATTATACTATTGGTGCTAATAAAAATCAATTTTAAAAGAACCCGCCATCTGACGAGTTCTTGCTGAAAACCCAATTAAACCTCTTTGCCTAAGATAAATTTCTTAATCCGCTGGAAACCCTCTTGCAATTGATCAAGGGAAGTAGCATAAGATACCCGAATATAATTCGGAGCTCCGAAGCCTGAGCCTGGGATTACAGCTACCTTTGCTTCTTCTAAAAGAGCCTCTGCCCATTCATCGGCATTGGAAAAATCTCTTCCATTCAAGTGCAATACTTCTGAAACATCAACAAATACATAAAAAGCCCCTTGGGGAATAATCGGTTTCAACCCAGGTATTTCCTTAACAAAATCTAACACAATATTTCTTCGTTTCTCGAATTCGTCTCGCATTTTGTTCAGTTCTTCTTGCGAACCGCTCAGCGCCTCCACTGCTCCGTATTGAGCAAAGGAAACGGGGTTGGAAGTACTATGGCTAGCAATATCCGTCATTACACTGATAATCTTCTCATCTCCTGCTGCATAACCAATTCTCCAGCCGGTCATTGAGTAGGTTTTGGACACACCATTAATAACAATTGTTCTTCGGTAAGCATCCTCACTTAAGCTGGCAATACTTACCTGCTCAGCACCATCATATAGAAACTTTTCGTAAATTTCATCAGAGACAATTAGAATATCGTGTTTTCGACAAATCTCCGCTATTTCAAGTAATTCTTTCTTAGAATAAATAGTTCCGGTAGGATTGCTTGGTGAATTAATAATTATCGCTTTAGTTCGGCTGCTTATTGCCTGTTCCAACTGTGCGGCAGTAATTTTATAGCCATTTTCTTCAGCACCCTCAATGAAGACCGGTGTTCCCTCTGCAAGCTTTACTTGTTCTGGATAGCTAACCCAATAGGGAACAGGAATTATTACTTCATCATGAGGATTGCAGATTACTTGGAATAAAGTATGTAAAGCGTGCTTAGCCCCTAAAGTAATAATTATTTGCTTAGCTTGATACTCTAAGCCGTTATCCTTTTGCATTTTTTCAATTACGGCCTTCTTTAACTCAACTATTCCCCCTGATGGGGTATATTTTGTTTGACCTTTTTGCATTGAGTTAATTGCTGACTCAATAATGTGTTCTGGTGTATTGAAATCCGGTTCTCCTGCCCCAAGCCCAATTACGTCAATACCCTTACTTCGTAGTTCCTTAGCCTTTGCTGTAATAGCTAAGGTCGGCGATGGACTTAGCCCCATCACCCGCTTCGCAAGATGCATTACAAAAAACCTCCTTGAATGATTTATTCTGATTTTACTATTCTTAAGGTGTCCCTTGCAATCATTAATTCTTCGTTTGTCGGTACAACAAGTACCTCTACCTTCGAATTGCTGGTGCTTATTCTTCTTACTTCCTTGGAACGCTGTTTATTCAGCTCTTGGTCTATTTCTATTCCGAGGCACAACAAACTGTCCGTTAAGGCTTTTCGCAGGTTATCCGAGTTCTCACCTACTCCGGCAGTAAAGATTAAGACATCTAGTCCATTCATAACTGCTGTAAAGGCTCCAATATATTTCCGAAGTCGATATTCATACATCTCAAATGCTAGTCTAGCCCGCTCATCAGTCTCCAATTTCTCTTCAATATCCCGCATATCGCTGCTTAGCCCAGAGACGCCGATCAAACCACTATGTTTGTTCAGCATGGAATTAACCTCATTAAGAGTTAAATCTTCTTTTCCCATCACGAAGGGAATAATTGCCGGATCCAGATCACCGCTTCTTGTTCCCATCATTAAACCCTCTAGCGGGGTCATTCCCATACTTGTATCAATTGACTTGCCATTCTCAATAGCAGTAATACTTGCACCGTTGCCGATATGTAAGGAAATTATCTTCAACTCTTCCAACGGCTTACCAAGAAATTCTGCCGCTTTTAAACTAACATATTTATGGGATGTCCCATGAAAACCGTATCTCCTGATCTTATGCTTGTTATATAATATTTTGGGAATCGGATACATAAAAGCCTTTATTGGCATCGTTTGATGGAAGGCTGTATCAAAGACAGCGACATTGGCAACAGTTGGCAATACTTCCTCAACTGCTTCAATACCCATTAGATTGGCTGGATTGTGCAGGGGTGCCAAATCGAAGACCCCCTTAATAGCCGCTTTAACCTGTTCATTTACCAATATTGAATCAGAAAATACCTCTCCACCATGCACTACTCGATGTCCTACAGAATCGATCTCAGCAACATCGGCTAATACTCCGTGCTTTTCATCAACTAAAAACTGAAAGACCTTCTCTATCGCAGTCGTATGATCGAGGATTTCTGTAACTAGCTTAGCCTCACTTTTGCCAGTCGGCTGATGCGTTAAGATTGCATCCTCCATCCCAATTCTTTCGACCTTACCGGTTGCAATTACTGATTCATCATCCATATCGAATAATTGATATTTCAAGGATGAGCTGCCACAGTTAAGTACAAAAATCTTCATTATTTCATTCTCCTTTATCTTCGGTTTCAACAAGACTCCCTCTTCAACACCGTAAGAGGGCGTTGCGACCATATATTTCGCACTACGTCGATTAAGCTCCCATGTCCGAAAAAATCGTTGTACTCGAAGAGTGTTTCAATCCTCGAAATAAGTCTCGCTTTAAATTCTTTCACCGAATTCATTATATTTGAAGAAGCCTTCGCCAGTTTTTTCACCCAGATGCCCAGCACGAACTAATTTTCTCAATATTAGTGCAGGACGATATTTTACGTCACCATATTCTCTATATAAAGCATCGGTAACTCTGAATACTGCATCCAACCCCATACGATCAGCCATTTCTAAAGGTCCATAAGGGAAATCAAAGCCTAATCTCATCGCCTTATCGATATCATTGGCAGAGGCTACTCCTTCAACAAGAAGGTTCATTGCCTCGTTTAATAAAGGCATCATCAAACGTATAGTTACATAACCCGGGGATTCGTAAACAAGTACACTTTTTTTCCCTATTTCCCCAACAAATCTTTTGGCAACTTCATAGGTTTTGTCAGACGTCTTTAAGCCCCTAACAATTTGCACTAACTGACGCTTGACAACCGGATGAGTAAAATTCAAACCAATAAAGTTCTCCGGGCGATTGGTTGCCGCTGCAATTTCCGTAATACTAAGTGTCGAAGTGTTAGTAGCAAAGATTACATTCGGACCACAAATTGTATCAATCTCATTAAAGATTTTTTTCTTAACATCAAGAAACTCATCCACAGTTTCAAAGACAAAATCAACATCCCTCAACAGGGACTTGTCCAAAGTGAATCTAATTCTTGATAAAATTATCTTTTTCTCGGCTTCAGTTATCCCCCATTTTTCGATCTCTTTATCTAACAGATGGACTAAATGATCCCTTGATCGTTCAATTATTGCTTCTTCCCTATCAACTAAAATAACATCAATTCCGTTTTCTGCAAGAACCTGAGAAATTCCTAATCCCATTACTCCGGCTCCTAGAACCCCTACTTTACGTATTGGCATTATATAGCTCCCTCCCTAGCTTAATAAATTAAAATTATAGTATCATATTTCGCCCGAGATGTGTTATATCTTTTTTATTTTTTTTAATATAACAGATTAAGGAACAAGCTGATTTTATCCACACAGCCTGTTCCTTAGTCGACAGATACCCCTCTTAGTATTTCTTTAAAACTTGATATTTAAAGGTAATTTCCCACGCTGTAATTATTTAACTATTTTTGAAGCGGCTTAATTTTTTATAATAACAGTTTACTGTCAATGCTGATAACAGCAAGCCATCATCTGATTTTTTCTACCTTTGCTTTTTTTTAACTTACCTTGATTTGCCTAGCCGATATGAATTAAGATACTCACCATTTACTAAAGAAAAATATTGATATCCTAAACGTTCTTCTTTATCCTTAACTAAAACCTCGTAGATAAGCTTATTATCCCGAGTTATTCCAGCATTTATTCTGATAATGTTATTCCCGGGGAACAAGGACAAGGACTTTTGTTTGATCTCCTCTTTAGTAACCCATTCGTACAGATAAACCGAATTAACCTCTTCTTGATTTACCCAAACCAACATAGGGACATTAATTGTATTTCTCCCAAAAATAAAGTAAAACTCTTTTACACCGGTAAAATAATCAATTTCATCAATCTCCTTTAATGCTTCCACCTCAGCAAAAGCTTTGGAGATCAAGTCTTTTCGAAAAACGTTCTCTTTTGACCAGACAGAATAATAAAAAGAAAAGGTAATTACGACCACTAACAATAGAGCAAATACTGCCATGATAAAATATTTGCGATATACTTTCATACTCTCCCACCCAAATAAAGCATTAAGCTTAATTAATATTATGTTCGGTAAATCGTAAAAACAAACTTACTGGAGTCCTCTTGATCCTTGGCTAGTCCAAACATTAAGTCATCATATTTTAAACTTTTATTCAAAATATCAACAACCTTGTATAAATCCTCACTTTCTTTGATCTTTACTGATGCAATAATTTCTATTCCCATCCTTCATTCATCCTTATTATGTGTTATATAAACATTATACAATAAACATGGCTTAAAAAAACAGACCCACAATAATTTGCGAGTCTGCGTTAAAGATTACCTTACCGATATTCCATCTAGGTTCTCCTGTCTCAGTAAAAAAAGGATTTCATAAGCTCGGAATTTACGGTAATAATAAGATTACCCCAAGGAGGTGATTTGCTTTGAAAAGCATCTCCCAAGGTCAAAAATCACCGTTTCATCCTAAGGCTGTTCCCAACACAACCCAAGTACATTTGCATGAGATTTATTCTTGGTTTGCCCTAAACATGAATATCCAGAACCCCGACGAGGAACTGGATGACTTACCAGAATTAAGGCTTAAAGAAAATCTTTTCACCATGTAGACAAACATTTTTTTCTATTTGTATTATCAATAAAAAACTCTAAACTTATACCTCTTTTTTTCATTTTGCCTGCTTAATTTAAGCAGGCATTTTTTCGGTAAAATATTTTAGATTAAGAATTGTATAATATTCGGCTTTACCGCCAATCTTCCGTTAGCCTTTTCACCTGATAAATAATTTGCTCTTCATCTAATGTTAAAACTTCACCTTTGCTGACGATTTGCTTACCGTCAAGAAAAACATCCCGGACATCTCTTCCTGATGCGGAGTAAACAATTTGGGAAATTGGGTTATACAAGGGCTGCAGATGAGCCTGAACCTGATTAAGAATTAGAAAATCAGCCCTTTTGCCGACCTCCAGACTACCCGTGTGCTCAGCAATAAAAAGTGCCTCAGCACCATTGATGGTTGCCATACTCAAGGCTTCCTCGTCGGATATCAGCAAAGGATTCTCTCGACTTCCCTTATGGATTAAGGCTGCAAGACGAACTTCTTCAAACATATCTAAATTGTTATTGCTTGCTGCACCATCTGTCCCTAAAGAGACATTAATGCCCATTTTAAGCATTTCAGAAATAGGAGCAATTCCACTTCCCAGCTTAAGATTACTGCCGGGATTATGGGAGACTTTAACCCTGTTTTCTTGCAATAACCTCAGCTCATCGCTATTAAGATGAACGGCATGAGCAACTAAAGAAGCGTCATTAAAAAATCCCAAATTTCTCAGATGCTCTGTCGGTCTTATTCCATATTTTGCGATATGCCGTTCAACCTCTAAAGCTGTTTCGGACAGATGAATTTGCACTGGCAGACCTAGCTCGTCAGCAGCAGCTTTGATTTCTGCAACTAAGTCGGGCTCACAGGTATAGAGAGAGTGTGGTGATAGCATTGTCGTTATTCTGCCGTCAGCTTGTTTGTGCCACTCTTTAGCAAAGCTTTTGGCCTCTATTACTTTAGCTTTCTTTTCTTCCTCAGTACCAAAACCGATAATTCCTCTGGACAGATTGGCTCTTATCCCCGATTTAACTACTGACTCAGCCACGGTATCCATAAAAATATACATATCCGAAAAGGCGGTAGTACCGCTTTTAAGCATTTCCACAATTGCTAGCTTTGAACCCCATTCAATATGCTCCTTGTTGAACGTTCGTTCCTTAGGCCAGATTTTTTTCTCCAACCAATCCTGTAATGGTAGATCGTCGCCTAACCCCCTTAGTAGGGTCATTGGAGAATGCCCGTGAGTATTAATCAGCCCCGGCAGAACAATTGCCCCTTTAGCGTCAATAATCTGGTCATAATGCTCTAAATCCGGCGGCTTTTCTCCAATGTAGGTAATCGTCTTATCGGTAAAAGCTAAACAGCAATTCTCTAACACTTGTAAATTCTGATTCATTGTCACAATTGTTCCGTTTATAACGATGCTTTTCATAAGCAATACCTCCAATCCCTGTGGAATTTTCACTCATAATAAATGATTGCTGACCAGCCAAGAACCCTCTTCTCCTTAATGCTTGCCCTTCCGAATAAATGAAATTATCGGATCTAGATTCTCTGCCGTTTTTTTATCATCTAATAAGGGAGCAAACAAATCTCCATTCTTTTTTAATCGCTCGCCAATATTTAACAAGTGAAAATCTGTAGGCTTTAGTCCTTTTTCAAGCTCCTGCCAACTAATTGGTGTTGAAACCGTCGCTGTTGCAGTTGCCCTAGGAGAATAAACAGAGGTTATTGTTTTCCCATGCCACATTTGCAAGTAGTCGAAATAGAGCTTCTGACCTCTTTTACTTACAGATCTTTCAATCGTGATCGTTATTGGGTGTTTCATGCTAAAATATTCGGCAAAAAACAAATTTAACTCCCGTGCCGTATCATAGTCATACTGCTCGCCAATAGGGATGTATATCTGCAATCCGGTAGCCCCAGAGGTTTTCACATAGCTAGAAATATTAAGTGACAATAACGTCTGGTAGATCATCATTGCCACTTCAATTACCTGCTCAAACTCTTGCCCTTGTGAGGGATCGAGATCAAACACCAAAGAGCTAGGGCAGTTTTCTGATTGATACAAATTAAAAGAGGTATGCAATTCGATCGCTGCCTGATTTGCCAACCATGCTAAGGTAGCCCGAGAGTTCAGAAGGATGTAATTTACACCTCGCCAATTTTTTCTTTCAATCCATGACGGAGCGTAGTTAGGTATATTTTTTTGGTAAAAATTTTTGCCGTTAACTCCATCAGGATAACGAATACTCGTTAATAAGCGATCCTTGGTATGAGGTAAAATATATGGCGCTATCTCCATCAGCTTGGTCAGATAGTCTATTTTTCTGATGTTTAATTCCGGCCAAAGCAGTTTTGTGGGGTTAGTTACCCTTATGGAATATCCGTCTACAGTAATTGCCTCCATTAGCCGTTTCCCTCCATCTCTTCAGCGAAGGTACAACTCTTAGTCGGGAAATCAATAAAGGCTTGGATACTCGGCTGCCGTAGAGTTCTTCCTCCAGTCCATTCTAGATATTTAACTTTTACTGCAAGTGTTGGCTTCAACCAAACCGCCTCTTTTGAACGTTTAGCAGGATTTATAAAAGGACTTTCCTTAATGATTAACGGCTTGATATTCTCAGTTAGCTCCTGCCGGTCTCTAGCGGTTAATTTACCTGTACCGCCATGCCCAATATAATGCAGTTGACCTGAACGATCGTAAAGCCCTAAAACAATCGAATTAACTATCCCTTCTTTAAGTGTTACTCCACCAACTACTGCCGCGATGTCCTGATAATTTTTGATTTTAACCCAGCGATCATCCTTCTTATCGAGAAGGTAAGCTTTAGTTAGATCCTTACAGACAATTCCCTCCATTCCACGGCTCTGCACAGCTTCAAAGACCTTCTCTCCATCGACGAAGCTTTGGACAAGCTGAATATGCTCAGTTGGATTAATGATTTCTTGCAATATTTGTAATCTTTCAGCTAGAGGCTTATTTATAACCCATTCAGCGTTAAGATATAATACATCAAAGATCATATAATAAATAGGAATATTTGCTGAGAGCCTCTCAATTTCTCTAACTATTCTCTTGCTATCTCTTTTCATAATTTTGTGAAATGAAGGGGTTCCATGCTCCAAGGCAACTAGTTCCCCATCAAGGATCACAGATTCGGCTCGACAATATTTTTCGATCGCAAGCAGTTCAGGATATTGAACAGTCTTTTCGTTAAGTTTACGGTTGTATAACTTAACCACTTGCCCGTCATAATAGGTTAGCATCCTTACTCCGTCCCATTTTATTTGTGCTATCCAATCTCCGCCAATAGGGATTTTATTTGCACGAACAGGCTCAAAGGGTTTTATTGGCTTAAGTTTCATCTTCTCAATCCTCGAATTAAGTCTCGGTTTATAGCAGCTGAAATAGCTTGCTACTTCAGGTATTTTTTCTCTAGTATATCCACAATTCCTGCTGCATCATCCAGATCAAACAAAGGAACATTAATATTTAACATTTCATCAGTAGCTACGCAAATAAGCTCCTCTTCTGTACATAATAAGCCGCGATTTAGTTCTTGACGATGTACCTCGATTTTTGGCTTATCACCCATTCTAAAGCCTTCAGTTAAGATAATATCTACTTTTGGAAGTTTTTTGGCTAACTCATCTAAAGGAATTTCTTCTCCTTCTGTCCTTTGAATCAACGCCATTTTTTCACTAGAGGAGATTAACACTGCCTCAGCTCCGGCGTGATAATGGCGATATGTATCCTTTCCCGGCTTGTCCATCTCAAAACGATGAGCATCACGCTTAATTGTCGCTACTCGATAACCACGGCTTTTCAATTCTGGAATAAGCTTTTCAATAAGTGTAGTTTTGCCCGATTTAGATTTGCCTACTATGCTGATTATTGGCACCAAATTATTCACTCTCCTTTTTATCTTTGTTTCAGTATGATTACATCCATTCTCACATCTTATCTCTCACACATCAATAATTTCCGTCTTTTAATAAGATGATGTTTACATTATCATTCTTCTGTAGAGGTTTGCTGCCTGTGGGAATCTCAATCAATGCATTGTAACCCATCAAAGATTGCAACTGCCCCCCTTCAGATAGGGCAACTCTCCATTCTCCAGAATAAGAAGCCTTTGCCCAATAGTAAATGTTTCTGCCAGTCGAATTTCCTGGGAGATTATTCTCATTCTTCGCCAATATTTTAGGGAATAAGTGGTTTCTCTTACCAGAAAGCTTAGCGATGACCGGACATGCCAAAAGATAATAATTTAACAGTGATCCATTAGGCTTACCGGATAAGCCTAAGAATATAGTCCCATTCCTAACAATCCCAACCGTCGGCATCCCGGGCTTTATTTGTACCTTCCAAAAAAGAGATTCATCAGCAATTTCTAACAAGGCCTTTCTAACAAAATCATAGTTCCCCATCGAAACTCCGCCTGTTGATAAAACTAAATCATTTTCCATTCCAGCTTTTATTAAAATGCTTTTTGTCGCGGCAAAATCATCTGTTAAAACCGGATAGATATGAGGATCTCCGCCAGACTCTTTTATTGCTGCGTACAACATATATCCATTGCTGCTTCTAATCTTCCCAGGTTCCAAACTAGCATTAATATCGAGCAATTCGTCTCCTGTGGTAATTATCGCTATTCTTGGACGCACATGTACTGCTATTTGGGCATAGCCTTGAGAAGCTAAAACAGCGGCCTCTCCCGGTCCGACAACCGTTCCCTGCAGTAGCCTATCTCCCACATTCAAATCACAGCCTATCGGATCGACATTTTGTCCTGTTGGAATATTTCCCGGAATTATCGCGGAATCATCAAGAATCTCCACCTCTTCCCGTTTGATAACAGCATCAGATCCTTCCGGCAATGGTGCACCAGTCATCAGCATGATGCAAGTCCCGGTCTCAACTTGATTTTTAGCCACTTTTCCGGCCGGCAGCTCCTCGATAATTCTTAGACTTACTTTCTCTTTGCCAATAGTATCGATAGAACGAACGGCATAACCATCCATCGCCGAGCGCCTAAAATGCGGTAAAGCATCTCTGATTGCAATATCTTCGGCCAAAATCATCCCTATGCCAGTAAGTAGATCTACTTGTTTGGAGGGTATTTTTTTTGTTTTCGATAACAGTAGTTGCTGAGCTTCATTTAATGGCAGCATTGTTTGCATTCTAAGTTCCTCCTTTTTGTTTATCATTCCAACAACTTTTCACTTCTACTATCTCCAATTGTTATTTTACCAATAAATAAATAAATTTCCCACTGATAAGCTAAAAACATTTCGCCAGACAGCTAACCTGTCCCCTTCGTCCAATGTTAGCCCTGCCGCTTACTGTAAATCTTGGTTAGCCTGTGGTGGTTTTTCTCTTTCGTGCAGCTCTTTTGGGTTGATTTTTTTTCGGCGAAGATTGATCAATACTGGCTTGCAAGGCCTGCATTAAGTCAATAATATTCTGTTTCGGAGCTTCAGCAGCAACCTCGATTGTTTCTCCCTCTAATTTTTTATTAATCACCTCTTGAAGAGCCTGACGATAGCCGTCGAGATATTTTGCTGGATCAAATTCCGCTGATAGATTATCGATTAATTGAACAGCCATTGCCAACTCTTTGGGATTAACTTCTGCTGTTTCCGGAATACCCGGTACTAAATTGATATTTCTGACCTCATCTGGATAAAAGATTGTTTCAACTACAAGAAGATTTTTGTAAACTCTTAATGCTGCTAAAGATTCTTTATTGCGAATAGTTATTTGGGCAATCCCAATTCTTTCGGTATCTTTCATTGCTTGACGCAAGAGGTTATAGGCCTTGGTACCTGTATCCTGTGGTGATAAGTAATATGATTTATCAAAAAAAATCGGATCTATCTCAGCTAAATTTACAAAATCCAAAATTTCTATGGCCTTATTAGCGTCAGGTCTTATCGACTCTAAATCCTCATCACTGATTAAAACAAATCTTCCCGGTTCATATTCAAAGCCCTTGACTATCTCTTCAAAAGCTATCTCGGTATTACAGGTTGGACAAATTTTACTGTATTTGATCGGCGTATTGCACTTCTTATGCAGATATTTAAACTTAATATCCTTATTTTCTGTAGCAGCAAACATTTTGATCGGAATATTTACTAAACCAAAGCTGATTGAGCCCTTCCACATTGTATGCATCAGATGCACCTCCATGCTTTAGCATTTGCTTATCCGCCAGATTATATCCGTTTTAAATCGACGATTCCTACTACTACTTTATTCTAACGTTGGGATATCCAAAAACTATTCCTCAACCGAGCTTACCTCGACATCATAGTTAGTTCCATCACTAATTATCTTTACTTCACCTAAATTCCTTAAAATATAGACATCCGTCCATGACTCCGAAAGACGCTCTAATACATCATCACTCAATTTGTAATACTTCTCGTCATTTGAAAAAATAATCGCTGTCTGGGGATCGACTTCCCTCAGGAATTCCGGCATTGTCGCTGAATTGCTACCAAAATCACTTACTTTGAGAATCTCCGAATCCAGAGCATATTGCTCCATCAGCTTTCGCTCTACTTCCTCATTAATATCACTGGTAAATAAAAAATTAATTTTATTATGAGTTAGTTGAAAAACCAGTGAATTAGCCCCTGGAGATAGATATAACGGCTCCCTAGGTGCTAAAACAGAAACTTTGACGTTAGGATAAATGTAAAGCTGCTCCCCTGCAGTCAAAGTCTTTACCTCTATTTCCGGAAAATCGGCAATTCTATATGACCTCGCAGTTAAAGTAGGTACAAAAATTGTATCGACGGGTATCTGTTGTAAAATATCCGCCAATCCACCAATGTGTTCCTCACTGAAATTAGTTAAAATAATACCAGAAACTCTCTGCACCCCATATTTTAACAGAAAATTAATCAACTGCCTGGAAGATTCCCCGCTGCCAGTATCTACAAGAAAAAACTCCTCATTCGGAAATTGAATTAACGTTGCTTCGCCAATCGATAATGGTAAAAAAGAGACTAGCAACTGATTATAATCCAGTTTGTTGGGCTCTAGCAAAAGTTGAGTAGCATCCGTACTTCTCTGCTGAAAAAAAAGCAGGTAATTCAGCGCTATCATAAAAAATAAGAGGAGAATCAACATTAGCTTTTTAGTGATATTCACAAAATCACCCTTCACATTGTTTCTTATCCTCTAATAATATGAACTTCAGCTTAATTTATTCAAGCTTCTTTAGCCAATTTTCTACTTGGTCAATTATCTCTCCAAACGGTTTATACAAAATCCCGAGATCCGGCAAAGATTTGATAAAATAACTACCATACCGTGATTCCACAATTCGCCGATCAAAGACGATAACCACACCATGATCACGCTGGGTTCTGATTAAGCGTCCAAAACCTTGCTTGAAGCGGATGACTGCTTGGGGAACCGAGAGCTCCATAAAAGGATTCCGATGCTCCTCTTTTAGTTTCTCAGTTTTAGCCTCATGGATTGGGTGGTTAGGCGGCGTAAACGGCAGCTTAACGATCACCAAAGCGCTTAATGCCTCTCCAGGAATATCTACACCCTCCCAAAAGCTATTTGTACCCAGCAAGACTGTTTGCGAGTCGTTTACAAAGCGGTTTGTTAATTTAGAACGACTATTGCTGTCTATACCATGTCCAAGTACCTTAATGTTTAATGGATCTAAAGTCTCCTTTAACTTCCCGTAGACCTTTTGCAGCATTTGGTGAGAAGTAAATAAAACCAGCGTCCGACCGTTAAAAGAAATGGCGACGTCCGAAATGTTTTTCACCAGCTGCTCAGTATAAAGCGGTTCGCTATCCAAAAGCTTAGGAAAGTCCTTCGGTATACAAAGAACTGCCTGCTTACGGTAATCAAAAGGCGAGCTCAGCTTAACCTTTCGCAGTTCTTGATCCTCCTCAGTAAAACCAAGCTCCTGACTGGCATAAGCAAAAGAATTATTCACACTTAAGGTAGCTGAGGTCAAGATTACGCTATCCAGCTTATCAAAGATGAATTCTCGGATATAGGGACCAACATCAATTGGTGCCGCGATTAAATACGAGGAATTCTTCCTCCCCTTTACCGCTGTCTCCACCCAAAATACCATATTTCCTTTGCTAGCATTATTCCACTCAGAAAAATTAAGCTTCGCTTCCTTGATATCCTTCAGATGCCCGGCAAAATCTGCAACCACGCTCTCCTCAGCATCTGCCGCTTTCAGCTTTTGAAGTACCTCTTCCATTTGGTTAACCCACTCAGTAAGCTCTAGATAAATATTTTCACTCAAAAGAAAAATTTCCTGCCAAAGCTCATTTTCCTGAAGACTGGAAGTAATTCGCAGAGTTTTACGTCCAGAGTCCTGCCTAGCCACCGTATTATTAACGAAATCTCCTAAAACGTTAAAGTAGTTATATAGCTCACCTTCAACCTTTGAGATAGTTGGAATAAGGTGGTTTTGAATCTGATTAGCTATTACCGCATTGTCCGGATCTTGAGATTGCAATAATTCACTAATTACCTTTATTAAAAAACCATTTTTTGCGTCCTTGTACTGCCTATAGAGCAGAGAAAAAAGCTGATACTGATTAAGTTCAAAGCCCAGATGTTTAGAAGCTACTCCCTCAAATTGATGCGCCTCATCAATTACTAAACGGCTAAAAGCCGGTAAGATTCGATGATCGGATTTTAAATTTGTTAGCAGCAGTGAATGATTGGTAATGATCAGATCTGCCAGCTGAGCATTTTGTCTAGCCCGGTGGTAAAAGCAACTACGAAACCATGGGCAATAGCGATTAAGACAGGAGTCCGAATCACTTTTAACCTGACTCCACAAATCTCGACCCGTTAAGGATAAGTTAATTTCCTCGGCATCACCTGTTTTGGTAAGAGCAACCCAAGTTAACATTTGCGCTAAATCTACCGTTTCTTCCTTTTTAATCTGTGAGTAGTTAGATTGCAACAGCTCATATTCAAATTTTCGTAGACATAAGTAGTTATTTCGACCCTTTAAAACAGTTGCCGAAAAACTAAAGGGCATTATTTCCTTCAACAAGGGAATGTCCCTGTCAAATAATTGCTCTTGCAAATTAATAGTATGAGTAGCAATTACTAGCTTCTCTTGATGCTCTTTTGCCCAAATTAAAGCCGGTATTAAATATGCCAAAGACTTCCCAGTCCCTGTTCCAGCCTCAACCATTAAATGTGAACTGTCTGTAAAGGCATCCCAAACAGCCTGAGACATCTCCTTTTGAGAAGGTCTTAATTCAAAATTCGGGAATTGATGGAATAGCAACCCATCCTCAGAAAAAATCGCTTGGAATTGCTCATACTCAAATTTATAGTCATCTGTACCCTCGACATAATCCTCAGTCCTTTGCAGGGCAATTTGATTAAAAATCGCAAAATTATCCTCGTCATCATCATTAACTCGATTAAATTTAGTCGCCAATACATTCTCCAATAATAAATATAAATCTGGCAAAAAATGCTTAATAAGCTCGCTAGTCCGCTGCAAATAGACTATCGGCATTTGTTCCAGCTGTTGTAAGAGTTGAATTAACAGATTAGCAGTTGCAACAGCATCATCCTCAGCTCGATGATGTTTTTCATGAACGATTCCCATGTCCTCTGTAATGTGACTAAGCTTATAACTTTGGGCCATTGGAAGTAGAATTCGTGCCAAATCTAAGGTATCAATCGCCTGCCCAGATAGCCGACGATAGCCAACCTCATCTAAGGCATTCTGAATAAACCCTAAATCAAATGAGGCATTATGCGCCACAAAAACTGCTCCCTCCATCATCGGCAGCAATTGACCCATTACCTCTTCTAGGCTCGGTGCATCCACTAGCATCTCACTCTTGATTCCTGTTAGCTGCTGAATATATTGAGGTATCTCTTTATCCGTGTAAACAAATGATGAAAAGACCTTCTTTATTTGTCGATCTTCAATCAATACTGCACCGACTTCGGTTATCGCGTCTGTATCAGGATTGTGACCTGTAGTTTCTAAATCAATTACAATAAAACGCTTCAATGATGTCACCTCAAAAAGTTTCTTCTTACCGCAAAAAAATATACTCTTATACTATACTAGTTATTAGGCATAAAAAAAAGCCATAAAATCCAAGATAACTTAATTACCTTGAATTTTCAGGCTAATCCTAATTCTGCAGCACTATGATTACGGACTTTTTGAACAACCACTTATAGATCCTGTTCAACAACCTCTTATAGGAAAAAATAATAGGTTGTTATAACTCCAGGGATTACAGCCAGCATGAAAGGAAAGTGATAAGAGTTTTCCTTGTGACCTTCAATTAAGACTTTGCCGACTACAGCCTTGCTAAGCCTACCGATCGCTCCTTTGGGGTTCCGAGGAAGTCCCTTCTTTAGTCCTAGTAAAAATAAACCGAGCAAACCAGCATAGAGAATTGAATATAAGGAGCTGTACAGCACAAATTCTAATCCTGTCAAAGCACCAATCGCCGCAAACAACTTTACATCCCCAAGACCGACAGCTTTAAACAGATATAGAATCAAAAAAAGCAAAAACCCGGCTATTGCCCCAATTAGCGAAAAAACGATTCCCCCTAATCCTTGAGTAAATAGATAATAACTTAGACCTAAGAATAGACCCCAAAAAACGTAGATATTCGGAATTACGTTCCGCCGTAAATCGGTATAACCGACCAGACTTAGGAGAATTCCTAAGACTATAAAGTTCAAGCCGATCATTCGTACACCCCCATTTTGCTTATTGCCTACTGTTCCTTAGCGGTCATTCTTATATTTATGGAAATTATCCTTAGACATTACCTCAAAATGGATACTCGCCTTCTGTCCATCGGCAGAAACAGTTGCAGTATAAATTCCCTCATTGGCGTTCCCACCAATTATTTGACTATTACTCAACCAGCCATCATCATCAAATCGAAGATACTCCTCTTTCTGAAAACTACTGGCATACTTCAGCTGAATTTTTGCCGTTTTGTTGGGAGGTCCCTTAGCAACTACCGTGACATAATGTCCTCTTTGCACTGGAGAAGTAACGGAAACAATGTAAAGCTTAATCTTTTGATCTACATTCCCCGAGTCCTCATCCTGCCCTTCTTCCCCAATAGAAGGATCCGTATTGTTGTTTGCTGGTGAGCTACTACTCAATTGAAGCTGCCCATCACCCACCCATACCCCTTCATAAGCTTTTTTTTTAAAAACCAAAGTCTTGTCGGTAAATGACAGATTTAGCGGCATCTCATACTTAACCTCTAAACCCAAATAAGCCTTTTCTTGATCTGCAAAGCTCGGAAGGACAACATTAACTATTCGCAGTGAATCTAAGTGTATCAACCGTTGGTCAATATACTGCGCAAGTATTGGTTTAAAAGCACTTCCTAAAACTTGATTATAGGCAGTAGAGACCTCTTCCTCCAGCTGTTCAGCAGCTGTTAAGAGAACCTCAACCTCTTTTGGCAACATATAAGAATAAGCAGAGAGAAATTCTTTTACCTGATTATATTGGGAAAGCAATTCATCAGCTTGTTCTTTAGTCTCACCTAACTCTTTACCCAAATCTGTTTGTAAGAACTGATTATAAGCTAAATTGACCGGATACATATGAGTTGAGAGCTGTTTAGTAGTTTCTGAAACAGCATTAGTTAAGGCGATATCAACAATCGCCACCCGAATCATTGTAGTAAGTAATAAGATGAAGGTGATAAATAGTGGTAAAATCAGTGCCGCCTCTAGGGTTATGCTCCCGTTTTCTCTTTTTCTAATCAACATGATTCCGCCACCTTGCTCCTAGTAAGAAAAAACCGCTTCTTTTGTAATATAAAATCTCCCATCTTGAACATTGCCCGGTAAAGCACCAACAATCCCTAAACCCTTAATAACCACCGGAATAAATAATAGATTAATAGACGCAGTTGCCTTTGTGTGGACATAGGTCGGAACATTAGCCAAATCAGTATCTGAATTATAATTGATTAATGCCTGCACCCGAGCCAGCTTTGGTAAATCAGCGAACCTCATCATTAGGATTAATCTTAAATGATCTTTATAAGTAAACTCCAACCCCTTTGTATATTTAGACAAGGGAATTGACCCTTTTCGGATCAGCAAGATTAGATCCTTTACCGATTGAGTAATTCCATAAAGTACAGCCCCAGTAATAATCGCAATTGGATGACCTGCACTTTTGGCTTTAGAAAAACCCTCAATAGTATTAATCGCTAAACGCAGCATAAAAATATCTCTAAAAGCTTTAGAAACATTTATTCCAGCTGTCTTTGAACCATAAATAATATATTCAACCTCTTGGTTTTCCACAGCTAAAAAATCAATTGCCTTTTCAGCCTTAACAGTAATGCTTGGAGTCTCTTGTTCATCCCCTGCACTCTTATTTTTTTGGTTATCCCCTTGACCAAAATCGATAATCTCAGTCAGCGAAGTCGGCTCGAAATGCTGAAAGCGTTCAAGAATATATTCATTAGTGTAAAGATCATCGCGAAACTCCAAAAGCGCCTGACCAAGATTCGTAAAAAGCTTACTCAACTTCTTGGCTTGATCAATACCTGCCAGCTCAAAATCCTCAAGTCCATTTTCTCTTGCCACGTTATTGTATAGTAGGTAATTGTTATAGTATTCGCCAACAGTTTGATAATCAGAATTAACATCCATCGCCGTTTCAAACAGCTCGAATATTTTTTTGATTTCTTGATAACCTAGCGAGTCTTCAGGTTTCTCCTTCTGAACAACTTCTAAATCAAGGCTATCATTCAGCTGATCAAGCTGCGTCTTTTCTTGCGATGTTAATGCAACGAACTGGTTTTTCACCTCAGAAGCAGTTGTTAATCGACTACGAATCGAATCTTTTGTATTGTTGATCTGTGAGGTGCTTTCATTTCCGCTAACATGTAGAGAACTCGATACAAAACTTTTTATTTCAGAAACCCTTTCAGTAATCTCGGAATATAGTATCTTCAAGCGGTTTAATTCAGCTTCTCGATTAAGAAAAAAACCGTCCTCGATTACTAGATCATCCTTTAGAAAAATATCCTTTTGCTCTTCGTCAGTAGTAGATTGTTGATGTTGCTCTATCTGGAATTTAATTTTTTCGTTCAGTTGTTTCGCAGAATAAATCTTTTCTAAAGAGGTCTGGAGATAATCAGATATTTTCGTACTGTAGCTTGAGCTGACCTCGTTCACAGCCTCTTGACTTGTAGCCTGATAATCAGCAATTGCCTCCTCTAAATTTTCCAATTCCTCTTTTATCAGATCTTTTTCCTTTGCCGGCAATTCAGAATTGTTAAGAGCGATTATTAAATCATTTTTTCCGGAAACATTACTTACATAATCGGGAAAACTATCAGCAATAAAGCTTAAAGCGGAAAAACTCTTTGTGTTAGCTAATTCGGTAGATATCTGTTCTTGCAAATTAGCCGCAGCTTGCAAGTGCTCATTTCTCTGATCATACATCTTACCGATTTCCTCTAAGACCTCTGTTGTATTTGCCGCCTCATCCATTTTTGTAGCCAATTCTGTCAACATCGTAAATTTACTCGCTAAGTCAATTGAGAGATTTATCGGTGCTTTATATTTAAAATCCTGAAGAATTTGCTCCTCTAGCACTCTTTGATCTGCCAAAAAATGGTCAAAATTAATTTGCAGAGAATCCTCATCGATTGTTGTATCAACAAAATTAAAATAACCAGGGGTTGACTCTAAGTTTTTTATTAAGACGTAAGAAAAAATATCAGCATAGTTATCTTGGTCATAGCCAAATAACCCATAATCCTGATTTAACTCCACATCATAAGCTGCAAGAATCGATCTAGTAGCAGCACGAACAGCATTTTCAACCTGTCTGTCAGCGGCCATTATTCTGGCATAATCAATTAGTACAGCATTAAAGAAGAAAATAGCTGCAAAGATAATAATTAAAAAAATTGAAACCGATCCGTTTTCTTTTTTTGGGGAACTTTGATAATTATCAGTATCTTTTTTAATTTGCAAATGCTACTTCACCTTTTTCTTTTTACTCTTAAAAAAATCGCCATCGATCAACTCTTTGTCAACAATAGTTGCTACTCGCCTGATTAAATCGACCGTTCTAATAAACTCTACCGGATCAGTAATAACGGCTTCCGCCTCAACCACAATCTCTTCTCCCAAAAGCTTACCGACGAATAGCGGAATTTTAAGTGGGCTATAGAGCCTGACAATTATTTTTTTTTCAATTAAATTATTTTGATATCTAATCGTTCCCGATAGTCCCTTGGGAACATTCTGCAAAGCTTTACTAAGCTTCAGTTCAGGCAAGGACATTTCATCAGTCTGCTGAGTGTTTTGCTCTTGAGAATTTATCCCGCTAAGAATCGGCACCTCTGCCGCGTGGTAATTAGCTGTACGTCCGAGAACAAGTTCAAGTATTTGGTCATCGGTCAAACGCCAATACAGCTCATCATATTCTCCGATTGAAAAGGCGCCAATATTGTCCTTATTGCTGTTGTCCCAAGTAAAAGCAACTGTCTCGGCTAGATCAGAAGCAACATAATAGAGCAAAACTCTCTGGTAAGTAAAAATGCTGGTATAGATCAGGACGATCAGTAAAATCATGATTACTGGGAAAACTAGGGAAGCTTCAAGAGTGAAGCTTCCGCTCTGGTTTTTGTTGAGAATATTCCATTCCTTAATTACCACTAGAGCCACCTACTTAGGCACATCAAGAGGTACACTATTCTTCATATTCTCAAGTAATGTCCCTACCCAAGTGGTAATTGTTTCTCTAAACAGTAAAGCAACTCCAATCAGTACCGCGATAATTAACAAAATCTCCAGCGTCCCAAGACCCTCTTCATTAATCCAAAACCTTAGCAACCATGATTTCATCTTTTTCATCTTGCATTTAAACCTCCTTAAGTATTTTTACTACGTTGTTAGATATCAGAAAAGCATCATTGCGGGTGTTCCCACTATTATCAAAACTACCAAAAAAATCAGAACCATTGGGAATACCAGCTTTGAAGATGCCTGCTCGCCTAATGTTCTTACAAGCGCCTTCCTTTTTTGCCAAAGCTCCTTAGTAAGACCCCTCAAGGCAACAACCAACTCATTTCCTCCTCTTCGGTAATTCAACAATACTGTAGTTGTAAATATCGAAATCTCCTGAACACCACATCTTTTATTAAAATCTTCTAGGGCTGTTACAAACACCTCATTATTTTGCAATTGTCTAGTGAGCAGCAATACCTCCTTGTAAAAATAACTCTTTTTCACATTAGATTTTTGTAAACCACTTTGAATTATTGCTTGTTGCACTGTTTCTCCGGCGTTTATCAGGAGCACCATTTTGTTTAAGAACTCCGGAAGCTCTAGAAGCATCTGATTTTGTTTCTGCTTAATTTGTTTATCCAAGCCCCTTAACAAAAACAGCGGGGCCAGGATCGAGAGGAATGATCCAAAATAAAACAATAGTGGATCCTTGTTGATAATACTGAAAAAAAGAAAGAGGACAAAGATTAAATAAAAAGCCGAAATGAGCTGAGCGCTAAAGAGCTTAGTTTTATTTAAAGCATCCTTGACGCCATAAATTTGGATAATTTTGTGATGTAAATTAGTTATTATCACCGGCCTTTCTGTAATCCGTCCTTTTTCCAAAATAAACAACGATACTGGAGCAAAAAAATTGAACTGTATCCCTTCCCCATACTCCTTGATCAAAGACTGATATCTATTTCCTGCTAGAATAAATAAAAAAGCTGCTAAAATCAGAAGTACAACTAGAATAATAGTTAATAATGTCATTTCCTTATCACACCTTTATTTTCATCAGCTTAGTTGACACCCAATAAGAGAAACCTAAAATAAGTAAAGAGATCGTCATCACAATAGTCCCTATTCCCAATTGGTACAAAGGAGCCATATAATCTGGAGAACTTCGACTAATCAAAGCTACAAGAATGAAGGGTGCAATACTTAATATCTTCGCCTCGAACTTTTTTTGAGCAATGAGAACAGCAATCTCCTGTTGTGTTTCTAGTTTTTCGCCAAGAATGTTTGATGTAATCCGAATAACCTCAACCAAGTCGCCACCAGTTCTTTTACAAGTTATAAAAACATCTGCAAAGCTGGTTATATCCTCAACATTTGCTCGACTACTAAAATCTTTAATCGCTTTTTCTATCGGCACACCATTTTCTACTCGCCGACTAATCAGCTGTAATTCTTGGATTATTAGGGTCTTCGGATTAGGATAAAGCAGCTTCAAATCGTCGGTTATTTCCTTAAACGCATTCTCCACAGATCGTCCGGCTATTAAGGCTGATGAAAGAGAGTACAATGCTTGTCTAAATTGAAAAGAGAGCTCTTCTCGTCGTCTTTCTAGCAGTTCCTTTTTGCGCAGTTTTGGATAAAAGACCCCGGCTGCGGCAAAGAGTAAAGCCACGATTTGGTTTTGATAGAAAATCAAGCCGATTGCATATAACCCTGCTCCGGCTAAAACGATGTTGAAGAGATACTGACCAAGCGAAAACTTATAGATAGAATAATCTAAAGGCTTTACAGCATCTTGATTAACGACTCTTGGAAGAACGCTAGTATCAGAGTCGGCTATGTAGTTTGGTTTTTTATCAGCCCAAAATAATCCAATTCCCACTAAAGCCCCGAAAAGAATTGCAATAATTATTAACTCCATAATATCCTCCATTAGTCTCACTCTAAAAATATGTACTTTAAACAGCTACTCCTTTAGGATAGTGGGTATTCAGATAATCTCTAGTAGATTTAGTAGTTTGCCTATTTCATCTAGATAAGCACCTGAGCTAAAGAGCTGCTCTGTAGTACTTACAGTTTTCCAAGCTGGAATATATGGTAAGCATCCGACAATATTAGCTACTCCTAAATTCTCAATGTTTTTAAAACCCTCTCCTAAATATTTATTTTGAACATAAGAAATTTTCCGGAGCTTGCTGGGATCTTCGATGAGAAACTGCTCCAATTGCCGAATAAGCAGGTTTGTCTTATAGAGGTTTTGCAGATCATCAAGCAACATCCAGAGAAGATAATCGCTTTTATTCAACATCGCGATAGTTTGCTCATTAATAGCTGCGTCATGCTCAACTATAATGTAATCATAGCTAGCCTGTTGGACTAGTGAATCTAGTAATTGCTCAATCTCTTTCTGAGTAATTTCTAGTACTTCAATCGGATTCGCAAAGGGCTCAAAAAAATATGCCTTGGTCAGCGGATCATATTTTTTATAGGATTCTAGCTTTGCAGCAAGTTGTTGGCGATTTGTTTTCAGATAATAAATGATTTTCGAGAGATCGTGAGCGCCGGTAGTCAGAAAGAAAACTGGAGTTGGATTAAGAAGCTCTAAGTTGAGGTATAATACTTTTTTGTCTAAGCTTGTTAAATATTTTAGGAGATTTAATGCCAGCGTGGTCTTTCCTACTCCACCACCAGCAGAATAAATTGTAATAATCTTGGATAGGCTCTGCTTGTTATTACCTAATTCGTATTGATAATCCATTAGAAAATATGAAGTGATTTGCGAAAAAAGCTTATTTAATGGTTGATACTTATAGATTTTTTTTGGCGAAATATCAGCAATTGCCCCGGTATCCTGAAAACTAGCAACGGGAATTTTATCTGTGAGAATAAAGGCTTTGGAGTTTTTCAAAATATCTGGTGAGTAAAAATCTTCGGTGATGAGAAAGAGATCCAAAGGATCGGCTGTTTGCAGATAGCTAGCAAAATTAGCTGTTTGAGAAAAAGATTTAATTAAATATTTATCTTGATATTCAGATTGTCTAAGGTAGCTTTTTATTAATTCTATGTATTCCGTTTCATAATCAGCAATTACTAAATTAATTTTCCCCATTCAGACACACCACCTGAATTAATCTTAAAAATGAAAAAGATCAAAATACATCAAAATTCCGCCAAAAATCAACACAAAAGCTATGGTTGCAAGAATAATGGCGAAACCTGTATATAATTTGTTGGTTTCCATGCGATTCCTCCCAAAGATTTCTAACAGATATATTATTATTATAATAAGCAAATAAAGCGGATTTGTCACTACCTTTTTGAAAATTTTTTTATAATTTGCGAAAAATGTCGAATTTTCTCATGGGAAATTTGTTGAATTTCCTCTTTTTCAGCAACCAATTTTTATAAGGTTAAACATCCTGCAAAAAAGACGAGGGGAAACGTCCCTTCGTCTTCAAATAAGGTCAAGAGGGGATGTGAAAAGCGTAATGTAGCTTCATATTACGACAAAAAGAAAAAAATGCTGATATACAATCAACATCTTTTAAAATCTGAAGTACTCACTTTCACTTCTTCTCTAACTAATAATATGTGATAATTGATCTCGTAAAGGCAAAATACTTCTCATAACTAACCGCGAAATAACAGTAGTAGATACTGCTTTATAATCATGAGCTATAATATTCCTTGCTCTGTATAAACCATCCCAATCTACTCCTACAATTTTCGCTTTAGTACTGTCGTCCAAAATTTTAGAAAGTTCTCCAATATTCGTTACATATTGAAAAATAAAGCCTTGAAACTCATAATCAGATAACATAAAATTATTTAACATACGAATATCAGTAATTCCTCTCTTTAATAAGGAATTTTTTACTAGATCAGAATATCTAAAAATCAAATTAATTGAGTCCCTCTTTTTCATATATCTTTATACCTCCATCAAGCAAACCATAACCGATAAGTGAACTCTCAACACCATCTTTTGCTAGTAAATCTACTTTCTTTTGAAAATTCTTCTCTAAATCCTCCCAAAAACGCCAATAAGCGTCTTCTTCAGTATTTTCATTATCCAAATAGGTATCTGACAATTCTATCATTAAGTCTATATCACTTGATCCAGTGGCATTGCCTTTAGCATAAGACCCAAACAGGATTACTGAATTTATGTCTTTATATTTCTTAGCCGAAATACTTACTATACTCTTTATACTATCTAATGCCATTACCTCATTTTTCACTTCTATCACCAACCTTTTAAAATACAGTTATGAAACCTAATATACTATAATTATAGCATACCACAATTGTTAGTATTTGTCAATGTGACGTGTTCCACCCCGAGCTATAGAGGACGTTCAACAAAGGAGAACACTTGCCTGCATATCGGACTGTCATTATGGCTGTTCGAAGGTTAATAAAGATAAATATGTTCCTGATGCTGTCCATGCACTGTTATTAATGTTATACATTTTAACCAAGGTGTTACTTAAGCCTTGGTATTGATAGGTTGTTTTTTCTAAGCTGAAATCAGCTTCGTTTAGCTTGTTTTTGTAGATGCCGTTTATGTTGCCGTTGCCGTTTTCTATGGCGTTATTTATGCCTGATTTTTTGTTTTTGCCATTAGCTTTGCCGAGAAGATTAAAGCGAAAATGTTAAATACCACGATAAAAAGACAGGATAAACGTCCATGTATTCCCTTTAAGGCTACTACATAAGCGTGTTGGTCACTGGCGGCCTTGCCGTTTTCTAAGGCGTTGTTTATGCTGTATTGTTGTTTTTGCCATTAGCTTTGCCGAGAAGATAGAAGCGAAAAGGTTATTACCATGAAAAAAAGACAGGAGGGACGTTTCTCTTGTCTTTTTGTAAACCCTATAACCATTATGGCTCAACTACAAAGTAAATCTTGCCAGATTTTTTATTACTCTCAAGAATTGGCTGAATTCCACCCCAGTAAGTATACAGTTGCGAATTATTTTTCTCAAAATTTAATAGGACTTCCCCTTCAACATATGGCTCAAATATATTATTAGGTAAATACTTGTCAAACAATAACGTTATATATTTTTCATCACCAGCCACTTTTGCTTTTAATCTTGCAACCGTTTGAAATCCATCAATACTTATTTCTGCATAATAATTTCCATCATCTTTATATATGGTAAATCTGTAAAACATATTTTGATTTTGAGGTGCAAACTCCGAAAATGTATAATCTCCGATCCAGAATTCTAAAGGTTGAGAAACTGTTTTAGCTTCATTATTCTCCAAACTCTTTAAGGATTTTTCATTAGCAGGACTTGAAGTACCAGAGCATCCTACAAACAAACTAAACAATGATGAAAAAATAACCATCCTAATTAATACCCTTTTTGAAATGCGCATCTTTTTTGTACCCGATTTCTTAATTGATTTTTTTATACCTATTTTTCAGCCGATTACTTGATTTTCCGGTACATTGTAGTATTCGGCATAGGGTGAGCCTTTGTCGCTGTTTCGGATTACCACATTTGTCAAGTATTTCATAGGAGTCACGCATAACACTTGTGGCTTTCAAATTATTTCTTTGATTCCTTGATTCTATTGACTACCTCTAATAAGGTATCTGTAACTTCTACACCATATTTTTTGAAATTTGATTCTAAACTACAAAATCTGATTTCTTCAAGCCTATTTAGTGCCTTGAATCTTGCTTTCCCTACACTTTGTTTAAGTTCATCAGACACTATAATGCTTTCCAATCTATATTGGAATTCTTCAATGTCAAACTTCTCTTCTTTAAATGCAGTGCAAATCGTCGATATTGCTTCTAAAGTTCTCATCAATTTCCCTCCCTATTTAGTGATTATTGTAACAACCGCTCCTAGTTGATTTGTAATAACTTGTAATGAACCTGATGTATACGATAAATTTCCATTTTCTTGCAATACAGGTTTCATTGAATTAATTACATCCTCAACATATTGCGGTGCAACACTTCTACCATAATCACCGCCAGCCTGGGTAATTGAAGAACCATATCTATTTCCACTTGGTTGCATTCGGTCGACAGCGTGACGAGAATAAAGTCTATCCCCCACTTGAGCGTATTCTTGTCCATTAACGGTAACTTTGGAGTAATTATCCCAACTTCCCCAAAAAATCTTATTGCCGTTAGCGACAGCTTTATCCGTCCCCTTAACAATACTAACTGCTTCATCACCATATTTTGCAAGATACTTACCACCAGTTGCCCCCATGCCGAAAATCGGAATCATGCTGGTAGCAGATAGTCCGGCATATAGTGTGTTGCCTTCTGCTAGATATAGTAATCCGTTTACTCCATCAAATACTTCTCCAATTCCCGGTATCATTCCTACTGCATCTAAAACTGTATGAACTGTTCCTAACGGATCATTTACTATTGCATTTATTAGCTTGTCTAATTGCGAGCCTTCTTTATCAAATGCCAACTCTATAAAATTAAAGTCGTCACCCAGTAGCTCTCTATAATAGTTTGAAGGTGTCCAGTTATATTCTAGGTTGAAGGCATCTTGGTAGTTTGTTTCAATTCCCCTTGCTGCTGCCATTACTTCTGATGTCATTTTCTCATAGGTGAATTTCTGTTCTGTTGTCATGTAGTCTGTTGGTAAAACTATTTCCTGCGTATCTACAAAGGCTACTGGGCTTAAAGCAGACTTTAGCTAAATCTCTAATAGGCTTGCTTTCTGTTGTTTTTTCTCGCTGGCTGTTCCTGTCAACAGATAATCTAGCTCTGTTCTTTCTTCGCTGGACTCTCTATTGGTTATTGTTGAGTTAGTCGGTGGAGAACCTAAGTCGGCTATTTTTTGTTTGTTTTCATCAGCTATTTCGGCCGCAGATATCTTCACTGTCCACTGGTAAGTTGTTTTCTCTGTAAAGGTCTTTAATGTTGGTCCGTTTATTTCAAAGGTTTCTGCTGTGTCAATTATCTCCTAATAGTTGTAGTACCAACGTTCTGTTAGCTTTTGCCGATAGGTTGTCTCGATTGTTTTGGCTGTCTCCACTTCTTCTATTACTTGTCGAGACCCATAGGAATAATCTTCATCTATTAAAAACCAAAATTGAACTTTGTATTCTGTTTCTGCCTCGTATAATAAGTTATTTCATCATGCCACTCATCCCCCACCCAGCTTGGTACATTCCCACTAGGATCCCACATGTTGACGGGGTTGTTCATTACGTAGGAATACAGATTCTGGCTTAAGGGGTTGTCCAAGGTGCCTTGATAGGTGTCTTGGGTCATGAATCTGCCAAGGTTCGGGTCATACCATCTGGCGTTCATGTTGATTAAGCCGGATTTGTCATCGTACTCCTGCCCGGTGTAGCCTTTGCTGTTGTATGGTGCTGTGATGCCTGTCAGGATGTTGCCAAAGGCATCATAACGGTACTTCTCAATTACATCCCCGTGTCTATCGGTTATTTCGCTGACTGTTCTCTGACCGTCGTAATGGTAGTACATTAAGCCGCCGTTGGTATCTAAGTTTGGCTCTTGTCCTGGATTAACCAAGCCATGTAAGCCAAACATTTTTCTGCCGATTACTTGGTTTTCCGGTCCAATGTAGTATTCGGCATAGGGTGAGCCTTTGTCGCTGTATTCTTTTTGCAAGGTGTTGCTTAAGCCTTGGTATTGATAGGTTG
>Ga0209347_1001658_pt1 | contig 34262 bp, 30 predicted proteins | sample AutmiccommuBRH23_FD_187382 | JGI IMG/M metagenome (GOLD analysis project Ga0209347, IMG submission 187382) | Deep subsurface microbial communities from Mt. Terri, Switzerland - Autotrophic microbial communities BRH/23 (SPAdes) (version 2) | ecosystem: Environmental > Aquatic > Deep subsurface >...
TTTACCTGCTGGCGTCTGATCCTAGACTGCTCGTCATGTGTCATGGATAATTCCTCCTCAATTAGTCTTGAGGTAATTATCCCAGTTCTAAATGGCTATTGCTATGTGCAGAGTTTTTGACAATTACAATTATTGTTATCAACTGCAAAAACCTTCAAAGTATTCTAGGAATCAATAAGGATAATTGAATTAAAATAATACTTAAATTTCATGACACCGTAAGGTGTTTTTTCTATTATATTGACAAGTTTGGAATTAAAAATCTATATTTGCTTAATTTTCCTCGTTTATATATCACTTATTTAACACAATATAAAATGTATCTGAAGGAAAAGTAAAACAAATTGGGAGGCTATATATAATGGAAGAATTAAATCGTGTATTAGGTTTTTTGAAAACCATACAAAGAGCATTGCGAATGAAGGATTCTGTTACAGTCAGTTTATTCTCTGGCGTTTTAGGAACATTAGTCATGGATTTATCAAACTTGCTATTTTGGAGAGTAAGGAAGACAGAGGCGCTTTACGGGCATATCGCTGGTTCAGTTTATGTACGACCATTTAGAACTAATCAACGAAAAAACTTCTGGTTAGGTCAAATAACCCATCTTATTACTGGAGCTATTCTTGCGTACCCTTTAAATTTCATGTTAATGAGAACAGGAAAAGACCATGCATTAACAAAGGGAGCGTTCTTTGGTGCGGTCACCTGGGAATTTGTCTATGGGATTGGTCAGAGATATAACCTATATTCTACTAAGCCACATAAGACAGTGACACACTTCGCAGAGTTATTCAACAATATTTTATACGGAATTGCTACAGCTCAAGCATTAGTTGCATTTTCAGAACCGTCTTTGTATGCAAATAATCAAAATAAAGCTAAAGCTCAAACGACGACTACTCAAACTAAGCAAAGAAATACAGTCCAACCTATTTACTCAGATTGCCCTTCTGATGTAGAAAGTACAGATCTCATGTAAAACTAGTAACCTTCCATTCTAGAATTTACGGTACGAAAGCACCACCATGCACTTGGTTGGTGCTTTTCCATTTCTTATGATTTCTTCTAAATAAGGCTAGGACGGCATTGCTTGGTCGTAATTGAAACGTATAGTTTTAGAAATAAACCACCATAATAAAAGGAACCTCTCATAATATCCAATTGCCTTAACCTTTTAATACTACTATGTATGGATTGCGAGATGTAGTTCTTGACTTAGAGAAGGGGGGTCCACGAGTGCTTTCGAATGAGACAGCTTCACCTGAAGAAAGTAAGAATATTCCTTTATCAAATCTAAAGGAATTAGGACAGATTCAAATCCCGGATGTGTCAGAAAGAATCTATTGTTTACCGATCATTGGGCAAATTGAGGGACATCAAATCTTACCTGCCCAATCCAAGACGACAAAATACGAGCATATCATCCCACAGCTTTTAGCAGTTGAACAAAACCCAAAAACAGAAGGGATTCTCGTGATTTTAAATACTGCAGGTGGAGATGTAGAAGCTGGGTTAGCGATTGCTGAAATGCTCTGTAGTTTAAGCAAACCGTCTGTTTCATTAGTTTTAGGTGGGGGACACAGTATTGGAATACCTATCGCAGTCAGTTGTACGAAAAGTCTAATTGCCCCTACTGGGACGATGACGATTCATCCGATCCGCTATACTGGTTTAGTGATTAATGGGCACCAACAGTTTGATTATTTACGGAAGATGCAAGAACGCATTAATCAATTTATTTATTCTCATTCCAAAATCAATCCTAAAAAACTTGAACAGTTGATGTTTACAACAGGGGAATTAGCTCAAGATATTGGAACCATCCTGATTGGCCAGGAAGCCGTGGAAGCGGGACTAATTCAAGCAGTAGGAGGCGTTAAAGAAGCCTTTGAAGAACTGAATAAGTTAATTCCATCGAAATCAGATGTATAGAGTGAATTGGCAAGAAAAGCGGCGAAAGCTGCTTTTTTTATGTACTAGTCAGAAAGTATTTCTTATATACTTACTGAAAGCATAGGTGCTACTAAGGCTGGACGCTGGACAAGTGCCCCTATAGCCAAAGCCTCGAACAAGGACCTTTCGAGGTTAGAGCATCGCCATGACTCAACCAAGGAGGGTTGAGGTTAGAGCATCGCCATGACTCAACCAAGGAGGGTTGAGGTTAGAGCATCGCCATGACTCAACCAAGGAGGGTTGAGGTTAGAGCATCGCCATGACTCAACCAAGGAGGGTTGAGATTAGAACACCGCCATGGATGGCAAGGTGTCGTGATGGCAAGAAGTGGCCGTCTTCGCCAAGGCTTAGCGTCAGCCAGTTTTCCTTTTATATTTCGGGAACAAACAGGAAAACGCTTACTCGTGTGGAATTTATATAAGGTGAGGACTACTAGGTAGGCCTACTGTTAAGGACCTAAAAATAATGAACGTTTGGAGGACTGTTCTGTGGCGAAGGCTAAAAGACGCCGCACCATGAATACTAGGGTGAACATGAGAGTAAGTACCTTGAAAGAGACAATACGCAATGAAGTCATGGGAGTTTTCGTTGTCGGAATGGCTTGCTTGGGGCTGGTCGCGCTTTATTCTGACAGGAGCGGAGTGGTTGGTGGACAAATTAAACAGGTTCTAACTGTTTTAGCAGGAGGGGGACGAGTTTGCATTCCCCTCATGGTGGGGGCCTGGGGTATTGCCTTTATGAATAAGCAAACGCCGCGTCTGGGATCAAAGGCCGCAGGAGTAATTCTTCTTTGGCTTGTTTTTGTTGGGATTTTGCACCTGCAGTTACCAGGAATTGAGGGATTCTCTAAGGCGGACATGCTGGATGAAGGTCTACTTGGCCATGGCGGCGGACTTGTTGGTGCAGGAATTGCAATTGTGTTAAAAACTACAATTGGCGTTTTAGGTAGTTATGTTGTGTTAGTGATGGCAGCGCTAATGGGCGCTCTGCTGATTACTAATCGTTCGCTGGTTCAAGGAGTACAAGGAGTAGGTCAGGTCAGCAAAGAATCTGGGATATGGATTAAACACCAAATGGGGGATTTTATTGATGTTCTGAAAAACTCTGAGGACGAGGAAACCCTTAAAGAGAGATTGGAATCTCAGGAGGGGAGTAACGCAGAAACAAAACTGCATACGAAAAAGAGTACTCCTTTAAAACGGAGTTCACAGGCTCTTGACCCTGATTTAGCAGAACGACCCTTAGTCATTAAAACCTTAGAAGATCCTAATGAGCCTCCTTACCTTACGAACGTTCCAGCCAAAGGGCAGTTAGGATTTGAAAAGATGGCCGCTGGAAAGCTAGAAAATACGATTATACCACCTGGAAAAGTGACCAGTACTCCTATTTCTCGTCAGACTCGAGAAGACGGAAATTTTCAGCTTCCTCAAGTCTCGTTATTAAACAAATCTTTAAAAATCAAAAACCCTAGACTTAATAAGGATTTAGCGGACAATGTCAAGATTCTGGAAGAAACTTTGGGTAGTTTTGGAGTCAAGATCAAGGTAACTCAAGTCACGCAAGGGCCTGCTATTACACGTTATGAAGCACAACCTGCGCCAGGCGTGAAAGTGAGTAAGATAACGAATCTAGCGGATGATATTGCTTTGAGCTTAGCGTCGGCAGATGTACGTATTGAGGCGCCTATTCCTGGAAAATCCGTGGTTGGCATTGAGGTACCCAATAAAGAAATCGCGATGGTTCATTTCCGAGAGGTCCTAGAAACGGCGGAATATCAAGGAACAGCGAGTAAGTTGGCCTTATGTTTGGGCAAGGATATTACGGGGACTCCGGTTATTGCCGATTTAACAAAAATGCCCCATCTACTCATTGCAGGAGCTACGGGTTCTGGAAAATCTGTCTGTATTAACACCTTGATTCATAGTATCTTGTTTAACGCTCGTCCAGATGAAGTGAAGTTTTTATTGGTAGATCCCAAAATGGTTGAACTCGCGAACTATAATGGAATTCCTCATCTCATTGCACCGGTAGTTACTGATCCTCGAAAGGCCGCGGGTGCTTTAAAATGGATTGTGACGGAAATGGAGACCCGTTATGAATTATTTGCTGCAGCTGGTGTGAGAGATATCGTCCGGTATAATTTTCTGCGTACCCAGGACAAAAAGGATGAGCATCCACCGCTCCCTTATGTAGTAGTGATCATTGACGAGTTGGCCGATTTGATGATGGTAGCGCCTGGAGATGTTGAGGATGCGATTTGCCGCTTGGCCCAAATGGCTCGTGCGGCAGGAATTCATCTAATTGTTGCGACCCAGCGTCCATCGGTTGACGTCATTACGGGTATCATCAAAGCCAACATTCCCTCCCGGATTGCCTTTGCCGTTTCGTCACAAACAGACTCGAGGACTATTTTAGATATGAATGGGGCAGAGAAACTTTTAGGTCGTGGAGATATGCTCTATTATCCAATGGGTATGAGTAAGCCATTGCGGGTGCAGGGGTGTTACTTGGGGGATAAAGAAGTAGAAAATGTGGTTGGATTCCTGCAGAACCAGGCGAAGCCAGAGTATCAGGAAATCCCTAACATGGATCTTGGGACGACGAAAAAAGAAGAGATGGAAGATGAATTTTTTTATCAAGCAGCTCAGATTTTTATAGAAAGCGGAACGGCTTCGGTCTCTATGTTACAACGCCGCTTGCGTATAGGCTACACACGAGCAGCTCGGTTGATGGATTTCCTAGAAGAGAAAGGGGTTGTCGGGGGATACGAAGGCTCTAAACCCCGCGAAGTGTTAATGACGAGGGGGCAGTTTGAATTAAAATTTGGCCAATGGGTTGATGAAATTGCACACTAGTTGCATAATCTTTGTATAAGATTTATGATAAGATAGATAGTATATAGTCGAGTTGGAAGGAATTAAGGATGATTAAGGAGATCACTGTACAAGAATTGAAGACATTAGGGCAACCGATACTTGTCGATGTACGCTCTGAGGGCGAATTTGCTGAAGCAACCATCCCGGGTGCTGTAAGTCTTCCTCTTTTTAATAACGAAGAACGGGCTAAGGTGGGTACAACCTACACACAGTCTTCCCCCAGTTTGGCTCGTGAACAAGGCTTAAACATTATCAGCCCAAAACTTCCGGATTTAGTCCAGAAGGTGGGGGAGTTTGCGAAACGTGGTCCGCTTGTCCTTTTCTGTTGGCGAGGCGGAATGAGAAGCAAATCTCTGGCAACGGTTGTTGATTTGATGGGGATCCCGGTTTACCGTTTACAAGGGGGATATAAAGCCTATCGCGCCCAAGTGGTTGATTTTTTCGAAGCTAAGCTGCCCTTTAAGGTTGTGGTGTTGCGCGGAAATACTGGAGTGGGAAAAACTGAACTATTAGGTCAGTTACGAGGGGATGGATATCCCGCGATTGATCTTGAGGGGCTTGCTAATAATAGAGGGTCTGTTTTTGGTGCCATGGGTTTAGGAAATCCACCCTCTCAAAAAAAGTTTGAAGGATTATTGTACGAGGAACTTGAATTATTAAAGGAGTTTCCTTATATTATTGTAGAATGTGAGAGTAAGCGAATTGGAAGGGTTACCTTGCCAGCCGTTTTCTTTACAGCGATGCAAGAGGGAATTCAAATACTTCAATATGACTCCTTGGTTAATAGAGTTCAACGCCTCTTACAGGAGTATACATCTGTTCCTGATGCACTTCAGGAGATTGGAATTGCCTTAGAACGATTGATCAAAACGTTGGGGCATGTCAAAGTACAAGAATTACGGACTCTATTGGAAACCAACCGCCTGGATTTGTTTACAGAGCGTCTACTGGTGGACTATTATGATAAGCTTTATGCTTACCCAAATGAACCTAGCTCAGAGTATGCGTTTTACATTAACCATCAAGATCCTGTGCAGGCGTTAAGGGAGTTGGAATGCTATCTTGAAGAGAAGGTGGCCCAACCAGGTAGAGAATCTCCTTTACTTGGAATACGATATTCAGCAAAATAAGCCTGGTTTACTCGGCGCTGTGACGACACTGATTGGAATGCTGGGTCTCAATATTTTATCGGTTACGGGGATTGGACAGAGCCGACGTGGTCTTCTCTTGGAGACCCTATCAGAGGGTAAAGTTAAAGCATTGTTGGAGGCTCTCTTAGCGGTTGATTCTATTAAAGTCACTGCATATCGTATTCCTACTCTATTAGATCGAATAGCGCTACGACATGGCAAGCGTTTAGACATGGCCGAGATTAATCCACCAACTTATCGATTTGTTCGTGAGGAATTAGGTGTGCTGGTTGATTTTTTGGGGGATACTTTGCTTGAAGGCGGAAATCGCATCATTGGGATCCGAGGAATGCCTCGAGTGGGTAAGACTGAAGCAGCTATTGCTGCCTGTGTGTATGCTAATAAACGCTGGATCTTATTGTCCTCAACCCTTATCCGTCAAGCTTTACGGACTGAGTTATTACTAGATGAGTCTGAGAATAGTATTTTTCTAATTGACGGAATTACGAGTACCACGCGAGGAAACGATGCCCATTGGTCTTTATTAGAAAAAACGTTACAAATGCCAACTCTCAAGGTTATTGAACATCCTGACGTCTTTAATCGAGATGGGCGCTTAGAGGTAGAGTTTGATTTCATCATTGAAATTCGCCATCATGAAGACGATGTAATTTGTATGGAAGATATCGCGATGAGTTTTTCGGCGTTCGATATGAGCTGATCAGAGAATAGGGGGTATTACTATGGCAGGAGAAGGGCAATTGCTTCGGACCGCTCGGGAAAATAAAGAATGGAGCTTAACTGACACTGAGGAAATCACGAAGATCCGTGTTCGCTATATCCAGGCTCTTGAAGAGGAAAATTATGGGATACTCCCTGGCCCAACATATGCTAAGGGATATTTGCGTACTTATGCAAAACAACTTGGGCTAAACTCTGATGAAATTATTGCCCTGTACAGTGCTACTCTGACGCCTGATGTTGCAAGTGCCCCACCTGTTCTAAAAACACTTCAAGTGTCGCCAAAATCTCGTCCGCTGTGGGTTAGACCAGCGATTATCGGGGGGGTGGCTGTTTTAATGCTGATTGCCTATGCAGCCAAGGGCTTGTATTCACCAGAGAATGCAATTCCGGATACTCCTTATACAGCTCCTCCTTTAATCAGTGCACCGAAGACAGATACTGCAACCACATCGCCACCTCCAAGTGCTTCAGAGTCGTCACTTCAAACTACCCCGCCCAATGCACAGGATGGCTTGACGGCTCAGCTAGTTTTCACTCAACCCTGTTGGATTGAGGTTAGAATTGACGGTCAGGCACCGTTTCAGGGAACATTTGCAGCGGGAACCAGTAAAGAAGTCAAAGGGACAGAGAAAATTGAACTGGTCTCGATTGGAAATGCCGGGGGTCTGACGGTTACTTTAAACGGCAGAGCCTTACCAATGTTAGGGAAGGCAGGAGAAGTTCGACGTAATGTCGTATTAACTAAAGATATGTTAAATCAGTTGTAATGAATAGCTATAAAGGGGCGTTAGATTTTGGCAAAAGATTCTTCATTTGATCTCGTTTCCAAGGTAGATATCCCTGAGGTAACGAATGCAATCCTCCAGGCCCAGAAAGAGTTGGCACAGCGATTCGATTTTAAAAACAGTAAATCCTCTATTAAACTTGAGGGTGAAAAGATTATTTTGGTTTCTGACGACGATTTTAAGTTGAGTAATGTCGTTGACATTCTTGAGGGTAAACTTGTCAAGCGAGGGGTTTCCTTGAGAGCCTTGGAATATGGGAAGGCTCAAACAGCTGCTGGTGATACAGTCCGGCAAGAAGTCAAACTGGTTCAAGGGATTGCCCAAGAGAAGTCAAAATTAATCAATAAGGTCTTAAAAGATAGTAAACTTAAAGTGGTAAGCTCAATTCAAGGCGAAGAAATACGAATTTCAGGCAAGAATAAAGATGATCTTCAAGCGGCTATTGCCTTATTACGTAAAGAAGACTTTGGAATTGAACTGCAGTTTATCAATTTCCGATAAGGGAGAAGTTTCTCACTAAGATGGAATGCCTTAATATTTCATAAAAATGCTTGGCAAGTTTTGCCAAGCATTTTTATGAAACTAGGATTTCTATTACAATAAGCTCTCATTTTTAGAAGTTATAAGCTCACGCTCAAGACCAAGAAGAATCATGGTTAATTTTGGCTAGTTTATATTCCCAGTGAGTATACATAAATTTGCAGGAAAATGTCGAACCAATATAGAATAGATACTAAATTACTCGCTACATAGAAAGGACTATTAAGAATGGAAAAGTCAACCTATATTGGTTTGATACTTGCGGTCATTGCTGTCGGGTTGGGAATGGTTTTGAAAGGCGCTAGTCTGGTATCCTTAGCGAACCCTGCAGCACTACTAATTATCTTTGGGGGTACCGTAGCATGTATATTTATTGGTTTTCCAATGGAGGACTTAAAGGTAGTACCAAAGCTCTTTAAGATCATGTTTACTTCCCAAGCATTGGTCTCTAAAAGTGAACTGATTCAACAGATTGGGGAATGGGCAACAGTCAGTCGTCGAGAGGGTTTGCTATCCCTTGAAAGTAAAGCTGAGGAAATTGATGATGAATTTCTAAGAAACGGAATGCGCATGGTCATCGACGGGAATGACCCGGAATTTATTCGTGACGTGCTCATGGAAAATATTTCGGCCATGGAGGAACGTCATAGACAAGGTGCGCTTATCTTTACTCAAGCAGGAACTTATGCACCGACCCTGGGGGTACTAGGGGCGGTTGTCGGGTTGATTGCAGCCTTGGGTAATCTAAACGAGATAGAAGCCTTAGGACATTTGATTTCCGCTGCTTTCGTCGCCACGTTGCTGGGGATCTTTACGGGTTATGTCTTGTGGCACCCCATGGCTAATAAATTAAAACAAAAATCTAAAAAAGAGACACAAGTTAAGATGATGATGGCGGAAGGCCTTTTAGCGATTCAAGCGGGCGAGCCTGTATTATCAATTAACCAAAGGCTTGCAGTATTCCTCTCTTCTACTGAACGTACCGCTATGGAGGAAAAAAGTCTTGAAAAAACATAAAAAAGAGCATCATGAGGAACATATCGATGAAACATGGTTGATTCCTTATGCAGACTTGCTGACGTTATTATTGGCATTATTTATTATTTTGTTTGCCTCTAGTCAAGTCGATGAAAAAAAATATGCCCAGGTTATGCAAGGCTTGAGCAGTGCCTTTAACGGAGGCGTAAGTGTTTTTGAACAATCCAATACAATATCTATAGATGACGTTTCTGCCAATGATCTCAAGAAATTGGAGGAAAATAACCAAGACCAAAACCAAGAGCTTAAGGACCTGATAAACAAGGAAAAACAGGACATGGAAGCAATCAAGAAAAAGCTTGATGTCTACATTATGGAAAATGGGCTGACCCTACAACTTCAGACCTATGTCAACAACGATATGCTGAAAATTACGATTCAGGATTATGCTTTATTCGACTCAGGTAGGGCTGTGGTAAAACCAGAGGCTCAAAAACTTGCTGCGGTCATTTCGGAAATGTTAAGCATGTATCCTGGTTACAAAGTAGAGGTAGCGGGGCATACTGATAATATCCCTATAAAAAATTATGAATTTGAATCTAATTGGGATTTAAGCTCAAGACGGTCCTTAAATTTTATGAAGTATCTGTTGCAGTCGAATAGTATTGACCAAGCTCGATTTCGTTCCATTGGATATGGTGAATATCAACCGATTGATACCAATGAAACGGCCGAGGGGCGGGCAAAAAATCGACGCGTAGACGTGAATATTATTCGCAATACGTTGGAAGCAAAACCTTTGATTCCATGATGATTCATTAATCTAACCGCTTCCTATGCCAAACTAGTTAAACTCTAGCTACAATGACTAAAAGACTGACATGCTACCATTCACGATCTGTTGGTTTGCCAGACTTTTAGTAGGAATTGCAAAAGCCCAAACTAGGCTCTCGCATTGGTTGCGAGAGTATTTTTATGGTTGCGAAAAAAAAGTAGTGTTTATCAAAGTTAAGGCCAGATGATAAACGTGTTTAAACTAGAAAGGTGAGACTAATGCGTACACGAAATTTTTTACCTATGAATCGAGCCGATATGGAGGCGGTGGGCTGGGATGAACTTGATTTTCTCCTCATTACTGGCGACGCCTATGTGGATCATCCAAGCTTTGGAATTGCGATCATTGCTCGTGTTTTAGAAAAGCATGATTTTCGCGTAGGAATCGTGGCTCAGCCTGATTGGAAGGATCTTAAAGCTTTCCGTGTGATGGGAACACCCCGCTTGGGTTGTTTGATCTCTGGAGGGAATCTCGACTCCATGGTTAATCATTATACGGCGGCTAAAAAGAAAAGGCACAAAGATGCTTATTCTCCTGGTGGCAAATCGGGACTTCGCCCAGACCGAGCCACCATCACTTATTCTAATCGGGTTCGAGAAGCACTGCCTGGTGTCCCAGTGATAATCGGGGGGATCGAAGCTTCGTTGAGACGATTTGCCCACTATGATTATTGGAGTAATGATGTTCGACGCTCCATCCTTTTGGATAGCCAAGCGGATTTGCTTGTCTTTGGGATGGGGGAGACAACCATCGTTGAAGTTGCCAAGCATCTAAAAAATGGGATACCGATTGATCAGATTACGGATGTTAGAGGAACTATGGTGCCTTTGACGGGGGATGTAGTACCCCGAGGTACCCTAGTTCTGCCAAGTTTTGATGATGTTACTTCGACTTCGGATAAGAAAAAATATGCCGAGGCTTTTTGGGTGCAGTATAACCAGCAGGACCCGTTCCAGGGGAAATCCATGTTTCAATCCCATGGGCGAAAAAGTGTACTACAAAACCAACCCTCGCTTCCCTTGACTCAAGCAGAGATGGATGCCATCTATGCACTACCTTTTATGGGGACATATCATCCGTCGTACGAAGAACTTGGGGGAGTTCCGGCTATTGAAGAGGTGGAATTTAGTCTTACCAGTGCCAGGGGATGTTTTGGAGCATGCGCTTTTTGTGCGTTAACCTTTCATCAAGGGCGGATCATCCAAAGTCGAAGCTCAGAATCGATTATTCGGGAAGCTGAGCAAATGACCTGGAATTCTCGTTTTAAAGGATATATTCACGATGTAGGGGGTCCAACGGCGAACTTTCGACGTCCGGCGTGTCAAAAACAATTAACGAAGGGAGCCTGTTCCAATAAGCAGTGTCTTTTCCCTGAACCGTGCTCGAAACTGGAAAATGACCATACGGAATACTTAGATCTTTTGCGTCGTCTTCGTAGTTTGCCAAGGATAAAAAAAGTGTTCGTACGGTCTGGTATCCGTTATGATGCAGTGTTAGCCGATCGAAATTCAAAGTTTATTAGCGAACTTTGTGAGCATCATGTCAGTGGTCAATTAAAAGTCGCCCCGGAACATGTCAGCGATACAGTTCTTCGTCTCATGGGTAAGCCTGGCAAGGCTGTCTATGAGGACTTTGTTCAGGAGTTTAAGAAAACGAACGAAAAGCTAGGTAAGGAACAATACCTTGTCCCTTATCTAATGTCTTCTCATCCAGGGAGCACACTTAAAGAAGCAATCGAATTGGCTGAATATGTCCGTGACATGGGAGTTAATCCAGAACAAGTTCAGGATTTTATTCCAACCCCGGGAACCCTCTCCACATGCATGTACTACACCGGCTTAAATCCTCAAACCATGGAATCGGTCTATGTCCCACGTAGCTTACATGAAAAAGCGATGCAGCGGGCACTGATCCAATATCGGAACCCGAAAAACCATAAATTAGTCGAAGAAGCCTTGCACCAAGCACATCGAGAGGATCTTATCGGGTACGGGCCCAAATGCCTTATTCGGCCCAGAAGGTTTGTGCGAGACGATCAGAAGGAACCAGACAGTGTAGGCGGTCTAGGCAGTCCAATTAAGAGGAAAAAAGGACCCGTAAGACGATCAGGTATGAAGAAGAAGGACGCTGCGGGAGTGGGTAAAGAAGTTCAAGACAAAGACGTGCCGATCAAAGAAACGTCAAGCAAAACATATAAAGGCGCAGCAGGCAAGCCAGGGCGATTTAAGGGTGCGCGGAGTACGGAAACCACTTATAAAGGCGCAGCAGGCAAACCAGGGAGTTTCAAGGAAGCACGAAGTGCAGAAGCCCCGTATAAAGGCGCATCAGGCAAGCCAGAACGCTACAAGGATGCCCGGAGTACAGAAGCCCCATATAAAGGTGCAGCAGGCAAGCCAGATCGCTTCAAAGATAATCGGAGTACGGAAGCCCCTTATAAGGGTGGAGCAGGTAAACCAGGGCGCTTCAAGGATGCTCGGAGTACGGAAGCCCCGTATAAAAGTACAGCAGGAAAAAAGGGGCCTCAGAGCGAAGAGGCAAAAGAAACAGAAAAGGGACGATACAAAAGGGGCTCTGATAGCCATATCAATAAAGGCAAGAGAAAACCTCAAGGAGCCAAGAAAAGATAAGTAACTAAATAAAAATTGACCCTAAGCCGAATAACGGCTTAGGGTCAATTTTTATTTGAATGTGAAAAGAATTGCGTCAATGAGCGCAGTCGGTAAGGCGTTAATAAACGTAATGGACAAGTTCACTACGCATGCAAGTCAGTGAAAGTCAAGGGTGCAAGTCAAGAACCGACCCCAACTTGCTCACCCAACTTGCAAAGCCGAGCTTCAATCGTTCCAAATCCCGTGGACCCCAAGCCGGAGGAAGTTTCTTAGCTTAGAGAGCATGTGAGAGGAATTGCGTCAATGAGCGCAGTCGATAAGGCGTTAAGAAACTCAACGGTTCACTTGCAGAAAGCCCAGAGGTTTTGAGTTTTAGCCTTAGCGACAAGGGAATAGCAATGGAACACGATAGTCTCCAGTACGATAGTCTCCAGTGGAGAGTATCGCCGAAGCCGCGATCTCAAAAGAAATACTTATCGGCGTAGGATGTGCGAACACGATAGTCTCCGGTGGAGACTATCGCCGAAGGCGCTGACCAACAACGAACACTTATCGCCGTAGGATGCTAAGAAACTTCCTCCCACTTGCATCCGTTTCCGCTATGCCAATTCCCCAAATTCATCATTCAGTGCATCCTCTACTTCATCCATAGTAATCTGCCCGATTTCTTTAAGGTGTCCATCCTCAGACCATTCGATGAATTCATCGTAGAAAAACTCTAATTTTTCATAGTAAAACTTGTGAAAAGAGAACACTATACCCGACCTGCGACTTTCTGGTTCATAACGAAGCAGGTAGTATTCATTGTCTTCAAGCATACTTTTTAAAAAGATAGCGTGACCGGGGACAACCAGTACAACACGGGCATCTTCATACTCGCGGTTCACAAACTGTAGGGTAAAGGCTTGGACCTGGGCTTCAGAAAGTGGGTCGAGGGAGGCTTCAGAAGGTGAATTGAGCGCGGGCTCTGTTTGGTTTACCCAAGTGAAGACCACTTCAGATGACGCTACCTCTTCCATCTGTTCCGCGATCTCTTCGAGACGGCGCGCAACAACAGTGGGTAACGTATATTCTTCGCAGGCTGTGGAACGACAGTGATAGATGGGAACATTTTTAATCTGCCCGGCTCCGTGAGCCAAGTCGATGGGAACTGTACGGGTTGTTAAATATCCTGTGTCACCACAACCACAGGTATCGACAGGATCTATGGATTTATCTAACAAATATGACACCTCACTCAAGTTTCTTAGGACCTTATTCGACGTTCGACAAGGAATTAATAATTCCTTTTATCCTTCACACATTAAATGTTGCCATTTAACACAAACTTTACACAGAGATAGATTAGAGTTCATCAGGGAATATTAAGGAACAGATTATTTTTGGTCGGTGAAAAAAATATCCGACAAGGAGGAAATTTATGTTTAGGAAAATGGGTAAATTTCTAACAACGGTCATCATAGGTATGCTAGCGGTTACTCTCGTAAGTTGCGGAGCGCAGGACCCGAGTACCCCAGCTGGTCAAGAGAAGGCTGCACCGGTCAATCTAACTGGTGCTGGAAGCTCTTTTGTTTTTCCATTACTCAATCAACAAATCGAAGAGTATCGGAAGAATAATCCAAATATCACAATTAATTATCAAAGCACTGGTAGTGGGGCAGGAATTAAACAAGTCTCAGAGCAAACCCTTGATTTTGGAGCGACGGATGGTCCAATGACAGAGGATCAACAAAAAGTTGCTAAAGGTGGAAAAATCCTGCATATCCCTTTAACCTTAGGTGCGGTGGCAGTCACTTATAATGCTCCCAATGTTCCGAAAAATCTCAAACTTGGTCCTGCAGTACTTGCAGATATTTTCCTTGGCAAAATCACCCATTGGAATGATCAGCGGATTGCATCCGAAAATCCGGGTGTATCTTTGCCAGACACAAAAATTACGGTTGCTCGTCGTTCAGATGGGAGTGGGACAACGTATATTTTCTCAGACTATCTCACCAGTGTCAGCCCAGAGTGGTCAAGTAAGGTGGGTAAAGGAACATCCTTGAATTGGCCAGTTGGGATAGGTGGAAAAGGAAATGCTGGTGTGGCAGGGGTGATTCAACAAACTCCTGGTACGATCGGATATTTAGAGCTAGCCTATGCTGTTCAAAACAATTTATCTTATGCCACGATGCAAAACAAGGAGGGTAAGTGGATCGTCCCATCTCTTCAATCAACATCTGCAGCGGCAGCGGCAGCAACGATTCCGGAAGATATGAGGGTGTCGATTGTCAATGCTCCCGGTGTTGACGCCTACCCAATAGCTGGTTTCGCTTGGGCGTTAATCTATCAGGATCAAAAGGACAAGGCCAAAGGAACGGCCCTAGTAAACTTTATAAACTGGGCTATTCATGACGGTCAGAATCTTTCAGAAGAATTGCATTACCCAAAGTTGCCTGCGAGCTTAATCAGCCGTGAAGAAGTGATGCTTAAATCGGTCACATTTCAAGGACAGCCGATCTTAAAGTAGAAATGAAGGGAAGTTCTCTAGAAAAAACTCGTTTGAGTGAAGTATAGAACATGTTTGGCATTTTTTTAGAGCTGGACGAGAAGGCGGAAGGATCTGAATATGAGCAAGAAAAATAAATTCAAGACGTCCATAGGAGATCAAACCTTGCGAATTTTGACGCTCTTGATGGCAATTAGCGTTGTGGTTCTCATGGTTTGGATGGGGTGGGAGATGTTCCACGCAGCGCGCCCAAGTATCCAAAAGTTTGGTTTTGGTTTCATTACTGGACGTGTTTGGGATCCTGTAAAGGAACAATTTGGGGCACTTCCCTTTATATATGGGACGATAGTGACTTCGCTCATAGCATTGCTCTTGGCAGCTCCAATCGGCCTTGGTGTGGCCATTTTCCTCAATGAGATGGCCATCTCTAAGGTTCGTACAGTGGTTGGCTTTTTAGTGGAGATGTTGGCAGCTATTCCCAGTGTAGTGTACGGATTATGGGGGATATTCGTCTTAGCTCCTTGGCTGAGGGAAACTGTTCAACCAGGACTGGCCAAATGGTTAGGGTTTCTCCCTCTCTTTCAAGGCACCCCAGTAGGTTTTGGGATGTTAGCAGGAGGGCTGATTTTGGCGGTGATGATCCTTCCTACAATTGCAGCGATTTCTCGGGAGGTGATGGCTGCGGTTCCCAATATGCAAAGAGAAGCAGCCCTGGCCTTGGGGGCTACGAAGTGGGAAATGATTCGCTTGGCAGTTCTTCCCTATGCTAAATCAGGAATCATGGGTGGGATCATGCTGGGCTTAGGACGTGCGCTGGGCGAAACTATGGCAGTCACCATGGTAATCGGAAATCGCCCCGATATTCTCCCTTCCTTGTTTGCTCCCGCTTATTCGATGGCAGCGGTGATTGCCAATGAATTTACAGAGGCGACCTACGATCTTTATTTGAGTGCGCTGGTAGAGATAGGACTTATCCTATTTGGAATAACCCTGATTCTAAATGTTTTTGCTCGATTACTGATTTGGTCTGTAGCACAGGGTCCGAAGGGAGGTAATCTTGTATGAAATCCCTCCGTAAGTCTGTAAATTGGATAATGCTGAGTATCTTTATTTTTGCGACGATCATCGCTCTAATTCCGTTGTTTGGAGTTCTTGGTTATGTTGTAGAGCATGGTTTTAGAGCATTAAGCTTAGATTTCTTTCTGAACTTACCCAAGGCCATGGGTTTATCGGGGGGAGGTATGGCCAATGCCATCGTGGGAACCTTAATTATGGTTTTAATCGCCAGCCTCATTGGAATCCCCATCGGGATCCTGGCAGCAATCTATCTAACAGAGTATGATCGACATAGCTGGCTAAGTGTCGGAGTTCGCTTTGCGACGGATGTTTTAACAGGAATTCCTTCGATTATTGTCGGTATCGTGATCTATACAGCAGTCGTCTTAAAAATGGGTAATTTCTCGGCCCTAGCTGGAGGACTAGCCTTAGCGATTATTATGATCCCTCTGATCATTCGCTCGACAGAAGAAATGTTAAAACTCGTTTCTCATTCGATAAGAGAGGCGGGCTATGCATTGGGAATTTCCAAGGGAAAAACTATTTTGAGAATTATCTTGCCGACCGCAGCCAAAGGGATCATCACTGGGGCGATGCTCGCTGTGGCCCGGGTAGCTGGCGAAACAGCACCGCTCCTTTTTACAGCTTTAGGAAATCAGTATTGGGCACGTTCTCTGAATGAACCCATGGCTTCCTTACCCGTGCAAATTTTTCAGTATGCAACATCTCCTTATAAAGAGTGGCATCAACAAGCTTGGGCAGGATCACTTGTTTTGATTTCCCTGGTGATTATTCTGAATTTGAGTGCGCGTTTTGCCTTTCGATCGCGGAGCAACTAGGAGGTAGTTTCTTAATGGGTCAGAGTTTAAGTGTGCGTGATCTTGAAGCTTGGTATGGGTCCAATAAAACTCTTAAAGGCATAACTATGGAAATTGAACTAAATCATGTTACGGCCATCATCGGTCCGTCGGGGTGTGGAAAATCTACGTTTGTCCGCTGTATAAATCGTATGCATGAGACCATGCCGGGGACAAAAGTAAAGGGCGAAATTATTTTAGAAGGGGTAAGTATTTATGATCGAGATCCTGTCGCATTGCGCAAGATGGTAGGTATGGTATTTCAGAAACCCAATCCATTTCCATCGATGAGTATTTATGATAATGTTATAGCAGGTGTAAAGCTTAATGGAATGACGAATAAACAAAAGCTACAAGCTATTGCGGAAAAAAGTTTGCGTATGGCAGCTTTATGGGATGAAGTAAAAGATCGCTTGAATTACTCAGGCATGAGCTTATCAGGTGGACAACAACAACGTCTTTGTATTGCTAGGGCGCTGGCAGTGGAACCATCGGTACTACTAATGGATGAGCCTGCTTCTGCTTTAGACCCGATCGCCACGATGCATATTGAAGAATTGGTTCGGCAATTAAAAGTCAATTACACCATTCTGATTGTCACGCATAATATGCAACAGGCCGCTCGAATTGCTGATTCCACAGCGTTTTTTCTGAATGGAGAGCTTGTGGAACATGGACCAACTTCGGATATTTTTACAAATCCGCATGATAAACGGACAGAAGACTATATCTCAGGTCGTTTTGGATAAAGAAGGAGGATATTAATGCGTCAGTCACTCAATGAAGGTCAACTCGGTTTGACAAAGTTACTTAAGGATATGGGTGAAGAAGTCGGCAGGATTCTAAAAGGGTGCATGGAAACTCTATTATCCCTAGACCGCACACAAGCGAATTTTTGGATTACTGAGGATCAAAAGGTCAATGACTTTGAACGACAAGTGGATGATCTGTGTGTGCTATTAATTGCCACACAGCAACCCGTTGCCAAAGACCTGCGTAAAATCATTTCGGCTATGAAAATATCGACAGACTTGGAAAGAATGGCTGATTTAGCAATAGACATTGCAAAAATTGTACGAAGAATCGATGGACCTCTCTGTAAACCCCTGGTGGACATTCCGCAGATGGCGGAAATGGCACTTGGGATGATGCGGCAGGGTTTAGAAGCTTACGCAAGTGAGAACATGGAACTAGCCCATGAACTGGCTGAGCTAGATGACCAAGTTGATCGTCTCTACAAAAAAGTCGTACGGGATCTTTTAGTGATTATGACTGAAGCAACGGAAAACTTAGACCAGGGAATGTACCTAATCTTCGTAGGCCGTTACCTCGAACGATTTGCTGACCATGCCACGAACATCGGGGAGAATGTGATTTATATTGCGACAGCGAGTAGGCAGGATCTTAACAAATAAGGATGGTTCACTGCTGCGTGGCAGAGGTATTATTTTAGGAAAGTTATATTTTATTTTTTGACCTTGTGGAAGTGTTGGTTTATACTAAGATAGGTAAACCAATGATATGAGGTGTAACGTTGACGAAGAAAGTTGCTGTTGTTACTTTAGGTTGTCCAAAAAATCAAGTGGACAGCGAAGTAATGTTAGGATTGCTAGCCGAGAATCATATTTTAACGGATAATACTGAAGAGGCGGATATCATAGTCGTCAATACGTGTACCTTTATACAATCGGCAAAGGAAGAATCGATTGAAACGATTTTTGAAATGGCTAGTCTCAAGGATCGCGGTTCTTGTCAAGCTTTATTTGTGACAGGATGCTTAGCTCAACGATATGGGTCTGAATTGATGCTGGAAATTCCCGAATTAGATGGTGTGTTGGGAACTGGAAATATTGATGAAATCACTAAATTGGTGCAAGTGACTAAAGGGGAGCGCTTATCCCTTTTAAAACAAGGAAAACCCGATTTTCTTCATGATGAGAAAACTCCTCGTAAACGTTCTACCCCGGATTATCTAGCTTATGTTAAAGTTGCAGAAGGCTGTGATAACTATTGTACCTATTGTGTTATTCCCTCTGTGCGTGGGAATTTCCGTAGCCGTCCGGAGGAGTCCGTGATCCGAGAAGTTGAGAATATGGCATCTCAAGGGGTCAAGGAAATTATGGTGATGGCCCAGGATACGACCCGCTATGGACATGATCTTTATGGAGAACTGCGACTACCTCAGCTTATTCGCAAGCTGGCTCGGATTGAAGGGATTGAATGGATCCGCTTAATGTATTGTTATCCTGAGCGTTTTACAGATGAACTTATTGAAGTTATGCGTCAAGAACCTAAGGTCTGTAAGTATATTGATCTACCATTGCAACATACCAATAATAAGGTTCTTAAAGAAATGAATCGAAGAGGTACGATCGAGGAAGCAGAAGTACTGATTGGAAAATTGCGCACTGCAATGCCTGACATTACGCTTCGAACGACTATGATCACGGGTTTTCCGGGAGAGACAGAGCAAGAATTCCAGACGATGCTTGATTTCATACAGCGTGTTCAGTTTGACCGCCTGGGAGTGTTTTCATATTCTCAAGAGGAAAGTACTCCTGCAGGTCAAAGAGAGGATCAGGTTTTGCCAGAGATTCGTGAGCAACGCAGAGACCTGGTTATGCAGAAACAACAATCAATTTCTGGGCAGCGGCAACAACGTTGGGTTGATAGGATTGTAACTGTGCTACTTGAGCAAAAACTACCGGACGGACGATGGATGGGCCGAACCGAAGGGGATGCTCCTGAAATCGATGGCCAAGTCTATATCACGGGGGTTCAGGCGTCGATTCATGTGGGGGACATGATCAAAGTTCGCATCCTTGAGGCGGATAGCTACGATTTAATGGGAGTGGTTGTCTCGTGAATTTAGCCAATCGTTTAACTCTAGCACGAATTGTTTTGATACCCGTGTTTATGACCGTGTTACTTCTTAAAGTACCAAAAGGGTATACACTGTTCCCCCATCAAGAGATAGTCGCTGCTGTGATCTTTATTTTAGCTGCAGCGACGGATGGTTTGGATGGTTATATTGCTCGAAAGCGTAACCAGGTTACAAACTTGGGTAAATTCATGGATCCATTGGCGGATAAGCTGCTAGTATCTGCGGCACTCATCTCCTTAGTTCAACTCGGGCAGGTGAATGCTTGGATTGCTTGGACTATCCTGGCGAGAGAGTTTGCTGTGACGGGACTTCGGATGGTCGCTTCAGTGGATAGGGTAGTGATTAGTGCCAGCAAACTTGGCAAAATTAAAACCATTACTCAGGTAGTGGCGATTTCCGCACTTTTATTACAAGACTGGCCTCTTTCGCTGATCGGGATTCACATTGGCCAACCTCTTTTATACATAGCCTTGTTTTTCACGGTAATATCCGGACTTGATTATTTTAGGAAATCCCGAAAATTATTACGTAAATAAGTGATTCACAATAACGTTCAAGTTGAGAGACAAATACGCAGACAACGGGGACAGTTCTTCTGATTTAAGATAGAAGAACTGTCCCCGTTGTCTCTCGAAGCGTTTTGGGAGTGCGTGAGTTAAAAGGACCGTCGCCTCACATGTTTTTAAGATAGAAGAACTGGCTCTGTTGTCTGTCCATGGTCAATGTTGGAGTCGATGAAGTATAAATACCTTGTTTTTCCAGATGTGGATACAAGTTATTGCTTCAGAATGATATACTACGTGCTATAATGTTGATATATTGTGTGATGTAGCATTAAGTATGACATAATGGAGGAAGAAGAGATGACGAGACAGCGGATACTGCTGATTAGCCTTGTAGGGTTCCTGATATTTGGTTTGCTCCTTGGAGGCAAACTTATCTATCAAAAGAAGTGGGTTGATGTTTTGATCTTGAATCAAAGTCAGCAAATTCCAGGCGTCATTTCCGCTAAAGTGGTGACTAATCGTGGCGAGAAAGAGATGGTTGTGGTTACTGATCAATTGGTGAACCTTCGTCAGACAAGTCAAACTCTAGTGAAATTAGCTGAAGATGTTCCAATTCGATTTAAAGATCATAAGAATGAAACTCTCGAAAAACTATATGGACAAATTCAGTTTGCCATACAAGAAGGTATAGCGCGTGGAAATTTCACGGAAATGGCCCAAAATGTAAGGATACAGGCGGAACAAGCAGGCGTACAGCTTGAATTAGAGATGGATAATGATGCCATATACGTACTCATGAATCAGGGAGATGCTCAACTTATTGAAGTAATCGAACGAGATGGGCAAGAGAAATTTCTGCCAACAGAAAAAGAGTAAGATATTACCGATGAAGGGGAGAGAACATGAAACTTGATATTATAATAGGTTTTGTAGTGGGGGTTTTCGCCTTTTTAATGGTTTTGGGATATAATGTCTTCCCGATTGGATTGCTGCTTGTAGCAGCGTATCTGGTTTGGACCTTAGTCCTTTCACGTCAAATCCTAAAAAACGGGAATGGTGTATCTATAGCCACTACTGCGATTGATTTTGAGGATATCGGGGGACAGAGTGTTGCCAAGAAAGAATTGCAAGAGGCGTTAGACTTTTTACTTCACTCTGACCGGATGAAAGCCTTAGGGATCCGCCCGCTCAAGGGAATCTTGTTGTCAGGCCCCACGGGTACGGGAAAAACACTGCTTGCCAAAGCAGCGGCAAGATATACAGACTCCGCTTTTTTGTCGGTCTCAGGCAGCGAATTTGTAGAAATGTATGCTGGTGTGGGGGCGGAAAGGGTCCGTGGATTGTTTCGTAGAGCACGAGAAATGGTGCGGAAAGAAAAGAAAACGAGTGCGATTATTTTTATCGATGAAATGGATATTTTAGGGGCTAAGCGGGGCAGTAATGTTTCCCATCATGAATATGACCAAACCCTTAATCAACTGTTAGTTGAAATGGACGGATTGAAAGCCGAACAAGGTCCGCCCATCTTAGTGATGGGCGCTACGAATCGCCCGGAAGCGTTGGATGTAGCGTTGCTTCGCCCAGGACGTTTTGACAGGCAAGTTAAAGTAGATCTTCCTGATAAAGAGGGACGCGTGGCAATCTTGAAAATTCATACGAAAAATAAACCTTTGGCTCAAGAGGTTATATTAGAAGATATCGCCCATGAAACCTTTGGATTTTCAGGAGCTCATTTGGAAAGTCTTACCAACGAAGCTGCCATTCTTGCTCTGCGGGACGAAGTGAGTGAAATTACTGCCCATCATTTACATGAAGCGGTTGAAAAGGTGATGTTGGGAGAAAAACTTGATCGTAAACCTACGGCAGAGGAATTACGACGGGTGGCTATTCATGAGAGTGGGCATGCGTTGCTAGCAGAAATGGTCCGGCCAAACTCAGTCTCTCAAGTTTCCATCCGTTCACGAGGAAATGCCCTAGGATATGTTCGTCATTATCCGAAGGATGATTTATATCTGTATACTCAAGCGATGTTGGAAGAACAGATCATGGTGGCCTTAGCAGGGGCCTTAGCAGAAGAGGAAATCCTAGGTACTAGGAGTACTGGGGCTGCAGGTGATTATGAGCAAGCACTTAACCTTGTGGAAAGAATGTTAATTTCTGGAATGTCTTCGCTTGGCGTTACGGACGTATCTCGTTTGAATGCTGAACAACGTCAGTCTGTGACGAAAGACATATTAGCAGAACTCGAAGAGCGAACGAAGACAATTCTTTTGAAGAACAAACCTTTGTTAATTAAAATCACAGAGATTTTAGGAGAAGAGGAAACATTAAGTGGAGATAATTTGCGGATGTATTTGCTTAATGTTGCTTAAACCCTAATGGCAATAACTCGATAGCGTGGAGCCTTTCACTCAATTTGAAGTGAAAGGCTTCGTTTTTTTATACTATCAGAAAGTATAAACTTGCGTTATATACTTTCCAAGCATAAGTGTAACTAAGGCGACGACACAGGACGTGTCTAGTGTCGAATGCGCCATGGATGGCATAGCATTCGACCGGTCGCCTCGCCATGGCTGACAGAATGACTAATACATGCGAAGACAGTGTCTGCAAGAAGGCTAATACGTGCGAAGACAGTGTCTTCGTGGGTGCCAGCCAAGTTTTCTTTACATTGATGCTAGAAATTATCATGATTTAGAGTTTAGATAAATATTTTATAAGGGAAAGAAGGATATTTCTAGTTTAATTTAGAAATAATTTAATGTGGAGTATCTTGAAGATCCACATATACGAATTGCAACACGAAGTTTCGTGTTTATTTGCGTTGACAATAGGAGAGTGATAAACTATATGAAGGCTGAAATTATCTCAACGGGGACTGAGATATTACTTGGAGAAACTCTCAATACGAGTGCTCATTACTTAACAGGAAAACTATCGACTTTGGGCATTGAGGTAGACTATCATACGACAGTTGGTGATAATCCCGAACGGTTAGAACAAGTTTTACGTCAGGCGCTTGGGCGTTCTGATCTCCTGATTACGACAGGAGGGTTAGGTCCGACTGCCGATGACTTGACCAAGGAATTAGTTGCCAAAGTCTTAGAGTTGAAGTTGGAGTTAGACTCCTCCAGTCTAGAACAAATTAAGCAGTTTTTTGGTCGTCGGAAAGCCCCTATGCCTGAAAGTAATGAAAAACAAGCCTTTTTTCCCGTAAACTCGAAAATTTTGCCCAATCCCATTGGGACAGCCCCAGGGGCCATCATCGAAAAAAGCGGTAAGATCGTTATTATATTGCCAGGTCCTCCCTTTGAACTGCACCCAATGTTCGATCATTATGTTTGGCCGGAATTAGAGAAGATCCTTGAACCTCATGTCGAACGAATGAACGAGCGTGTCCTAAAAGTATTCGGAATCGGAGAATCGGCAATTGAGGAAGTACTCAACGAACTGATGAGACTTCCTAACGTTACGGTGGCATTGCTGGCCAAACGAGCTGAGATGCACATTCGTTTGGTGGCGAGGAGCACGGAAAAAACGACTGGAGAAGCAGTTAAAGCGTTAGATCGAGTAGAGGAAGAAATCCGTCAGCGTTTAGGTAACAAAGTATTTGGCCGAGATCAGGAAACAATGGTCGGGATAGTCGGACAATTATTAACGGATAGACACCTGACCATTTCAACGGCTGAGTCATGTACTGGTGGATTACTTGGTGCTGCGCTCACTCAGGAACCGGGAAGTTCTCGGTTTTATTTGGGTGGGGTCGTGAGTTATTCTAATTCTCTTAAACAAGGGTTGCTTGGGGTAGGCGAGGAAACCCTTAAGGCGTTTGGTGCTGTGAGTGAAGAGGTTGCTAAGGAAATGGCAGAAGGAATTCGTGCTAAGACCGGATCAGATCTCGCCATCTCAACAACGGGGATCGCGGGGCCGGATGGAGGCAGTGATCAAAAACCGGTAGGTCTTGTATTTATAAGTATAGCGACACCTGCGGGTGTTCAAGTAGAAAAAATTCAGTTATACGGAGAACGGCAGTCTGTTCGTCAGTTAACCGTTCATGCAGCCCTTAATGGAGTGAGACAGTGGATGTTGAATAGCGAAAGGGGTTTACAAATAGGTGATGGTTGAACGATTACAAAGTTTTGGAGATATTCAGTTAAGCAAACAGGTTTTACAAGCTTTGTCAGAGATGGGGTTTGAAGAGCCTTCTCCGATTCAAAAAGAAGCAATCCCAGTTGCCCTAGAGGGGATAGACCTTATCGGGCAGGCTCAGACAGGAACTGGTAAGACAGCTGCTTTTGGAATCCCTATTACAGAAATGGTAAATGCTAAATTCCAAGCGGTGCAAGCACTTATTGTCACACCAACTCGGGAATTGGCGATTCAGGTTGCCGAGGAAATTGCTAAGCTTGGCAAGTATCGGCATGTCAAACCGTTGCCGATCTATGGTGGACAGCCCATTGACCGTCAGATTCGCGCCTTAAGGATGGGATATCAGGTGGTTGTTGGAACTCCTGGCCGGTTGTTAGACCATTTAAACCGTGGGACACTTCGTCTACAACATGTGAAAATGGTGGTTCTCGATGAAGCGGACGAGATGTTGGATATGGGCTTTATCGATGACATTGAATGCCTCTTAAAGGAGGTTCCTTCTGAAAATAGGCAAGTGTTACTTTTTTCAGCAACGATGCCCCCTGGAATTCGCAAATTAGCCCAAACTTATATGAAGTCCCCGCGTTCCGTTACCGTCAGTCGGGATGAATTAACCGTTCCCCTGATTGATCAGGTTTTCTATGAGACCAGGGAAAGCATTAAAGTGGATGCCCTAGGTAGAATCATTGACATGGAAGATATCGGTCAGGGAATCGTCTTTTGCCGCACAAAACGCGGGGTGGATGAGCTCGTAGTGGCACTTGAAGCCCGAGGCTATTTTGCGGATGCTTTGCATGGGGATTTGAGCCAGCAACAACGGGATCGAGTCATGAAGCGATTTAGAGACGGAAAGTCTGAATTATTGGTGGCTACGGATGTAGCGGCTAGGGGCTTGGATATTAATAACGTGACTCATGTCATTAACTTTGATATTCCTCAAGATCCAGTATCCTATGTTCATAGAATCGGACGGACTGGAAGGGTCGGACGTAAAGGTCAAGCAATAACCTTAATATCCCCGAAGGAGTATCGTCAACTTCGCCTCATTGAGAATCTTATTAAGACGAGAATCCGTCGGCAAGAGCTTCCTTCGATGGCCGATATAAGTGAGCGACAAGCTGAAAATCTCAAGAATCAACTCTTGAAACTAATCCAGAGTAATCGACTCGGCAATTATCGAGCGATAGTCGGGGAATTGTTCCAGGAATACGATTCCATCGATGTGGCAGCAGCCGCCTTAAAGTTTGCAGTCGAGGGCGCGAATGTTGAAGAACGCTCTGAAGTTAAAGAGCAAGATGAGCGGCTTTTTGGAAACACAGGGGCTTCGGCAGGAATGGTACGCTTTTTTATTAATATCGGTCGAATCCAGCAAATTCGCCCCCAGGATATCATCCGCTGGATTGCAGACCAAAGCGGGATTTCTGGAAACACGATTGGGATCATTAATATTTATGATAAATTTACATTTGTCGAGATTCCCGAAAAGTATGCCACCAGGGTCCAGAGCTGTATGCATCAGACTTTGATAAAAGGGCGTAAGGTAAGTGTTGAGCCGGCCAAAGCTCGTGAAAGTGCCGAGTTCTAATGAGTAAATTGATTTAGGTCAAAGAGTCTTTCACTTCTAGAGGATGAACTGAAGTGAAAGACTCTTTTTTCTACTGATCAACGAACACTATCACCTCATGATCTATTAAATTGTAAGATAATTTGTTTTACTGTCGGTTGTAGATAAACAAATTGACAAGCATTATGAGGTACCTCTATAATAGAAACCGAACAGATGTTTTGGGTAGGACCATGATGAGGAGGTTATAGAATGGCGGAAACAAATAAGCTGAAAGCATTAGACATTGCCCTAGCTCAGATTGAAAAGCAGTTTGGTAAGGGTTCCATCATGAAACTTGGGGAATCTTCGGCAGGACTGTCGATTGACGTCATTCCAACAGGTTGTTTAGCGATAGACCTTGCCTTAGGCGTGGGAGGGGTCCCACGTGGGCGGGTCATCGAGATTTTCGGTCCTGAGTCGTCAGGTAAAACCACGGTGGCACTACATATCGTCGCTGAAGCACAGAAATTGGGCGGAGTGGCTGCTTTTATCGATGCAGAGCATGCACTAGATCCAGTTTATGCTAAAGCCTTAGGAGTAAACATCGATGATTTGCTCGTGTCGCAACCGGATACTGGAGAACAAGGACTTGAAATCTGCGAGGCTCTTGTACGCAGTGCCGCAGTGGATGTTGTGGTGGTTGACTCAGTGGCTGCCTTAGTTCCTCGCGCTGAGATTGAGGGTGAGATGGGTGACAATCATGTCGGCTTGCACGCCCGCCTCATGTCTCAGGCCTTACGAAAGTTGACTGGCTCGATTAGCAAAAGCAATACTTGTGTCATTTTTATTAATCAAATACGAGAAAAAATTGGCGTAATGTTTGGCAGTCCTGAAACTACCACAGGTGGACGAGCCCTTAAATTTTACGCTACAATTCGAATGGATATTCGCAGGCAAGAAGCCTTGAAACAAGGTCAGGATATTGTCGGTAACAAAACACGAGTCAAAATCGTGAAGAATAAAGTCTCCCCACCCTTTAAGATGGCAGATTTTGATATCATGTATGGAGAAGGGATTTCCCGCGAAGGAAGCATTGTGGATATCGGGACGGAGATGGAAATCATCAATAAGTCTGGCGCTTGGTACTCCTATAACGGCGAGCGGCTGGGTCAAGGCCGAGAGAATGTCAAGGAATACCTTAAGCAGCACCCAGATAAGGCAAACGAACTTGAACGACAGATCCGGGCCAATATGAGTGCTGTTGTAGAGACGAGCACTGAGCCTGAGGAAGATGATTCTCTTGACGAAATCTAAACCCATTAAGAGTGCGATGGTCGTTGCGGTGGATTGTTTATCCCGTCGGTCGATGACTCATTATGAATTGGAGACGCGTCTTCTGGAAAAGGGTTTCGAAAGCTCTGAGGTCACGGGAGTGCTGGATAAACTTCTTAAACTAGGCTACCTAAACGACCAGGAATTTGCTTTAATGTATTCGGAAAGTCGGCTTAAACGTTATTCGAAGAGAAGAGTTCAACAAGACATGAAAATACGGGGGCTTGACCCCTGCTTGATTGAGCAAGCGTTAGAGTCAACCTATTCTGATGATGACGAATATCAGCAATGTTTAACCCTTGCCAAGCGATGGTGGGGAGAAGAGGGGAAGCGTTGGGAACAAAGGCACGAGGCAGAACAAGCCAAGCGGTATGTTCCACGAGAATTATGGATACAGCATAAAATCGCCCGTAAGCTCATCCAACGCGGCTATCCCACGGATTTAGTATGGAAAGCACTAAATAATCTTGAGGACAGTCATAATCTAGACGACGAGCGGTAGGCCCTGGTGTATAGAATGTATCTGTTTAGGACAAGCTTGACATTGATTGCAAATGATATTAAAATCTTAGCAGAGACCTGTCTCTGTTAAGATTTAACCTTTAAAGGTTTTCTTATAGATTTCGTTGTAGTTAGCTAAAATATAGGTTTTTTTGACTAGCGAGCGATAGTTTGTAGGAAACAGGAGAAGACACCTGTTTTAAGGTTATGCTTAAAAGTGACTGGTTTTGGAAACCAGCTTTTTTAATGCAAAAAATAGAAAATTTGTCAAACAAGGAGGTGTGTAGACGTATGATTATTGAACTAATTATTACCGGGTTAGTATCTGTTTTAGTTGGATTAGGTCTGGGTGTTTTAGCAGGTTGGCTTTTCCGCAAAAGTACTGCAGAAAAGGGTATTGGATCTGCAGAAGAAGAGGCTAAGCGTATTGTTGAAAGTGCCCATTCAGCTGCTGAAAGCAAGAAGAGAGAGTCTGTCGTTGCTGCTAAAGAAGAAGTCATGCATATTCGCAATGAAGTTGAAAAGGAAACTCGGGAGAGGCGCAATGAACTCCAACGCCTTGAGCGGCGCTTGCTCCAAAAAGAGGAAAGTCTAGACCGTAAAATTGAGTCACTGGAACGAAAAGAAGAAAATCTGCACCGCAAAGACGGCGAAGTAGAACAACTTAAAGAAGAACTCAACCAGATTGTTGGTAAGGAACAAGCGGAGCTTGAGCGCTTATCTGGAATGACCTCAGAAGAAGCTAAACAATTGCTTTTGAAACGTGTTGAGGAAGACGTTCGCTATGAATCGGCAATCATGATTAAAGAGATTGAGACACGTGCCAAGGAAGAAGCTGAGAAACGGGCAAAGAATATTATTGCCTTAGCGATACAGCGGTGCGCAGCGGATCATGTGGCTGAAACGACGGTATCCGTTGTAGCGTTGCCCAGTGACGAAATGAAAGGGCGAATTATCGGTCGTGAGGGACGAAATATCCGAACTTTAGAAACCCTTACGGGGATTGATCTTATCATTGATGATACACCAGAGGCTGTAATTTTATCAGGGTTTGACCCAATTCGCCGAGAAGTTGCGCGAATTGCTTTGGAAAAACTCATTGCCGATGGGCGCATTCACCCAGCACGAATTGAAGAAATGGTTGAAAAGGCTCAGAAAGAAGTTGACCAAAAGATCAGGGAAGAAGGGGAACAAGCAACCTTTGAAACAGGTGTGCATGGCTTACATCCTGAATTAATTCGTTTGCTTGGGCGACTAAAATTCCGCACAAGTTATGGACAGAATGTTTTGAAGCACTCCACTGAAGTGTCCCATCTGGCTGGATTGATGGCGGCGGAGTTAGGTGTAGATATTCAACTTGCAAAGCGGGCAGGTCTTCTGCATGATATTGGCAAGGCTGTAGATCATGACCTAGAAGGGACCCATGTGCAAATTGGGGTGGATCTGGTTAGAAAATATAAGGAATCCGGTGATGTTCTTCACGCTATTGAAGCCCATCATAACGATGTAGAACCCAAGACCATTGTTGCAGTACTTGTTGCTGCTGCTGATGCGGTCTCAGCCGCTCGCCCTGGAGCACGTAGGGAGACTCTGGAAACTTATATTAAACGTCTACAAAAACTTGAAGAAATCGCCGAGAGTTTTGAAGGGGTAGAAAAGTGCTTTGCTATTCAAGCTGGACGAGAAGTTCGTATTATTGTCAAACCTGATAAGATTGACGATGTGCTCGCTCCGCGAGTAGCTCGTGAGATTAGTAAACGAATTGAAGAAGAACTTGAATATCCGGGACAAATTAAGGTGGTTGTAATTCGAGAGACCAGAGCCGTTGACTTCGCAAAATAGTATAATAGTGAGATACCTAACCAGGCGATCCAGTGGGTCGCCTGGTTTTTTAATAAGGTGAATGCCCTATACCATATTTGACCAGTATGTTTGATAGAGGTTTGGAGCAGGAGTTTGCAAGCTTATGCCGAATAAATACATGTTAGGACAGCGTAAAAGAGAGGGCTGAAATTAGATGTTTAGTAGTTTATATAAAGACGGAGGGCGCACCCATGACGGAGGACGTGCCCAAGATGGAGTGGGATTGCTAACCTCGATACTTTTGAGATACCCTGAAGTAGGGTCTGTACATTATTGGTGTGAGCAACATGCTCTAAAAATCACGTTTATGATTACTCAATCACAAGAGGCCTCTACTCTTCAGGACATGTTAAAACCTGCTGTAGAATTCTTCCATCAACTTGAAGGTCGGAGCATGAGGGTTTTTGATATCATCTCCCGAAGCGAAGAAAATGTCTGTGTTATTACTGTAACTCGAGATGTCGAAAGTATGACTCAACGAGAAGTTGGGCTGATTGTCGAGCTGCTAAAGCGGAAGTACCAGAAACAGCTGGTGTATGATGAAATGTATCTGCCCGAAGAGGAACAGATTTACCAGGAGGAAATGATCAGTAAAATGCTTTACTCAATCCAAAGCGATACTATGAGTAAAAACGTGGTTGCATTGCGAGAAGAAGGGCGTGTTTTGGTCTTCAAGTCCTAGCGTAATCGATGCTCGATTTCGGAATTCGAACCTCTATTCTCAAGATTCGAGCCTTGAACCAGTCATTGAAAATTGTATGAAATAGTAAGCATAATGGCATTCTATGGATAATGTTTAGGTAAGATGTGCGACATTCGATGTGCTAACTTCGAACATCGAGCTTCGAACATCGAACCTCGATTTAAAAGGGGGGTACGTTTGTTGCACATACTTTTTATTGGGGATATTGTAGGCAAGCCTGGAAGGGAAGCGGTTAAACGTTTTTTAAAACCAATTCAGGTGGAATATAAAATTGATGTGACTATGGCTAATGGCGAAAATGCCGCAGCCGGAAAAGGGTTAACCAAAGATATTGCCGAGGAGCTATATGGCTATGGAATCGAATTTTTGACGATGGGCAATCATGTTTGGGATAATCGAGATATCATGAACTTCATTGATCGTGAACATAGAATTATTCGCCCAGCGAATTATCCAGTTGGGGCACCGGGACAAGGGCATGGATTCCTGAGAGCCTTTGGTAAGAAAATTGGTGTCCTTAATCTTTCAGGGCGCATCTTTTTACCATCGCTTGACGATCCCTTTAGTGGGGCGATACGTTGGGTTAATCAGATGAGGCAAGAGACGCCCATTATCATCCTTGATTTTCATGCTGAGGCTACTTCGGAGAAAATGGCCTTAGGTTGGTTTTTGGATGGCAAGGTCAGTGCTGTTGTGGGAACCCATACCCATATTCAAACTGCGGATGCTCGTCTGCTTCATCAAGGAACCGCCTATATTACGGATGTTGGGATGACCGGGCCAAGGGATTCTGTCTTGGGCGTAAAAAAGGAGATTATTATTAATCGCTTCTTAACCCAACTACCCGCAAAGTTCGAGTTAGCCAGTGGTCCTATTCAGATCAATGCCGTGGTCATAGATATTGATGAGGAAACTGGAAAAGCGCGCCACATTGAAGCAATCCAACGGATTGCAGAGGCTTAAAGCGAGGCAAGAAGCTCGATTGGCGATCTCGAACCATGGCTCGCAATATATGATTTCTAGTTATCCAAACCTAAATAAAATCCAAACCTTTTTCAAATACGCCTAATATTTAAGGGCTTTGATGAAAAAAGGTTTGGATTTTATTCCTTTGCCGTATGCTCCTCTTATCAAATGAACAGGAGGGCATACAAATGAATGTACAAAACCTCGGGGATAATTATCCTAAGCTCATTTCCCACATGAAAACCAGCGGTTACTCAAAACTATACGTTGACAGATTCAAAAGAGAGATTGAAAAATCCTGTCAGCTGTGGATTCAAAGGAATGGTCATGCTATAGAGATGTCTATCTGGAATACACCAAAACATCACAATCCCCTGATTATCTCCGTGAAAAGCGGACTATCATAGGAGCCATTGAAAAGTTTGATGTCCATAGCAGATTCCCAGATGGTAGACGCAGACATGAGCTTTTCAAAAGAGGTGCTTATCCGTTGTTGTCACCAGAGTTCAAATCAGTCATTGACTATTACTGTGAAGCAGAAAAGAAACGTGGCAAGAAGGTTACCACCATTTATACAGAATCTCATAATACATCCACATTTTTCTTATCCCTCCAGCAAAAAGGAATAGATAGCCTGGTTAAAATTACAGAAGAAGATGTGCTTTCCATATTCATGTCTTCGGATGAAACACTGTTAAGGAGTTGTTCTTACAAGAAAAATGTTGCTGCAGTATTGAAGGCGTGCATCCCCTATTATCCAGAAGCTTGTCATCGTATTTTGGCTTTTCTTCCTGCCTTAAGGGAAACTAGAAAAAATATACAGTATCTAACATCAGAGGAAATCCAGAAGTTTAAGGAAGCACTAGCTAATGGTGAAAATCTCCTTACGCTCTGTGATAAAGCTATCGGGATGCTTGCACTTTACACAGGACTGCGTGGCTGCGATATTGCAGGAATGACCCTTGACTCCATTGACTGGGACAGGGATTTAATCTCTATCAGACAGCAGAAAACGGAGTTTCCTCTTGAACTTCCTTTAACAGCAGTTGTCGGTAATGCCATTTATGACTATCTGACTTCTGAACGTCCCCGCACAGAAAGCAGATATCTATTTGTTACACAGAATAAACCATACGATCGATTGAATAGCAGAAGCATTGGCAACGTGGCAGTCCGGATCATGAAAGCTGCTGGCCTCCGGCAGTCCAAAGGCGAACGGAAAGGATTCCATATCTTCCGCCATCACCTTGCTACAGCCCTTTTGGGAAACGGAGTCCCTCAGCCTGTCATCAGCAGGGTACTTGGTCACACTTCGCCAGATCCCTTGAGGCATATCTAAGTGCAGATTTTCTGCATCTGAAAGAATGCTCTATCAACATAGAGCATTTTCCTGTGTCAGAGGAGGTGTTCTCTCATGAATAAGTTCACTTCTTTTCTTGCACCGCTCATGCAGGCATATGTTTCCTACCAGAAAGCATCCGGACATTGGAATGAAGCTTCTTATGATCCAAACTTCCTCCTGTTTGATCGGTACTGCAAGAAACAGTATCAGGAAGTTGCTCTTCTGTCTCAGGGAATGGTGGATGGATGGTGCCATAAACGCGACACGGAAACCAACAATTCATGCAGATCAAGAACCTATGTTGTTGCCAGTTTTATACAATATTTGAGAAAGCGCGGAAAAACAGACGTTATGGTGGCTGACATTCCAAGGAAAGAGCGACTCACGTATATTCCTCATTCTTTTACAGAGGCTGAACTGGAAAATTTTTTCCGTGCTTGTGACAGTCTGCCTTCCGTATCGCGCACTTCCGAACAGCGTTCCAGGAAGATAACCGTTCCTGTATTCTTCCGTCTTCTTTACAGTAGTGGAATACGAACCAATGAGGCAAGAATGCTGAGGGTTGAGGATGTCGACTTGTGCCAGGGGATTTTGGACATCCATTATTCCAAAGGGCATGCCCAGTATTATGTAGTGCTGCACGATTCCATGATTCAACTTTTGAAAAAATATGATGCAGCAATACGGAAGCAGTACCCTCACAGGGCTTATTTTTTTCTGCAAGGGGCAACTCTTTCCATAAAAGGCAATGGCTACAGACAAACTTCCGGGAATTGTGGAATAAATATATGGAGTAGTATCATTTTAGTTAAGTCAGAAAACTCGTAATTCTGGAAAGAATAGGAAAAACGAAAGAAGGTAATCCAGATGCGAGAATATGACAAAGACTTCAAACAAGAGGCCATCAAGTTGTCCTATGAATTAGGGCCGACAGCTGCCTCAGAGAAGCTGGGGATTCCAGTAACAACGCTATACTCTTGGATAAATCGATCAAAACGGTATGGAGAAATAGCTTTTGTTGGCAGCGGACATAAACGTGTTGATCCAAAAACGGCAGAAATCAAAGCAATGGAAAAGAAGATCAAAGACCTTGAAGTAGCCAATGATATTCTAAAAAGGGCCTTAGGTTTTTTCGCAGAGAGCCAAAAGAAATAGCTGCACGAGAACTTTTTCATTGGATATGGCTTCAAAAAACTAAAGAGAAAACCAAGCACAGCATAAAAACTATGTGTAAGGTCTTACAGGTTAGTGAAGCCGGATATTATAAGTGGTTAAAAAGGCAGTCCAAGCCTTACAAATACGAAGAACTTTTGGCTAAGATCCTTCAAATTCGTGCAGACAACCCGGACTATGGAGCATACAGGATTTATCTCCATTTGAAACTTTATCTAGGCTATACCGGCAGCTATTATTTGATCCTTAGGCTCTGTAAAATCCACCATCTCATGCTCAAGAGGAAACATAACTGTAGAGGAATAACCAAAGCAGATGTATCAGAGCCGAATGGGAGGGACAGCGCTTCTCCAGTTTTCTTTTGGATGATATGCATTTCATTATGTTTCCAGTCAATGTCTGTCAACTTCAGGCCCAGGATATCTGAACACCGAAGTCCTGTC
>Ga0209347_1001659_pt1 | contig 34260 bp, 32 predicted proteins | sample AutmiccommuBRH23_FD_187382 | JGI IMG/M metagenome (GOLD analysis project Ga0209347, IMG submission 187382) | Deep subsurface microbial communities from Mt. Terri, Switzerland - Autotrophic microbial communities BRH/23 (SPAdes) (version 2) | ecosystem: Environmental > Aquatic > Deep subsurface >...
TTACCTGAGCCAGGTATTGATCAGCACCGACGAAAAGGGCAGCCAGACCTTCTACGTGTACGGGCTGGGCCTCATCGGGCAGGAGGCCGGGGGTGACTACCATACCTGCCACTACGACCGGAGGGGCAGCACCGTAGCCCTGACCGACGCAAGCGGAAAAGTAACCGACCGCTTCCAGTACGAACCATACGGAACGCTGACCCACCGTACAGGGACCACCAGTATCCCGTTCCAGTACAACGGCAGGTTCGGGGTCATGACCGACGCCAACGGACTGTACCACATGCGGGCCAGGTACTACAACCCGGAGATAAAAAGGTTTATAAACCGGGATCTGCTTCTTGGGAGTATAGTAAGCGGTCAGAGCCTTAACCGGTATGCTTATGTCAACGGAAATCCGGTGTCGTACGTGGACCCCTTTGGGCTGAGCCGGGCTGATTCAGACTACATTAACTCCTTTGAATTAGGACCGTTATATATTTCACCTTCTGACGTAGAATCTTATTTTACGAATGAAGACCTAAAGAGGTTTTATGACACACAGATAGAGCCGGTTGTTGATATCGCTTTGGAGTACCCCCCTATCGGGGGAAAAATAAAAGCGGGCGCATCTGCAATAAGAGCGGTTGGAATACTAAAAATGGCTAAGGGGGCGGGTAAAGCTGCCGGACGAGCTTGCTTCACCGAAGACACTCCCGTTTTGACCGGGAATGGTCAAAAACCCATAAAGGACGTAAAAATCGGCGACTACGTATATTCTGAGGACCCCTATACAGGCGAAAAGGGACTGAAGAGGGTAAAGAGAACCTTCATCCACGACAAGGATGCCTTGGTAATCCTGAATGTTGGTGGCATGAAGATTGAAACAACGCATGAGCATCCTTTCTGGATTGTAGGGAAAGAGTGGGTTGATGCAGGAGATCTCAAAGTGGGAGACAAAGTGCTGCTCTATTCCGGTGAGCAAGTGGAAGTTACCGAAATGGAGAAGAAATCTCTTGCGAAACCAATCAAGGTGTACAATTTTGAAGTCGAAGATTGGCATACGTATTTTGTTTCCAAAGACAATGTGCTGGTTCATAATAAGGCGATGCCATTTGAAGTTCCTACACTCCCAAGTAATGCTAGAGTGCTTGAAAACCCACAAGAAGTGTATAGAAGGTTAGAGCAATATCATGGTATTGATCCGAAAGTCGCCAGCGAACGTTTACACCAAATCAAGGCTAATGCTGTAAGAGGAGCAGATGACAATGTTTTATTTGATATGACGGGGAACGTTTATGACCCTGTAACCCGTGAATGGCTTGGAAGTCTAACAGAAGGTGGAGCAAAGTTCATAAGATAGGGTATATTTATGTTACAAGGAGAATGGTAAGCATGAACGAACTAAAAAGTCTGAAGGATCAATGGTTTAAAGTTTCATTCAGAGTAACCGGAGATGAACTAGAACCTTCTGAAATATCTAAGATACTTGAGATGGAGCCGACCATATCGCACAAAAAGGGAGATGCTAATATGGGTTTGTCTAAGAAAGGAAAGGTTATTAACTATGCTCCTCATAGAACGGGGCTATGGAGCCTTGAATCAGGATTACCAGAAACAAACTCACTTGAAAAACATATACTTTGGTTAGTCGAAAGACTTGATCCAGTGAAGAACAGAATTGGAGAACTAGCAAAGGGTAAATACAAAATAGAATTCTTTTGTGGGTATTTCTTCTCCAATCACACACAGGCTGGTATTGAACTAAGCTCAATAACATTGGAAAGAATCAATGGACTCGGAGCAGATCTTGCGATTTGTATGTACGTTGTATAGAATAGTTGCTAAAGGAATATATTTAGGATCTAACAGTGATGGCTTTAACTACTCACTGCAAAACTCTGATCAAACTGACTGTAAAACTGAGAAGATGAGCGATTGAAGCAGTTAAACCCTTCAGCCGCAACACTTTAGACAATTTGAACATGTGCGACAGGGGACGGTTCCCGCTGTCGCACATACCTTGGCCCTGCCCCACCGCCGATCACCCGGGAACACCGGTGCTGCATGCGGGCAAATTCTCCCCGGTGGAATATGTTTCTCCGGGATCACCGATGCAAACGGACAAACAACCACCTACACCTACAATGGCGACGGGAGAGTGCTAACCGCCACCGACGCCGAACAGAGTGAAAAAATACACCGACGCCGGGGGCAACAGCATCCAGTACGACTACGACCCGGTGGGGAACCTGGTGTCCCTTACCTATCCCGGAGGCAAGCAGGTCAGATACCAATACGACGCCGCCAATAGGTTGATAACGGTCACCGACTGGGCTGGGCGCATCACCTCCTATGATTACGATGCCAACTCCCGTCTATTGAAAACTACCCGCCCCGACGGGACGGTGCAGACAAGTGTTTACGACGCAGCCGGGCAATTGCTGCAGCAAAAAGATATCGACGGAAAAGGAAATGTCATCGTACAATATGACTATACCTACGACGGCGCAGGGAATCCTATGCACCATTGAGTCAGGTTTTATTTAAGACCGACGACCAGGGCAACCAGACATTCTACGTGAACGGGCTGGGCCTTATCGGGCAGGAGGCCGGGGGTGTCTACCATACCTACCACTAAGACCGGAGGGGTAGCACCGTAGCCCTCCGACATAAGCGGCGATGTAACCGACCGTTACCAGTACGAACCATACGGTACGCAGATTCACCGCATCGGGAACACATCCACCCCGTTTCTTTACAACGGTAAATATGGGGTGATGACCGACACAAACGGACTGTGCCAGATGCGGGCCAGGTATTATAACCCGGAGATTAGGAGGTTTATAAACCAGGATCTGCTTCTTGGGAGTATAGTAAACGGCCAGAGCCTTAACCGGTATGCTTATGTCAACGGAAATCCGGTGTCGTACGTAGACCCCTTTGGCCTGAGCCGGGCTGATTCAGACTACATTAACTGCTTTGAATTAGAACCGTTATATATTTCACCTTCTGACGTAGAATCTTATTTTACGAATGAAGACCTAAAGAGGTTTTATGACACACAGATAGAGCCAGTTGTTGATATCGCTTTGGAGTACCCCCCTATCGGGGGAAAAATAAAAGCGGGCGCATCTGCAATAGGAGCGGTTGGAATACTAAAGACGGCTAAGGGGACGGGTAAAGCTGGGTTCAAACTCGGAACGAAAATAGGAGATTTGGGGAAAGTTGTTGGGCACCCCGTGCAGACAATTACGGATTTATCTACTCATGCCTTGAAAAGAGCAGGGGAACGTGGATTAACAAGAGAGCTAATGGAACAAACTGTAAGTGGTGCAAGGCTAGTGTTAGACCAGCCAAGAACGAATACCTATTTATACATGACAAAAGATGCTGTTGTTATTCTTAACAGGAACGGGGAAGTAGTTACAACATATGGAGAAGACTATTTTGACGATGCTATTCAACAGATTGTAAAGGGGTTGGACTGAATCATGTCCAGGCAAATAAATAACAGCGATAGCATTCAATGTCCTTTATTAAAAAAACGAATCGAACTTGGTTTGTGTTTAGACATAAATTATGAAAGGCTGAAATACTTCAACACTGGTATTATTAAAGAAATAGGTAAAACTAACGAGGCGGTAAGTGCCGAGTGTGAAAAATGTCCAAAAAAGCCACTGTAATAATCTCACTGCAAAAACTTGCCATAACTGGCTGTAGAACCAGGCAGTGCCAGGTACCTAAGTTATTAAGTTATTGCCTTACATAATGGCTGCTACGATAACAACCTACAAGCAGCGTTAATCTACCATAAAGAAAGGAGAATGGATATGAATAAAATTATTATATTTAGCAAAACACTTACCAGTACGATGATGGCAATATTACTGCTGCTGTTGGCAGCCATGCCCGCCATTGCCGCCACCTACACCTACGACAACCTCAACCGTCTGATTTCGTCCACATATGACAACGGCCAGAAGATAACCTACACCTACGACGCAGGAGGCAATATGCTGACCGCCGGTGCAACATCGGTGGCCTATCACGTTTATGGGGACGTGCTGCTGAACGGTGCGGGCAAGTCCGGGACTATTGTTAGTATAGCCGGGGGAGAAATAGATTTTACAGGCAATTACGGCGTAACTAAAGACACAGTGCACGGGAAGGTCTACGTAGGCGACTCAGCCGCCGGGCCGGATCGGGTCAGCTATTACTTCGACGTGCCGTACGGGACTTACACCATTACAGCGTCAAGCGCCGGTCAGAAGGCCACCGCTTTGGTTTCAACTGACTCCACCGTCCTTCAGAAGCTGGATTACGGTTCATACTACATACAGGGAGTGGCTGAAATAAGCCTTTCCCCGGCGGCAACCCTGACCGGCATAACGCTGGATTCCACGTCCTACGGCCTAGCCGTGGGTGAAAACAGAAACACAGTGGTTGCGGCGGTCTATTCGGATGGAAAGAACATTGATGTAACCGGTTTGGCAGCGTACCAGTCAACCAACCCGGCAGTGGCCACGGTCAGCCCGTCCGGGGTTATCACCGGACTAAGCCCCGGGATGGCGGAGATTACCGCCACCTATGGAGGAAAGACCGCCGCAGCCATGGTTACAGTGACTGCGTCCACAGTGCCGGTAATCGGGTTAACCCTGGATAAGACCGCCTTAAGCATCACCGCAGGGGGGCCTTCCGCCACCCTGACGGCCACGGTTTTACCGGATAACGCCACCAACAAGAGCGTAACATGGATTTCCTCAAACCCGGCGGCGGCGTCGGTGACTGCTAACGGGAACACAGCCGCCATCACCCCGCTGGCCGCAGGAAACACCACCGTCACCGCCAGCGCCGCAGACGGAGGCTATACCGCCGTATGCGACGTCACAGTCAACTCCCGCTATATCTTCAGCGGAGTGTTAAAGCCCATCAGAGAGGACGGGATCAGCGTATTCCGGCTGGGAAGGTCCATACCGGTTAAATTCCGCCTAAAAGACACCAACGAAAACTTTGTTCCCAACGCTACCGCCAAACTCTACCTGTCCAGGATGGAAAACGGGGTTCCAGGGAACGAGATGGAAGCAACGCCTTCCGGCAAAGCCAATAAAGGCAATCTCTTCAGAAATGCGAAGAAAAGCCATATTTTCAACCTCAAGACAAAGGATCTGACCGCCGGAACCTGGCGGCTGAGGATACTGCTGGACGACGGGGCATCCCATTACGTCACCATAGAGCTGAAAGAACACGAAAAACATCAGGATAAAAACAAGGATCTGCAGGAAGAGGATCTAATGGACGAGGATGAGGATAAGGATAAGGATAAGGATAAGGATAAGGATAAGGACGAAGAGGATGACTAAAGGAAAGTGATTCCCTTGCCCGGCTCTTTTCAAGAGCCGGGCATATCATTTCCAAATAATAGCCTGTTAATTGACCCAAAGATCCCATGAGCGGGATCACAGCCCGCACTTCGGCCTCGGGCAGCACCGTTAAGGCCGCCAAGGGATTGCCGACCGTTTTGGAGGTTGGAGGCCAGAGGTTAGAGGTTAGAAAACTTGCAGGAAACGACCTCGAAGCCATTCCCATCTTAATCCAATTTCCAACTTCCAACATCTAATCTCCAAATTAGCCGGTTCGGCAGTCCGTACGGCTCTGTCGCCAAGAGCCAGATAACATCCTCCGGAACATCCGCCTGAACTAAAACCCCTCCCCCTCACTGCATGTCGCTTGAGGGTCGCTTTTAAGGCAGGCTGTCACCATTCTGGATTCTGGATTCCCAAGCGCCCGTCAGGGCGTTTTTTTATCGTTTAGGAAAGTATATGCCATATTAAAGTATTAAAGCACCAAAGCATTTTTATGCAAGCCCAGAGTTTTTCTGGGGTCACTCCGGGGTCGCTAACGGGTAGGGAAAGTGATTTGAACCTGGGCTGCATAAACCTCCGGCTGCAACTGTCTCTAAACTCGGTCGCCAACGGAATGCCGACCGCCTCCAACGCCGCATCCTTGCATCGATTCCGGCTTCCGGCTGCGTCCTGTAGCCGGCTCGGCATTCCGTAGGCTCGGTCGTTAAGAGACAGTAGCAGCCTCCGGTAAATTCCGCCCAGAACCAAAAATCACTCCCCCTCACTGCATGTCGCTGTGGGGTCGCTTTTAAAGCAGGCTTCACTATTCTGGCTCCTGGCTCCTGGCTTCTGGATTCCGCCGTCTGCAAGACGGCACCGCCGACAAGGCGGTTATTTTATTACTGCCGTTGGCTGGGAAGGATATTTTGTCCTTTTGTGGAATAAAATCATGTCTAGAGGAATTGTCTTCCCGGGTGGTGTTGGGTTGGATTTATTTTCCCAGGTTAAATCAACAATTGAGCGCTATAAAATGATTTTGCCGGGGGATACGATTTTGGCCGGGGTTTCCGGGGGGGCTGACTCCGTAGCCCTGCTTCACCTGCTCAACAGGCTGAAGGAGGAATTACGGTTCAAGCTTTATGCCGGGCATTTAAACCACATGTTCAGGGGGGAGGAGGCCGAAGGCGATGCCCGGTTGGTTGAAAGTCTGGCACAGCAGTGGAGTATCCCGCTGGTAAACGAAAGCATCAATGTTCCGGAATACCTGAGGAAGCACGGGCTTTCACCCCAGGCGGGGGCAAGGGAAGTCCGGTATCTTTTCTTTGAAAAAAATGCCGGAATTATTGGAGCTAACCGGGTCGCCCTGGGGCACCATGCCGATGATCAGGCCGAAACTGTCCTGCTTAACCTTATCAGGGGATCCGGAATATCAGGTTTGGGCGGTATTCCCCCGGTGCGGGAGGGCAGATACATACGGCCTTTGCTGGACACAAGGAGAGAACAGATCGAACTTTACTGCAAGGCATCCGGTATTCCTTACCGGATGGACAGTTCCAATCTGAAAACGGTTTACCTGAGAAACCGTATAAGACTGGAATTAATACCGCTTTTAGAGGGAAAATATAACCCTGCAGTGGTGAAATCTCTAAACCGTCTGGCCGGGATCGCCCGGGACGAGGACGAATACATGGACTCGGTTGCCCGCGCGGCCTTCGGTGATGTGGTACAATACCGGGAGGCAGGAAGGGTTATGATTTCCATTGAAAAGATAGAAAGTCTCCCGCCCGCCATAAGAAGGCGCGTTATCAGGATGGCCTGTATGGAAACGGCGGGATTCGGGGGAATGCCATCCTTCGGCCATGTCGAGGCGGTGTGGGAACTGGCCGAAAGCCAAGTCCGCCAAGGAAAGCTGGATTTGCCAGGTGGTCTTCGGCTGCTTAAAAGGTATCGTTTTTTGGAGATTATAACGGAAAAGGAAGGGCGGCAGGTACCCTTTTACCGGCATAAGCTGCAAATTCCGGGATCAACAGTCATACCGGAAATTGGCCGGGTGATGGTTTCCAGGGTTCTGGAGGTTTCTCAGGCCGGTGATCCCCGGCAGTATTGTGACCAAGAGGCCTTACTTGACCTGGACAGTATAAGGGGCACTGTCTTAGTCAGAAAGCGCATGGAGGGAGATAGTTTTTACCCTCTGGGTATGAAGGGAAAGGCAAAATTAAAAAAATTTTTTATTGACTTAAAGGTTCCCAGAGAAGACAGGGACGCAATACCGATAGTCACTTGTGGAAATGATATAGTATGGGTGGCGGGTTTCCGTCCGGACCGCAGGTTCATTGTTACCGAAACAACCGGGGCCTGTCTTCACCTGAAGCTGCTGGAAAGCTGCCGAGGGTGTTAACACGGATATTGAAAGACCATTTTGATTGTGATAAAATTTTCATTATGGGTTTTTTTTAGGTTGTCAGAGAGGAGTGGCTTTGTTTGAACAAGGTCCTGAAAAACCTGAGTATCTATCTTCTTATAGTCCTGGTCATAATTGCACTGATCAAGTACACTTCACCCCAGACAGCCGCACCAGAAAAAGTTAGATACGACCAGTTTTTAAATATGGTAAGCAAAGGCGAAATTGCAAAGGCTACCATACAGGCGGGAGAAAACACAACTAATGTTTATGGAGAGAAAAAAGACGGATCCAAGCTGGAGACCAAGGGGCCCCAGCCTGATCCGAAGCTGCAGGAGCTGCTGGCCAGTAAAGGGGTTCAGTATGAGTTTGAGCCGCCTCCCCAGCCGGGCTGGTGGACGGGAATAATTACCAGCCTGCTGCCAATTCTGATATTCGTACTGCTGTTTTTTTTCCTCATGCAGCAGACCCAGGGCGGCGGAAACAGGGTTATGTCGTTCGGTAAAAGCCGCGCCCGCATGGTTGCCGACGAAAAAAAGAAAGTTACCTTCGCTGATGTGGCCGGAGCCGACGAGGTAAAGGAAGAGCTGTCCGAAATAGTGGAGTTTCTTAAAAACCCAAAAAAATATAACGAGCTGGGTGCTAAAATACCCAAGGGCGTTCTTCTTTTTGGTCCTCCCGGAACAGGTAAAACCTTGTTGGCCAGGGCGGTGGCCGGTGAGGCCGGGGTTCCCTTTTATACCATAAGCGGGTCTGATTTTGTGGAAATGTTTGTGGGTGTTGGGGCATCAAGGGTTAGAGACCTTTTCGAGCAGGCCAAGAAAAGCGCTCCCTGCATTGTGTTTATCGATGAGATTGACGCAGTGGGCAGACAGCGGGGAGCCGGTCTGGGAGGCGGCCATGATGAGCGCGAGCAGACGCTGAACCAATTACTGGTGGAAATGGATGGATTTGCTCCCAATGAGGGAATAATTATAATTGCGGCCACCAACAGGCCGGATATTCTTGACCCGGCCCTTTTAAGGCCGGGGAGGTTTGACCGCCAGGTTACGGTGGATGTTCCCGACCTTACCGGGCGCAAGGAAATACTTAAGGTGCACGTCAGGGGGAAGCCGCTGGCCGAAGACGTGGATTTGGCGGTGCTGGCCCGGAGGACCCCTGGCTTTACCGGGGCGGATCTGGCCAACATGGTGAACGAGGCCGCACTTCTTGCGGCCAGGGTTGAAAAACACGAAATAGGCATGGCCGAGCTGGAAAGCTCCATTGAGCGGGTAATAGCCGGCCCTGAAAAGAAATCAAAGGTTATCAGCGACAAAGAAAAGCGGCTGGTTTCATATCACGAGGCCGGACACGCCCTGGTGGGGTATTTACTTCCCAATACCGACCCGGTTCACAAGGTGTCCATTATACCCAGGGGCAGGGCCGGAGGCTATACCCTTCTGCTGCCCAAAGAGGACCGCTACTATATGACCAGGTCCATGCTCCTGGATCAGGTAACCATGCTGCTGGCCGGGCGGGTGGCCGAAGCCATTATCCTTCACGAGATCAGCACCGGCGCCGTCAACGACCTGGAAAGGGCAACGGGCACGGTCAGGAGAATGATCATGGAGTACGGAATGAGCGACGCCCTTGGTCCCCTTACTCTTGGTCGTAAGCAGGAAGCTGTATTCCTGGGCAGGGACATTGCCAGGGACAGGAATTACGGGGAAGAGGTGGCCACCTCCATTGACAAGGAAGTAAAACACATTATAGATGACAATTACGACCGGGCCAAGGAAATACTGGAAAACAACATGGATACCCTGCACCAGATAGCCAAGGTATTGATGGAGAAAGAGACCATAGAGGCCAGAGAGTTGGAGGATCTAATGAAACAGGCCGGGATTTATAAAGGCAAATAAAAATGCTGCCGCAGAGACGTAAGGAGGATCAGATTCTAAATGGAGCGTACCTATCTTATGATCAAGCCCGATGGAGTTCAGAGGGGGCTGATTGGTGAAATTATTTCCAGGATTGAAAGAAAAGGGCTAAAGCTGGTGGGGCTGAAGATGCTGACCATTCCCCGGGAAGTTGCCGAAAAACACTACGGGGAGCATGCTGGCAAACCTTTTTTCCAGCCCCTGGTTGATTACATTACCTCGGGGCCGGTGGTGGCCATGGTGGTGGAGGGTAAGGATGCGGTAAGCACCACCAGGGAAATGATGGGCGCCACCAACCCCTTAAAGGCCGCCCCCGGTACCATAAGGGCAACCTACGGAATGGATGTTGGCAGGAATATAATTCACGGGTCAGATTCCCCGGCCAGCGCCGGCAGGGAAATAGATATTTTTTTCCTGCCCGGGGAGCTGGTGGACTACGGCAGGGACTTTGACAGATGGATTTATGAATAAGAGCGACTACGGTCGCTTTTTTCTTTTTGCAAAACGGCGGGAACCCCCGCCTCCCAACGTTAAAAGCGGAACCTTTAAGTATTTTCTCCACAAATAAATACTACGCCGGGCAACTCTTTAAAATGGCGGTCGCCGGTAACCACCTTGCAACCGCACTCCATACCGGTAACATATACAAGGTGTAACAATCTCATCCGGTCTGGCAAAATAAGGAGCGTATTTTTCCGCCAGCGGACCGTCAGCAAGAAATTCGATCCAGCCGCAGGAATCAATTACAATCAAAACCGCTCCTCCTTACCAAAATAACATGGATAACATAAACGTACGCCATAAAGGTGGGGCTGTCAACAATATAAAGTTTACTTTATACCCATGTTGTTTTATATTCACTGAACATTGACTGGTAGCCCATCAGGCTGCTGGCCACCTTGCGGATGTCGACCATGCTCCGGAAAGAGACGGTCAGCCCGAAGATAAGATTGTCCCCCTCCATGATCAACAAAAACGCTTGACGGAAATCCAAATCCAAGAAGGATTTTAATAATGGTTGAAGAATCTTTTTTTCAGAAAGGTGGTAAATAATGAGTAGTCTCAGGACCGGTATTAAAGGAGAGGCCTCAGTGGCTGTAAATGATTCAAATACCGCCGTTGCTTACGGCAGCGGCGGGGTATCGGTTTTTGCCACCCCGGCCATGATTGGCCTTATGGAAAAAGCGGCCCTTACTTCGGTGGACCCCTTGCTGGAAGGCGGCATGACCACGGTGGGAACCAGAATTGACGTTCAGCATCTGGCCGCCACCCCCACAGGAATGAATGTTGTGGCGGTGTCCGAATTGGTGGAAGTGGAGGGAAAGAGGCTTTTGTTCAGGGTTGAGGCCAGTGACGACTTGGAGTTGGTGGGACGGGGCAGCCATGAGCGCTATATAGTGCCCATGCAAAAATTTTTAGACCGGGCCTCTGCCAAAAAAAAGCAGCCGTAAGATTAAAGACAACAGATCCGGAAGGAAATTTCTTCAGGATATAGAATAATTTTAAGTGCATAGGTCCATAATGGCAATTTGTTCCATTGCAGATGTCAATTAAGATGGATAGGATTGCCCTAATTTACAAAAAATTATTTAGAAAGGGAGGTCAGTTGGCAGTACTGTTGTTAAAGAAGTTTTTTAAAAATGAGAGGAGAGGGAAAATTTTATGTCATACGATGCAACCAAGCTTAAGGATTTTGAAATAGCTGAATTAGCCGAAAAGAACATGCCTACCCCGGGTGAGTGGAGAGAAAGACTGGGACTTCAAAGTGATGAGATAATCCCATACGGAAGAATTGCCAAGCTTGACTTCATGAAAATAATCGAGCGTCTGAAAGATAAGCCCGATGGCAAGTACATAAATGTTACCGCCATCACCCCCACACCCCTGGGCGAGGGTAAAACCACCACCACCATGGGACTGGTGGAAGGTCTCGGCAAAAGAGGCCAGAGTGTAGGCGCCGCCATCCGTCAGCCTTCCGGCGGCCCCACCATGAACGTTAAAGGAACAGCCGCCGGCGGCGGAAACGCACTGGCCATCCCCATGACCGAGTTCTCGCTGGGACTTACCGGTGACATGAACGACATTATGAACGCCCACAACCTGGGCATGGTGGCCCTTACCTCCCGCATGCAGCATGAGAGAAACTATGACGACGCCGAGCTGGCCAAGCGCAGCCTGCGCCGCCTGGACATCGACCCCACCAGGGTGGAATTTAAATGGATCATCGACTTCTGCGCCCAGGCCCTGCGCAATATCGTTATCGGTATGGGCGGTAAAATGGACGGCTACATGATGCAGTCCGGGTTTGCCATTGCCGTTAGCTCCGAAATAATGGCCATATTGGCTGTGGCCAAAGATCTGAAAGATATGCGGGAAAGAATCGGCAATATCATAGTGGCCTATGACAAGAAGGGCAACCCGGTCACCACCTCCGACCTGGAAGTGGCAGGCGCTATGACCGCCTTTATGAGAAACGCCATCAACCCAACACTGATGAGCACTGCCGAGTACCAGCCCGTTCTGGTGCACGCCGGCCCCTTTGCCAACATTGCCATTGGTCAGTCCTCCATCATTGCGGACCGCATCGCCCTGAAGATGTTCGACTACAACGTAACTGAGAGCGGATTCGCCGCCGACATAGGATTTGAGAAATTCTGGAACGTCAAGTGCCGCTTCAGCGGTCTTACCCCCAACGTATCGGTCATTACCGCCACCATCAGGGCACTGAAGATGCACGGAGGCGGTCCCAAGGTGGTTGCCGGACGGCCCCTGCCCGAGGAGTATACCCGGGAGGACGTGGGTCTTGTTGAAAAGGGCTGCGCAAACCTTGTTCACCATATCAACACCGTTAGAAAAGCCGGCATCAACCCGGTTGTCTGCATCAATGCCTTCCACACCGACACCAGGGATGAAATCGCCGCTGTCCGCAGGGCTGCTGAAGCTGCCGGCGCCCGCTGCGCTCTGTCCGAGCACTGGGCCAAGGGTGGAGATGGCGCCCTGGAGCTGGCCGACGCCGTCATCGACGCCTGCAAAGACCAGGTCAACTTCAAGCACCTCTACCCGGTGGAAATGCCTCTGCGGCAGAGGGTTGATTTGATTGCCAGGGAAGTTTACGGCGCCGACGGAGTATCCTGGACACCTGAGGCCGAGGCAAAGGCCAAGGCCTTTGAGGAGAACCCGGCATACAAGGATTTCGCAACCATGATGGTGAAGACTCACCTGAGCCTTAGCGCAGACCCCACACTGAAGGGTGTTCCCAAGGGATGGGTACTGCCGGTCCGCGATGTTCTTATTTTTGCCGGAGCCAAGTTCCTCTGCCCCATGACCGGAACCATCAGCCTGATGCCCGGCACCAGCTCAGACCCGGCTTACCGGAGAATCGACGTAGACACCGAAACCGGAAAGGTAAGCGGATTGTTCTAAAAACAGTATCAAAGGCATTGGAGGGGACACCGAGAGGGGTCCCCTTTTGTATCTGAAAGGGGAAAATTATCGACAGGGTTTTGCAATCAAAAGAAGGAATACGCTATCATTAAAAGAATAATTTAATTGTTTTAAATGTTTACCCGCCCGTCTTGAAATATCCTAAGTCAAAAGAGGAGTGTTTTTATGTCAAGACCACCAAAATGCAGAAAAGTGGATTTCATACCCCAGTTGACATATTTTAAGCCTGCAGGCGTACCCTTGAAGGATCTTACCGAGGTCACCCTTTCTGTGGAGGAACTGGAGGCCATAAGACTAAAGGATCTGATGGGGCTGGAGCAGGAGGCCTGCTCCGAAAGAATGGGGGTATCCCGCCCCACGTATCATAGGATACTGTCATCGGCAAGGCAGAAAGTGGCCGAGGCATTGATAAAAGGAAGGGCCATAAGGGTGGAGGGCGGAAATTATCAGGTTATCATAAGGCATTTCCGCTGCCAGATGTGTGGACACCAGTGGGAAGAGGTTTGTGGGAGGAGAGCGGAGCTGACCTGCCCTTCCTGTAACACAGAGCAGATACTTCGCATAAACAAAGACGGCTCACTGTTTAACTGCCACATGTGGAAAGAGGGTAAAAGAATTTAATTTTAGTACTTTATAAACCTTTTATTAACCCCGGCAGGGGTTAAATTGTTGTTGGTAAGTCAGGTCACCTATTGGGGGTGAGGGGTTGGACAGGATACAGAAAATTAAGGAGGATCCCTTTTACAAGGAATGTCTGACACTAAACGGTGATCGTGAAAGGGACAGGCTTTTTTGCCGTCATGATTTTCAGCATATGCTTGAGGTTTCGCAAATCAGTTACAATATGATCGCCGGGACCGGCAGCCTGGATGAATTTGCCGCTAAAGAAGGTTTACCCGGCGTGACCGGGGCTTCGGAGGTGATTTTCGCCGCCGGGCTGCTGCATGATATAGGGCGGTGGCGGCAGTATGACACCGGTGAGGATCATGCTCTGGCAGGGGCAGTTATGGCCAGACCGGTGCTGGAAAGGGCGGGCTTTCAAAAAGAGGAAATAAAGGCCATTACCAGCGCCATAGGTGATCACCGGCGGGCTGGTCCGGGATCGAGCTTCCTGGGCCGGGTGCTCTGCCTGGCCGATGACCTTTCAAGGCCGTGCGGAACATGCAACGTCAGGCTGGACTGCTATAAATATGAATATATGGAAACTATAAGAGAAAGAAGCCGGCACGGTTCTTTACCGGATGTAGGCTGATAAATTAAGCCGGGGAAGTGTGGTTGCCATGGAAGTAAGGAATTTGGTTGTTTTAAACCGGGAACAGGCCAAAGGGGAAATCGCCAGGGTGGGTTCAGACCCGGGGGGGTGGCGCTGGCTGGCCCCCAAGGCTGTGCACAGGGTTTTGAAAATATCCGGGCTTACGCCCAGGCAGGCCAATATAATCAAGCAGGAAATGCTGGGCAAGGGTGGAGATGCAGCAGTTGCCAGGGGTGTTATAGACTGTTCGGTCGAACGCAGCGAGGTACTGGTGATGGGTACCTTAAAGCAACTGGAGGCTCTCATTGTAAAGCTGAAGATGCAGCCCTTCGGACTGTCTGCCCTGTCCGATCAAATAAAAGAAGTTTTGACTTCCCTGGAGGGGCGGAAGCCCTTTAATCTTGACTGCCGGGGGAAAATTCTGCCTCTGGGAACCCGCACTCTGGTCATGGGTATTCTTAATGTTACACCGGACTCCTTTTCAGACGGGGGGCAGTTTTTTGACCCGGGCAGGGCGTTGGATCAGGCTTTGCGCATGGAGGAGGAAGGGGCGGACATCATTGACCTGGGGGGGGAGTCCACCCGCCCTGGTCATCAGGAGATAACACCGGAAGAGGAAATGCATAGAATAATGCCTGCGCTGTCCAGGTTGGTGAGGGAACTGAAAATACCGGTATCGGTGGACACCACCAAGGCTGTTGTGGCCGCCCGGGCGCTGGAAGAGGGGGCGCACATAATTAATGACCAGTGGGCTCTGCGCAGGGGTGAAATGGCGGAAGTGGCGGCCCGCTACCGATCGCCGCTGATAATTATGCACAATCAAAAGGGAACTGAATACAGCGACCTTATGGGAGATATGATTGCATATTTCAGGGAAAGCCTGGCCATAGCCCGGGAAGCCGGAATAGACAGGAGCAGAATAATAATTGATCCGGGTATTGGCTTTGGTAAGACACTGGAACAAAACCTCGAGACCATGAGACGCCTCAGGGAATTGGACTGTCTGGGACTGCCGGTGCTGCTGGGGACGTCCAGAAAATCCATGATTGGCAAAGCACTGAATTTACCCGCCGGTGATCGGGTGGAGGGGACCGCCGCCACGGTGGCCCTGGGGATTGCATACGGCGCCGACATTATCAGAGTTCATGACGTGAAGGAGATGGCGAGGGTGGCCAGAATGACTGATGCCATGGTACGAACCGGCGCCGGGGTGGATGTAAATGGATAAGATTATAATGAAGGGCATGAGATTCTATGGCCATCATGGAGTTCTGCCCCATGAGAGGGAACTGGGCCAGATTTTTGAGGTGGATCTGGAGCTGTCCCTGGATCTGGGGCCGGCGGGCCATATGGACGACTTGAGCCTGACGGTGAGCTATGCCGATGTTTTCGGGCTGGCGGAGGAGTTGGTTACCGGCTCTCCCATGAATCTTATAGAGGCGGTGGCCCAGAGGATAGCCGACGGGGTTCTGGAGAAATTTACCCCGGTCCGGGCGGTGAGGGTGGTGCTTAAAAAGCCTTCGGCGCCGGTGCAGGGGGTGTTTGATTATATGGCGGCAGAGATTACCAGGGTGAGAGACCGGCGGTAAGCGGTAAGTAATAGGTAATAGCATTAAGCTTACAGCTTAATGCTTAAAGCTGATTTCGAAAGGTTTGAGGCCGTTGGCTGAAAGAGTATTCATTGGAATTGGATCGAACCTGGGCCGGAAAGAGGATAATATAAGGCGGGCGCTGAAATTGCTGAAGGAGGACCGGAGAATATTGGTTGCTGCGGTGGCGCCTCTGTACAGGACCGATGCCGTGGGTTACACTGATCAGGACTGGTTTTTGAATACCGTGGCTGCTTTGGAAACTGAGCTTTCCCCCCGGCAATCACTGGAACTGCTGATGTCGATTGAGAATAAAATGGGCAGGGAGAGAACGGTCAGGTGGGGGCCCCGGGTTATTGACCTGGATATGCTTTTATACGGGAACCTGGTTATAAATACACCCCATCTGCAAATACCCCATCCCAGGCTGAAGGAAAGGGCCTTCGCAGTGGTTCCGCTGGCGGATCTGTATCCGGATATGCTGCTGCCCGGCGGCAGGACGGCGTCCGATCTGGCAGCTCAACTCTCCAAAGCCCAGCGTATAGAAAGGTACAAATAGGTCGTTGTTCAAATCGATAGTTTACAGCTAACAGCCGGATGAGGGACCAAACATGGAAAAAACCCGTATAGCCCTGGTCCAGATGCAGTCGCACCTGGGCATGGTGGAGAAAAATTTAATCAAAATAGAAGATTATATATCCCGGGCCGGTGATGGGGGATCGGATATAATATGCTTTCCGGAGATGTGCCTGCAGGGTTACAGCCGGGACAAGGCCGGCCTGACAGCGGTGCGGATGCCGGGGGAGATTTCCGGAAGGATTAGCCGCATGGCCGTTAATAACGGAATCACCGTCCTGGTGGGCATGGCTGAAGAAGCTGGCCCGGAAAAAATATACATAACCCAAATTGTTTTTTTTCCGGATGGAAGCATGCAGAAATACCGCAAGACCCATCTGGGTAAAAGTGAAAAGCATTATTTCATGGCCGGGGACGACCTTCCGGTATTCAGTACCGATAAGGCCTGCTTCGGCATACAGATATGCTGGGATACGCATTTCCCCGAGGTGTCGGCCATTCTTTCAATGAAGGGGGCGGAAATAGTATTTGCCCCCCATGCCTCACCGGTAATTGTGGGCGACAGAAGGGCCATCTGGATGAAATACATGGCGGCCAGGGCTTATGACAACTCTGTTTTCCTGGCGGCCTGCAACCTGACGGGTGAGGACGGGTGCGGCCAGGAGTTTTGCGGAGGGGCCATGGTTTTGGATCCCAAGGGAAATATTCTGGCAGAGAGTTTCGGCCAGGGCGAGGGGATGCTGGTGGCCGACCTGGATCCCGAAATAATCAATACCATCAGGCTGAGAAAGTCCAGGTCCATGCGGGACAGCTTTTTTTTGGACGGTAGAAGGCCTGATTTGTACGGACCCCTTATAAAGAAGTAAAGAGGATTATAAATATAGATTTTTTATACGGAGGAAGTTTGATGACTGAGAAACTGCCCGTTGCAACAATTGCTTTGCCAACTCCTTTTCCGGTGGGGGATGTCAACGCCTACCTGATTAAGGCCGACCCGGTAACTCTGGTGGACCCGGGTCTCTTTTACCCTCCTTCGGAGAAATTGCTGAACGAAGCCCTTGAGAACAACGGACTTCAGATGAGCGATATCAGGAGGGTAGTGATTACCCATGGGCACCTGGATCACTATGGAATGGCGGGTAAAATTCAAGAGGACACAGGCGCCGAGGTTATTGTGAGAGACGAGGAAATTATGCTTATTAAGCCCGATCAGTCCTATATAGATAATACGACCCGGACCCTGCAGCGTACTGGTATGACAGAGGAGATGATCGGGTCCAGCAGGGTCTTTGTATCAAATGTGCCGTACACCTACCCGATTCAGAGAATAAGCGCATTCTCCGACGAATCTTACCTGAAATTTTCAGGCTTTAAAATGCGCATGCTGCACATGCCGGGTCACAGCTGGGGCCACATGTGCCTGCACTGGGAAGAAGAGAATATACTTTTTTCGGGGGATATGCTTCTTCCGGACATTTCTGCGGTACCTTCCCTCAGATATGATCCCGGCATGAAAAATTTAAGGAGAAGAAGCCTGGCGGAAATGATCAGCAGCATGGAGCGGATAAGCAGGTTAAACCCCGGTCTTTGCCTTCCCGGTCACGGCGACGCCATTCATGATCCCGGGGCGCTGGCAAATACCAGGGCTTTGTTTCACCACAACCGGCTGGATGAAATATGCAACCTTGTTCCCTTTGGGGAGGAGACGGGGGTCACCCCTTACCATCTGTCCAAGATATATTATCCCCACGTAAAGGGCTATGACCAAGTTCTCGCTGTAATGGAGGTGGTTTCCCATCTGGACTTCTTATCCGATGAGGGCCGGATAGCCGAGAGGATTGATGATAGGGGTGTTTCCCGATTCTTCCGCATGCTGCAGTAAAGGTTTCACCCAGGGAGTGCTGAAAGACAACTGCCAGAAAAGCCATTCCTCTAAAATGGACGCCTCATATGGTATCTGTCTCAAAACCAGGTATTCCACACTAATGGCCCACCAAGCCACAAGTTATATTGGGAAGAATTTAGGTAAAACTAATAATAAATAATAATCGACTTCACTTTGTGGCCGAGGCAGGATTTGAAAATAGCTCCCCGCAGATCCCGAACCCCGATCATAACATGAAACGGAGGATCAATTTTGGAACAGCTTGAACAGGCTGAAGAAAAACTGAAGGAAGCGTCCCGCCTGGTGCGTGAAGCCGTGGACCTGAGCCTGGAGGTGATGTGCCGGGATGTTAAGCCCAATCAGGAGGTTGCCTGTTTGTGGGAAGATTTTCTCGGCGACTTTCTCAGATATATACAGATGAAGGGCAAAGAAAAGAAGCGCAATCTTTTTGCCGCCATTTCATTTAACAGGGTTTGGCGCAGAATCTGACGGGTTTTGCTGGTTGCTTGAAAGTAATTTTATTTGGTAAAAGAAGCGCAAATATTTTTTAAGTTAATGTTAAGAATAACGACATTATGATTTTTGCGAGGTGAGTAAAAATGAAGTGGATGCGTATGCTGGGACTGGGTGAAATGTCACCGCTGGGGATGCTGGTGGCCGGGGCGTTAATAGGTACAGTGGGATTGCCCGCCGTCAAGAAAGGTGTCAGGGGTGTGGCTGTGTCTACCGTGGGAGCTGCGTTGACCGTCACCGACTTTGTTAAAAACTCCTCCGGCAATGTTTCCAGGGGGTGGCGTGAGCTGCTGGAGGACGTAAAAATGAAAAGAATTGAGGACGGCCACACAGTTAAGGGACATCTCCATGATGCTGCGGCGGACCTGGCTGGCGCAGGTGTGGCCGTGGCCGAAATGGCCAGGGAAAAGGTCCATGATTTAAAAGAAAGCCTGGAAAACAAGGTGGCGCAGACAAGAGAGGAACCGGCGGAAATGAAAAGTCCGGTGAAGGCCGGCCCCACCGGGGAAACTGGTAATGATGAATTATGAGAAAAGCCTGATACTGTAAGTTTTACTGGCCGGGTGTTTCGAAAATGGGAAGGCATTCCTTTTTCGTCAGCCCTGATGCGGCTGGCGGCATGCGCAACTTTAAAGGAGTTGGCTTGCCGCCGGCTCTTTTAATGTATTCACAAAAAGCGTCAAGTATTGATGCGGCAAAGGCTGTCGAACTTGCCAGCAGCCAGTCTGAAACCGATAGGGGGTGGGTTTTCAGTATTTTTCTTAAAAACGGGATATAGACAGAGCCCAGAAACAGAGAAGCGGTTAAGGCCAGGGCGATCTTAAGTGATTTGTCAGGCTTTTTATCGCCGCATTCCAGGGCGTAAATAATCTGCCTCAAGGTCACATTGGCCAGGGACAGTGTTTGAGCGCGGCTTATGTCTCCGCTTCCCATCCCCAGGGCAAAGGCGGCCAGGCCGCTCAGGCCCGTGTTTATCCCACGGCACAAGGCGGTATTGAATACCTTCTTGTCCACCACTTTTTTAGACTCGAAGGACATATCCATCTCATTTGATGAGGGAGGCCGTATTCCCAGGGCCAGGGCCGGCAAGCTGTCCACAAGCAGGTTGAGCCAGAACATTTGAATCGGTATTAGCGTCATGCGGCGGTTTATGATGGCGGGGACGAAAGATATGATCAGCTCGCCGACATTGGTTGCCAGCAGGTATTTTACTGTTCTTTTAATATTGCGGTGCAGCGCCCTTCCCTGTATAAGAGCGCCGGACACTGCGGCAAAACTGTCATTGGTAATGACTATGTCTGCGGATTGTTTGGTAACGTCCGCTCCAATTCCGCCCATTGCGATTCCGATATCGGCCAGTTTTACGGCAGGGGCGTCGTTGACCCCGTCGCCGATCATGGTGACTGTTTCATTGTTTTGCTGCAGCGCCTTGATTACCTTGATTTTCTGGGCGGGAAGCATGCCGGAAAAAATAAAGGTGTCCTTTATGCGCAGGCGGAGTTCTTCCGGGTCCATTCTCTCAATGTCGGCTCCGGTAAGATAGCTCCTGTGGCCGCTGATGCCCAGTTCTTCAGCCAGGGCCGCAGCGGTGACGCCATGATCCCCGGTAATAATGGCGGTTTTGATGCCCGCCCGCTTAAACCACTGCACAGCTTCCTTCGCCTCGGGCCTCGGGGGGTCGGAAAAGGCCGCCAGGCCCAGGAAGGTTAAATCCGACTCAGCACCCTCCTCGTGTTCCGGTGAAGAGAGGAGTTTCTGCGCAAGGGCCAGCACCCTGTAGCCCCGGCAGGCAAATGCATCCCTTTGCCTGAGCATACCGGCTTTATCTTTATCTGTAATGGCTTTGGTTTCGCTGCAGCACATCATTTTGCCGCACAGATCAATAACTTTTTCGGGCGATCCCTTTACATAGGCACAGGCCTGCCCTTCATTGTTCCGGCAGAATACGGCCATGCGGCTTCGTTCGGCGGTGAAGGGTATTTCGCCAAGCCTGGTAAATTCCGACCTCAATGAGTGGATATCGAGACCGGCCCTCCCGGCGGCGGCCAGCAGCGCCCCTTCCAGGGGGTCGCCCTCAACCCGGCAGCAGCCGTCGAGCCGGGCGTCGTTGCACAAAGCCCCGCACCTTAGGGCGGAAATCAGGTCACTGTGCGAATTTACATTACCTGTGCCGCCGGGGATTACCCCGCCTTTGGAGGGATCATAGCCCTCGCCCTCAAAACTCCACAGCCGCTGTCCGGCATAGATGTGTTTCACCGTCTGCTCATTTTTGGTCAGGGTGCCCGTTTTATCGGTGCAGATTATGGTTGTGACGCTGATATGTTCGATGGAAGACAGTTTCCTGACAATGGTTTTTTGCCGGGCCAGCCTCCTGACCCCGTTGGCGTGGGCTATGTTCACCATGGTCGGGAGCCCTTCGGGGATGGCCGTCACAGCCAGGCTTAAAGCTGAAACGAGGGCGGGAAAAAGGTGATTTCCGCGGGATAGGCCGGTTAGCAGCGTAATCAGCCCGGCAGTGGCCGATACCCTGACAAAAACCTTTCCAATACCGGAAAGCTCCCTCTGCAGGGGTGTGCGTACTATACGGTCTTCTTTTATGGTGGAGGAGATTTTTCCTATCCCGGTGTCCATACCGGTTGCCGTTACAATGCCCGATCCCTTTCCGCGGCAGACGGCAGTGCCCATGTAAACGGCGGCGTTGCTTTTCTCGTTAGGCATTGCCGGTGTTTTTACCACCGGGGATGATTCGCCGGTGAGGGACGATTCCTCGACAGACAGGTGGCGGGCCTCTATAAGCGTTAAATCTGCCGGGACACTGTTGCCCTGTTCGAGGAAAACAAGGTCGCCCGGCACCAGTTCTGCGGCCGGTATGCTTTTAACGACACCGTCCCTGAGTACTCTGGCCCGGGGATCCACCAGCCGGTTTAAGGCCTCCAGCGCTTTCCCGGCGTTTCTCTCCTGATATGCGCTGAAGGCTGCGTTGACGGAGGCGATGGCCAGTATGGAGGCGGCGTTGGAAAGCTCCCTGGCAAAAACGCAGACCACCGAAGAAGCCAACAGTGTTTTGGCCAAAAAGTTGTCAAACTGCCTGGTGAACAGTCTTAGTGAGCCGGGCATTCTTGCCTCCGGCAGGGAATTCGGCCCGTATTCCGCCAGTCTTGAGGCCGCTTCCTGATCTGTCAGGCCTTTGTGCCCGCCAAATTCTCCTTTCGCTGTCCCGCAGCCGGCAGCGGCTACCGGCGCAGGGTCGGCAAAAACTGCGATATATCCCAGCGCAGACTGCCGGTTAAGCAGTCTGTGGTCGTATATCACCAGTATTCTACCTGTTTTGGCATTGGGGCGCAGGGCGATAAAACCGGGGACCTTTTCAAGCTGAACCAGCTGCCGCCGGAGATTTTCTCCATTCAGCATCCCGGGAAGGTCGATTCTCATCCTTCCCGGGATGTGGTGGACTACTTTAATGTACTGGCTGCGCTCATTCTTGTCCATCAATAGGCTCCAATGCGTGTTGGGCCGGGTGTTCCGGCGGGGTTTTGCGGGCGGGGCGGGTTAATCTGTTCAGGACGTACCCCGCCGCCGTTCCGGCCAGTGAGTACCCTACGCTCTGCCAGCCCAGCCCGGTTGTTTTAAAAATTCTCTGGGCCGGCGGCCAGTAAACAGTCCCCAGTAATAGTGCGGCTGAAAGGCCCAGGCTTACATTCAGGAAAGGGCTGGCCGGCGCCGTCCCGCCGCTGTCTTTCCTCACTTCCAGGGCGTGCAGCAGCTGCCCCAGGGTGATGGTGCCCAGAGTCATGGTACGGGCCGTGGGCAGACCGAACTTTCTTAAGCCCAGCCAGTAGGTGCCGAATCCCGTCAGGCCCAGCACAGCGCCGTGGCGGATAATTTTGCCGGTATATTCACTGTCGAAGAAGCCCTTGGCATTTTGAGGAGGATAGCGCATTAGCCCCTTTTCAAGGCTGTCAACGCCCAGCGCCACTGCCGGCAGCCCGTCGCCCAGGAGGTTCAGCCAGAGAAACTGTATAGGCAGGAGCGGTATGGGTATGCTGGCGGTCACCGCCAGGAAGGTGATTAAAACCTCTCCGGCGTTGGTGGCCAGCAGGTAGCGCACCGATTTCCTCAGGTTTCCGTAGATGCCCCGGCCCTGTTCCACGGCCGTCACGACGGTGGAAAAGTTGTCGTCGGTCAGAATGATGTCTGCGGCCTGTCTGGTGACATCCGTGCCATGCATTCCCATGGCCACACCCACGGTGGCCTCTTTCACCGCCGGGGCGTCGTTAACCCCGTCTCCGATCATGGCCACTATTTCCCCCTGTTTCTTCAGTGCCTGTACCAGCCTGAGTTTGTGTTCCGGTAAAATTCTGGCAAAAATACCTGTGTTCCTCACGGCCAGGTCCAGGTCTTTCTCGGATATGCGGTCCAATTCCCGGCCTGTCAGCACAGTGCCGCCACTGTCGGCGAGGCCGAGCTCCCTGCCTATGGCCAGGGCGGTGAAGGGGTGGTCTCCGGTGATCATTTTTACCTTTATGCCGGCAGACCGGCATTTTTTTATTGCTTGGGCCACCTCCGGCCGGGGAGGATCCATCATGCCCACCAGACCGAGGAAAACCAGGCCGCTGTCGCCGGCCGGCCCGGAAGGAACCCGGGGCATGTCAACTCTCTTATAGGCCACGGCCAGTACCCGCATGGCCTTGCCGGCCATTAAATCGGTTGAGTCCGTTATCCTTTGCCTTATTCCGCCGGTTAAAGGCTCCTCCTTTTCCCCGTGCCTGCAGGTGGAACAGAGGGGTAAAAGGGTGTCCGGGGATCCCTTTACAAACATGAAATGGTTATCGGGGCCTTTGCAGATCACGCACATTCTTCTTTTGGCCGGGTCAAAGGGGTCTTCGTGGACCCGGAGGAATTGTTCTTTTAAACCGATTGGATCAATTCCCGCCTTTCGGGCGGCTGCCAGTATGGCTCCTTCCGACGGGTCGCCCTCGACCTTCCATACTGTGCCGGCGCCGGTGTCTTTGGCGGTGAGCCTGGCGTCGCAGCATAATGACGCCGCTGTCAGGGTAAACTCCAGGTTCTCCCGGCTCCCGGCAATTTTTCCGGTAAGTGGGACAAACTGACCGTCATGGGGATTATAGCCCGATCCTTCTGCGTACCACCACTGATTTTCAGGGCAGAATACCATTTTTACGGTCTGTTCGTTGCGGGTCAGGGTGCCGGTTTTGTCGGTGCAGATCACCGTGGTGCCGCCGATGGTTTCAACGGTGGAAAGCTTCTTTACAATGGCGTTGCTTTTGGCCATTTTGTGCACTCCTGAAGCCATGGCGACGGTTATGATGGCCGGAAGCCCCTCCGGGATTGCGGCCACGGCCAGACTGACGCCGGTCAGAAACATCTGGGCGGGCGTCCCCCCCCTCAGCAGGCCGATCAGGGAAATGAGCCCGCTGGCGATTAAAGAGGTTTTCAGTATAGTGGTCCCGGCCCTGTTCATATTTTGCTGCAGCGGTGTCTGCTCTTCAATATTTTTGTTTAGCATTGAGGCGATTTTGCCCAGTTCGCTGTTTAAACCGGTGGCCACCGCCACCGCCTTGGACCTTCCCCTGACCACCGAGGTCCCCATGAAGACCATATTGTTGCAGTCGATCAGGTTTACGCAGTTGGGCATTGTTTCCACGCTTTTGGACACCGGGTTTGATTCGCCGGTAAGCGCAGATTCCTCTGTTTCCAGGTTAAACGCTTCAATCAGGCGCAGGTCCGCCGGTACGCCGTCCCCCTGTTCCAGAATGACCACATCGCCGGGTACAAGCCGGTCCGCCGGCTGCACCTGCACACCTCCGTTACGGACCACCTTGGCGGTGGGTGAGGCCATCTCTTTCAGAGCGTTCAGCGAGCCTTCCGCTTTGCTTTCCTGGATAGCGCCCAAAACAGCGTTGATGCCCAGGATGGATATTATGGCCAGAGAGTCGGCCGCCTCTCCCATCAGGGCGCAGACTACGCTGGAGCCCAGCAGGGTTTGCACCAGGAAATTTTTCATCTGTCCTATTATTCTGGTGAGTATTCCCGGCGGACGGGTTTCAGCCAGACGGTTGGGGCCGTATAAGGCCAGCCTGCGGGAGGCTTCTTCGGAATGAAGGCCGCGCATGGAGTGGGTATTCAGCGCTTCCAGGGTTTTGGAAACATCCATTTCCGGCCATCGGTTTATCGGAGGGCAGTTTTTCAACTCCGCCTCGGAGGTGGCGGCTGCAGGTTCAAGCAGTGCCACTTCAATTTTGTGGAGGTTTATCAATACCTCTTTAATAGTTGTCCTGCCCCCGTCATATAAAAATAAAGCGGTACAGGTTACAGGGCTGGCGGATGCGCCGGTTATTCCAGGAATAATGCGGTAGTTTTCATTGATAAATCCGGCCAGGCCGGGGTTGTTTTTCAAACCGGGGACTTTTATTCTGGTGCGGCCGGGGAGGCTGTGAATTACTGTCGGGTATATCATATGGCTCTCCTGTCGGTTTTTATATACAGAAAGATAATATTCCCGGGCGAACTGGTTGTTATTAATACAACAAAAAAAAGACCGTTAAAATACGGTCTTTACAATAAACTATCTATAGTAAAAGAGAGGGAGGGTTTTTATGCGGCTTCTGAGACTATGCTCTGATATTCTTCCATCAGCTCGTCCAGGTAATCGTAAAGGGTTGTGGTTATCTGGGCGCAGCATAAACGGATGATTTCATCCCGCAGAGCTTCTGAAAGGGTCTCCCGGTTTACGGACGGCTCATTAGAAGGCAGGCCGTCATTGAAAATATAACTGAAAAGCCTTCCGGCGGTTTTCTTTTGGTTCAGCACAACGCTCAACAACATGGGAGTGATGCAATCCAGCGCCGCCTCACAGAGACGCGGGCCGGCATATTCAAGCAGTGACTGCAGCCTTATAGTCTCGCGGCGAATTTTCTCATCACATTCCAGGCATTGTGACAGGTTGCGGACGGTATTATTTAACCGGTCTGTAAAACCTTCAGTAAAAAGATTATTTTTAATGCCGGTTTTTTCGGTTATGGCCTTTGATATTTTTTCTGTCAGTTCCAGGATCTGTTCAGTATTCAGCCATTTTATGTCAATACTGTGTTTGTGTCCGGAAAAGAAAGCTTTTACTTCCCTGTGAACGGCCCGGTGACAGGCGGCGACAGCCTCGTCCACAGCCGACTCAATCACGGAGGGGATGTTGTGATGAACAAACTCCCAGGCAATCACGGCCGTACCTATCCCGTTGACCAGTTTTTCTTTCTGTTTTGCCGAAAGCATAATTACCTCCGTTTAATATGCTGCTAAAACAATTATATATTTCGTTTGTTAATTGATAATTAAGTCTGTAATAAATTTGTGGTGCTGCAAATGAAATATTTGCCTTATTGTAATAAAAATGGTTCCGCTGGATATGATAACTGGGATTCTACAGGAGGGAGGCACTTTATCATTGCGCAGAAGGTTTGCGGGGGACAGGTTTCACGAAAAGGCTTTGGAATCAACCAGAAGGGACCTGTTGGACGATCTCAGAATGTATGAGGACTTGGATGGACGGAGTGGCTACGGCGGGAGGCCGGCTGTTTTTCACCGCGGGAACCGCGAATACGAGAATTACCGGCGTTCACTGGCGCAGGCGCGCCGGGAAGTGATGAAGGAGCTAAAAGCGATACAGGCCATTGAAAACCGCCTGGGCAGGTCGAGAAACCCGCAGGTGCGCGAACTGGCAAGGGAAGTGCTCCGGGAAGCCGAGAGCAACAACATGACGGTGAACGACCTTCTTCAGGCCCTGCAGGGTCCCGGTTGGCGGGACAGGCTGGGTTTTCTGCCCGGAGGCGCCTTCAGTTGGGGTATTCCCGCCCTGCTGGCGCTTTTGTTTTTACCCTCGGCCAGCAAAAAACTTAAGGGAATATTGAGTAAAGTGATGGAAGAAATAACGGAGCTGTCTGAAAAGGCGCAGGTCATGGTGGAGAGGACAAAGGAAGAAGTGGAGGACATAGTGGCCGAGGCGCAGTTTAACAGGTTTAAAGACGCCCTGGACCCGAATTCCGGGGATAATCAGTAGGGGGTAACTTGCTGGCCGCAATCAGGCGCAGGGAGTTTACGGCAACCGCAATGCCGGCCAGATTGTTGTAGACGGCGGCGCCGGCGGGGCTGAGTCTGCCGGTTGAAGCTGCGGCCAGTCCAAACAAATTGAAGGCCATAACCAGCAGCAGGTTTTGTGTGGCCCTTTCATTGCATCGCCTGCTGATAATTAAAGTCTCATTTATCTTCGAAATATCCTTTGTATTAAGAAAAATGTCTCCCAGCTGAAGAAGGCTTAAGTCCGCTTCAGAAAAGACAAATGAAAGGTCAGCCTCCGACAGGGCAGACCCGTCTTCCGGGGAAACGCCAACCACCGCCAGAGCTCCCCGGCGTCGGCTGATCTCCTGTAGAATATATGGTACTTCTGTATATGGGGTTTCGGCCAATACTTCAATTCCAGTTTGTGCCTTCAGCGGCATCACCGTTTCCATTTTTTCCGCTGTCACCAATACCGTGTCGACACCCAGTGCTTTAAGGCTGAGCAGAGACTCCCTGGACTTGTCCGGCACCGGCCTGTTGATGCCGATTACAGCAACAAGGCGACCGTCAAGGGCGAGAAAAACAGGTGTCTGGCAGAAGCGGTTCAGGCGTCTGATTTTGTATTCCGCCGGTTGGGTGGATATTCCGCACTGCTCAACAAATTCCTGACTGCCCAAAATAGTCTCGGTGCTGTTAACCATACCCCTGACGCCGGCTGCCGTATCTTCGCTAAGCACTACCCCTCTGATGGCGTGTCCCCTTTCCTTAAAGAGGCCGGCATAGTACCCCGAACGTCCCGCCAGCGCCTCTGCGGCAGCCAGGCAATCTGACGGAGACAGGTTGGTAACGGTCAGTACCGACCCCAGGGAGAAATCGGGGGCCAACAGACTGCTGCCGGTAAAAACTACAGTCTTAATCTGGGCGGCTTTTGCCAGTGCCCGGCGGTTTCTTACCATTATGCCGTGTTTTGAGGCCAGGGCCGCCGATGCGGCCAGGGACGACGGCAGCGCCTGGCCGGCCGCCCCTGGCGACGAAGCCAGCAAAACTGACAGGCTTTTGCCCAAATCCTTGCCTTGCAGGCCGGATAAGGCTGCCAGCCAGAAAGCGGTGTTGGACATTCTTTCTCCGTATGTTCTGGCTGCACCGGTTATATAGTGATTCTCCAGGCAGTTGTTATCCGGTGACGGCAGGCTGCTATTTTCCTCCGGAAATTCAGTGCCGCCTGCAAATTGGTTGCTGTTCCGGCGGGCAATGTCCCTGGAAAGGGCGGCGGTAGCTTTTAGAACCAACGCTTCCAACAGCGATATGACTCCGGCAAGCCCCACCACGGTCAGACCGGGAATGCTTTCCCTCAGTAAAATCAGTGTAAGGGATATGGCTGACAGCAGTGCGTCGTGGTTGACCCGGTTTTTCTTGGTGAGGCTTACCAAACCGCTTTTAAACATAGGGTAGCCGGCAATTAATGTAGTTATGGCGGCAATGGTAAAAAGCCCCGGGGATTCTGCCAGGTATGATGTTCTGCCGGTTACTTTTCTGTACGAGAATAAAGCCAGAGCCAGACCGCATAGGCCCACATTAAGATACTGCCTTTTCAGAGGCAGGTCTTCGGGCTCTTTTACCTTGCCGGAAGGGGGCCGTCCACTTTGACCGCCGGCAGCCGCCGGCGGAATGCCGCAGATGATCTCCGACAGGGTGTTGATGATATCTTCCTGTTTATGGAGAGCCGGGTTGTAACGGAGAAGCGCCCGGCCTGTGTGCGGACTGAAATGAACCTCTTTAATAAAGGGGCTGTTTTTTGACGCAGCGGTGAGGTAATCCGCCAGAAAACTGTTTTTTTTCATGGAATCAATCCGGATTCTCATCCTGCCCGGCAGGTGATGCTGGCACGATACCGCACCCGGAAAAATTGTGTCCGCCAAATATAAAAAGTCCTTTCAATGCTGACTTCTGTCTACAGGATTCCGACAGGATAATATCTTCAGTATAATTATTTTCACATCTATTCTACCCCTGCAGGCCAAGATATTTTCACCGCCTCAGGATATTTTTTTCAGCCTGCGATGTGTTATGGGGACGGTTCCTGCAGAATAATTATGTGTTCAGAAGAAGGTTTTGTCAATAAAGCGAAGAATTAGTAGTTTATCATCTCGTAAACAGCATTGTTCGGTGCTGTTTTTTTTAATACTTCAATTATTAGGGGTGAAATAAATGGAAATTGTTTTACTGATTTTTGGCCTTCTTATTGGCGGAGTTGCTTCCTGGCTTTTAACCCGAACAAAAATACAGCATGCCTATGACAAAGCAAAGGGAGAGGCTGAAGCTGAACGAGCCATCCTAAACGAGCGGCTTCAGGCCAAAGATGGACAAATAACCCAATTAAAATCTTCTGTTGAAAAACTTGAGGCGGACATAGAAAAAATCAGAAAAGACTTTTCGGCAGAGTCAGAGAAAAGGTCTGCGGCAGATGAAAACAACAAACGTATTCCTGCTTTAGAAACCGCCATTAAAGAGAAAGAAGTTGAAATCAAAGCATTACAAAAGGACAATACCGAATTAAGAGAAGATATATCCAGATTAAATACTACCCTCGATAAAGAGCGTAAAGCCACAGAGGAAAAAATGGCCCTTCTTAACGAGGCGCAGCAAAAACTGTCCGATGCCTTTAAAGCCCTTTCCTCCGAAGCATTAAAAAGCAATAATCAGTCATTTTTGGAACTGGCTAAAACTACATTGGAGAAATTCCAGGAAGGCGCAAAAAGTGACCTTGAGGCTAAACAAAAAGCTGTTGATGAGCTGGTAAAACCCATGAAGGAATCCCTTGAGAAGGTGGATGGTAAACTTCAAGATTTAGAAAAAGTACGGTTGGAAGCTTATGCAAGCCTTAACCAGCAGGTAAAATCACTCTCCCAGACACAGCTGCAGCTACAGGCCGAAACATCCAATCTCGTCAAGGCCCTCCGTGCTCCCACTGTTCGCGGCCGCTGGGGGGAGATTCAATTAAAGCGCGTGGTGGAAATGGCCGGCATGATAGAGTATTGTGATTTTGTGCAGCAGGAATCAGTCGAAACCGAGAGCGGCCGGCTTCGCCCGGATATGATAGTCAGGCTGCCAAGCAACAAGCGTATAGTAATCGATGCTAAAGTTCCCATTATGGCATACCTGGAAGCAGTTGAGGCCAAGGACGACGAAATAAGGGCGGCCAGGCTGCAGGACCATGCGCGCCAAATACGTACCCACCTGACAAAACTGGCAAATAAAGCTTACTGGGACCAGTTTAGCACTTCACCCGAGTTCGTGGTCCTGTTCTTGCCCGGCGAAACCTACTTCAGCGCGGCTCTGGAGCAGGACCCAAGCTTAATAGAGCTAGGCGTAGAGCAGCGCGTCATCCTGTCAACCCCCACCACCCTAATTGCCTTGTTGCGCGCAGTAGCCTATGGCTGGAGGCAGGAACAAATTGCGGAAAATGCCCAGGCGATAAGCGAATTAGGAAAGCAGCTCTATGACAGGATTAAAAATTTGGCTTCCCATTTTACTGATATTAAAAAGGGTCTTGACCGTTCCGTTGATGCCTACAACAAAGCCGTAGGCACCCTGGAAAGCAGGGTTTTGGTAAGTGCGCGCAAATTCAAAGAACTCGGGGCCTCAACGGGCTCTGATATAGAAGCCCTGGATGTAGTTGAAAAATCTACCCGTTCCATACAGTCACATGAGATGGCCCTGCTTCCCGGTGCTAATGATAGGGAGTAGTGCGACAGGGTGCGACAGGGGACGGTTCTGCTGTCGCAGAGTACTTTTATATGTATAATAAGGAAAAACAGTTGGGTGACGAAGATGACAAGGTACGCAAGAAAACAAAGTTCAACAGGGATTATTACATAGTGATAAGGGGTAAAGAGAGGAAAGAGATATTTGTTGACGATGATAGAGATAGGTGTAAGGAATATGCGACAGCAGAAGCAGGAAATCGAATATTGAATATAGAAGACTTTGAATAAAAACTTTAACTTTCGACTACCTGCTTCTTAGCACTTGAAAATTTTGCGCAGTCTAACACAATAAATATACTTGGCTCATATAGACAAATCTTATGAGCGATACGGCGCAAAACTTCCAAGTGCTCCTCAAAGAACCGTCCCCTGTCGCACCCTGTCGCAATTATCCCCATACCCGATAGTGTGGACACACCAAAGACTATTGATATTCACTCAGTTGTAGCTAATGTCACATCTGTTGATAAAAAAGTCGTAGGTGATAAATGCCGTAACTTAATTGGCCAATACGTAAAATTCCATCCTATTTATGGAAATCAAATTGATTACCACGGAACAATTTAGTTTATTAAAGCTTCCCATTATCCACATCTACAGTAGAGGACTGTAGACGTTTAATTTTGTTGAGCTGATGTTTGACTATTAAGCTTTTCGAACTTTTATAAAGGGGTTTTTGCCGTGGAGAAAATCTTGATAAAAAATGGACTTGTCCTGTCAATGGTCTCCGACAGCCCTGATATTTTGAAAGCCGACATCTATATTGAAGGAGATAAAATATCGAAAATAGGCCCGAACATCCCGTTGGAAGGGGTGGAAAAGGTCATTGAAGCCGCAGGCAAGGTGGTGATGCCGGGGCTGGTAAACTGCCACAACCATGCGGCAATGGCACTTCTCAGGGGGTATTCGGACGACCTGCGGCTGATGGACTGGCTGAGTCAAAAAATATGGCCCGCCGAAGATAAGATGAACGGTCAGGATATTTACTGTGGGACAATGCTGGCTGCGGCCGAAATGATAAAGTCGGGCACCACCACCTTTGCCGACATGTATGCCTTCATGAACAGGGTGGCTGAGGCCGTGCAGGACTCGGGCATGAGGGCCTCATTGTGCCAGGGGCTTACCTTCCTGGACGAAAGAGGCCAAAAACGAATTGAGTACACCTACCGGCTTTTTGAAAACTGGCACGGGCGGGCCGGGGGGAGAATCACCGCTATGATCGGTCCGCACGCCCCCTATACCGTTCCCCCCGACAAAATGAAGCTGGTGGTGGATCTGGCAATAGAGCTTAATGCCGCTGTCCACATTCACCTAGCCGAAACCTCCGAGGAGGTAGACCAGATATTCAAGAAGTACGGCAAGTCCCCCACCAAATACCTGGCCGACCTGGGTCTTTTCGACTCCTGCCGGGTACTGCTGGCCCACGCCGTGCACCTGACCGGTGACGACATTAGTATTATAAAAAACATACAGGGCGGGGTTTCTCACAACCCAGTCAGCAATATGAAACTGGGCTGCGGCGTGGCCCCGGTGGTGGAGCTGCGCAAAGCCGGGATAACAGTGGGGCTAGGCACCGACGGGGCGGGCAGCGCCTCCACCCTGGATATGTTTCAGGAGATAAAGACCGCTGCCTGGATGCAAAAGAACAGGTTTTTCGATCCCACCGCCCTGACAGCCTATGACGTCCTCCGCATGGCCACTGCAGAAGGGGCTAAAGTTCTGGGTCTGGACAGCGAAATAGGCACCCTAGAAGCGGGCAAAAAGGCAGATATTATAATCATTGACATACAAAAGCCCCACCTCTACCCGCATAACGACCTATGTTCTCTACTGGCATACTCGGCCAGCGGGTCCGACGTGGAGACCGCCATCATCAACGGCAAGATAGTAATGGAAAACAGGGTGCTGCTTTCCATCAATGAAAAAGAGGTACTGAAAAAGTCCGGGGAATGCGCTCGGAAAATGATAGAAGCATATAGGGATTATCATTAGCGACATTAAAACGCCGCAGACGAAGGGACGGTACTTCCGTCTATTTTTCAAGCTATTTCAATGACAGACACAAGAACACCCCTAGTCTAAATGCTGTTTGACTGCTTGAATGGGCAGATATTTTGAGTGAGGTACGACAAATGATAGAAAAAAAATGTGTACTCAATGAAATGCGACAGGGGACGGTTCTGCTGTCGCAGAGTGCTTTTATGTATAATAAGGAAAAACAGTTGAGTGACGAAGATGACAAGGTACGCAAGAAAACAAAGTTCAACAGGGATTTATTACATAGTGATAAGGGGTAAGGAGAGGAAAGAGATATTTGTTGACGATGATAGAGATAGGTGTAAGGAATATGCGACAGCAGAACCGTCCCCTGTCGCATTAAGGAGGTAATCTCAATTGGTTGATAGTAGTGATTGGAGACTTCAGGGTCAGGAGGAGAACCTAAAAGGTGTGACTCTATATTGGAAGAAATATAAGGCGCGTAGTGTAAACTGGGACCACGACCATTGCGAATTTTGTTGGGCAAAATTCGGAGAATTTGACAGTCCTGATATACTTCATGAAGGGTACACTACGGAAGACGAATATAGCTGGATCTGTAATCAATGTTTTGATGATTTTAAAATTATGTTTAATTGGAAGGTTGAGATTGCTGGAAAGTAATAAGGCGCCGGATCCAAGAACTATATTGTGACTCATCATATATAGATTTTTTAGGGCGACAATTATAGGAGGAGGTAAATCATTGAAAGAAAAAATATTGAATGTGAATTATATAATTGACAACGCACTGTCTTTGATATCGACTAAAATGGTTTATGATCATTTAGGCGATGATGATTTGCAGCACATTCATTTTGAAATTAATATAGGAAATCAATACTTGATATCTAATCCATCTAATGATACAGAAATAGCAGTAATCAATTTGCAGAAAGTACTCCCAGCAAATGTATCAATTGCTTGCTGCCAATCTTGTAGATACGGTAATTTTTGTCCATATGGTGACAATGATAATGAAATATTTTGTTTGAAAGATATGACACCTAACAATAAGTTTGATGTATGTGAAATTTTTTCAAATGACTATGATTTGGCTAGATCAAAATGCAAAATACTACTTGGATATTGCGCGGATTATATGCCTATATCCCATGATGAATATTACACATACAATGATTGGGGATTATAGTCATGAAACTATTAATGACTGGAGGATACATGGGAACCGTTCTTCTGTCCAGGCTTCGCATTATTCATAACAGGGTAAGTTGCCTATAGTTGGAAGCCAGAATATTATTTTATTTGATAGACTATAAGTTATTGTGCGACAGGGGACGGTTCGAAAGCGCCGGGATAAACCAACATAGAGTAAGGGATGAAAGAGCCCTACGTGAAAGGTGTAGCTGTACCATCACGACCCTCAATTATGCCTGAAAAATTTTGCTTCCAGCTTATGGGATTTAACACCAACTGGCTTCAGGTAAAAATCTAAAAATCACTATGCGTTTTTTTGGCCTTT
>Ga0209347_1001660_pt1 | contig 34243 bp, 33 predicted proteins | sample AutmiccommuBRH23_FD_187382 | JGI IMG/M metagenome (GOLD analysis project Ga0209347, IMG submission 187382) | Deep subsurface microbial communities from Mt. Terri, Switzerland - Autotrophic microbial communities BRH/23 (SPAdes) (version 2) | ecosystem: Environmental > Aquatic > Deep subsurface >...
CAACTGATTTGAATAAAAACGTGGATCCTTCTTGGAGAAATATGGGCTGGATAATATAATACCAACTCAGAGCTACGACTACAGTCATAGTGATTAGAATATCCAAAAATATGCGAAAACTAATAAATAAGTTTTCGCTTTTATAGATGATGTTTAAAATTGACAATAAAATAAGTGTTGGTTGTAATAGATAAAAAACATCAGAAAGTCCTGGGAAAGGTTCTTTAACTTCTAGCATTAAATCATAGTAACCCCAATAGATCTGTGCAATTATAAAACTTAAACTACTTAAAAATATCAAATACCAAAAGATCCGCTCAGTTCCCCTAGCTTGCTTGTAAACATAGTATAGGCAGACTGTGGCCATAGTAAAACCACAAAAACCAAAAAAACTCGAACCCAATATTTTCATCCATTGATCGGCACGCCATATATAAAGCCAACAGTAATAACTCATTATATAAATTATCATTGTAATAATGTAAAAGCGGGTTTCTACGAGGGGGTTATATTTTCTAAAAGATAATATTTGCTCTTTCATAACTGTTTAGCATAACCTCGTTTTCCATAATAAATAACCTTATTGTGTCTTTTATATAAAATAATAAAAAGTATTTATTAATACTAGAAATACTTCTATAAATACATAGTTTTACCTGCTTGTAAGAAATAGATTATGAGGTTTTTTTATACTTATCAGAAAGTATAACTTGGTTGCATACTGCAAGAAGGCCTAATGCGTGCGAAGACAGTGCTGCAAGAAGGTTTAACCCGTGCAAAGACGGTGTCTTCGTCGTCTGTAGCATAAGTGCAACCAACGGTTCCGCCTTCGCAAGGCTCGGCGAAGCCGGGTTTTCTTTATAAAATGCCATATTACCAAAGCTGGAGGTCTGTCTGCGGTGATATTAGTTCCATTCAAATATGAGTCATGAAATAAGAACTGCCATGAATGGGTTAATTGGTATGCAAGGATTCCAAGGACCGGCCTTGGACATTGTTGCTAGGCAAAGCATTTTTTTATTTGCTCACGTAATTCAATGGAGGTATCTTGGCAATTAACCAAGAAAATATAGTAGGAGTTGAAATAACGAATTGGAGGTATTGTGAATGTTTAAAAAATTTCTAGCTGGTTTAGGCATTGATGGCGCAAAGGTAAATTTTGTAATTGATAACAATGTTGTAGAACTTGGTGGTGTAGTAAGTGGAAATGTCTATGTAAGTGGTGGGTCAGTAGATCAGGTTATTGCGGAAATAACAATAGCCTTAGAGGTTTCCTCAAGATACAAAGCGGAGGACGAAATAAGACATGTTCATCAAGAAATAGCAAGTGGGATCGTTGCCAGCCAATTGATGGTTAAAGCTAATTCACCTGAAATTAGTTTTCCAATTCAGTTTGAGCTTCCCTATAATATTCCTATATCAACGCCCAATACTAGATACCAGTTTAGGACAAACCTGGATATACCAAATGCAATTGATGCTAAGGATATCGATGAGATTTCCATAAGACCGAACCACTATGTCCAATGCTTACTTGATGCAATAGAATTACTTGGCTTTAGGTCTAAGGGTGAATCAGGTTCCTTTAATGGGAAGTTCCAGCAGTTCGAGTATGTCCCAACTATGTTTCTTAGAGGGAAACTTGATGAACTTGAAGTTTACTTTGAGGCCCAAGAAGATAGGATTAATATTATGCTTCAGATAGATAAAAAGGTTAAAGGATTCTTTGCCAGTGCAATAGATGATCTGGACCTTGATGAAAGGCATGTCAACTTTTGTCTTTCAAAAGACCAGTTAGGTTCTCGTGAACAAACCTCTGAAATTCTGGCAAGAATTATTCAAGAGGAATATGAGAAAATTAACTAAACCTATCATCATATTTAAAGATAACTTCTTGTATCTATTCGCCTGGGTCAACGCATTTTCTCATCATAACGGGCTATTCTGGAAGAATTTAATAGAAACTTTTAAGATTTAGAGAAGGTGAATAAAACACAAATGAAAGAAAGTCAAAAAGACGTAAAGTCTATTGACATTTCTCATTCTACAGCGTTAGAATAGATATCACATACTAATGCTGTAGAATGGTGGGCGAGATAAATGCAACAGGAAATTCCAAAGGTCACTGAGCGCGAGCTTGAAATCATGGAGATTATCTGGCAGAACAAGGAAATGTCTGCTGTGGATATAGCAGCCCATTTCCTAAAACCGGAAAACGGTGCTCATTTCAAGAATACTACTTACACCTTTATCAAACGCCTCGTTGAGAAAGGTGTAATTGAGCGGAGGGAACCGGGCTTTAGCTGCGTTCCCCTTTTTGGACGCGATAAAATACTAATCAGCGAAACAAAGTCCTTTATCGACAGAGTTTATCAAGGCTCGTTCAATCAGTTATTTTCTCATTTTATTGAAAATCAGGCCCTGTCCGATGGGGAGTTAAAAGAGCTCCGAGACTTGATCGACAAAACGGTCAAAGGAGGGGATGATAATGCTTGAGAGCGTTTTCAAAGGGGTACTGAATATCAGCTTGTACGCAACCATTGTGGCTGTGGCAATTATGCTCATCAAAGTAGTATGCGGCAAACGGCTGTCTCCTGCCTTTCATTACGGAATATGGTTTGTATTTCTGCTCAAGTTGGTGATTCCTTTTGATATCAAGAGCATGTTCAGCCTGTTTACATTGTTTAATCAAGTTGCTCCTGTCCAAGCCAAAAATAAACGGTATCTCAAAGGACCTCGTGATGAAGAACGGGGCTTTGCTTCGCATCTTCAGGTCAGCTTTATACTTTTCCAGCAGAGCCAAGCGTCTGTCGTCCGCTTCTTCCCCTGTTGCTTTTAGGATTTTGGACGTTTTTAGGTAGGAGAATATTAACACAGCGAACATCATCAGGATACCGAGAACCCAAATCAGCGCCGCGACATTCCAGAAATCAAGTCCATGAGCAGGGACAGCTAGTCCTGGAGCCGGTGATTATTTTGCCCGAGCACATTTATAAGAACCTTACAGACGAAAGGATCATAGCAATCCTCTCCCACGAACTGATGCATATCAAACGCAGGGATTACGTGGTCAATTTCATTTTGTTCCTGCTTAAATCGTTTTATTGGTTTAATCCGCTGGTCTGGTTGTCCTTCGCCTGGCTGAAAAACGACGGAGAACGGGCGTGTGACAGTGCGGTTGTCAAAAACTATTCAACTGAAAGGCGCAGGGAATACGCCAGGGCATTACTCGATGTTGCTTCTTGTGTGGGGAGACGCAGGCCTGTTGTAGCCGTATCGGCGTTTGCGGAGGGGAATTTAAAAGATAGAGTGAAAAACGTCTTAATCGAACGGAAATATTCATATATGGCTTCCTTCGCAGCGGTTGCAGTAGTTCTAATTGCCGGAACTGTATTGCTTACGGGGGCCCTTACCCAGAGCGAAGATATCAGTCCTGGTGCGAGTATGACTGAAACTCAGGATGAAAATGCTGTAGCTATAACTGAGACTCAGGATGAAAGTGCCGAAGCAGAAGTTATCAGTTTGGTGGAGAATTTCGGCCAAAAACTTCAGGCGGTTTCCCTTTCAGCGCCTAGAGATTCCGTTAACAAAAGTATCCAAGAGAACTACGGAGATCTTATATCCCCCGAGCTTTTGTCGGCATGGCAAAAAGATCATCAGAATGTTCCGGGCAGGGTGGTATCAAGTCCATGGCCGGATCGAATAGAAATTCTAAGCATTCAGAAATCATCGCAATCTAAGTATGACGTGAAGGGCGAAATCTTAGAGCTAACGAGTGTGGAGATGCAAAATGGTGGTGTTGCCGCCAAGCGGCCAATTGATCTTAGCGTAGGGAAAGTTGAAGGTCGCTGGCTGATTACCGCTGTCCAACTTGGTGACTACGAGGAAACCGACCCCAAAGTGTACCAAAATCTCCAATATGGTTTTAGTTTTTCTTTGCCGGAGAGTTGGCAAGGCCATTCGATAATCACCACTACCTGGCAAGGTTTAAGCTTGGAAGGTTCACAAGGAGAAATTGTGGAAACTGGACCGCTGCTTTCCATTCGGCATCCTCAATGGACTGCCCAAAACCAACGCCAGGATATTCCAATTATGATCTTCACGCATGCCCAATGGAATTCCCTGCAACGGGAAGAGTTTCATATTGGAGCGTCTCCCATCGGACCAAGCGAACTTGCTCGTAACAGTAAATTTGTTTTTGCCCTACCTGCACGTTACAACTATGCTTTTCCGAACTTTAGTTGAACGAGTTCACTATCTTGATGGATAAAGAAGGTCATTATTTAAATACAGGGAGTTTCTTACAAGCGTATGAAATTCAGCCCTTAAATGACGGCTGGGTTGCCTTTTCCCACAAACTTAGTGAAGATACCGGGATGAAGGTAGATATTGACGCAGGAGTCCTTGTTTTTGATTTGCAAAAAGAAAGCGGAAAACTTCACGGTGAACTCAGTATACCGATGGATGGCCGCTTCGGCTCGCCTTTCTCTAGGGTTTTATAGAAGAAGAGAATTTTAGAGTATAATCATGAAAATCGACGACAAATGAGGATGAATCGATGGAATTAGAAACTCTAATTTGCTCTTTAAGAAACGTAACCCTGTGAATGGTTTGGTGGAAATGTGTCTTAAATATGAGTTGCGTAATGAGAAAGATGTTGAGTTTTATCTTAAAATGCTTGGGATAAGTATTTTAGCAATATTAGTCTTCCCCCCAGACTACGGATGGCTTCTCTGGTTTGTTTTTTCAATCATGATATCCAATGTCGTTTGGTTGTTTTGGCAAGAGGTTATTAAAAGCCCCTTTGTCAGTTTATTCCCCTGGCTCCCAGAATCGAAGATTGCGGCGATGAGTAAAGCCATATTTCTTATGGCTTTGCCGGGACAGTTTATGCTCGGTGTTGTGGTGGCAGTTAAGACACACTCCTGGTTGGGGGGGCTAGTGATGGTGCCTATCACAGTTCTTACAGGCTATTTTATTGCCAGAAAAATTTCATTAAAGTCCTAAGAGCGCCCTAAAATGCGGGATATTCCGATTATGATATTCACACGTGCCCATGATATAATGAATTTTTAGAATCAGGCAGGTCAAGTAGTTGAGTTAGTTAGATATAAAACTGGGCCTTATAAGTGGGTTGCCTGCTAGGGTATTACTATACTAAACTTAATGTAAGATGAAACAGAGAATTTTACTGAGAGAACTTTGATGCTTGATAATACTTCATCTAGAAACCAGGTTTATTGTGAAAAAGTAAACAAGGAGGAAAATATGACTTGTTTAAAAAAGTACTTGTAACTTTGCTGGCAACAGCCTTCGCTGTCCTAACAATCTCCGGCACAGCGCTGGCCCAACCGAAGACTCTCTATGAGACTCGTTCACAACATACCATCACAACTGGAGCAACCCAAGAACATATTTCCCGCTTAACAGCCGACGGTTGGTTAAATATCAACGTGTTGCGTATTGATACCACGAATCCTAACATCAAAATAAATACCCTGGCTAATAGTCGGATCACAGATCCACTTTCGACAGTACTTACCTTAGCCCGGGAAAAAGTTGCGGTAGCTGCCGTGAACGCCAGTTTTTTCAATCCCCTAGGTGGCGGTATGGGATATCCTGATGGCCCTATTGTACAAGGCGGAGACCTCTTAGCCACATCTGGCTGGTACAATCAAAACAATGATGAAATGGCTTCCTTATCTCTCGATAATTCCGGTCAGATTCTCTTTAACTACTGGAAAAACGCCCTTACCTTGACCGGATTCGACAATGTTTTATTTGCGGTGACTCAGTACAACCAGCCTAGCCGTCAGCAATATAAGGATATTACCGTGTTGGATAATAAATGGGGACCTACCACCCTGGGAGTCTCGGAAACCTATCCTGATTTGGTGGAAGTTCTTGTCTCCCAGGGAAGGGTGACGGAAATTCGTCAAGCTCTGACTGCCACAACAATACCTGCCCAAGGTTATGTTGTGATTTCCCGGGGAGAACAAGCTGCTAAACTCCTGGAAAGCTTCAGGATGGGAGATCCAGCACAATTCACCGTTACCTCTAACCCAGACTGGTCCGATCTGCAGATGTCAGCGACCGGCTCTTCCCTGCTGGTCAAGGAGGGGCAGATTCCTGAGATTTTTTCTTATAGCACCGGCAGCTTTGATAAGAAAAACCCCCGCACCTTGGCAGGAAGCTCTCAGGATGGAAAACAACTGATTTTGGTTACGGTGGATGGCAGACAGGATAACAGTATCGGCCTTACCCAGACCGAGTCCGCTCACCTCATGCAGGAATTGGGAGCTTACAATGCTCTGGCTTTTGATGGTGGCGGATCGACGACCATGGTAGCCAGAAAGCCGGGGACTTCCGCCTTAGACCTGGTCAATATACCTTCCGAGGGTTCTTTGCGTTCTGTGGCCAACGGCATCGGAGTTTTTTCTCAGGCCTCTTCCGGTCCACTGGCTAAGCTGAGCTTGGAAACCCAGGACCCTAATGTTTTTGTTCATACTTCGAGAAACTATACACTTAGGGGAGTGGACAGCTTCGCTAATCCGGTAGAGGTTAATCCTCAACAGGTAGAATGGAGTGTGAGGGGAATTGAAGGAAGATTTATAGATAATCAGTTTCGACCCACTTCCATAGGCCAGGGCAAAGTGATTGCCAAAGTTGGGGAAATAACGGCAGAGTTAGATATCCGTTCTTTAAGCGCTCCAGTCAAACTTGAAGTCAGTTCAGAGACGTTAGAGATACCACTTGGAGAGAGCCAAACCCTTCAGGTGACGGGCTACGACCAACAGGGCTTTAAAGGGAAGATTGAGCCGGAAGATGTTCAGTGGGCAGTAAGGGGGGGAATAGAAAATTTCCAGGAGGGAATTCTTAAAGCCACAGCAGTTGGTGCCGGATATATCAAGGCCGGGGTTGGGGATGTTCAGGCCTATATTGGGGTATCGATTTATGAAGATTCTACCGAAACGATCTATTCCTTCGAAGCGGACCAAGCTTCCTTCCAAGCTAACCCGCAGATAGGCCTAGGTTCTTTTCAGCTTTCCACAGATCAGGTTCACGGAGGAAATACGTCAGGACAATTAGTCTACAATTTTTTGGACACTAGTAGTTCGGGTGAAGCCTCGTTGGTTTTCAAAGGAGCAGGACTTTCCCTAGATTCCGACACTACCGAATTAGCCGTCTGGCTTTACAATACTCAGGAAAATTCAAACCGGGTCCTTGGTGAAGTCCTAGATGACACCGGGGAAAGACATCAGTTGGAAATTGCTACCCAACTAGATTGGACAGGTTGGCAGAGAATGGAGGTTTCTTTGGAAGGGATCGAGAAGCCAAGCAAGCTTATGAGACTTTATGTGCAAACGATTGATTCGGTTGAGGGTTCGGGGAAGATTTATTTTGATGACCTTACTGCAAGGGTAGTCCATCATCCGTCCATTGAGCAGAGTGAAATCCCTCAGGATACCATCCCCCAAGATGAGGCCCATAGGACAACAAATTTTGTTTCAGGTCCTGATAATTTTAAGTTTGCTTTTTTTAGCAGTAGCCAGGAAAGCTATGATGTTCTGGAAGAACAATTGCTAAACAAAATGGCCAGGTATATTAATGAAAATTTGGACATGGCGGTTTATACAGGAAGCCAGGCTGCCTCCGCTGTCAGGGATCTGGAAAAACCTGCCCTCATGACTGAGTCCGAATATAAAACCTATGCTTATAAGAACTCTAGCTTTATTCAGTTGGATATCAGCCAGGGTGGACTTCGGAGAAGTGACCCAGAACAATGGCTATGGTTATTTGAGGAGTTAGACAATTTGACCGGTAGCAATGCCTTTATCCTTATGTCTGATCCTCCGGCTAGGTTTATTAATGCCAAAGAGGGTGAGTTGCTGAAGGACATCTTGGCCGAATATCGGGAGAAAACCGGAAAAAATGTCTGGGTCTTGTTTCAGGGAGATGAAAATAAAAGTGAAATGGATAGGGGAGTTCGGTATAGCTCCTGTGCTGGTTTTAACAGCCCTGATTTCTCTCCGGTAAAGCCGACTGGAGCAAAATATCTTGAGGTGAGAGTAATGGGTAAGGATATTACTTATGAATTTAAAGATCTTCGGGGAGAGAGACTATCTCGATAGGTCATTGCTCAGTTAATCTTCACCAGGTTTTAGAACATTGTATGCATAACTTTAATGGGCACCCGTTTGGTAGGGAAAGGAATTATGATGGGACTGATTATCCATTACCTCTCCAGTATGTTGCCGTACATGATAATCGCCTTACCGTTATTATTAATCGTTCGGGTAAGGATTTATTTAGCAAGAAAAAAGCTGGGATCAAAGCCAAATTTATTTCACGAACTCGGAGTGGCTGTTTTTATCTTGTTTCTGGTGGGACTTGCCTCGCAAACGATTATTCCTGCATGGGGATTAAATGTCGGAGGAATAGAATTTTTAATGAGCCCTCTTGACCGGATTAACCTGATCCCTTTTCAGTCATTTATAATTATTGGACGTATTTTTTCGAGAGGTGGCTATCCTGATATTCAAATAATCCAAGTATTAGGAAATATAGGCATGTTTTCTGTGATAGGGTTTATGCTGCCTGTTCTATGGAAAAGATTCGAGAAAGCTATACGAACAGTCCAGACGTGTTTTTATAGTTCTCTGGCCATTGAGGTTGTCCAATTATTTACGGGTAGATCAACGGATATTGATGACCTTATCCTCAATACTTTTGGTGGGCTGCTCGGGTTTCTGCTTTATGCTGCAATTAAGAAAACCATGAGGTACGATGCCTTAGATAAATTCAATTTTTGAACGGCCGAAGTAATTCGGTCGTTTTTAATATGGAAATAATTAAAATTATACCGAGTAACACAATTATCATATGAGGAATTGCGAATATCCAATGAGCTACAAAACTACTTGGTGGTGAACCATCCGAGATTCCACGTCCATTAAACAAAAGCCATAAAATAATAGCAGGGATTTGAATTAACACAAGGAAAAATACTAAGCCAATTTCTACAAAATTGGCAAATATATTTATGCTAATTCCCGATAAAACAACACACCCTCCTAGAAAAATTGCCAAGATACCCCAAGTAACAACTTCGGATTCAGTTGGTCCAAATACTCGAAATACATAAAGAAGCCCTGTTAAAGCTGCTAAAACTCCCACTATACTTGCCAATTTAGCCGAATTTCGTACCATCATTTTCCCTCCTCGTATAATTACGTTTAACCCTTGTGTATAACACTAAAACTCAAACTGTGAGTCTTCTCAGACTTATCCCCTATTATAATATAATGGTATGAGATTTACTTGGGAGAGAGGGCAAATATTAATATAAAATTGACAGGACTCTTTCTCTGTCTTAGGGAATGGGTTCTGTTTTAGTTTTATAAGCTTGACAATAACCGTTTACAGTTGTAGTATACAATTAACTACATACGTAAACATAAGCTGAGGGGAGATTGCAACTTTGAAAAATACACCCAACATATCCGCTGCAGAATGGGAAGTTATGAAGATCTGTTGGTTGAAGTCGGCACCGTGTACCGCAAATGAAATCGTGAAGGCTTTAGAACAATCGACGAATTGGAAACCAAACACGATTAAGACTTTAATTGGGAGACTTGTGAAAAAAGGGGCACTCGGTTTTAAAGAAGAGGGCCGGGTTTATATCTACAATCCATTAGTGACAGAGCAAGATTGTATCCAAGCAGAGAGTAATTCATTTCTTACTCGAGTTTTTGGAGGAGCCCTAAAGCCCATGCTTGTTACCTTTCTTCAAGAAAAAAAACTCTCTCAGGAGGACATTGAAGAATTAAAGCAGCTCCTTGAAGAAAGGAAAGAGTAAAGATGCAAACTTTTTTAATGGATAATTTTCTTAGCTTTTTTAACTGGGTTTTGCTTACATCTGCCAGGGCAAGCATATTTATCGTTTTTCTCCTCGGAGTGAAAGCGGTACTTAGACATAAAATCGGGGAAGGCTTTCAGTATCTGCTATGGTCTGTTTTAATCATTGGTTTAGTGTTGCCATGGACCCCAAATAGTCCGATAAGTGTCTATAATTACCTCGACTCTTCCCACCTAGAGCAGATGATAGCCTCGATCATTGACCGAACCACACCATCATCCTCAGCAAACATTGCCAATCTACAACCTGCTTGGGACCCAACAGCTGTCATGGATAGCAATTCTCAGATAGCTGTTGCAAGCTCAGAAACCCTAGGCCCAAGTGAGGAAAATTCAAAGACCTGGTGCGCTTCCCCGTTTGTTTATAGACTAATGTCTTACATATGGTTATTAGGGGTTCTGACCCTGACAATTATCACAGTCCTGGTCAACAAACGGTTTTCTAAAAACATTGGACATGCTTTGGTGACTGACCAAGGATTACGTTCTGTGTTCAATAAGCTTAAAGCAGAATTAAAGATAAAAAGGGAGATTCCTCTGCTTAAGTCGAGGCATGTAAACAGCCCATCATTATTAGGCTTGATCCACCCCAGGTTACTATTACCGATGGGGATTGAGCAAACATTTAGCTTGGAACAGATAACCCATATATATTTACATGAGTTAGTGCACTTTAAACGTAAGGACATCTGGATAAATTGGTTATGCCAGGTCTTGATGATCGGGCACTGGTTTAATCCACTAATTTGGTACGCCTTTTATCGAATGAGGGAAGACCAGGAGATATCCTGTGATGCTTTAGCGACAGCGCGAATTGACACTGAGCAACGCAACAACTATGCCTATACGCTCGTCAAGCTGGCAGAGACCTACTCTCGAGCTCCCCGAATGGCGAGCTTGGCAAGTTTGTGTGGCTCAAATTCACAAATCAAGCAGAGACTAATCATGATTAGAAATAGAGAGGATAAACGATCTTCGGCTAAATGGTCGTTGCTAGGAGTTGTGATGATAGGGTTGATAGCTTTGGCGGCTTTCACCAGTCCTCAAACGGATGCAAGCCCCGCCTTAAAAGAAGGTAAAATCGCTAAACTATCTCAAGAGGGTAGTGAAGAACAAACAATTGGACTCCCCAAGGGGATTGTCGATACCAGCTCGGGAATCACGGTCGAGGATATCGCAGGACCAAATTTCAAAGGCAAAGTGATGTTGATCAAGGATCCAACCCGAGTAAAATTAGCCGTTACTAAAGATATTGGAGTTATGGGAGAACGGGTCAGCGAGCTCGTCAAAGACATGGGAGGCATTGCCGGAATTAATGCCGGAGGTTTTTATGACCCCAATGGAAAAGGGAACGGAGCTTTCCCAGACGGATTAACGGTGCAGGATGGGAACCTGGTCCACAATAATATGGGAGAAAAAGAAGTCAATATTGTTGGCTTTGATATCTTGGGAAAACTGGTCTTTGGCAACATAACGGCCAATCAATTGGAAGAGCGGCAGATTCGTGAAGCGGTTACGTTTGCGCCTAATCTTATTGTAGAGGGCAAATCCGTAATATCAGGGGATGGTGGCTGGGGAATTGCCCCTCGGACCGGTATCGGTCAGAGGGCGGATGGTACTGTAATTTTCATTGTTATTGACGGACGCCAACCTACTTGGAGTATCGGGGCGACTTTAAGTGACCTTAGGCAGGTTTTCGAGGATTATGAGGCAGTGAACGCAGTCAATCTGGATGGCGGTTCTTCCTCGGAAATGGTCTATCAAGGCAAGGTCCTAAATAAGCTTCCCAACGTTTTTGGAGAACGCTATGTTCCCACAGCCTTTGTGGTTACTCCTTAGAGCGTGAGGGGGGCTATTTAACGCGATATTAAATGGAGGCAACATGAGGAAAATACGAAAAATACGTTTGAAAAGGATTATTACTTTTTTTATCTTCAATCTAGTTTTCTCCATAGTCTTAGCTCCATTTACTATTTTTTGGGGACCGTTCGAAGGAACAAAAACTTTGGCGGTCGGTTCTATTCTCACTTCTAGGCATCCACAGGTTGTTAAGGCATTTCTCTCGGATGAAGAAATCAGCGAAATTGTCAATAAATATGACAGTGCAGCCGCGCCGTCTAATAGTCCAATCCGGCGTACTGTATTCGATGCATCTGCTGGCATCACGATTGAAGATATTAAAGGTAAGGCATTTAAAGGCAAGGTAATGCTCATCAAGGATCCAAAGCGGATAAAAGTGGCTGTGACCAAAGAATTGGAGGTAACAGGTGAACGGGTAAGTGACTTTGTTAAAGACACAGGGGCTATTGCCGGCATAAATGGCGGAGGATTTTATGATCCGAACGGAGCGGGAAACGGGGCTTTTCCTGATGGATTAACCGTGCATAATGGAGAAATCGTACATAACAATATTGGCAATAAGAGCACAGACATTGTGGCCCTTGATAAGGAGGGCAAACTGATTGTTGGACAAATAAAGGCTGATGACGTTAAAAAGAAAAACATTCAGGAAGCGGTATCGTTCTGGCCGACCCTAATAAAAGATGGAAAACGAGGGGAATTTCAAGACTCTACTTGGGGAGTTGCCCCTCGAACGGCCATCGGCCAGAAAGCAGATGGCACGATTATTCTTGTCGTAATCGATGGTCGACAGCCAACCTGGAGTTGGGGTGCAAAAATGAGCGACCTCTATAACCTTTTCCTGGATTATGAGGCAGCGAATGCGGCCAATTTGGATGGCGGTTCTTCGACAGAACTCTTTTATAACGGAAAAGTAATTAATAAACTTTGGAATTGGGCTGGTGAACGCTACCTGCCAACGGCTTTTGTGGTCATGCCAGAATAGTGGCTACGAATGAATTATCCTTGTAGCCAGGTCTTAGATGTGCATGTAATCACCGTCGCAAAAGGAGAAGTTATTAGACATGAAGAAGAAACTGCGTATCTTATTAATGTGGATATTAGTTTCACTTATTTTCCAATTTGGAGGGCACTCGCTTTTGAATCTCCAAGTTCAAAAAGTTATGGGACTGACCACGCTGGAAATTGAACCACCGATCACACTCCAGCTTAACGCGACTATCCCCGGTTCTGAGCTTACTAATATTCAGGTTTCTTACGCGAAGGATTATTTAGCCTATATGGAGAAGGGTACACTTAAAATTTTCAACTTAAAAAAAGAAAAGATTGTTTTTGAAAAAACATCGCCGTCGACCACGGATAAGACGCTGGGAGTTTTAACGTATCAATGGTTGCCGGATCGAAATATCTTACTCTATTTTTATGCCAAGAAAAACCCTAATGAGGTGACAACCGTCCAAGTATATCCCCCTCAGACGATAGCACCAAACCCTTCAATTGTGCGTAATACAGAAGACCCCAACCAAGCGGAGATTGTGACCCAAAAAGTTCCGGCAGAACCAAGGTATGAAAAGCGATATGGAAGTCCACAACTTACTGAACTGTATTCGCTGGAACTTCCGAATAGTGATGAAGATAGCGCTCCTGAAGATCGATCAAATTCCTTTGATCCACCGAGTGGCAGTGAAGAGATTGCCGCAGCTGGAAGACTAGAAAAATTTGTTGTCGCAACCGCCACTAATTTGATGTACTTAACTGTCGCGAAGGGCTCGACACAACAGCTCATGAAAATTGATGTTATGAAAAAAGTAAGTACCCTCAACAAACCAAGAGAGTTGATCGATAATATGGCCACCTCTGATCGGTTCTCAACACTTTATATTGACAGTAAAGTGGGGACTATCCAGCAAGTTGTGGCTATTCAATATGTTGTAGCCTTAAAAAATGATAAGCGTCTCGTCATCTCTAATAATCCCAACGATAGAATTATTGGTGTTAGAAAAGGAAGAGTATATATTGGAGAAGTAGTCGATAATCAACTCGTAAAGATTAAAACCACAGCCGACCTTGAATTAATGAAGGATAACCCTGGGCTGAAAACCGAATGGCAAGGCTCGATTCCCTTTGATAAAAATATCCGTGCCCTCATCGGAGCGAAGGGGCAGATAATCGTCTATGATAATCAAACAGTCTATATTATTACAGAAGGTCATCTTACGGAGGATAAGCTGCAGGGCGATGAAAATTATATCTCTGCCGATGGCGCTGAGTTGGTTCAACTCACCAAGTCAGGAACATCCACCCTTGTGGAATTAGAAACCCTAATTCAATAGGCTATTGACGCTAGGAAATTTGAGCTTATGAGTTATTAAAGTAAAAATATTTGCACTTGACTGTTCCCTTAGGTATTAGCTTATAGTTTAGTAGAGGGGGGATTTCAATGAAAATAAGCGAAGTCATGGAGCTTACAATGCTTACTAAAAAAGCAATAAATTATTATGAGGAAGAAGGGTTAATAAAGCCTGAGGTCAATCCGAAAAACAATTATCGGGAGTATTCACAAAGCATAGTTGATAAATTGGTACAAATATCCGTTCTGAGACAATTGGATATATCCATAAAAGAAATCAATGATATTATATCAGATCCTGAAATGTTGAAAGATAAGTTGGAGCAACACTTAATAAATCTTAATGATGGAATAAATAGACTTGAAAAAAGCAAGAACGTTCTTATGTCTTGTTTGAATAGCATTACGGATTCTAATTATGGACTTTCAGACTTAACCAAACAGTTATTATATTTTCATAAATCTCTGGAAATGGATGAAAGAGAAAGAGAAGGATTCATGAAAAGACAAATACAACGCATTTTTCCTGGTAATTTCGGTAAAATGCTGGTCATTAATTATAGTCCTTTTCTAAATGCTCCTATAAATACAAAAGAAAAAGAGGAAGCATGGCTCAATATGGTTGAATTTCTGGATGAAGTTGAAGGCATTGAGTATCCGGAAGAAATGAAAGAGATGTATGAAAATTTGACTAATCAAGATATGGAAAAATTTGAGGATTTTTTTACTAAAGAAACTAGAAAATGGACTAAAATAACAGATGAAGAACTGCTTGTTGAAAGAAAACAATTTTTTGAGAATGTGAACAAGATGAATAGCGATACTGATATGCAATCGGCGTTGCTGAAAAATTCTAGAATAGAGAAAAATTTGAAGGGGCAAATGAATAACCACGGTTATTATGATAAGTTTGAAGAGAACTTAAAAGTACTAAGTAGAGATTACGACATTTACTCCAACACGAGAAAAAAGTTTTTTGAATCATTAAACGTGAAACTTGATGACAAGGGGAAAATTGAAGTCACTGATGCCTTGAAGTATTCTATGGTGAGCTTGAAGGCATAAACGATTTAGTCAGTTACGGAGGCACCAGCGTCACCGAACTGAAAGCGGCTTTTGAGGAAGCCGTGGAAGATTATCTGGAACTGTGTCAGATGAACGGAAAAGAGCCGGAAAAAGCGTATAAAGGAAGCTTCAACGTAAGGATAAAGCCTGAACTTGTACGACAACTATCCGGAATTTCCGGATAGTTCATTGGGAGAAGGTGTAATCTATTATATATTTAAGCAGCTTTTTATTATCTAAAGAGACAGTGAAAAATCCAAATATTTATCCATATAATGTGTTTGCTGATAAAGTGGAGAAATCATTGTTCTTCAGACCAATAACAGTTTTATATGGCAATAATGCATCTGATTTCTAGGTAATATATATGAAGCGGAAAGGAAAGGAAACGAATGGAATGAAAAAGTTTATCTCCATATTTCTTTTAAGCGGCTGTATCCTCTTATATAGTTGCAGCCTTCATTCCTCCAAAAACGATGCTTCCTCTGGGGCAATATTTCCGACTCAGATCGCTGTGGAGAATACGGGCGCTGCAAGCAATAATAAACTGACGATGGACGGCTTAATTGCGCTTATACAAAAGGACTTGCTGATGCTTGACGATTTCAGCTCTTTTACAAACGGCACAAATCGTGAATCGGAGTATTCGCTTACAAACGACATTACCTTTTCTCTGAGCCTTGACGGCGAGGAATACAACCTTGATGTGTCCTATTGGAAAGAAAAATCCGTTTTAAGCAGTGTTTTACTTAAACGTGTTTCCGATTCGTCCGCCATCTTGCTTTATTCAGATGACAGCAAATTCAAAGCGAATAAAAATATAGAGACATTTTTGAATACGCATATGTCCATGTCTGATTATCTCACTTACAACTTGCCAAAGGGGCTTTCGAGCGGCGCTTTTTCGGCAGATATGGGAAGTGGCGGAGGGAATCTCTTCTTTTACGATAACGCGAAAATTGCGGAGGCACCAAATGCGCCGCGCGAATGGCTTGCCGCTGGTGGTGTAATGTTTTACGACAGAGGTCATATCACGTTTGAAAACGGTAAAATCTCGTCAGTCACGCCAACGTGGAATCATTCCGTATTTTTGACTGCTCCAGAGCGCGTTTCAAGCTGCGAAGCAAACGCTGTAATCGTTGAAACGGACCACGACCTCTGCACTGCTGCGGAGATTGATGCAGCTGAGGCAGCAGGGCACCCGATACCGGAAGGGGAACGGACCGCAAAAATGTGGTATGTATTTTTTGCCGAAGAGGGAGGGAATACAGCGTACACCCTGTACTTAAACGAGAATTATTTCAGCAAAGATGACATTATTGCACTTACACGATCGGTGCATTTTAACGATGGGGCCTTCTATTTAAACCAGAACATTTTAGCGAAGGGTAATACAAACCATGACCGACCGGATGGTCAACATATTGAAAACAGATTGATTATTTTGCTGACAATAGCCTGTCTGCAATAAAAGTAAGGAGATACCGATGGAAAAAAGCATTAAGAAAACATTGTTAATATTTTTTGTTGTTTTATTCGCTCTCAGTTCAAATGGCTGTGGTAATACACTAACGAAAGCCTCAATTGATAGTACTTTTGACCAAACAATAGAAGAAAAGCTTAACAATATTACGCATCCAATAAATAGTGTGGTCTCACTGTCGTCTAATCCATACGATTATATTAAGAATCCGGATGCTGCCCAGGATTATAAGTATATTGTATCGCAAGGAGAAAAGTCCTTGAATTTTATGCTCGAAAAATTTGCCGGCAGTAATGAGAATGGATTAAAGGAATATATAATGGCCATTGCTTGTTCTGAAATACTGAAAGAAGATACTTCTTCTAAAAAATGGGTTTCAGGTCGGGAATGGTATGACAATTATATCCTTCAAAACACCAACAATGGACAGGAAAGCTTCATGGCCCAGCCAAACGAGTATGCGAAAAAATTATATCAATACCGGGAAACGTATCCAGGTGATAATTCAAAGGTAGCTGCAATTGTCCAGATGCTTACTTATACAGATGTGCCTTTTAAATCTATTGAGCTTAAAACTGACAGCGAGCCTTATCGGGTTACGGTGAATTATCAGGTCGACAGCCGGGCCAACTATCGTTTCTGTGATGATATTACCACCGGCTGGAACAAAAATGCCGCAGTGATGTTCAGCTTAATTCCCAATGTTAACGAGATTTCATTCAGGCTTTGCGACCCGTACGGCGATTTTGCAGGGTCTTACTACAACCGGGAAAATTTAAGCGAACGATTCGGCATGGAGTATTTTACGGCCGATACTGTGAAAGAAGCTGCAGCCAGCCTGGATGCCTATACCAATTATCTGAACATGGTTTCCGCTATCAAAAATACGGAGGATTCTTACGGTGAATTACAAAAGCAAAGTGTAGAGAGATCCAGGCAGATCTATGCCGTGATCGGGAATGACTGTGAGATCACCGTTAACAGCGGGGTGAATTTTCCGATTACGATTACGGACGAAATTGCCGCCAATCCTCCCATCAAAGAATTGGCTGATCAGAAAAATATATTGGCTGAATACACAGGCCAGCCGATAGAATTTTTAATCTATCAAATCAACAATTTTAAAACAAATCAGAGGACCTTTTACCTGTTTGCTTTTGACGGGGAGAAACTGATTGCTTCCGACGATTTAAAGACGTCCGACGCCGAGCAAAATGCCATCACAGCATTCCTGGCTTTACAGGGAATACGCCGGTAACGTTCCGGAGCAGCTTATGAACCAAATCATGAGTTATCTCACAAAGATGCTGCCATTCCATGCTGGTCTGACTTGACTAGTAAGCAAGGGTATATCAGTGCTCCCAGCTTCGAGAGTTGCCGCCAGACGGCGGACAGAAAAGAGGAATAGATAGAAGATGAAGCACACAAAGATAATGGCGCTTGTCATGGCGCCTTTGCTTTTGACATTATCAGCTTGCTCAAGCGGAACGCCAGACGACGATAGGACTGCGACCGCAATCTCGCCTCTCTCGTCGTCGGCAACCGTCGACCCGATAACGCCGCCCACTTCGACCGCACCGCCGACCACCGAACCAACGGCAAAACCCTCGACCGAGCCGGTCCCTACCCCGCCTACGGCAGATTCGGTTGGCGAGGAGAATACCGCCGTCCAGGAGACGCCAGTTTCCCTCGCTGAGAGGCCGGAGTTCCGTTCCAAGGATCAGGTGCGGGAGGAAGAACTGATTTCGCTGCACGGCTATTCGATCGGCATGACCTTCGCTGAAACGCAGCAAGTATGGGAAATCCCGAAAAATATGATAGACTATGCGATCGGCAGATGGACGCCGGAGGCACCGAGCCTCTATATCTATATAGGAAACATGGGTTATGAGTTCAAGCCTGGACCGGATGCCGTCACCGATCATGCCGATCATGTCGACAACTATGTTCTTCAACACATATACTATGGGGAGACGATCTTCTGTGCGAATCGCGAGCCGCTCAGCGTGCTCCGGGATATCGAGCTTGGCGATATGATAGAGGACGCTCTCAAGTCCCTGCCCGGGAACCGGACGCCGCGGAGATGGACGATCGACCAGCTCTACGGCGAGTACGGCAAGCCGAATAGCGCGAGCTTGGAGTATATAACAAACTTGGGGTTTTATGAGCTGCGGATATACTGTGAAGGTAGCTGGATACGGTTGTCGTTTGGCAGCAGCGGGAAGCTCTGGATCGCTGAAGTGTTTTCCATATAGGGATTATTTTGCCTTGGATACCATTTACATAATATGAACTTATCACACGAATCGTTGACCAATAGTGATATGAGACTGAAAAAAGGTCTATAGAGCAGATTCTTTCTTCATATGAACAAAGAATCTGCAAGTCTGATTTTTGTTGGACTATAAATTAAAGCCAACCTTTGAGACAATATTCTCTTTTGCTAAATGCGCGAAGACTGTGAGTTAGCTAGTGATGCTGCTAGCTTAAGCTTTTTTATGCCGGAAGAGTATCGGGGCTATGGTTTATCCATTATTTGTTTAGTAACTCCTGCTCAAGCTTCATGGCTCCCAGGAACAACCGTTTTTTTTGGGAAGAAAAACAATCAGCAAATTAAGAAGTGAATCAAAATGATCAAGTTTTTTCGGAAACCAACTTTGAAATGGACATATACTGCGAACGTATGGCAGCCATTTTTGCATTAGTGTGAAAATCTTGTCAGAAAAGCAGTCCTTGCTTCGTATTAATTTATGAGAAACCTTTTAAGGATGAGGATTTGAAGAGGATGGCGAAACAAAGGATGGATGACCTGAATTTTATTGTGAAATTAAAAAAGAAAAATAAAAGAGCACTGGAATTTGTTGTGGACCATTATAGCAACCTGGTTTGCAAAGTGATACGGAACGTGCTTCCTTCAAATGACTGTGAAGCAATGGTTGAAGAGTGTATGAACGATGTCTTTTGGCTTGTGTGGTGTCATATCGGCAGTTTTGATCAGACAAAAGGCAATTTCAAATCCTGGATCGCGGCCATTTCAAAATATAAGGCGATTGATTGCCAGAGAAAGCTTTACAAACAAAGTCAATGGGAAAGTTTCATCGATGGAAATATGTATGAAGAGGTCTCAACAGAAGAAATCGTTGTTACAAAGGAAAACAGAAAAGAACTTATGAATGCGATCAACGATATGAAGGATGAAGACCGGGAAATATTTATCCGGCGCTACTTTCTGGGTGAAGGAATAGAGAACATAGCCAGGACTTTTTCGGTGGACAGGAATGTCGTGGATCAAAGGCTTTCAAGGGGTCGTCACTATTTAAAGGAAAAGTTGGTCTTATTGAAAGGAGAAATGCTGTGATGTCTGAGAAGGAGCTGCTGCTGGAAGAAAAAGATATCTTAAAGCTGTTAAATTATTTCCGGCTGGATGAGAATGAAGATGCACTTGATCCCGCTGCGGATGAAGTGCCTGAATGGCAAAGAGACAGAATCAAAAAAAAGCTTAATCGAAAAATCAGTATCATCCGATCTGTTAAAATCCTTCGAATCGGTTCCATCGCGGCAGCTATCTTGCTGGCGGCAGTTATCGCGATTGAGACGACATCCCCTGTTTTGGCCAAGAACATTCCTTCGGTAAATTCGTTTCTTCAGATGATTAGCGATAAATTTGGCTATCAAGGAGATTATGCAGCCTATACCCAACTTGTGGACAAAAGTGTGACCGATCATGGCATCACGGTTACTATTAATGAAGCTCTGGCAGATGACACAAAGTTTATTTTTGGCTATACCATTAAAAGCGATAGCAAAATCGAGAATAAAGATCTGAATTTGGCGGATTTGTTTATGGTTACGAAAGTTAATGGCAGTCGCCTCGGGGGAGGGGGTGCCCGCGGGGAATTTATCGATGATTTTACTTACATCGGTAGCGGTGAGTTTGAATATGATGCTTCTGCATTCCTTAATAAGCTGAAGGTTGATATCAATGTCAAAGAAATGTTGGGGGTAGAGGGGAATTGGAAGTTCGCTTTTACTGTGTCAAAGGATGAGCTGATTAACAACAGCAAGGTCTTTAATACAAATGTAAAGGTTGATCTCCCGGACCGGGTAATCACGATGGAAAAAGTGGTTTTATCCCCCATTGATACAACTATATTTTACAGTGGTGTTTATAAGGATCCGGAAATAACGCAAAAGGATTTTACCAGCACTCATTATCAATGGATTGTTTTTGATGATCAAGGCGTGGAGCTTGCGCCTAAAGGCGCAGGGGAGGGTGGTGGTATAGGCTCTTTTACAGGGTCGATCCAGTTTGAAAAAGCAAACGGCATCCCGCACTATCTTACCGTTATACCTTGCGTTAATAATTTAACCAAAGATATTAAGGTTAACTTGGAGCATAAGGATCAGGAGACCCAAGTTGCCCAAACCATAAAAATCCCCAGCGTAAGCAGAGTTTTAGATGGCAAATTCCCATTTGAGCTTTCCCAGGGAAAGATGGGCAAACTGATTATTAAAGACATTGTAAACGAGAACGGAGAAACGGTGATTCGGTACACGGCAGAAGGCAAAGCGCCGTATCATCAGGGTAGTGCTTTTTACATTTCAGGGGAAAACGTGGCAGCCAAAAACTTTGATATTCGAAGGGACGCGGCGCACCCGAACGAGTTCACTAAGGTCTACCCGCTTCTTGACTTGAGTAAAGGATATTATGCCAGTACAAGCACGTTTGAAAATGAGGAGCTCCTGGAAGATTGTAAGTTTACAATTGAGCTGAAGCAATAGGCGGAGACTCTTAGAATAAAAGGAGTATATTCGAATTAATTCTCTGTTGTAAAAGACATTGTAGATAATGCTTATGTCGATGGGTTAAAAACCGCAAAGAGTCATTGTGTCTAGAGTTTGTCTATTCTCAAGAACAGACCATGAAAATGAAAGAGAACTTAGGGAATAGTGTATGGGGCTTTAGCAAACCCGAAGAACTTGCGAACTGGATAGCTACGCGAACTTTGTGGATTGAAGACGTCGATGGCTCTGGTGCACACCCCTAAAAAGCTGTTGGTACAGGTGTGTATCAGTCTGTATAAGACCAAAACGCCTCAAATTTAGAGTTTTCAGTTCTCGCCAACGGAAAAAGTGTATTGGCATTGAGAGCTTGACATATCAAAAGAAAAGCCAGTGAAAGGTGAGAAGCAAGTTAACCCTATTGTTGTCGGGGAACAGCTTGACCGCGCTCATAGACCTAGGCCGGATTGGCCGCTGTTCGTAATGACAGCTACTATGCTTCTTTTGGGGCTTGCTGTTAAATATGTTAATTACGGAGCAGAGATGTTTTAAGAGCAGATTATATGGTCAGGTATTGCAATCCTTGTAATGTTTGTTGCCTATTTTTTAGACTTCACAATCATTGGGAAGTACCCTAGAATTGTTTTTTTTGCGCTCTGTGCAATAACGTTAGCTTCTGGTTTGTTTACAGAGGAAATCCAGGCGACATCTACGATTTATCTGCTGTTGCTGTTCCCTACCGCTTTTGTTGGATTTGTTTACAAGATGAGAAATGAAGGGTATAGCGGACTTATTCTTTGTGGCGCAGCTTTTATTATTCCTGCATACTTAGCGGTGCTCGACCCTATCGTGCCTAGTCTAACAGTACCCTTTTTGATTTGTACTGCTTGCCTTATGATTTTGACGGCGGCGGTTGAGAAAGATTGGTTTAACGTAAGAAAACTATTTGCAATACTTATTATGTATATCTCGGCTGCCGTCGTTTTGTCTACATCGTTTATAATGACGATGGGCGAAGGGAAAGTTTTGAAAAGAATGCAAGAACATTACTTTTCTTACCTTTTCACGGCGTTTGGCAGAAATAGTACCCGAGGCCGAGAAATGTTGAATTCAGTGCTTGACCCGACTGGGGTTGAATATATTAGGACTACGATACAACAGTTTTTGTCCCATTCGCGGTTTATTGGTGAAGGCTTGCCGATGAGTGATTATGGAGGATATCCGGCATCACAGTTGCTTGCAGCCAATACCGATTTTCTTTTGACTTACATGATTTATAGACTCGGATGGATTGTGCTTATCGGAATAATTGCGATATTCACAGCTTTTATTATACGTGCTGTTCTTCTTTGCAAGAAGCAAAAAGGTGTACTAGGATTATTGGTTTCAATCGCGATTATCTCAACATTTGCTGTTCAATTAATGTCTTATATTGCTTTTAACTTAGGTTTTTTGCTCTTTTCTCCGGTTTCCTTACCACTAATCTCTCATGGAGGGCGAGCCCTTGTTACCAATATGTTCCTTATTGGGTTTCTGCTCTCAGTATTCCGTACAGGTAATTTGGTAACTGATAAAGCCGGAGGTATCGGTGGAAAAATCAAGCCACTTAATATAATACGATAATGGAAGCATTATATTGATCTAATAACTAACTCAATAGAACGAGCATTATAACCCCATTACGAAAAAGATTGATAAATAGACTTACATATGTAATAATAACTACAAATGTAATTGAGATGAGGGTCATGTCGGAGATACCTAAGATTTCAGAGGCTGAGTGGGAGGTAATGAAAATATTTTGTCCAAGGGTACCTCCGGTTACGTAAAATATGAGGATCTCATGAGGCCACGGCCCAAAACACCTGAAGAAGCGATAGCAATGCAAGAAATGGGTAAATTTGAAAAAAGAGAAATTCCGCTGTATGCTGCAGATGGTAAAATAGTTATTGGTTCATTCTAATGATAACCAGGATATTTCTGAGAGTTTAGCTAAAAAGCAAGCGTGTTCGGGCGGAGAAACCTGCTGCTCAATAATTTAAGTTATCCAAGACGATCTCCTGGGGAACTCCGGGATCATTTTTGGGGGAGGTACCTGTGAAAAAGTCTATTGTTTAAGGCAACAAGTGGGGACTACAACACCTTGACGTTAGAACCGCTTAATGCTCCAACTCCTGGTTTGCTTGGAGATTTAGCCTACATTCAATGGTACGTAAATTCAGGCGGTACAGAAAACGACTTTTATTTTAATAGTGGTACTGCTTACGTAAGACGACCAAACGGTCCAGTCCAGTTATATCCTCTCCCAGCTACTGAGACACAGACGGTAGAATATAAAGATGCTATGAACCAAATTCAGAATACCCAACAGAATAATTTGAATTTTAGTTTTGCTCCATTAATTGGGGTCGTTGCACTCATTGGAATAGGAACGGGAGCTTTAGTGATATCGCGTAAAGGAAAAGTGGGATAATATTTTAATTTTACATGGTGAACATGAGTGTTCAAGAAAAGAAAGGAGCTCATATGTGGGAATACTTTATAGCTAGACTTACCATACTGATAACTTTATGCTTTGGCACCTTGCTGATCGTTTTGCACCCATTAATTAAGAAAGAGAGTATTTACCTTGCAAGGTTCAGCCTGTATATCGGTTCCTTCGTTCTGATTATATTGGTCTATTTTATAGTAAGTAGTCCAGTTATACTTGACCAGATTTTCAGATATGGCTTCCGTTAATAGTTATAAAAACGGAACGTGACTTACTCAACTGGCTGGTTCGCTGGCCTTGTTTGAGGCGGGTGTACATCAAATTTGTAAAATGTTCTCATCTAAGAAACGCTTATCTTGTCATTGATGACGGATATTTCAGTGCAGATAGTTCATGGCTTACAAGCAGGTTTAAAGATTTTAAAGGTGATGCTTCGCTTCCCGATGGTTTTTTTAAACGTGTTAGAGGGATTACCACCACATATGGTTTAATGAAACTAGGTAAAAATGGCGAGGTGTTAAGTCCGCTTTCCCCGTTAGAGGGTACATACAGGCAGCTTGCGGAAGTGACAGTATTCAATCACTTGATAAAGTCTACCCTATATCCTCCACAGGATATAGATTTCTTCGATGCGTGCTATATGCTGCGAGTAATCTATAGCAGTAAAAATTTAAATTCGTCGCATGATTATTATCTTTTCACAATGAATGGCGACGCTTATATGCAAAATGGCAAAGACGGGTTGATTAGTCCCTGATGCCAGCAATTCCAGAGGTGGGGCGGTATGTAAACCCTTGATGAACTCGCATCGGATACACTGGATACACTATGTTATTCACTATCATCGTATTTTGGTAAGCCTTAATCCCAGCGAAAACGGGGTATGCATCACAAAGCAGAACACTACGGATCATCAAGTGAGTAGGTGAAGGTGGGGTGATTAGCTTGACCAATTTTATTTCCAAACGGATTGTCTTGATGCTTATCGTACTGATAGCCGTAGCAACTGCGGGAATGCTGTACTCCCACTCCCGCTCCATTCCGGAGGAAGAGATGTTTTTGGCTATGGACTTCACTATCGACGCCAACACGGATAACGGTGCCTTTTTGCGTTTTGTCACACCCGACGGCAAGGAGAGAATTGAAGTATACGAAGGGCAGTTTGCTGACGGAACGAAAATATTCGAATCACGCAACTTCAAACACGATCTCGGTTGGTGGGAACAATCGACTGTGGGTCAGGGGGAGCAGACGGTAGATAAGGTGAGAGGAGTAGGCGGAAATCAATTTTATCACCTTTTAGAAATAATGGATCCGGCGATTACAAGCCTTGTCTGGTGCAATAACACTGCAACTAAAAGTGCTGAAGAAAACATTTCAATTCTGCAAAATACTCAAGCAAACAGTATGAAAAATGTTATTGAACCAATAGTGACATGTATGGATAATTCCCAAAATCAAGACTAGGTTGCTTACTGTGGGGGAATCCACGAATCGTGCATGCACGTCTTTATTGTAAAAAGGGGGAAAGAACAGTGAGTAATCGTGAGGTCGCAAGCTTGGCTTGCAAGATCCTTGGTATCTACATAATTATTCAAGGGATTAATGTATTGTCCAGTGTTCTACTTTATGTTTCTACAGCAACGTCGGACCAAATGGTACATGAAAGTATCATTAATATCATTTTTTCATTGGTATATATCCTCTTTGGAGTTTTGTTATGGTTTTTTTCTGATAAATTATCTGCGATTATGGTTACAGAGGGAAACCATTCTAAGGAGAGTATAGAGGTAAATGAAATACAGAGAGTAGCGTTTTCTGTTCTCGGGCTTTACTTTATCGGCAGTTCATTGCCGAGGCTAGTATCCACATTAACGAGTTCCATGCGTGGACTACCTAATTCTTTTACAGGATTTATACTACTTGGATCAGTGGGGATAATAACCGAATTCATCATAGGATTAGGGATCTTTCTTGGTTCACAGGGTTTGGTCAATTTCTTAAATAACATGAGAACTGTGGGATTAAAAAAGGATGATAGTAATGAAGGAAACGAAGATATCTAATCTGTAAAGGAGTTTAGATTAACCCTACATTCTTGTACTTTTATTCATGTTTCACCATCCACTAGCAATAATGATTGCTAATATTTAGCCAAGTAAGGCAAGGAAATGCTATTAATTCGCATAAGTAGGAAACTACGAACTAACGATTATTTATATGATCCGACATATAAGCAGATCTGGATTTGAGAGGAGGATAATATGATTGAAATAGTATTCAGCGATAGTGCTTGTGGAAGTCTTAAAGTGGCACAGCACTATGGCGAGGGGAAATATCAAGGTGGGTGTATTGGCGTATTCGTTAGTCACGCGGATGGAAGCAAGCCAACCAAAGAAGAAGTAGAATTTGCTCGACAAGAAGCAGAAGAAAAGGCACACTTGGCGTGGGACAGCGCTACCCCTTTGAGTGGAAATACAGCAGACATCTATGGATTCAATTTGGTGCTGAGCGTTGGAGATATTTCGGAGAATCAGCCTGGTATCAAGCGGAAACAGACATTGGAACACTTATACAGCGTTTATCCGAATGCCGAGGGGTGTCAGGTGGCTCAGGAAATACTTAAAAGGGTAAATGAAGATCTAAAAACGGTTCGGAAACGCGTAGCATCGGGAGAATCCCTTCGAGTCTGGTACAGCAATCAGCCTGATGAAATGTGTGGACTCTATTGGTTCATGGGGCAGTTGAATCAGTGGAAAGTGCATGGCAGACAGGTTTCTATTGTCAAGCTCCCGGAATGGGAAGCTGACGAAAAGGGAAATATTGTGCAGAAAAGCGGCTGGTTTGAAGTTGCTCCCGGAGAATGGCATCGGTATCTTGCCTTGCAAAAGCCTGTACTACCGGTATTTGAACAAAGCTGTGCATCTCATTGGCAGGAGCTTCAAAGGGAGAACGCACCTTTGCGGGCCACGCTGAATGGACAGTTGATCAGTGCACAGGAAACCCTCTATGATGGCTTTATCCTTCGTGAAATCGCAGCAGAAGGTGAGGAATTTCAGGAAGCAAATGTAATCGGGCGGGTGCTTGGTAAATATCAACTTGGAATTGGTGATTACTGGGTCGCCTTCCGAATAAAAGAAATGATCCATGCCGGAAAACTTGAGGTTGTGTCTACGGTTGCCGAAGATATGCCAGTCTATCATCGAGTGTTGAAAAAGTGTACATACAGATTATGAGCATAATGTGTAGTTGAGTTATGTCTCAATCTTATTATTTTACGTCATAATATCCGCAAAATTCATCTAAACCAATAAATAGCACTATCGTCCAGTCGACAATAAGGATGAGGGGGATAAGAAAATAATTGCCATAATCGCTCTGGTTTTTTTACACTTATGGATGCTATTATGGGAAGGAATCCAAGGAAACATGTGGAATGCTAGATTGAATTAGTTGTCGGCATGTGCTAGAGGGTTGCCCTATACCCTTAAATATATCAGGGTTGTGCGACATCCTGTAAAAATAATCTTACGGCAGGCCTTATTAAGGAGGCGGCGATCTATGAAGTCCAAAGTTATTATTCTAGTGCTTACGCTTGTGCTACTTGTATCGATTGGAATACCTACCACTGTTGCATCGTGGGCCAAATTCAATACATCCGACCTGGTCCAAAATTCCGATGTCATTTTACTGGGAAAGATTGTTGGGCCAGTTGGAGAGTCACAGGGAGTAGCAGATGGTATTTCAGGCTGGGTAACTTACTGGCGGATAGAAGTGTTTTATTATCTTAAGGGAGATCAAGGGACAAAAGATTTTTACGTTGTGACACCTGGGGGGAAAAACAAATCGGTCAGATCGTCAAATGATTATAGACTGGATGAATGGGATAGTACTGTACTTCTGTTCTTGAGAAAAGATGGGGACTCATATGTTCCACTATCTCCACAAGGAGTGGTAATAATTGAAAAGAGCGGGTATTCACCGAAAGCTGACGAACTCTTAAACGGAAAGAGAATTTTGGCTGAATTCAATATTACTAACCCTCAGACAAATACCAAAGAGGATTTTGAACGGTTTATTTTAGAAAACAGCGTAACTGTCATTCCAACAAATGTTTCGGCAAACTTGCCTTTAAACATCCGGCCCGGCAATGTCAATAATATATACAACAATGCTATTTTCTCTAGAATTCTAAGGGGTTTGTTAATTATTTTAGGATTAGTGATTATTGTAATGTTGTTACTTCGTCATAAAACCCTCTCTGATTAGTTGGAGAGGGTTTTACTAATTCACATGGTTCTTTTGGTTCTTTTTGGTCCACTTGAACACAAAGCAAAGAAGGTTGTAAGACAGTGATGCAGAAATATAGCTTATGAGATTATATTGGAAAATGAGATAGAGGGTTAAACAATGCTAAAGGAAAAATATCTTAAAGAAAGAAGATGAAAGAAGATGAAAGAAGATGCTGAAGGGTAAGGGAAATTCTATAAAACACATGGGCAGGTTGATTATGAATTTAAGTAAAAGACCTGTTTTCCGGGTAGTTATAATGATTGTAATTGCAGCAGCAGTTACTGTAATAGGACTGACATCTTCAGTATCTGATAAAGTTGAGAATGAAAGAGACCTCTTCCCAAAATTTAATATAAGTATGAACGAAATGATCTTTAATGCACTCGAAAGTAAATCCGCAATAACGAGATATAAACCTGTCATAAGCGAGGAGGCCATAAAGCTTAATTCCCTGGAAAAAACCTTTATGGATTCGGATTTTTACCGGAAGGAACGAATGATCCCGCTGACAATTTCTAAGGATCTTAAATATTTTGTAGCCTATAAAATCAGAAATGAGAGTATGTCAGATAAGAATGAGCTTGTTCTAATAGGAATGCCCAGACAGTTAATTGATTTATATCTGGTTGACCTGAGTGAAAATAAGGCAGTAAACATAGGAAAAACGGAATTTGTAATAAGCCATGCATGGTCGGAAGACGGTAAACTTTTAGCTCTTGTTTCCCATAAGTCGGTAAAAATTCTGGATCTTGCTGCAGGAAGTTTATCGGAAGTGCCTATGCCATATGAAACCGATATATACAATACAAACTGGGGATCTGATAATCGTACATTATATATTCATCTGGATACTACAGCAAACTATTATGCTTATGATAGGCCTTCGAAGGAAATGATAAAGGTGAGGGGTAGATTCAAGGAGGGTGATATTGTTTACAGAGGTAAGGCCAGCAGCAAAATTCTAACCAGCAAGGGTGAGCAGGTTGGTACAGCCAAGGGGCTTTATTGTGGGGAATCAGCGGAGAAACTACTGTTTGATGGTGAAGTTATTATCCATGATATCAATGAAGGAAGGATACTGGTTTCATACGACGGTAAAAACTCTGGAGGTGGTACCCGTTTTACACTGGCAGACTATGATTCAAATACAGGTGAGAATAGAGTTCTGTATAATGAAGGCAGTATTCACAGTGTATGGAAGATATTTAAGGCTTCTTATCTTAAAACCACCGGAGATATAATTTATACAACGTTTGAGACTAGCGACCTTGGTGTGAGGTACCTTCTTGTGCGCATAGAACCGGACGGAAAGGAGACAGTTACCCAGGTGCCATCTCCTTTATACACTGTTACACCGGGAGAAAACATCCTGCATTTTGCTGTTTTTAAAGACGGTGAAAGCTGTATTATCGACACTGCAAACTTTACGTTTATCGACGCTGGATATGGCCAGGAATATAAAAACAGTGATATCAGGGATATCATGTATCGCGTTCTTAACATATACGGATCAGACACCCCGAATATTGAAGAAATAAAGCAGTTTTTTATCAATACATATGACCCGATACCCCAGGAAGCCCTTGAAAACATTTTGCTTGAAGCGGAAAACACAAAATACTGGAAGTCCATAAAGCAGGAAATAGGAAAAAATGTTACCATGACATTTAAACTGAATGATACCCGCAGCAGGGCATCTGTTATCCTGAACGGAGGATATTTCAGAGGACCTCATGATCTGGTGAAAAAGGAAGACAAATGGTATGTTACAGGATTTTCCACTTGGCCGGAAAGCAAAGAACGAAATGATGTTTATAGGGCTTGTACCCGATATATTGAAAATGAACTGAAAACAAGTGAAGCAGAGGATGAAATCAATAGCAAGGAAGACAAAGACGATTATGCAGTGAAAACAGCGGCTCTGCTGAATAAAATCCGCACACAATCCTCCAAAATTGAGGTTGGAGAAATAGAACTATGGGCTATGAGTGATCCGCATAGGGCGGTATACCCTGATGCCAAAGAGGCAAGAGTAAAAATTGTTGTGACGCTAAAGGATGGTTCAACTGAAAAATACCAGGCCTATTTCTCAAGGTCGGATTCCGGAGATGTCTGGGTATGTAAAGGGTTGGGGAAGCTGTCGGCCAGCCTGTTCCCGAGGTAATAAGTTGATTTTCAGGGCAAGAAACTCCTTGAAATTAAGCTGAAGGAGGGCTTTGGCGATGAATAAAGATATATTAAAATCGGCTATTAGCTGTATAAAAGCAAGTGGCGAGTTTAAGAAAAAAGTCTCAAGATTAATGATGGAGAAAAGTTTTCCTAAAACCGCTGTGAGAAAACACTATAAACGTCTCATTGCAGTTGCGGTTTCGTTTGTCCTGATTGTAGGGATTGTGGGTGCTTTCATCAGGTACGGGTCCAATCTACAAAGCAAGTCCATTGGAGACGGCGGCATTCCGGCAAACGAGTTTGGTAGAAAGGGCGGAGCTGTCTTCGTCGATGACGAAAGGGTGTGTGAAATGTTCTTATCCAGTGGCCGCATGTATTATACTGACCATAAGGACACGCTTTACCGCTACGATAACTCATCCGGAAAAGGCGAGGTTGTCTCAAAAATCGAAATTCGTAATGGAAGCCAGGTTTTTGAGGATAAAGGATACATTTATTATGGCAATGACAGCGCCATTTTTCGGAGAAGTTTGGACGGCGGTGCCTCTGTGCAGCTTGTTACAGGAAAAAATATCGGGGTGGATAAGGTTAGCATAGGTGCGGTTGGCGGTAGTAGGCTTGTTTACTGTATTGCGTATAAAGATGCTAATGGTAGAGGTTTTTCTGAATTTGAGTATAGAATGTATGATCTTGTAACTAGTAAGGATATAGTGCTTTTCAAGCGTTCCGTTGATATGTGGCATTTTCTCGATGCGGATGGGAATATTGTTATTGCAGATACGAACCTGCAGGACGATTCCGGGCTCTATGTAATTGACCTTGCAACGGGAATAAAGAAAAAGCTTTTAAGCTTGCGGGTGCATGAGGGTTATATAATTAACGGGAAATTCTATTATACCTCGCATGCGGAAAAGGACTTACGGTCAATAGATTTAAACGGTGATGTTCCAGAGGAAATACCTTTACCAGAAATGGGTCAAGAAAACTTCTTCGTCGACCGCATTACAGGTTTTGGCGATTTCCTGTACGTTGCAGCCTATTCCGATGGAGAAAACCGCATTATACGTGTGGATTTAAAAACACGTAAAACAACTGTACTTGCTGATGGTTTTGGCGGGGTATGGAGGCTATGCTCAGATGGAAAAACACTTTATGCCTATGACACAAAGTCTCCTGCCGATAGAAAAGGAAATATTACGGCGATTCCTCTTGATTTGATCTGGGTGAATTAAAGGCGGCAAAGATATTGAAGTTAAAATGACAATGATATTCGCAACCGCTTATGTAAAGTAAATGGCAAGAGGAAAAATGCATGTTAATTATTTTTGCTGCGATACAAAACAAAGAAAACCGCAGCAGACTAGAAGCTTTGTATGTAGAACATGCCTCTAGGATGTATAAGGTAGCATATAGGATGCGTTTCTATCGAAGAGATTGAAGAAGATTTACCCCGAATCGGGACCAAGTGTTGAAGAAATTCTCATGAATAGTGAAACGTTTACCAGAGTGGCAGAAAAAATTAAGGAATTACATCCGTCTTATGCCGATATTCTTTCGCTAATTTTTTTATATTTCAGGAAAGTATATATTTCGAAACTGTTGATAACTTGGTAAAATATAAGTGGGCTCTCTATGGCACGAGGAATTATCAAACAGATATTCGCAGAGCAATGGAAAAAATTCAAAACGATGAATAAGGTTCGAGATATCGTATCCAAAGAAGTTATAAAGATGCTAAAGTGCCGAGATTTAAGAGAAGGCTATAGTGAATATTGTTGTCCCACGTGTGGTGAACGTAAGTATGTAGCATTTACCTGCAAGAGCCGTTTTTGTACATCTTGCGGAAAAAAGGCTACAGATGATTGGGTAGAAAACTTATGTCAAGAGCTATTAGATGTACCCCACCGCCATATGATCTTTACCATACCTGAAAAGTTAAGAATTATTTTTTTGAGAGATAGGAAACTATTAAAAGATTTATTGGACGCGGCAGCAGAAACAATAATTAGCTATCTTTGGGAACGGAGTAAGAAGCAGAAACCAACACCCGGAATAGTATGTGCGATCCACACTTTTGGACGAGATTTGAAATGGAATCCTCATGTTCATATGCTAGTTACAGAAGGGGTTTTGAGAGAAGATAAGCAATGGAAAGTTGTTGACTATTTTCATTATGAAATGCTAAGGAAACGTTGGCAGCGATAGCACGCCTTTTTTACTATGAACTACACTGTTCAACTCGAATATTGCAATAAAGAAGAGGGCGGTGGCCATCGCCGGCTAGTTATGTGGTTTAAAAAGACCCATGAACAACAGCTGAGGGTGGTGACCGAGCGTGGCGGTTTATCTGGTGGTGAACACGCAATTGTATCGCTTATGATGATGTATTCTATTCTTAGCGTTAAGGAAGAAAAGAAGATGGAAGGTAAGAGCGGTGGATATTTACTGCTTGATGAATGGGATGCCAATCTAGACCCCTTAAAAGCTCAAACTGTATTTCAGGTTTTGAAAAAACTCAGGAAGAAAATTATCAGTATTACTCCAAGGAGTAGTTCCCGTAACTATCTCAGTGAGTTTGGCTTGCTCTTACGGGTAATCAATACACCTAGCCGACACGGCATCGTAGTACTTAAAGAACGTAACGAGGAAGCACTTGATGAATTCTTTGCTGAACTTGAAGCACAAGAGAAAAAAACGGATAAAGTTTTAGCTTAGATAATAGACCGGCTGTAGCTTAACAAATATTAATATGAAAGGAGAAACAGGAGTGAAATTTACTTTTAAGACATACGACGATTTTTTAGAAGAGTATCAAACATATCATATGCATTCATGCCCAAAGTGCGGTATGTCAATGGAACTAACGCTTACACCTGTATTAGCTGAAATATGTGATGTAAAGTTAGACTTTGAAGAAATTCATGTGCTAAAATGTACAGAATGTCACTTTTGTTGTCTGCCCGAATATACAAAAGAGATAATAGGTGGATCTTATCAAACCGCTGTTGAGCGTGAAGAAAAGATGGGTACATTTTCCATAAAGGGATATAGAAAGAAATTTGATTATTGTGTAGAGCAAGATTTTTTATATGATCACAATGATTTTTACAATATTCCCGGGTTATGTTACGATGAAGAACATTCTGTTGAGGGATTCTTAACTCCCGTCTATTTCACGAAAAAGGTATTGCTATACTTCATGCAAGACCCAGATTATAAAGTCAATTTAGGAGCAGAAACTTATGGTGAATTTCGATTAAAAGATGAATGGAGTATTCCATTTGGTATCAATCGGAATGGAAAGGTTGTTTTTTGGCTTGGTGATTTGAGTTATTTAGACAATATGACTTTGAGCATTATGAAGCCACATAATGTAGAATCTGATCATCAATTGGTTTCTTCGGAATTTTATGCAGGGCAGATGTGCTGCATTTGGAGTCAGCCTAATAAAGAAATACACATTTGTGAACAAAAAAATAAATTATTTAAGGCATTGAACAAAACATATGGAATATCACTTTTTCATCTGAATGAGGAAATAGCAAAGCAACGAGAGCAGTATGTAAAGCCTGTTATTATTACTGAAAGGACTATTGAACCAACCATCAATATGCTTCATAAGGTTTTGATTGAGGGCATCAATATGCCTGTACTTAGGGAACTATATTTGAAAATTGTGGATACTCCAGATAAGAAATACAAAGACTGGGGCTCAATCAAATTTTATGAGGTTCTACTTAAAAACATCATAAGCAGCATCGATGATGTTAGAAACATTATTGCACCTCTGTATTTGTTAAACGATTTTAGGCAGTACTATGATCATTTGCTT
>Ga0209347_1001661_pt1 | contig 34179 bp, 37 predicted proteins | sample AutmiccommuBRH23_FD_187382 | JGI IMG/M metagenome (GOLD analysis project Ga0209347, IMG submission 187382) | Deep subsurface microbial communities from Mt. Terri, Switzerland - Autotrophic microbial communities BRH/23 (SPAdes) (version 2) | ecosystem: Environmental > Aquatic > Deep subsurface >...
TTATAAACTGAAAGAGCGAGGGAAACAGCTAATCGTTATTGATAAATGGTACCCATCCAGTAAAGTATGCCACGTTTGTGGTACTAAGAATAGTCAATTGACCCTTGATGATCGAGTTTGGACTTGTTCTTGTGAAGCAATACTGGATCGAGACATCAATGCCGCAATCAACATAAAAAATGAAGGCTGGCGAATGCTAGGCGTAGCATAGCATATACTAAAGAAACCGTTGGGCAAACGGGGTTAGCTTGGTAATAATATCAACGTTAGTTGGTACGTCCCAAGAAGCCCCCACCTCTAAGCGTGATTCGTAGGTGGTGGGAGTATGTCACCCATTCAGATATTCTGACTTGCATTCTTTTACAAGACGCTCTAAAATAGATTAGGGAGCAACAACACTTCCGACTAACGAAAGCACCCTTCGAGCACAACGATTATATTCCAGCCTGGATATTGTTCGACGTTGGGGGAGTATACTAATATGGGAGGTGAACTAATTGAAAACTCATGTAGATAAGGACACTTGTATCGCTTGTGGAGCCTGTGGAGCTACAGCTCCGGATGTGTTCGATTTTGATGATGACGGTATTGCTTATAACATTTTGGATGATAACCAGGGAACTGCAGAAATCGCTGAAGATATGCAAGACGATGTTCGTGATGCTGCTGATGGTTGTCCAACTGATTCCATCAAAGTTGAAGAGTAGTGTACATAGCCACCTAATTGCTAATTAGGTGGCTTTTCATTTTCTCAGCGCAAAAAAGGATAGGCATATTAAATGCCTATCCTTTTTATCCTCGGTTTCAACAAGCCTCTAACCATTCTTACTTCTAACTTCTAATACGCTTATCCGAAAAGTGAATATACCGTAATAATCGGTGCAATTATCAAAGAAATAGTTCCCATTACCTTAATTAATGGGTTCATCGCCGGTCCAGCAGTATCTTTAAATGGGTCACCTACGGTGTCACCAATAACTGCTGCTGCGTGAGTTTCTGTACCCTTACCGCCATGCACGCCAGTCTCGATATATTTTTTGGCATTATCCCAAGCTCCGCCGGCATTGGACATAAATATTGCGAGCAGTACTCCAGAAGCGGTTGCTCCGGCTATTGTTGCTCCTAACGCTAAAGGTCCAAGTACAAAACCAACTATTAAAGGAGTTCCGATTGCCACGGCACCTGGAGCGATCATTTCTTTAATCGCTGCTTTAGTGCTAATATCTACACACTTAGCGTAATCAGGCTTACCTGTTCCTTCCATAATGCCAGGAATCTCTCTAAATTGTCTTCTTACCTCTTCAATCATCTCAAACGCTGCTCTGCCAACTGCATCCATTGCTCTGGAAGCAACTATAAAAGGAACAGTTGCCCCAATGAACAAACCAACAACCACAAGAGGGTCAAGCAGGTTGATTGCAGTAAGATTAGCCGACTTGGCATAAGCAGTAAACAATGCCATTGCCGTTAACGCAGCAGAGCCGATTGCAAATCCTTTTGCTACTGCAGCAGTTGTGTTACCTACAGCATCAAGCTTATCAGTGTTCTTGCGAACATCCTCTCCAAGCCCAGCCATTTCAGCAATTCCACCGGCGTTATCAGCAACCGGTCCAAAGGAGTCAATCGCAACAACCATTCCAGCGGTTGAAAGCATACCCATCGCCGCCATCGCAATTCCATAAATACCTAAATTGTTTGCAAACTCTTGAGCAACAAAGTAAGAACCACCAATAGCTAAAACAATAACCAGCATTGGGTAGGCTGTGCTTCGGAAACCTACTGCCAATCCTTTAATGATATTAGTTGCCGGGCCAGTTTTTGAAGCCTCAGCAATATCCTTAACAGGCTGCTTATGATAGGAAGTATAAAGTTCTGTTAAGTAACCAATTGCAACGTTTGTGACTAATCCGAACAATAAAGCCAACCAGATACCTAGAGCATTTTCGCCAAATAAGTAACTTGCCACAAAATAAGCGCCAATAGCCGTTATAATGTTAGTTCCCCATAAGCCCATATTTAGAGCTGTTTGTGGGTTACCATCATCATTGCTAAGTCTCACAAAGAAAGTACTAATTATAGCAGCAACAATTCCAACCGCACCGGCTAATAACGGGAAAATTACCCCTTCAAAACCAAGTATGGTATTTCCGATAATCATGGCAGCAATACTTGTTGCAGCGTAAGATTCAAATAAATCTGCACCCATGCCGGCAGTATCCCCAACATTATCGCCAACGTTATCAGCAATAACGGCTGGATTCCGCGGGTCATCCTCGGGTATCCCAGCTTCAACTTTACCAACAAGGTCTGCACCGACGTCAGCAGCCTTGGTAAAGATTCCGCCGCCAACTCTAGCAAATAACGCTACGGCACTAGCTCCAAAAGCGAAGCTGTTAATAACCACAGCATTTTCATATAGCAAAAATAAACCAGAAACCCCTGCTAAAGCTAGTCCTGCTACAGAAAGTCCCATTACCGCACCAGCGCGGAAAGAGACCGTTAACGCCTTACCAAGACTGGTTCTAGCAGCATGAGTAGTCCGAGCATTAGATTTAGTTGTACTAATCATTCCAGCATACCCAGCGATGGCTGAGAACAAAGCTCCAACTAAAAAGGAGATTGCTAAAGCAGATTTTGGCAGTTCCTCTGCACTTTCAGCACCATGTGCAAAAAGGGAAGGATCTACGAAGAATAAGGCAACTGTAATAATTATTACAATAGGTAATAATGTTTTATACTGTCTATTTAAGAAAGCCATAGCTCCCTCAAAAATAGCATCGGACAATTCCTTCATTCTATCGGTACCCATGCTTTCCTTTAAAACAATAACTAAAAATAACCCAGCAACACCTATGGATAAAATACCTGTTAAAAAGGCAATCCATGCTAAAGCCATATTTTCCATTTTACTAACTTCCTCCTCTTCTCTTAAACCACTAAAAATTTCTTCAAAATCCCTACTTCACCCTGCAAAATCTTTCACAGACAAAAATCAGGAGCTCGTCCATACTTCAAGGATTATGTATAAGCAAAAAATAGCAAATTCAAACCTGATGATAGCTCCTGCCTGAAAAAAATCCATGTGTTATTGTAGCATAGAGCTATAGTATTTACAATATTATTCTACATTATTAGGCTTATTATTTTTTCAACATCTATTATTAACGATAAAAAAATATCTAATCCCGTAAATGACCAAAATCGGCAATAAAACCGATTTCGACCAGATATTCCTTATTTACTTATTCAACCATAAAAGGAATGGTAAAAGAAAATGTCGAACCATGTTTTATTTTGCTGGTTACCGCCACTGTACCACCATGAGCTTCAACGATATTTTTAACTATTGATAGTCCAAGACCGGTACCTGCCCGGCTGCGTGTTCTCGCCTTGTCAGCCTTGTAAAACCTTTCAAAGACAAAGGGTAAGTCGTCCTCGGGGATTCCTAATCCAGAATCTTCAACTTCAATAAGCAGCTTATCTGCCGATTTGGTTTTTGCCCTAATAATGATTCGTCCATCTTTTGGAGTATGCCGTAAGGCATTATCGATTAAATTCGTAAAAACCTGTTCAATCCGATCACTATCGCATTCTACCAGCTTTAAGTTTTCTTCAACCTCAGCAGAAATCGTAATCTCTAAATCGTGAGCAATTGAGATAAACTTGCGAATCATTTTATTAATTATCCCTTTAATATCATTTTTAGTATACTTTAGCTGATAGTTCCCGGATTCGATTCTGGCTAAATCCAATAAATCATTTACCAAGCGTCCCATTCTAATTGACTCGTCATAAATAATCTGGGCAAGCTCCTTCTTATCCTCCGGTGATTCGGCAATATCATCGATTATTGCTTCACTATAGCCTTGCAACATCGAAATCGGCGTTCGTAGTTCATGAGAGATATTAGCAAGAAAATCTCTTCTAAGCTTGTTTATTTCCCGTTCTGAGGTAACATCACGCAACAATGTTACTGCCCCTTTCAACTCTTGACCGGAATAAAGCGGAGCCATAATTACAGCCAGCGTTCGGCCATTTACATTAATGTCACTTAATAAATTACGCTTATCCCGCATAACACAACTCAGAATATTCTTCAACTGCTCTGGCAAGCGAACTTCGTCAGACTTAAAAGAATTAAGCATCAGCTCAGCTGCTGGATTAATCACAATAATTTCTCGCTTATCGTTAACCGTAATAACGCCCTCACCCATACTTTTTAAAATATTTGCCAACTTTTCCTTCTCTGAAGAAAGGGCCAAAACCGTCTCATCCAACTGACTGGACATTTGATTCAGGCTTTTTGCTAAATCGCCAATCTCGTCAGTCGATTTAATATCTAGCTTAGTCTTAAAATCTCCCTTAGCCATTTGCAAGGCAGCTTTTTGCATTTTTCTGATCGGCGCATTGATTCTCGTCGACAAAAAGAAGGCAAAGACTGTTGTCATCACAATGCCTATTCCCGTAAAAAGTAAGATAATCTTTTTTAGATCATTAGTCGTTTTGTAAAGCTCATTTAAGGTTTTATAAAGAATGATCGCCCCGACCAGCTGATGGTTCTCCGAAGATTGAAGCGGCAAAGCTAGAGCTAAGACATCATTAGCGCTGTTAAAACTAATAAAATCTTTATATAAGGTGTTATTTAGCCGAACGATTTGCCCATTTCCCTCAAAAATTAACCGTAATTCGGCGCTGGAAAAAACGTTTTCGATCTCCAAAAAACGACCGTATTCATCCATTTCAGCCCTAACCATTTCAGTTTGAAAAGAATCGACAACCTCTTTGGCTGTATCAATTGCTACATCTCTTTGGGGGTACTGATGCAAGATATCGGCAACCTTTTTCCCTAGGCTGGTTAGACTCTTGGACTCTTCTAAAAAATAATATCCATCAAAATATTCGATTAAAAAAATACTTAAAAATAATAAAATAACAGCAACCAAAACCATAAAAGTTATCCAAAGTTTGCCAACAACACTTCGAAAGATCACTTTACTTATGCACCTCTAATTTGTAGCCTACTCCCCAGACTGTTGCTATCATTCCAGCGGATTTTTCGGAGATACTGCTCAGTTTTTCACGTAAACGCTTAATATGCGTGTCCACAGTTCGTAGATCTCCAAAAAATTCATAATTCCAAACATCCTTTAAAAGCTCTTCCCTGCTAAATACCTTGTCAGGAGAGCTGGCTAGATAGTATAAAAGCTCATATTCCTTAGGAGTAAGACTTATTTCTTTTCCTTGAACCGTTATCCGATGGGCATCATTATCGATTACCAACTCATCGAAGACAATAATATTGCTGGGCTTAATATTATCGGCGGTTAAGAAAGCTGTAGCAGAGGCTCGCTTTAAGATTGCCTTCACACGATAGACAACCTCGCGCGGACTAAATGGTTTAACAACATAGTCGTCAGCACCTACCTCAAAGCCTTGAACCCGGTTAGCTTCTTCTCCTTTAGCTGTAAGCATGATTATGGGTGTAGCTTTAACCTCTCTTATTTTAGAGCAGGTCTCAATCCCATCCATCTCCGGAAGCATCAGATCCAAAAGAATTGCATCAAAGTCCATGCTTAAGGCCTTTTTTAACGCCGTCGCTCCGTCTCCAGCCTCATCAATTGTAAACCCTTCTCTTTCCAGATACATTTTTAGAAGACGCCGAATCCTTTCTTCATCATCAACAATTAATATATGATAGTTGTTATTTGTATCCACGGTCTCACCTCTTAAAAAAAGTTTACCACATCAACTATATTCTAGCTGATTTTCTCGCCAATGACTATCAAAAAATTAATTTAGCCCTAATCTATACTGGAAGCAACTAATTCCTTCAACCTGTTTATCTCGTTATTTGCTAAAAAACGAAACTCGCCTGTCGGTAGATTGTCCAATGTAAGGAAACCATACTGAATTCTGGTTAGTTTAACAACAGAAAGCCCAACTGCTGCCAGCATTCTTCTAACCTGTCGATTTCTCCCCTCATGAATTGTAAGCTGTAAAGTACTCCTCTGCATTCGGCTCTTTTCCACAATCCGCACATTGGCTGGCGAGGTCATTCCATCCTCCAACATGATCCCTTTCCGCAATGCTTTAAGATCCTCACTACTTGGCACACCATTTACTACTGCTTCATAAGTCTTGTCCAACTGATATTTGGGATGCATCAGTTGATTAGCCAAATCACCATCGTTAGTCAGAAGTATCAGCCCCTCTGTCTCATAATCCAAGCGTCCCACTGGATAGACACGTTGATTGATATGGATATAATCTATAACCTTAGCCCTACCTTCTGGATCCTGCATTGATGTTATTACCTTTGCCGGCTTATTAAAAATAATAGTTACTTTATCTTCATCTATGTATATTTGTTGACCATTTACCCGAATATCATCTTCTGCCGCATTAACCTTCACACCAAGCTCCTTAACGGTCTTGCCATTCACAGTAACATTCCCGTTAATTATTAATTCCTCAGCCTTTCTTCTCGAGGCAATTCCCGCTTGAGCAATTACCTTTTGCAGTCTTTCCAATCAATTTCCTCCTCCAGCAAATTGTTTCGCTTTATTATCCCCAAAAAAAAATGAATTCAGCATAAATTCATCTCATTAATATAGTATACATTACGTGAGCTAATTATATAAACATTTGCGCAGGAAAAATATTTATACCTTAAAAATAAAAGGAGACAATTATTAAAGAGGCGATTATGCCGACAAGATCTGCAAATAAGCCGACCTTAACTGCGTAGCCGCTTTTTTTGATCCCTACCGCCCCAAAATAGACAGTAATAATATACAAGGTCGTGTCGGTGCTTCCTTGCATAGTTGAGGCTAATCTCCCAACTAAGGAGTCTGCTCCATGCACAGCAATTAAATCAGAGGTGATTGCCAAAGCCCCTGTACCACTAATTGGACGGATAATCGCTAGAGGAAATACTTCAGCAGGAAAATTAATCAAGTTCAAAAACGGCCTTAAATAACCCGTAAGAAGTTCAAGAGCTCCTGATTCCCGAAAAACCGTAATAGCCACCATCATTCCTACTAAATGGGGAATAATGTTAATGGCGATTTGAAAACCATCCTTAGCTCCTTCTACGAAGGTCTCATAGACAGGGACTCTGTTCCAGACAGCGAAAACAATTATTAAGCTGATTAATGCCGGAATTATCCATAAGGATATTGCCGAAATAATCTGGGTCACTTTAACTCTCCCCTCCCAGAAGATTATTGCATTCTATTGATTTTTGCGAAAACGCTGTCTGCTTCTATACCAACGGTCTAGAATTATTGCCGAAAATGTTGAGAATATCGTAGCGAGGATTGTCGTACCGACTATCTCCGTAGGATTGGCAGATGAATAGGTCATTCTAATGGCAATTACAGTGGTAGGAATCAGGGTTAATCCAGAGGTATTTATCGCGAGCAGAGTTGACATTGAGGCAGAGGCTTGATCCTTGGTGGGGTTTAATAGCTGCAGCTCCTGCATAGCCTTTATTCCCATAGGGGTGGCTGCATTCCCTAGTCCAAATAGGTTAGCCGTCATATTGGAAACAATATAGCCTAAAGCAGGGTGATTTTTCGGTACTTCCGGAAACAGCCAGGCTACGAACGGTTGCAAAATTCGACTGATAATTTTCAACAGACCGGCACTCTCCGCAATTTTCATCATCCCTAACCAGAAGACTAAAATGCTGATTAAGCCAAAGCTGATTGTAACCCCAGCTTTGGCTCCATCAAAAATCGCTAAATTTACTGCCTCAAGATTACCTTGAATTGCTGCGGTAAAAATCCCGATAATTATTAACGCCAACCAAATAATATTAACCAACAGTTTTTCCTCCCCAAAAACCTCCCAAGATTTTCTCTTTATCTAATGAATATCCTCATTCTTGAGGGCTATCTCAATGCTTCCAATATATTTATCTTTTAAGTAAAACTCCAGATGTCCGGCTTGCTTAAGCCCTGTTTTTATGCTCTCAGAATCTAAAACCACTTTTTTGGAAATTTCATCTACCTCATCCTTCGCTAATGGATAAGTAAAATCTTTTGCAGCAACCAGCGTTCCCTTCTCTATCTTGGCTAAATTATCCAGAGTCTCTCCTTTTTCAATTAAAGCCACCTGCGTAAAATTATTAAATCCGTACTCCAACAGCTTTATATGATCGTTCCAATCGTCCGAGGCATTCAAGGTAATCACAGCCAACTGAACATTATCTTTGGTAGCTGATGAGGCTAAACATCTTCTCGAAAGCTTTGTAAAACCCGTCTTTACTCCATCAGCCCACTGATATCTTGTTAGAAGGCGATTCTTATTGTACCACTTTCTTACCCACTCCTCGCCCTCCATTGGAGCAGTTTTAACCTTTGTACTGACGATTTTTTTAAAAATCGGATTCTGCAAGGCATAAGCCGTAAGGATTGCCATATCTTGCGGTGTAGAATAATGATCCTTGTGGTCTAAACCGTGAGGATTCATAAAATGGGTATCGTTCATTCCTAGATAAGCAGCTTTTTCATTCATCAAAAAAACAAAACCCTCTACAGAGCCCCCAATATGCTCAGCGATTGCTACAGCCGCATCATTTCCTGATCTTAACATTAACCCATAAAGCATATCCTCGAGACTAAGCTTCTCTCCTTTTTTGAGATATATTGAGGATCCCTCAACACCATAGGCTCGATTACTTGTGGTCACCATCTTTGACAAATCACCATTCTCAATAGCCACAATAGCCGTCATGATTTTGGTAAGACTAGCTACTCTCATTTGTTGAGCGGCATTTTTTTGGTACAGGATTCTGCCGCTTTGCACATCGATTAATACCGCGCCATTAGCACTTAGGACTAAACTGTTGCCCTTTGCTGGACTAGTTAGCGAACCAAATACCAAAAGGGTTGTTAAAACAATTAGAAGTATTCTGCTGATCCTCTTGAGAAGAATGGTAAACATGAACTTCCTCCTAACTTGTCTAAGATATTTATATGCAATATTTTGCCTAATATGAACTTTAGAACAAAGATCTCATTAGGGCTCTCTAAATCTAAAAAGCGCATTTTCATCTGCGCTTTTAGAGCTTAAATGGATTTTCACCTATACTAGGAAATCTGATGAGTGTTCCTCATGATCCTTATGACCTTTAATTTTAAAAGAGTTCTGAATTTTTTCCACCATTTGCGGAGCTAACTCAATTATTCTTTCATAAATATGGGTTTGGGAATCTAAAGGAAGCAATTGGACACCATTCTTGCCGACTACTAAAAAGGCTACCGGTGATATTGATACTCCGCCTCCACTCCCTCCGCCAAATGGCCTGTCTTGATTCTTGGAAGATTCTGAGGATTTCTTCTCATCATCCCCACCACTTGAGGTGTACTCGCTTCCCCCCGCAGCAAAGCCAAATCCGACTTTGGAAATCGGAAGAATTACACTGCCATCAGGAGTCTCTACCGGCTCGCCGACAATTGTGTTAACATCAACCATTTCCTTCAAATTTTCCATGGCTGTCTTCATCAAGCCTTGGATGGGATGTTCTTCTGCCATTTTTTTCTGCCCCCTTGAAGAAACTTAAATAATATGCGTATTCCTGTAAATATAAGATACCCTACCCTAAATCTTAATATACACTCAAATCTACTTTGAAAAATCTCCTTACTATATTCTGGGATTACTTTGATAAATGGCTTAGGAGCTAATTTGACGTAAGCGGTAATCAACCCCAGCAAGGAGCCCTTCAATCCCCAAATTACTCCAGTTAAAACAGCGGTATTAACCGCGTCTCCGGTACCAATAATCGATTCCCACTGATATTTTTCTATTTGTACATGCTTTAAGAATTTTTTAAGTTCCGGGTACAAGTCGTGAACTTGTGCCAACAGCCTTTTTAACTGTTTTTTATATTCAATTACCTTATGGGCTGTTATGCGGTTCTTCTTCTCAGATGTTTTCTCCGCAGAAGCATCTGTCGCTTGCGCATTAGTCTCACTCTGATATTTTATTCCTTCCTCAGCGGATTCTAATTTGATCATCGGGATTTTTTTATTAATTCGAATCAATTGATAGAACAGTCGGAGATTAATCTCTAACATATCGTCCTGATCATCCTTCTTGAATAAAACTCGCACTCTCACTTCAGAGAAAAGAATTAAAATTAAAAGAACTACAATAAATATCAGGATATATATTAACCAATTCATTAAGTTCACTCACCTTGACTCTCTCTGAACCAAATCTGTTATGCTGGTAGTGTTCTCCATAATGCTTAAAATAATGCAAAAAAAACTGTCCCTCTAGACAGTTTTTTACTAGAAAAAATATTCATCCCTAAGTAAATAATAAAATGTCCTCTTCTTCTTCCAGCTTTAATTCTGAAGGAGGAGGAAGCTCTTTTAAGTTTCTCAAACCAAAATAATCCAGAAATTCCTTAGTTGTGCCATATAAAATCGGCCGGCCTACTCCTTCCATACGTCCTACCTCTTTTATTAAGCCTTTACTAGTTAATGTACTTAGTGCCCTATCACTCTGTACTCCTCTTATCTCTTCAATATCCATTCGAGTAATCGGCTGTTTGTACGCAATAATCGCCAGTGTCTCTAACGCAGCTTGAGACAATGTCGAATTGTTCGGTGAGGAAGCTAATTTTTCGAAATAGACTGCCTGCCAAGGCAGGGTTGTTAATTGGTAGGTGTTGGCAATCTGGACAATCTGGATTCCCCGACTTTCACGCTTATAATCGCCCTGCATATCGTCAATTAAATCCTCAATTGTCTCCGAATCTATTTCCAAGATGGCTGTTAACTGCTTAATATCTATTCCCTCATCGCCAACGACAAACAGCAGTCCCTCAATAATCGATTTTAGTTTATTGTAGTCCATAAACCTCTCCCCCTACATCTGCCTCCATATTCGGAGTGTAGTGAATAACTATATCATCAAAGGCCTCTGTCTGCACACAAAATATCAATTTTTGCTTCATTAGCTCCAAGATACTTAAAAAGGTAACGACTACCTCTTCTCGATAAGGTCGCCCGACAAAAAGCTCCGTAAAATAAATTAGCCCTTTACCTTGCTTTAGTACGAGCAGAATTTGCTCTATTCTTGATTTAACGGAGATCTCTTCACGTTCCACTCTTGTTAAAGGGTCCCGATAAGAAAGCTTAATTAAGGCCTTCTCAAAGGCATCGACCAAGTGATAAAGGCTTATCCCTCGAACAGGATTACCTTCCTCTTGAACCAGATATGGCGCTAGATTGCTAGGCGGTCTGGTAAAAACTTTACTCCGAGCGATCTCTAAATCCTTCAAATTGCCCGACAATTCCTTATATTTTTTGTACTCTAGTAATCTCTGAATTAACTCTTCTCTGGGATCCTCTTCGTCAAACTCCAGTTCATTCAAGAGATCTGGTTCGTGAACTGGGAGCAGCATTTTACTTTTAATCGCCAGCAAGGTGGCAGCCATCACCAAAAATTCACTAGCAACATCCAATTGTAATGCCTGCATCCGATGGACATATTGCAGATATTGGTCGGTAATTTTGGCGATAGATATATTATAAATGTCCATCTCTTCCTTGTTGATTAGATGCAACAGCAAATCTAAAGGTCCTTCAAAGCTATCTAGTTTAACTTGATAAGCCACTAAGCTCACTACCTTATAATTAATAAATTAATTAATATATTATTATTTCGTGCTAACTTTACTTCTTAAGCGCTCAGGAACTAGATCAAACTGCAGAAGATCCTCATATGTCTCTCTCTTGACAATCAAATCAGCTTGACCTCGATTAACCAAGACCATTGCCGGACGCGGAATTCGGTTGTAATTGCTCGCCATGGAATAATTATAGGCCCCAGTAGAAAAAACGGCTAAAATATCCCCAGATTGTGGGTTGTTTAGTTCAATATCTCTAATTAACATATCTCCGCTCTCGCAGGCCTTCCCAGCAACTGTCACCTTTTCCTGATAATCCGAAAACATTCGATTAGCTATAGCAGCAGAGTACTTGGCTTGGTATAAAGCCGGCCGTGGATTATCCATCATTCCCCCATCTACAGCAATATATTTCCGAAGCTCAGGAATCTCCTTAATTGCTCCTACTGTATAGAGAGTTGTTCCCGCTTCACCAACTATGCTTCTGCCTGGCTCGATCCAGATCTCGGGTAGCTTTAGACTTCTTTCAGCAAAATAATAGTTTAAGGCCTCAACAAGCGCGGATACATATTCTTTAATCTGTAATGGTCTGTCCGTACTTTCATAGCGAATACCAAAGCCGCCTCCTGTATTTAAAACTGGCAAGTCTCTACCCAATTCATATTGGACAATACTATAGAACTCAGCGATCCGTTCTACTGCTTTTACAAAGCCTGTCATCTCAAAAATTTGTGAACCGATATGAAAATGAAAGCCCCGGAAATCGATCCATGGAGATTGTTCAGCCATTTTAGCGGCTGCTAAGGCTGGGTCAGTTAAATTAAAGCCAAACTTGGAATCCTCTTGCCCAGTTTGGATATACTCATGTGTATGAGCTTCAATACCCGGGGTAACCCTAATTAAAGCCTTGGTTACTACACGATGTTTTTCGGCAATAGCCTCAATCAGTTGAATATCATGCAAATTATCGATAATTATCGCGCCAATTTCCTCTAATATTGCCATTTCTATTTCAGCAAAGGATTTATTATTTCCGTGGAAATGGATTCGTTCTTTCGGAAAACCCGTTTTTAAAGCAGTATACAACTCGCCGCCTGAGACGACATCTAGTGAAAGACCTTCTTCCTCGGCTATTTTGCATACCGACATCGTACAAAGCGCTTTACTGGCGTATGCTACCTGATATGTTATATTTTGCTTAGAAAAACTTTGAACAAATTCCTGCATATTGCGCCTGACAGCTTCTTCATCGAGGACATAAAGGGGTGTCCCAAAACGTTCAGCTAGCTCAATAGCATCTACACCACCAATTTCTAAATGATTTTTTTCATTAACTTGACTAGTTCCGGATAAATACATCTTAATTCCTCCTCTTTTCATTTTAGACAGGGAGGCTACAAGAATACCCTCTCCACCTGCCTGAGATAGCACAACACTAGAGCGATGCAGTTGTTACTCTAGTGACAGTACGATACTTATTCAGCATCGTCCCAGAAAAAAGCAGGACAGCACTGCTTCTTTCTTCGGCAAAAACCCCTTTAACATTTTTTCCTCGTTGCTATCCTCAAAAATGCTACTAATGGTTTTTGCTCCTCTACCTCACCATTTCGGGTGATGAGGTTAATATTAATTTTATGTGAATATACCATATAAGTATGTTTTTTTCAACAGATAAGTATCTGCTACTGCCTATCTTGGTTTTGCGGATGCACAATACTCGGGCGCTTATTCATAAAAGGAACTGGTTTTCTTAAAATAACACCGATAAAAGCCTCTAAATTAAAAGGAATAAATGGCCACAAATAAGGTGTATTTAATGATCTAGTAGCGGCTAAGATGAGAATCATAACCGTCATCATAATAAAGAATCCCGATATTTTAGGACAGCAACCGAAAATAATAATCCAAGCCTGACTAATTTATTTGCTAAGCTTAACTCATAGCTCGGAGTTGCATACATCCCGATTACAGCCACTGCTAAATATAGTATCACCTCAGGAACAAACCAGCCTACTTGAATAGCTATATCGCCAATTAATACAGCTGCGATCAATCCCATTGCTGTCGCTAAAGGCGAGGGGGTATGAATGGCCGCCATCCTCATTAAATCCAAACCAAACTCCCCGATAACAAACTGGAGAAAAATCGGGATTTTTGAAGTATCTTTTGGACCGATGAATTCCAGTGCTTTCGGCAAAAGGTCGGGCTCCATCACATAGATTAACCAAATCGGCAATAAAAATATTGATGCCAGCACTCCTAAAAAGCGAATCCATCTTAAGTATGTCCCTACTACAGGTGTTTGCCGGTATTCCTCGGCGTGCTGTATATGATGAAAAAAGGTTGTAGGAGTAATGATCACGCTAGGAGAAGTATCAACATAGATCAATACGTGTCCCTCCAAGATATGGGCAGATGCCACGTCAGGACGTTCAGTATAGCGGACTAGCGGAAAGGGGTTCCAGGTTCTGCCAACTAAAAATTCTTCAATGGACTTTTCTGCCATCGGGAAGCCGTCCATTTTTATTTCTTGAATCTTCTGTTTAATTAAATCGACTAACCCAGGGTCGGCAACGTCCTGCAAATAAGCTATACAGATATCCGTCTTCGATCTTTCACCTATTTGCAGCATTTCCATCCTTAGGCGTTCATCTCTGATTCTCCTTCTAGTCAAAGAGGTATTAATAATAATATTCTCGGTAAAGCCATCCCTTGAGCCTCTAACTACCCGTTCTGTATCCGGTTCCTCTGGACTTCTGCCGGAATATGATCTAACATCAAGTACTAAGGCCTCAGTTTGCATTTCAATAAACATTACTACTTGTCCGGAAAGAATTTTATTTCTTGCTTCTTCCAGTGTCCCGATTTTTTCTACTTGAATATGAGCAAGATAGGTTTCCAGCAACTCTCTAATTACATTGGGAACAAGCTCTTCCCTCTTTAAGTTTGCTAATTGCTTCAATATTTCCGTCATGATGTCAGAATCGGCAAAACCGTTTACAAAATAGATCGCAAAGTCCTTTCCGGCAAATTTCATCATCCGACAAACAATATCGTAGCTGATCCCGACACCCAGGACATCATCAAGGGCTTTTTTGTTTTCCTCCAAATGTTTGGAAATGTAATTTATTGTTTGGTAGCTATTCTCCTTTGGACTCTTGGAATTAGCACCCTCATTTGGCGATTCTCCGGGTTTCTGCTTACTTTTAATCATCATATTTTTTTTCATTCTTCCCACCTCCCTCACTTCCCTTGTTGCCCATTATGATTATCGATGTACAGCTGCTGTATAAAAAAGATCACTGAAAGTCAACCTTTAGGTTTAAAAAGGAGCGCTGCAAAAAAGCCAAAGATTATTGCTGCCGATATTCCTGCACTGGTTACTTCAAAGATCCCTGTAATAATGCCAATTAACCCATGCTGCTCTGCTTCGGCAAGCGCGCCATGGACTAAAGCATTGCCAAAACTCGTAATCGGTACAGTAGCTCCGGCTCCGGCAAATTCAATTAGCGGCTCATAAAGTCCCAGGCCATCTAATACCGCACCGGCGACAACTAAAGTACTCATAACGTGAGCTGGTGTCATCTTGGTTAAATCTAAAAGTAGTTGACCAACTACACATATCAAACCACCAACTAAAAAAGCCGCCCAGTAAGTTCCCATTGTTATTCCTCCTCATTCTCAATTGCAACTGCATGAGCAATACAGGGGATTGATTCACTTTGTTGAAAGGTAATTGGACTTAATAACGCGCCGGTTGCTACCACCAGAACCTTGTTAAGCTTCCGCTCTTTCAGCTGCTTAAGAATATGCCCATATGTAACAACAGCGCTGCTTGCACAGCCACTTCCTCCGGCAAAAACTTTCTGTGTAGAACTATAGATCATTAGCCCGCAATCATTATAAACCTTTGACATATCGTAACCCCTTTCTAGAAGCATTTGCTTGGCAATCGGATAACCTACTCCCGCTAAATCACCGGTCACAATCAAATCGTAATCGTTGGGAGTTCGACCGGTATCATTAAAGTGCTTTGCAATTGTCTCTACGGCGGCTGGGGCCATCGCCGAGCCCATATCAAAAGGATCGGTGATTCCCATATCGACCACCTTACCAATTGTGGCATATTTAACCCTAGAACCGACCAGCCCCTTGCCCACTACTGTCGCTCCTGCACCGGTAACTGTCCACTGAGCGTATGGCGGTTTTTGACTTCCATACTCAGTAGGATAGCGGTATTGCTTTTCGGCTGTAGCATTATGACTGCTGCAGCCCGCCACCACATTGTCGGCAAAACCAGCCTCGACAAAAGATGCAGCTATAGCTAAGGACTCCATTGAGGTTGAGCAGGCTCCATAGACCCCTAAAAAAGGTAGTTGTAAATAATTAGCGGAAAAAGAGGCGGAAATTATCTGATTGAGCAAATCCCCGGCAACCATTAGGTTTATTTTATCCTTTGGTACACCAGATTTTTTGATAGCTAGATCAAAAGCCTCTTCTAACAGCTTGCGCTCCGCTTTTTCCCAAGTATCCTGTCCAATATGCAAGTCCTCATGAATAACATCAAAGTCATTCTTTAATGGACCCTCGCCCTCCAACGGACCAACTGCTGTTGCGCTTCCGAGTATCTTAACTTCTGAGAACTCCCAAGTGCTTTGTCCTAAAAATTTTTTCAAGATTACTCCCCCCTAAAGAAGTTTTATCAAGGTTTTGATAAACGCTACAATAAATGCTGCTACTACACCAAAAACAATCACAGAACCAGCTAATTTAAACATATTAGCGCCAACCCCCAAAACCAGCCCCTCAGATTTATGCTCGATGGCTGCAGAAGCAATTGAGTTGGCAAACCCGGTAACAGGTACAGCTGAACCGGCTCCGGCAAATTGCCCTAGGTTATCGTAGACCCCTAGTCCGGTCAGGAGTGCTGAAATAAAGATTAAAGTCGCCACCGTTGGATTGCCGGCCTGTTCTTTAGAAAAATCAAAATAATTAATGTAGATATTTTGAATCCCCTGTCCAAGAAGACTGATAGCTCCACCGACCAAAAATGCCTTAAGACTGTTCAGCAGTATCGGCGGATTTGGCCGCATTTTTTTGGTCATTTGCTGATATTTTCTTTTCTCTTCACTTTCTTTTCTTTTTTGACCCGTTGATTTTCCCATCTTACTATCACCTCAACCTTAATTAATAATCAATAAAAATCAACCAATTAAATAACGAACCGGTTATCTTACCGAAAATCATCGCCATTAAAAGAAAAAGTATAGCTTCAGCCATATTTAGCCTTTTGGCTAAGATCGGTAGGACATTGAGAACCTCAGTCAGGGCCGCGGCAAGCATTCCGATAAAAGTCCCGGCATATACTCCAACCAGTATAGTTATTATTCCCGGAAGTTGAAGGGCAATGCTTCGAAAATCCAGCAATGTAAAAATTACTGTACCAAAAACCAATGAATACTGAAAGGCAACTAGATACTCACGCCCCTTAATAATTTGGCTTAGCCTAGGGATTATATCCAGTACCGTAATAAAGGCTACTAATCCACTGCCGACAGCCAACCCACCGGCCAGCCCGATTACGATAAGAGCTACATCTTGAAAAATAGTGATCATTGGCCTTCATTCCTATTATTCTGCTTATTTTTTTTATCTTCGTTCTCATTTGCCAGCACATATTGGTCAAGATTCTTTTGATACAAAAACATCTCCACCTCTAATGGAGAGGGCTCCTCGTTGATTTTTTTCTTAAACAGATGATTGAAGAACAAGATCATCCCTAAACCAATTCCCAATGAATAGGGAATCTGCAATAATAGCGGCTTAGCCTTCTCCTGTCCGGTGACCAAATAATAAAGACGTTGATGAACATCCAACATGCTAACATCGTAATGAAAGTTCATGATCGCTAAACCTGAACCAATAAATAGTAAAATCCAGACAAAAACAACCGCCAAAAGATTAGGTTTTTTGGGTACTGGTGAGTTAACAATTTCTAAAATAATCTCTTGATTTCCAATAGTATAAACCTCTATATCAGGGAACTTATTTTTGATCATACTAATTATTTTCATAAAATCGATGACAACTAAGTGTTCCTGAGGCAAAACCTGATAAATCTTTAGCTGATGTAATGATTTTTCATATTTTTTAGGTGCAATTATTTGGGCAATTTGCCCTAAAGTTATCTCAGAATTCGGTTTGAAATACTGCTTCTCACGCAGGCTAAGATAAGCTATATTGCTGTTCATAATTATTCCCCCCAAGATTACCTTTACTTAGTATGAGTAAACAAGGATAAAGCAATTCAAGAGAAGATTATTTCTTTGAAAAAACTTCTTACAATAAAGCGAGACTAGTTCTCTCCCATACTTGGCGAAAAAAAAAGATCAATTGGCTATTCCAATTGATCTTTGATGCTAGATAATATTTTCTTTTCCAGTCTCGATACCTGCACCTGAGATATTCCCAGTCTTTCTGCGACCTCCGACTGTGTCTGATCTTTAAAATATCTGAGGTAAACAATTAGCCTTTCACGCTCATTCAGCTTATTGACCGCCTCCTGCAAGGCCAGCTTATCGAACCATTTATTCTGCGAATCATCAGCTATTTGATCCATTAACGTGATCGGATCACCATCGTTCTCAAAGACAGTTTCATGGATTGAGGTTGGTGCCCGATTAGCTTCCTGGGCAAATACTACATCCTCAGGAGATATTTGTAGCTTATCGGCAATTTCTTTAATCGTTGGCAGCCTTCCTAGGACCTTTGATAATTCATCCCTAGTTTTGCGAACCTTATTAGCAGTCTCTTTTAAAGATCTGCTGACCTTAATAGTCCCATCATCTCGTATAAACCGCTGAATTTCTCCAATAATCATCGGAACGGCGTAAGTAGAAAATCTTACTTCATAGGACATATCAAACTTGTCCACTGCCTTAATTAGCCCGATAGCGCCGATTTGGAATAGGTCGTCTGCTTCGTAGCCCCGATTTAAAAAACGTTGAACTACAGACCAGATTAGACGGATATTGCTATTTACAATTTTCTCTTTAGCAGCGTCATCACCATTTTGACTCATCGTAATTAATTTTTTTATCTCTTTATCATCTAAGTAAGGATGATGATTGTTATTAATATCCAATTGCATTTCATCACCCCTAATTAGCATTACTGCTTAAAGTAACTTTTTTTCTAAGAGTAACCTTTGTTCCCTCACCGATTTTTGATTCTATAGACATTTGATCCATCAAGTTCTCCATTATGGTAAAGCCCATTCCTGATCTCTCCAGCTCAGGTTTGGAGGTAAACAACGGTTGAACTGCTTGGTCAATATCCTCAATCCCCTTGCCATGATCCTCAATAGTAATAGTTACAGCAGAGCCCTCTATAAGCACCTCTATTAAGATTAATTGATCCGGATTTTGATCATAGCCGTGAATTACCGAATTAGTAACGGCTTCGGAAACGACGGTTTTAAGATCATTTATCTCTTCTAAGGTAGGATCAATCTGGGAAACAAAGGAGGCAACAGCAACTCTGGCAAACGACTCATTTTCGGATTTAGCAGAAAATTTCAGCTTCATATAATTACTGTTCAATTAAGCCACCCCCAAATACTTAATAGCCTCTGATTCACTATCATAGACCGCGAGAATTTTATAGAGGCCTGATAATTCAAAAATTTTCTTCACACTGGCCTGTACACAACAAATAGACATTTTCCCCTCAAGGAGAGCTACTTTCTTATACCTTCCCAAAAGCACTCCGAGACCCGAACTGTCCATAAAGGATAGCTCCTCTAAATTTAGCAAGAGATTATGAACAAGACCTTTATTTAGTTCTGCATCTATTTTTGCTCTAACCTGTTCAGAAGTGTGATGATCCAACTCACCTTCCAACCTAACAATTAATGTGCTTTTTTCGACTTCCATCGTAATACGCAGACTCACAGTAATGTCACTCCTTCTTCCCGTTATTATCAGATTTTGTTTTATCTCTTTTATTCTTCTCTTGCGATACTAATTCCTGCAACAGGGAAAAAAAACTAAAAAAAAGAGAAGCCCTCCAGGCGAACGGCTTCTCGATCCTTATCCATACTTCTAGATCTAGTTAGTAAAGAAAACTTCATCAGATGGAGCTTTAAACTCCACCTGAATGTTAGTTGCACTTATCCAGGAGCTTAGCGCCGCTTATCCCCCACACGATGGGGACATTCCTATCTTGCAGGTGTGTCCCCTGACCGCTAAAGCGGGAGCCTTAGCGGCGGTTAGCTATCGGGTTAACTGATTGCTGAAACAAAAACTGCTTTGAGGTGATTTTAATCATATCCCAGAGGTTGGCTTTTAGTACGTCACTACCAGCTACCAACGGAATAGTACTAATAACTTGCCCTTCTTTAACTGTTTCTAGGGTACCTAATTTATCTCCCTGTTTGACCGGAGCCTTAACCTCTTTTTCTAGGTTAATATTTTGCTGATATTCCTCGATCTTTTCATTCTTTTTTAACAGCAAACTAATTTGTTGGGGTGCTACGGCATTTACCTTTGGTTCCTTGCCTTTATTAACTCTGATTTCTGTAATTATTTGATCCTTTTGATAAATAACTTCATTCTTATATTGATTAAAAGCGTAGTCTAATAATTGGGAGACCTCTTTGTTTCTGATTTTTGAGCTCGGCTCACCCATTACTACTACAATAACCCGCAAGCTTCCCCTTTTGGCAGTAGCGGCTAGACAAAATTTCGCCTCGTTGGTGTAACCGGTTTTCAAACCATCTACTCCATTGTAAAATCTTACTAAACGATTAGTATTTACCAACCAAAAGGGATTATCTGAGCCCTTACGCAGATAATCTTGATATAAGCCTGTATACTCGGTAATTTTCTCATATTTCAAAAGCTCACGGGACATGATGGCAATATCATAAGCTGAGGTATAGTGCTTACTTTCCGGTAAACCGTTAGAATTTTGAAAAAAAGTATCTTTTAAGCCCAGCTCTTGAGCCCGTTTATTCATCAGATTAACAAAAGCCTCCTCAGAGCCGGCAATATACTCTGACATTGCCACTGCAGCATCATTTCCCGAGGCTAAGGCGATGCCTTTGAGTAATTCGTTAACTGTCATCTCTTCGCCTTCCTCAAGAAAAATCTGTGAACCACCCATCGAAGCAGCATATTCACTAACCCTTACCTTATCGTTTAAGGTTATTTGACCGCTATCTAAGGCTTCCATAATCAAGAGCATCGTCATGATCTTTGTGATGCTGGCTGGTGGTAATTGCGTGTGACTGCTTTTTTCGAAAATAACCGTTCCGGTATCCTGATCAATCAGAATGACTGATTTGGCATTTGGCGCTAAGTCCACTTCATTTGCCTGAACCCGCACCGGACTAGCAATTACAGAAAACAAAAGAACACTTACAGCTAGATATATTAATCCCTTTCTGAACATTTTATGAGTCTCCTCCTTTTTCTATAGAACATAGTGATATATGATTAGTGTTCCTAGATTAAGGAGAAATATCCCAAAGAAATCCGATTTTTTTAGGGACTCGGGGAGACTTGGGGGCAGGGGGGACAGGTTGCTTGTCTGGTTTGAGGGTCGAGACTCAGGGACAGGTCGATAGACAAGGGGACAGGTTATTTGTCTGGAGTTGGATCCCGACAAATAACCTGTCCCCTTGTCTTGAACCCGACAATGTCTTCCATGACAGACAACCTGTCCCCTTGACTTCCAGCGTCTAAAGGCTGGCACAATAAGTGCCAGCCTAGGGTTAAAAAGATTTTGAACTTGAAGGCTTTTAATTCTTTGTTATACCGTTCTTGGTAACGATTCCATAGATTAACGGGGTTGGCTTTGGTGGATTAGCAGTTATAGTATACGCAGCCTGCACCCGTTCCTTAACAGTGGTCAGATTGCTTTGATCATTGACGTATAATACTGCAAGGGATTCTCCTTTTTTCACTTGATCACTAACCTTTTTATTCAGCAGAATACCCACCGCCAAATCGATCTTCGATTCCTTAGTTGCTCTTCCTGCTCCAAGTAGCATTGCGCTGATCCCGATTTCTTCGGCATTTATTCTCTGAACATAGCCATCTTGCTCAGCTAGGACTTCTATCTTGGCATCAGCCTGCGGTAAAAGCTCCGGGTTGTCGATTAATCCTGGATTGCCTCCTTGAGCCTTGACAAAGTCCTTCAATGTTTCAATTGCCAAACCGGTATTAATAATCTCTTGCAGCTTAGCATATCCGGCGGCAAAGTCAGTTGCCTTCTCTGCCAATACCAGCATATGGGCACCTAAAGTTAAACAAAGCTCCTGCAAATCTTTTGGACCATTGCCGTTTAAAGTATCAATTGCTTCTTTTACCTCTAGGGAATTACCGATTGCATAACCTAAGGGCTGATCCATATCACTTACGATCGCTACAGTGTTTCTCTTTGTCAATGTCCCAATATCAACCATTGCTTTAGCAAGCTCAAAGGATTTCTCGGGGGTTTTCATAAACGCCCCTCTGCCGGTCTTAACATCCAGAACTATTCCGTTTGCGCCGGAGGCTATTTTTTTACTCATTATCGAACTGGCAATTAAAGGAATTGAATCGACGGTGGCAGTAACGTCCCGTAAGGCATAAAGCATTTTATCAGCCGGAGTTAGGTTGGCCGTTTGGCCAATTACTGCCAGATTAATTTGATTAACCTGGTCGATAAAATCTTGATTGCTTATCTCGACGTGAAAGCCTTCAATCGCTTCTAATTTATCAATCGTTCCGCCGGTATGCCCCAAGCCACGACCAGACATTTTGGCAACCGGTACCCCGGCAGCTGCTACTAGGGGTCCTAAAACAAGAGTGGTTGTATCACCTACACCACCAGTACTATGCTTATCTACTTTTATCCCGGCAATAGGCGACAAATCTATTTGTTCACCAGAATTAACAATCGCCATTGTTAAATCAGCGGTCTCTCTTTCATTCATTCCTTGAAAATAAACACTCATAGCCAAGGCGGACATCTGATAATCCGGGATTTCTCCTGCCACATATCCCTTGATAATAAAGTTGATTTCTTCTGCTAGAAGTTCATAACCTTCTCTTTTCTTGAATATTAAATCGACCATCCTCATTACAGTGTCACCTCTTTAAGAATACCCTGCACTAAATCCATAAAGCGATACTTGCTTTTTTCTGCTACTGCCACAACTTGCTCATGCGTTAACGGTTCTAGCTCTTCACCAATTGCCATATCGGTTACTAAGGAAATACCTAGGACTTTTATCCCTGCATGATTGGCAACAAGAACTTCAGGAACTGTCGACATCCCGACCGCGTCAGCGCCAACTCTTGCCAACATGATTAATTCAGCAGGGCTTAAATAATTTGGTCCGCTAATCGCTGAATAAACACCCTTTTGAACCTTTATTCCCTTTTTCTCAGCAACACGCTCTGCCAACTTGATCAACTCCGGATGGTACCCATTGGACATATCCGGGAATCGCGGACCAAACTCCTCCAGATTAAGTCCAATCAAGGGGTTACCTCCTGTAAAATTGATATGATCAGTTATCAACATTAAATCCCCCGGAGCAAACTCTCTATTCATTCCCCCGCAAGCATTTGTAACAATTAGGTTCTCAATCCCTAATGCCTTCATAACATAAACCGGGAAGGTCAGCTCACTCATCGTATAACCTTCATAAAAATGAAAGCGCCCCTGCATTGCAACAACCTTTTTCCCTTCAAGATTACCAATAACTAACTGCCCCTTATGCCCTGCAACAGTTGATACAGGAAAGTGCGGAATGTTCTTATAATCAATCCGGACTCCGTCCTCAATTTTGTCAGCCAGCTCGCCAAGCCCGGAACCTAAAATTAAGCCTATCTCCGGTGTCTCTTTAATCAATCCGGCAATATATTCTTTAGCCTCATAGATCTTACTTAATTTGTTCTCCATAATTACTCCACCTTATAATATATTTCTCCTTCGTTGAACAATTTCTTTGCTGAAATATGATCATTGTGCTCGAAGGATACCTCCTAGATATTCTGAACAATATTTCTGACCAATGATAAAAACTTTTCTTGAACAAGATTAGTTGTCTCGATTACCTCGCTATGGGATAACGGTTGAGGCAAGATTCCTGCGGCCATATTGGTGATACAAGAAATCCCCAGCACCTGCATACCAGCATGATTAGCTGCTAACACTTCGGGAACTGTCGACATTCCAACGGCGTCTGCGCCTAAAAATCTAACCATTTTAATCTCTGCTGGAGTTTCATAGTTAGGTCCCGTAAAAGCTGCATAGACTCCCTTTTGCAAAGCAATTCCTAGTTTTTGTCCAACAGCTTCAGCTTTCTCTATTAACTCTTGGCTGTATGCCGAGGACATATCCGGAAAACGGACACCCAATTCTTCGTCGTTAGTACCAATCAAAGGATTATCCATCATAAAATTAAGATGATCGGAAATCAGCATTAAATCTCCCGGTTCAAAAGAGGTATTAACTCCCCCAGCCGCGTTCGTGACGATTATTTTTTTTACTCCCAGTGCCTTCATTATTCTTACTGGAAAGGTAACCTGTTTTTGCGAATATCCCTCATAGTAATGAAATCTGCCTTGCAGGGCAATAACCGGAGTAGTTCCCAAAGTTCCCATAACTAGCTGCCCCTTATGCCCCTCTACTGTAGATACAGGAAAGTTAGGAATCTGATCATAGGATAGCTTAACCGCATCCTCTATTTCATCAGCCAAGACCCCCAGTCCCGAACCGAGGATTAATCCAACCTCTGGCGTAATACTTATCCGTGATTTAATAAATTCTGTTGTTTCATTAATTTGCTTAAGATAACTCATTAATAATCCTCCACTCTATTTTAATTCTGGCAAAAAACTCTTGCCGATTGCTGGCTTAGGCAACTGAAAATTCTCCGCGATTGAAGCACCAATATCGGCAAATGTTTTTCTAATTCCAAGGTCCACACACGCTTTTAGTCCTTTGCTATAGACTAATAGAGGCACATATTCTCTGGTATGATCAGTGCCACGATGTGTCGGGTCATTACCATGGTCGGCAGTTATTATTAACAAATCCTGAGGGCTAAGAGCCGAGAAAATTTCCGGCAAGCGAGCGTCAAATTCTTCAATCGCTTTACCATAGCCAATCGGGTCCCGCCGATGACCATACAGCATATCAAAATCCACCAAATTAGCAAAAAGCAAGCCCGTAAATTCTGTTTGCAATGCTGTTACTATTTGGTCAACTCCATCCATGTTCGTCTTCGATTTTATCGCTTTGGTTACCCCTTCATTAGCATAAATATCTGCTATTTTGCCAATCGATATCGAATCATGACCATTTTCCACAAGATAGTTCATAACAGTCTTAGCAGGCGGTTTAACAGAGTAATCCTTGCGATTTGTCGTTCTTTTAAATGAACCAGCGGCACCATTAAAGGGTCTTGCAATAACCCTGCCGATTGGATATTCTCCTAAAGTTATTTCTCGAGCTATTTCACAGATTTTATATAATTCTTCTAAGGGCACGATATCCTCATGCGCAGCAATTTGGAATACGCTGTCAGCCGAGGTATAGACAATGACCGCACCTGTTGCCATGTGCTGCTCTCCAAGCTCTTCAATTATTTCGGTACCCGATGCTGGTTTGTTACCGATCACCTTCCTGCCGATGCGCTTCTCAAAATCATTAATTAGTTCTTCGGGAAAGCCCTCAGGAAAAGTTCTAAATGGAATATCCACTTTTAAACCCATCATTTCCCAATGACCAGTCATCGTATCCTTGCCAATCGAGAGCTCTTCCATCTTCCCATAGGCTGCAGACGGCTTATCTACTTGTTTAATTCCATGAAGTGGATAAATATTGCCAAGACCCATCTTTTCTAAATAAGGTGCGTTCAATCCCCCCATCTTTTCAGCAATATGGGCTAAAGTGTTTGCACCCTGATCTCCAAAACTCTTGGCATCCGGCATTTCACCAATACCAATACTGTCTAAAACCACCACTACTACTCTTTTGTAATTATCCATGAAGCTCTCCTCCTTGACCTGCGGTTTCAACAAGACTCCATCTGAAGAAGTCTCGCGTAGCACAACTTTCGACTTTAGTCGAATTAGTGTGACTTGTACTCTGATTAATCTTCATTGAGATTCTTCATGAGTGCATTATTGTCCTTTTACAAAATAAGTAAAACTAAAGCTATGATGACTGATGTCAGACAACACCTCCGAAAAGAAAAAGGTACATAGTACCTTGTGAATAACTTAGTAGCTGGAACTCGTCTTTTTCGCGACCATGTTCTGAGCACTACGTCGATTATTCTTCATTGTTCGAAGAAGACCGTTGTGCCTGTGGTGCGACCATACATTTAAGCCCGTGGGTGCGCCTTAGAATACACTTCTTTCAATCTTGCTTTTGTTAAATGCGTATATATTTGCGTAGTGGAAATATCCGCGTGACCAAGCATCTCCTGCACTGAACGCAAATCGGCGCCATTTTCTAACAAATGTGTAGCAAAGGAATGCCGTAAAGTATGCGGAGTAATATCTGACTCTATCGAAGTCATTTTAGCATACTTCTTAATAATTTTCCAGAACCCTTGTCTAGTTAAGCGCCTGCCATGGTGATTTAAGAAAAGGGCAGAGTCTCGATCCTTTTTCAGCAGTTTGCCGCGATTATTCTCCATGTAACTGTTAATGCTTTTTATGGCTTCATTCCCTAAGGGTACTATCCGTTCTTTTGAGCCTTTTCCAAGGCATTTAACCAACCCCATATTTAAGTTAAGATCCTCAATATCTAAGGAAACTAATTCCGATACCCGTATTCCGGTAGCGTAAAGCAACTCAAGCATCGCTTTATCCCTGCCACCTGAAGGAGTAGAAATGTCCGGCACCTGTAAAAGCTTCTCAACATCAGAAATAGAAAGCACCTTTGGAAGACGTTTGTCGATTTTCGGAGATTCTAAATTATGAGAAGGGTCTTTAGATAAATGACCATCTCTAACCAAAAATTGATAATAAGATCTGATAGAAGCCAAATTCCTAGATATTGTTGAGGTTGCTTTATTCTTGTTTTTCAACTCTAATAAATAGGCAATAATATGTGAACGGCTAGTTTGATTTATTGTTACTTTCTGTGTTTTGGCAAGGAAAGCGTGATAAGCTGTCAGATCTCGTTTATACGACTCTAAGGTATTCAGCGCCAGTCCTTTTTCTACAGCAAGATAATGAATAAATTGTTCTACCAACTTTTCCATCAAAATGTTTTCCCCTTTTAATTAGCTTTAAATAAATATTCAACATTTAACGATGAACTCCTGCTATTAAATTAATTTTATTCTCCCAACAAATAAAATAGTCTTAAACGTTCGATTATCTCTGGGCTTTGCATCTTATTGTCAAATACGTACCCATACCCGTTTTCAAAGCTGTCGCCAACCACTTTAATTGAATTGCCAATCGGCTCTTCTGGTTTAACGGAATTACTTATCCATTGATTCAAGAAAAATACAATTTGGTAGAGTAGTAGTGCTAGTAAAATAAAGACCCATAACAAGATCAACCATTCCAATAATCTTTTTAAAGTTATTACCATCCAATTCACCTTTTCCCCACAAGAAGCTTTTTTCTAAAATTATTATGTTTGATTAAGCTAAATATTCCTTACAAACTAGAAGTGAGAGGTAGATGGTGAGAATGGAAGGAATTCTCGTAAAAGACGAATTCCAGAAAATTAAAAAAACAGAGTAAATTAATACTCTGTTTTTTTTAATTAGAGACAGCAGTTCCTACAATCTACTCCATGCCTCAATTATTCTCTTGTTCTTGTCGACAGCTATGACAGATACCTTGAAAAATTAAACGGTGGTCATGTATTTGAAAATTAAATTCGTTTTCGACCTTTTCTTCAATTGGGGTCAACCAATCCTCATTGATCTCTTCAACTTTGTGGCATTTCACACAAACCAAATGGTGATGATGGTGCTCCTCTTCCCCCGAATGAAATTCATATCTGGCGACATTATCGCCAAAATTCAGCTTCTGAATAATCTTAATTTCACTTAATAATTCTAAAGTTCGATACACTGTAGCCAGTCCAATATCTGGAGCCTTTTTCTTTACTAGCATGTAAACATCTTCGGCACTTAAATGACCAGCTTCATTTTCTAGCAAAACTCGGACAGTAGCTTCTCGTTGAGGTGTAAGCTTAAATTCATAGGAACGGAGCTGTTTCTTTATATCCTCAATTCGTTCCTCCATATTGGTGGCACCCCCTTAATAAAATATGTAAAAAATAGCTAAAAAAAATAAAGTCCAAATAAAACGAAGTTATTCTAGCAGAATATTAACTTACTTAAACAAATTATATTTCTCGCTTTTTTAAAAGTCAAATAATCAAAATAAAAACATCCACCTTAATAGCGGATGCCTAAAATAAGCTGGCTATTTATCTTCGGTTTCGACAAGACTCTTGTTGAACAAGTCTTGTTTAATTACGACTTAATCAATAATGCACTGACAGCTTTCATTAAAAATGGCGAAATAAATACCTCAAAAGCCGAAGCGACCACTAAAAGCCCCCCTAAAATTAAGATAAATAGTGAATAGGAGATAAAGGATTGCTGGTAAGGTGCGACGATCCCCTTTTTAAGCCGTCCTTTAATTAATGATAGGGAAAAAAGTGTTCCTGCAACCCCTGCCAGAATTAAAACGGGAACCACTATTAAGTTTTGCGGCACTACAGATGCCAGAGAGAATAAAAACCCCCGCCATTGCAATTCTAAGATTAAAAAAGAGACTGTAAAGCCAATTACAAAGCCTTTCATAAAAATAAGAATAAAAATTAATGGCATCCCGATAATCGAAAGACCTAAAAACCAGATTAGAGCCAGATATTTCAGATAATCAAATAACACTTGGGTAAAAACAACCTGTGAAGTGTCTAATTGATTATTGCTAACATCGATGAAGAATTGATTAATATAAGAGAATAATTCCTGTTTTTGACTTGGTGACAAGGAATGTATAATAATTGAACCAAAAATTACCCCCATAATGAACAGAACAATTGTAAAAATATATAGACTTAGATGTTCCTTTAAATAATTCTGCATCTGATAATTTATTTGTTTCCTTGAAACTTTTGACACCTTTATCCCCTCCTTGTCCAACATATTAAAATCATATGTTTCGCAAAAAGAGAATATTCCATTGCCTTTCTTTTCGTTTATAACCCTCTTTATAACCTTCCCTTTAGAACTTCGGTTTGCCAATAATAGATAGCAATTAAGGTTTTTGCGTCATTGATAGCCCCTTTTCTGGTCAACTCCGCAACCTCAAAAAGCGAGAGCTCCACTGTATCAACAAATTCATCCTCATCCAGATTCGCCTTACCTTTTTTCAGATCTCCAGCCTTAAATAAGTAGATTAATTCATCTGCAAACCCTGGAGAAGTATAAAACTTGGTAATCTGCTGCATTGTTGAAGTAGTGTAGCCCGTCTCCTCTTGCAATTCTCGATAAGCAGATTCCAGCGGTTTCTCCCCTTCCTCCAATTTTCCAGCAGGTATCTCCAAAATAGTTTTGTCTAAAGCCTTACGGTACTGGCTAACCAAGACTATTTTATTCGCTGGAGTTATTGCTAGAATACCTACGGCTCCCCGATGGTGAACCAACTCCCGCATAGCTTGTTTTCCGTTAGGTAGTTCAACAGTCTCAACATTTACTCGAATAACAGCCCCGTCATAAATTGTTTTTTGCGAAATAGTTTTCTCTGTGTACTTATCAACCACAAAATTCACTTCTTTCAATGTTTTAGTAATAAGTTGTCCAAGCTGTACATAGATTAATGTTGTAAGAATATCATAGGAGGACTTAAAATGAAAATATTTAGGGCAGATAATCAGCTTAAATTATGCGGAAAAGCTTGGCAAATACAAGCAAAGCTTAAGGAACTTGCAAAATCCCAGAAAACACTTAAAGAGTATTTAGAGCTTTATGGAACCAGCTTGTAACTTTTACCGAATAAGTTACTTCAAGATATCCGAAATCAGGTATGCCGAGCTGGCGACAAATTCGAAAAAAAGAGCATCTTCATTCAGCCCTCTACCCATTGTAGTAATTGGTAAAGGATAACTATTAAGGATTCGCTTAACTTCATCCATATCTACTTCCTGCTGGATCAACTGATGTTTTTTCGCAAAATGTTTGTTTAACTGTTGATATAAGTCAGGATGTTCTTTTGGTAAATTAGCCGGATAAGGAATAATCGTTTCAACCAGACTAATAAGTCCTAGAGAAGTTAGGGTGTGATGACTAATACCATGATGTCTTACTCTTTGATCTGCCAAGCTGGCTCTTACCAAAGAAATCGGTAGACCATCTAAAATCTTGACCGCATTAGTAATGACACCCTGTTCAATTCCTGAATGACCCAATAGAGTTCCTGTACCCACAATCCCCGGTCCCATTGTAACGATTACCAAATCGGCATTACAGATCTGTTTTGCGGCAATTAATGCCGTATAAATATTTATTGCTTCAAGGTCTCCCCCAAAAGACTGTCCGAAGGTGATGGTAAAACCCAGCCATCCTAAACTCTTTAATTTTCGAACATGTTCACTTATTGCAATCGGTAATGCCCCGCCATCGGTCATGATATAGGCTATTTTTTTTGCCTTAGTGCTGTTCTTTAATTCCAAGCCGCGAATCAGCGCAACTAGAATCGGCAGCATACTATGTAATTCGCCAACTAAAACAGGCAGGCCTGCCAGCGTTTTTGGCTCCCTAAAAAGATCATGAAAAGCGCTTCCCTGTTCCTCGCATGACTCTACCGAAAACTGATACGGTGTATATTTTAATTTCATAATATGTCCTAATGAAGCTTTGTGATGATTAACAGTGTAATTAATTTCATTTTGGCTAACAAATGGTGAGATAATAAAGTCATAGCCCCCCGTACCCAGCTTTAGATGAGTGGCGGTCTTATTCGTCACAACCCTTTGACCAACAGCTAACTCCGGTTGAAAATCTAAATAATTAATTGCTAAGGATTCCTTTTCACTATTAACGATCCTGACGATCTGAGTTTGCTCTGTTTGTCTGACTATTTCAGCGACAACTCCACTCCCCCATTTAAGCATTTATCTTCCCCCTTTATCATCAATCATATTATTTCTTCAGGAGGAAAAGACCACCATGCTAGATGCTGGGAAGTGGGAAGCGGAAGATAAAAACTCCATCTGAATAAATCTGGCTTTATTAGCTATTTTGTTTAATTAATTCAATTAATAACTCGGTAATCTTCATAAACTCAGCGATTGGCTGGCGTTCGGCGGTTGTATGGATTCTTTCATAACCGACACCTAAGTTTAGCGTCGGGAGATTATAACCATTCAGCACATTGGCGTCACTGCCTCCGCCGCTTGTTGTTAATTCCGGTTCTCTGCCCAGTGCTTTTACGGCATCAACGGCCTTTTTAACAATTGGCGCATTCTCTTCAAAGCTGTATGCCGGGTACATTATCTCATAAGCAAAATCGATTCGAGTCTTAAATTGCTCAGCAGTGTCTTGAAAAACCTCCTGCATATGCTCCAGCTGCTTATAAAGCTTCTCATCTTTCAGGCTCCTTGCCTCAGCAGTTATCTCTACTTTATCACAAACAACATTTGTGGCTGTTTCTCCATGAAACTTGCCAATATTCGCTGTTGTTTCCGAATCGATTCTGCCATGCTTCATTTTAGCTATCGCATGACTGGCGACTTGTATTGCACTAATACCATCCTCGGGATTAACTCCTGCATGGGCGGTTTTTCCAAAAACCGTGATATTAACCTTGGCTTGGATTGGTGCCCCAATAATTATTTTGCCGACGACGCCATTACTGTCCAGAGCAAAACCATACTCAGCCCGAACCAACTCTTTTTGTAGATTCCTAGAACCCTTTAATCCAGACTCTTCACCTACCGTTAAGATGAATTGCAGTTCACCATGAGGGAGTTGATTCTCCTTAAGTACCTGCACTGCTTCAAGCATTGCTGCTATTCCTGCCTTATCATCAGCCCCTAAAATAGTCGTCCCATCGGAAAATATATACTCTTGATCAACAATTGGCTTAATACCGACTCCTGGTGCAACTGTATCCATATGCGAGGTAAAAAAGATAATCGGTGCTTGAATGTCTGGAGACGACGCCGGAAAAGTAGCAATAAGATTCCCAGCTCCATGACCTGTTTTTGCCAGCGAATTGTCCTCAAGCACTTCTAATCCCAAATCCGAAAATTTTTTCAGCAAATAGTCAGCTATTCGTCTTTCATCTCCTGTTTCACTGTCAATAGTTACTAAATCAATAAACTGCTGTAATAATCGTTGTTTATTTACCATAGCTTTACGCAAACCCCCAATAATTACTTACTTCCTGTCTCATTTTAACACTTTAGAGGATGTAAAAAAAAGATTCTCAAAAAGAAATTGAGAATCTTAAAAAATTTAGTCTTTATAGAATTTATCTAGTCCTCCATGGTCGATAAATCACCTGTAGGCAGTTCCAACTCCCAAGCCTTTAAGACCCTTCGCATAATTTTACCGCTTCTGGTTTTAGGCAGTTTATCTTTAAACTCGATTTCTCGTGGAGCAGCATGAGCAGCCAGACCGTTTTTCACAAAATTACGGATCTCTTCTTTTAACTCGTCACTAGCTGTAAAGCCTTGACGCAAAGCTACAAAGGCCTTAATAATTTCCCCACGAAGCGGATCAGGCTTGCCAATAACACCCGCTTCTGCTACTGCCGGATGCTCAACCAGCTTACTTTCCACTTCAAAAGGACCCACTCTTTCCCCAGCAGTCATTATTACATCATCTATCCGTCCTTGGAACCAAAAATATCCATCTTCATCCATGTATGCCGAGTCTCCGGAGACATACCAGTCGCCAGGCATAAAATATGAGGCATATTTTTGTGGGTTGTTCCAAATTCCCCTCATCATTGACGGCCAGCCTTTTTTAATTGCTAAATTCCCCATACTGTTCGGCGGAAGTTCCTTCCCTTGATCATCGACAATCGCCGCCTTTATTCCGGGAATTGGTTTACCCATCGAGCCAGGCTTAATCTCCATAGCCGGATAATTGCATATTAACTGTGCTCCTGTTTCTGTCATCCACCAGGTATCATGGATTCGTTTGCCGAACACTTTCAATCCCCAACGAACAACCTCTGGATTTAGTGGCTCGCCGACACTCAATATATGTCTTAGCGATGATAAGTTGAATTTTTGGGTCAAATCACCTTGCGCTCCCATCAACATTCTAAAAGCGGTTGGCGCACTATACCAGACAGTAACCCCATAGTCTTCAATAGTCTGATACCAATATTCCGGACTAAAACGTCCACCTAATACAACATTTGAAACGCCGAGTAGCCACGGAGCAAAGATTCCGTATGATGTACCTGTTACCCAACCTGGATCCGCTGTACACCAATATATATCGTCTTCTTGTAAATCTAACACCCACTTGGCAGTTTGCCAATGTTGAATCATGGCATTGTGAACATGCAGTACTCCCTTTGGTTTGCCTGTAGAACCTGAGGTATAATGAATCAACATTCCGTCTTCCCTATCTACCCATTCTATTGCAAACTCCGTGCTCGCCGACTTTAATTCTTGATAATAGTCTATCTGCCCATCTACTAGCTGAAGCTCCTTGCCGACAAGAATTATTTTCTGTAGATCCGGCAAATCGGCTAAAGGCACTCTTTTTAATAAATCCGGTGTCGTAACCAGCACCTTAGCTTCACTATCCTGCAACCGATCAAGAACTGCCCCTTCCATAAAAGCTTCAAATAAGGGACCAACGATAGCGCCATTTTTTAACGCTCCCAACAGCAAAAAATACAGTTCAGGTGACCGCGGCATAAAGATAAATACACGATCCCCTTTCTTAACCTCCGCAGCAAACTTCAAGATATTTGCAGCTTGATTGGACAGCTCCATCATTTCCCTAAAAGAATACTTTTCTTCTCTCTCTTGATCTTTGTAATAAAGAGCTGTTTTGTCCTTCTTGGCAGAGAGAGCATGGCGGTCAATGGCTTCATATGCCATATTAACTTTTCCGGATTGATGCCAGGAAAAATTTTTCTCAACATCATCCCACTTAAAGGACTCATACTCCTTTTGATAATCCGCTAGGTTGAAGCGATCCCCACTAATCGGTAGTATTTCCTCTTTCATTCCAACTCCCCCTTTTTTAATTTCTTATTATTATAATATATATTTTGTTTTTTCTCAATTTTCAAATTTTAATCTTATTTTTGTCAAGATGTAGGCTTTTTTACGTAGATTTTTTTAGTATAATAAGAGTTATAAAACAATTGCTTAGGTGATTGCTGTTAGGCCCGACTTTTACAGTTTTAAAAAGGTGAAAAGCCCATAGTTGTTGAAACTACGGGCTTTTTCGCGCTTGGGGCTTATATGAATTATGTTATGCTACAGGGATATCTTCTTTAACAATTTGTTGAACA
>Ga0209347_1001662_pt1 | contig 34178 bp, 42 predicted proteins | sample AutmiccommuBRH23_FD_187382 | JGI IMG/M metagenome (GOLD analysis project Ga0209347, IMG submission 187382) | Deep subsurface microbial communities from Mt. Terri, Switzerland - Autotrophic microbial communities BRH/23 (SPAdes) (version 2) | ecosystem: Environmental > Aquatic > Deep subsurface >...
AGGATGAAGGAGGGCGTCACACGCCATTTTTTACCGGTTATCGGCCCCAGTTTTACTTCCGGACCACGGACGTGACCGGTGTGGTCACCCTTCCCGAAGGGGTGGAAATGGTCATGCCGGGTGACAACGTGTCGGTCTCGGTGGAACTGATCACCCCGATTGCCATGGAAAAAGAGGTACGGTTCGCAGTGCGGGAAGGCGGCCGGACCGTCGGCGCCGGTGTTGTCAGTGAAATTTTCGAATAGGTAACTAAAAGCCATGATTACGAACACGAAGATCCGAATCCGGTTAAGGGCATATGACCATCAGCTCCTGGATCAATCCGTCCGGGACATCGTTGATACGGCAAGGAAGACAGGGGCCAAGGTGGTCGGGCCGATTCCGCTTCCCACGCGGATCAACAAATACACGGTCCTTCGATCGCCGCACGTGGACAAGAAGTCGAGAGAGCAGTTCGAAGTGCGGACGCATAAACGGCTGCTCGATATTCAGGATCCGACGCAGCAGACGGTTGATGCGTTGATGAAGCTGGACCTGTCCCCGGGCGTGGATGTGGATATCAAACTGTAGAAGACTTGGGTGATGTTATGTGTAAAGGGATATTAGGAAAAAAATTGGGCATGACCAGTCTGTTCGGCAGTAACGGTCAATATGTGCCGGTCACGGTGATTCAGGCGGGGCCGTGTACGGTGACCCAGATCAAAACCCGGGCAAATGACGGTTACGATGCCTTGCAGCTCGGCTTCGGCGAAAAGAAGAAATCCCGGGTCGGCAAACCGTTGCAGGGACATTTCGAAAAGAGCGGCGGTGACTGTTTCTACGTTGTTAAAGAATTTTCCGTTGACAATCCAGAGGAATACCAGCTCGGTCAAAAAGTCACGCTCGACATGTTCGCCGTGGGTGAGAAGATTCATGTCGCGGGGAACAACAAGGGGCGCGGGTTTGCCGGCGTGACAAAGCGGCACGGGTTCTCCCTCGGCAGGAAAACGCATGGCGGCCATTGCTACCGGATACCCGGCTCAATCGGACAGTGTGCGTGGCCGGCCAAAGTTTTTAAAGGAAAAAAAATGCCCGGTCGTTATGGTAATGTTCGCCAGACCATGCAGAATCTGGAGGTCGTTGATGTCCGCGCCGATCAGAATCTGATTCTGGTCAAGGGAGCGGTGCCGGGACCGGTGAATGCGACTGTCGAGATCAATAAAGCTAAGGCGAAGAAATAGGGCATACCGTGCCGGCGTCAGTTGTCCGGCAAGACATAAAGAGGGATACCATGGCTGTCGTTGAGGTCAGAAATACGAACGGAGAGAAGGTGTCGGAAATCGACTTGCCGGATGACATTTTCAATGTTCCGGTAAAATCGAGCGTTCTCCATGAAGTCGTCCGGATGCAGATGGCCGGCAGGCGCAGGGGAACGGCCGCGGTTAAACGGCGATCGGATGTCGCGGGGAGCACCCGGAAATTGTTTCGTCAAAAAGGGACCGGCCGGGCTCGCGGTGGGGATATCAAAAGTCCGCTGCTTAGAGGTGGGGGCGTTATTTTTGGCCCCGGGCCGCGGTCATATGCGTTTTCGGTCCCGAAAAAAGTCCGGCGGCTCGCCCTTAAAATGGCGCTATCCAGTAAACTCCAGAATCAATCGATTGTCATTCTCGACGGTTTTATGCTCGACCAGATCAAAACCAGGGCCGTCGTAACGATACTGGAGCGTCTGGCGGTTAAAAAACCGTTGATTATTATTGATCAGAAGGATGAAAAGCTGGAACTGTCATCCAGGAACATCCCCGGCGTCAAGGTGCTCCGGGTCGAGGGGTTGAATGTCTACGATATCTTGAATCACGACACCCTCGTGCTCATCGAGCCGTCGATCAAGGGAATTGAGGGGAGGCTGGCAGCATGAGAGACTATGATGTCATAAAAGGGCCGGTTGATACGGAAAAATCCAATCTGCAGAAGGAGACGCTCAACAAGGTCACGCTGGAAGTGGCCGATTCTGCAAACCGGGTACAGATCCGGAAGGCCGTGGAAAACATTTTCGATGTTCAAGTCGCTTCGGTTCGTACCGTGCGGGTCAAGGGAAAGGTCAAACGCCGCGGTCGCGTTCTGGGCAGGCGTAAAGACTGGAAGAAGGCGGTTGTCACGCTTATGCCCGGGCATCGGATCAAATTCTTCGAAGGCGTATAAATGGGGTGGTAAATGGCGATAAAAAAAGTTAATCCGACATCACAGGGGCGGCGCTTTCAGACGTATTCGACCTACGAGGAAGTTACCAAGACAGACCCCGAAAAGCGGCTCATCAAAATTATCAAACAGTCCGGCGGGCGAAATGTTAACGGCCGGATTACCGCAAGGCGCAGGGGCGGCGGAAACAAGCGGTTTTATCGCATCATCGATTTCAAGCGGGATAAGGACGGGATTCCCGCCAAGGTTGCCGCCATTGAATACGACCCGAACCGGTCGGCCCGAATCGCCCTTCTCCACTATGTGGACGGGGAAAAGCGCTATATCATCGCACCGGTGAAGGTTTCGGTGGGGGATACGCTGATGTCCGGACCCGAAGCCGATATCCGTCCGGGAAATTGTCTTCCAATGAACCTGATTCCCCTGGGCACACATGTCCACAATATCGAGTTGAGAACCGGCAGGGGAGGCCAACTGGTGAAGAGCGCGGGCGGATTTGCCCAGCTCATGGCCAAGGAAGGCAAGTATGCCACCATCAAGCTTCCTTCCGGCGAAGTTCGGATGGTCCTGGTGGTTAACCGGGCGACAATCGGGCAGGTCGGCAATATCGATCATTCCAATATTTCACTTGGAAAGGCCGGCCGCAAACGCGCGCTTGGCCGACGACCCCGGCCCCGAGGCGTTGCCATGAACCCGGTCGACCATCCCATGGGTGGTGGTGAGGGCCGGTCTTCCGGCGGACGTCATCCTTGTTCCCCATGGGGGATGCCGGCGAAGGGGTATCGGACCCGCAAGCCCAAGAAGCAGGGCGGGAACCTGATTATCAAGAGACGAAAGTAAGGTTTTACAGGAGCGATTATGCCGCGTTCATTAAAAAAAGGGCCCTTTGTGGAACCCAAGTTGTTTGAAAAGGTCGTGTCTTCACAAGAGGCAAGAAGCGCGAAGGTCATCAAGACCTGGTCCAGGCGTTCGACTATCATCCCGGAAATGGTCGGACTCACCCTTGCGGTTCACAACGGCAAGAAATTCATCCCGGTATTCGTCACCGAAAACATGGTGGGGCATAAACTTGGCGAGTTTTCGCCAACGCGGACCTTCTATGGACATGCCGGTGACAAGAAATCCAAAGTGAAATAATCGTACAGATCGAGGAATGCGGATATGGATGTCAGGGCGTCAGGAAAATATATGCATATATCGGCGCAGAAGGTTCGCCAGATCGTCGGTGCCGTCAAGGGAAAACCGGTCGGTACAGGTATGAACATTCTCAAGTTCATGCCGCAGAAATCGGCGCAGATGGTGGAAAAGATACTGCGTTCGGCTGTGGCGAATGCGGATCAGCATCCGGATATCGATGTCGATACGCTGGTGATCAAGAATATTATTGCCGATGAAGGTCCCATGCAAAAGCGATTCCGGCCGAGAGCCCGCGGCAGAGCGTCGCGGATCCTTAAACGGACGAGTCACATTACCGTCATCGTTGGCGAAGGCCGCGCTTAATACAAGGAGGTAGGGGGTTTGGGTCAGAAAGTCAATCCGATAAGCATGCGGTTGGGGATCAACCGTACATGGAGTTCGCGGTGGTTTGCCGGAAAAGATTACCCGGCATACGTCTTTGAAGACCATAAAATCCGCGGCTTCCTGAAGAAAAAGCTCTTTCATGCCGGTGTATCGCGGATCGAGATCGAGCGATCCTCCAAGCGGATCAAGCTCCGCATCCATGCGGCCCGCCCTGGTATTATCATCGGTAAAAAAGGCGCGGAAATCGAGGCATTGAAAAAGGAGATCGAAAAACTCATCGCCGCCCAGGAGGTGATGGTCGATATCCAGGAAGTCCGTAAACCCGAGCTCGATGCCCAGCTGGTCGCGGAAAATGTTGCCAACCAGTTGATCCGCCGGGTGGCATTCCGCCGGGCAATGAAGCGATGCGTCTCCTCGGCCATGCGGTTTGGCGCCCAGGGAATCAAGATCATCTGCTCGGGTCGTCTTGGCGGCGCGGAAATGGCCCGAACGGAATGGTATAAGGAAGGCCGGATTCCACTGCACACCCTGCGGGCCGATATTGATTACGGAGTGTCCACGGCGCGGACAACCTACGGGGCCATCGGCGTCAAGGTTTATATTTTCAGGGGTGAGATTCTTGCGGATCGCCCGGCCGCGGATCAGAGGTAAATAAGAGGGAGTGAAACAATGCTGAGTCCCAAGAAGGTAAAATATAGAAAACAGATGAAAGGCCGGATGAAGGGGAAAGCCTATCGGGGTTCCTCGCTGAATTTCGGGGATTTCGGCCTTCAAGCAGTTGAGTGCGGAAGCATCAATTCCCGGCAGATCGAGGCCGCCCGTATTGCCATGACCCGAAAGGTCAAACGCGGGGGAAAAATGTGGATTCGCATTTTTCCGGACAAGCCGTACACCAAGAAACCTGCTGAAGTGCGCATGGGTAAAGGTAAAGGTGCGCCGGAAGGCTGGGTGGCCGTTGTCCGGCCAGGTCGAATTCTCTATGAAATGGAAGGCGTCGACCGTGAATTGGCCTATGAGGCGCTCCGCCTGGCGGCATACAAACTTCCGATCAAGACAAAGGTCGTGGAAAGGAGCCGGGTCTGATGGATACGAAAGAACTCCGGGCCATGAATGTCGATGAACTCGACGGCAAAATGAACGAACTGGTGGAATCCTCTTTCACGCTGCGTTTTCAGCACGGGACCGGACAGCTGGAGAATACCGCCCGGCTCAAGCAGATCAAACGGGATATCGCCCGGATCAATACGATCCGACGGGAAAAAGAAAAAAACCTCAGGTAGCGAACGATGGATTGCCATGAATAAAGAACGTGGGATGAAAAGACAGCTGGTGGGCACGGTGATGAGCAACAAGATGGATAAAACCGTGACGGTTCAGGTGGAACGGCTTGTAAGCCATCCAGTATACCGAAAGTATGTACGGCGACGCATGAAATTCGCTGCACATGACGAGCAGAACACCTGTGGCATCGGGGACCGGGTGATGATTACGGAATCGAGACCCATCAGCAAACGGAAACGGTGGCGGGTGAGCCAGATCATCGAAAAAGCGGTTTGATCACTATAGGGGAAATGAAATGATTCAGGCGGAAACGAGATTATCTGTTGCGGATAATTCGGGAGCGAAAGAGGTCTACTGCATCAAGGTCCTGGGCGGCACGAGACGTCGTTATGCCAGCATCGGTGATATCATCGTGGTTTCGGTCAAGGAAGCCATCCCGAACTCGAAAGTGAAAAAAGGCGACGTGGTCAAAGCGGTTGTGGTCCGGACGAAGAAAGAAATCCGTCGGCCGGACGGGTCGTATATCCGATTCGATGACAATTCCGCCGTACTTATCAATGTTAACAGGGAACCGATCGGCACCCGCATCTTCGGGCCGGTGGCCAGGGAACTGCGCGCCCAGCGGTTTATGAAAATTATCTCATTGGCACCCGAAGTGCTTTAATTCAGGTTCAGGGGAACGGATCATGCAGAAGGAAAGAATTCGCATCAAGAAAGAGGACAAAGTCAGGGTCATCACCGGCAGGGACCGGGGAAAAATCGGCAAAGTGATCCGTGTCGATCCGGATAAGCACCGGGTGCTCGTGGAAAATGTCAACATGATCAAACGGCATCTGCGGCCTGGTCCCAAAAGTCGGCAGGGCGGCATCGTTGAGAGCGAAGGCGCGATCCACTGGTCCAATGTGATGATCATCTGCGGCAAGTGCGCCGGCCCCGTCCGTATCAAGATGAAGACGCTTGAAGACGGCAAGAAGGTCAGGGTCTGTGCCAAATGTAGTGAAATTTTGGATGCCTAAGAGCGGAACCAATTCCGGAGGTTTGGACTCATGTCGTTGAAAACCTATTACGAAACCGAGGTCGCCCCGAAACTGAAGGAGACCTTCGATTATAAAAATATCCACCAGATTCCCCGGATCGAGAAGATTGTCCTGAACATGGGCTTGGGGGAGGCGATTCAGAACATCAAGGTCCTCGACTCGGCCAAAGAGGAGATGAAAGCGATTGCCGGGCAGGCTCCCGTGGTAACACGGGCCAAGAAATCGGTTGCCGCTTTCAAGTTACGGGAAGGGATGCCGATCGGCTGTATGGTGACACTGCGCAGCAAGCGGATGTACGATTTCTTCGAAAAGCTGGTCAATATCGCCCTTCCCCGTGTACGTGACTTTCGCGGTATTTCCGGGAAAGCATTCGACGGATTCGGTAATTACACCTTGGGGATCAAGGAACAGATCATTTTTCCCGAAATCGATTATGAGAAAATCGAGACGATGAAGGGGATGAATATCACCATCGTCACCACCGCGAAAAATAATGCCGAAGGAAAGGAACTGCTGAGACTTCTCGGTATGCCTTTTCGCAATTAACACAAACAGGATTACCCGATCGTCTATAAGGAGGAAGGTTTGGCAAGAAAAGCGCTTCGAATGAAAGCGGACAGACAACCGAAATTTGAGGTCCGGTCATACAACCGGTGCCCGATCTGCGGCCGGTCAAGAGCATATCTACGCAAATTCGGCCTCTGCCGGATCTGTTTTCGGAATATGGCATCCGAAGGGCTCCTTCCGGGCGTGAAAAAGTCGAGCTGGTAAACGGCCGGTTTTGCAATCCATAAACGGGCGTAAAGCCAAGTATTTCATTATACGACGGAGTAGACCATGACGTTAACCGATCCACTGGCCGATATGTTGACCCGCATCCGGAATGCCGGGAGTGCCAAGCACAAAAGCGTGGATATCCCCGGCTCCAAATTGAAAACCGCTTTGGCCGATGTGATGAAAAACGAAGGGTACATCAGGAATTACAAATTCATCAAGGACAACAAGCAGGGGATACTGAGGATCTATCTCAAGTACGACAAGAACGATGCGCATGTCATCTTCGGGATAGAGCGGGTCAGCAAACCGAGTTGCCGTACCTATGTGCCGAACAAAGACATCAAATCGGTGTTGAACGGCTTGGGCGTATCCGTTTTATCGACCTCAAAGGGGCTGATGACGGACCGGCAGGCCCGCAAAGAGAACATGGGCGGCGAAATCCTCTGCAATATTTGGTAGTCAAGGAGTAAAAAAATGTCTCGCGTGGGGAAAAAACCGATTCCGGTGCCTGAGAAGGCTAAAATTGCATACAACAACCATGTCCTTACCGTTCAAAGCGAAAAAGGGACCCTTACCCATACTCTTCACCCCAATGTGGATCTGATTATCGAAGACAGCCAGATTCAAATTACGGTCCGTCTGAACGATAAGAAAACCAAAGCATTGTGGGGGACGACCCGGGCAGTGGTGGCCAACATGATTACCGGTGTCACCAGCGGATTCGTCCGGGTGCTCGAAATCAACGGCATCGGATACCGGGCGGAACTGAAGGGCAACAGCATCGATCTGCATCTGGGATATTCTCATCCGATCAATTATCCGCTTCCCGAGGGAATCTCCGCCCAGGTCGAAAAGTCGGCGATCCGGTTGTCCGGAATCGATAAGGAACTGCTCGGTTTTGCCGCCTCCACCATCCGGCGTCTGCGGCCACCCGAACCTTACAAGGGTAAGGGAATAAAGTACGCTGAGGAAACTATTCAGCGCAAAGCCGGCAAAACAGCGAAATAATCATACTTTTCTTAGGGGTTGGCAATCATGGGTTCCACGGATACCAGAAAAGCCATGCGGCTTAAACGGAAGAAACGAATTCGGCAGAGAGTTTTCGGCACGCCGGCTCGCCCGCGCCTGACTGTATTCAGAAGCGCTCGGCATATTTATGCGCAGATTATCGATGATACCCGGGGGGAAACCCTGGTAGCGGCGTCCACGGTGGAACCGGAGATCAAGGATCGCGGAAAGTTTGAAAACAAAATTGCCGCGGCCGTTCAGATCGGGAAACTCGTTGCGGAACGTGCGACCGAGAAGGGGATTAAATCCGTCGTGTTCGACAGAAACGGCTACCTGTATCACGGCCGGGTCAAAGCGGTCTCCGATGGTGCGCGGGAAATCGGTTTGGATTTTTAATTTTTTAAAGGAGGCGATCCCTTGCTCAAGAAGGAAACAGACGACAACTTGTTTATCGACAAGGTCGTTCATATCAGCAGAGTGGCCAAAGTGGTCAAAGGCGGGCGCCGGTTCAGCTTCAGCGCCGTAGTGGTGGTAGGCGACGGAGAGGGTCGGGTCGGTTACGGACTGGGCAAAGCCCACGAGGTTCCCGAAGCGATTCGCAAGGGCGTTGAGAAAGCCAAAAAAACCATGATCCACGTTTCCCTGGTAGACGGGACCATCCCTTACGCGATCTCGGGAAAATTCGGCGCCGGAAATGTCTTTTTGAAGCCCGCCGGCAAGGGCACTGGCGTGATCGCCGGGGGCGCGGTCCGGGCCGTTCTCGAAGCTGTGGGGATTCGCAATATTTTAACCAAATGCCTGGGGACCAGCAATCCGCATAATGCGGTCAAAGCCACCATCGCCGGGCTCGAAAAACTGCAGAGTCGGGAACAGGTTGCCGCCAAACGCGGCCTCAGGGTCGAAGAACTGTAGGAAACAGAGGAAATACACAAATGGCTGGCCGATTATTAATTACACTGGTTCGGAGCATGCACGGCCGTCCGGAAAAACACCGGAAGGTTTTACAGGGCATGGGGCTGACCAAGATGCATCGAACTGTTGATTTGGAAGACACCCCCGCCATCCGAGGGATGGCGCATAAAGTTTGCCATCTTGTTCGCGTGGAGGAAAAAGCATGAGACTGCACGATCTTTCACCGGCCGAGGGCTCCCGCAAGTCCCGCAAACGCGTCGGGCGTGGCGAAAGTTCCGGCTGGGGCAAAACCTCCGGAAAGGGCCACAAAGGCATCAACGCCCGTTCGGGCGGTGGAGTGCGGCCCGGATATGAAGGCGGCCAAATGCCGTTGCACCGGCGGCTGCCGAAACGCGGGTTTACGAATATTTTCAAAAAATCATATGCCGTCGTCAATATCCGCGATCTGAACCGATTCGCCAGTGGGGCGCTTGTCGACCGAGATGCCCTGGTAACCGCGGGTGTTCTCAATGACAAGACCAGACCGGTCAAATTATTGGGGCAGGGGGAAATTTCTGTTTCCCTCGATGTCAAACTCGCAGCTGTCAGCGAATCGGCCCGCAAAAAGGTCGAAGCTGCCGGCGGCAAGGTAGAGGTTGCATAACATGGCGGTATCAAATGCCGGTGTTTCGAATATTCTAAAAATTCCTGAACTCAAGCGGCGGATCTTCTATACGCTGGCGCTCCTGGCCGTATACCGGGTCGGCGTGCATATCCCCACACCGGGTGTGGATGGCGCCGCCCTGGCGGAATTTTTTGCTAGGCACCAGAATACGATATTCGGTATTTTCGACATGTTTTCCGGCGGCGCATTGGAACAATTATCTGTTTTCGCCCTCGGGATCATGCCGTACATCAGTGCATCGATTATTCTGCAGCTGCTTACGGTGGTTATCCCCCACCTGGAGCGCCTTAAAAAAGAAGGTGAGCCCGGACGGAAGAAGATCACCCAGTATACCCGTTACGGTACCGTGGTTCTCAGTATCATCCAGGGATTCGGCATCAGCATCGGTCTGGAGAACATGACCTCTCCTGGCAATGCCGCCATCGTTTTCGATCCGGGCTGGGGTTTCCGGTTAATGACCATGATTACCCTGACTTCGGGTACCGCCTTCATCATGTGGCTCGGCGAACAGATCAGTGAACGGGGAATCGGAAATGGTATCTCCCTGATCATCTTTGCCGGAATTGTCGCCCGATTGCCCGAGGCCATCGGAAATACCCTCCGGCTGTTGTCCACCGGTGAGATGGGAATCTTCGCTGTTGCCCTCCTCCTGGTGCTTATGGTCGGGGTGGTGGCGGTGATCATCTTTATGGAGCAGGGGCAGCGGCGTATCCCGGTGCAGTATGCCAAACGGGTTGTCGGCCGGCGCATGTACGGAGGCCAGAGTACGCACCTGCCGCTCAAGATTAACACCGCGGGTGTCATTCCGCCGATTTTTGCCTCGTCACTGATCATGTTCCCGGCGACCCTGGCGAGTTTTTTCAGTGAAGTGCCGTTCATGCAGGCCGTGTCGGGGGCACTTCATCCGGGGACCTTTGTGTACGAGCTCTTGTTCGTCGGTTTTATCTTCTTCTTCTGTTTTTTTTACACGGCCATTGTGTTCAATCCGGCCGATGTTGCGGAAAATATGAAGAAATACGGGGGCTACATCCCTGGTATCCGACCCGGAAAGCGGACGGCCGATTATATCGATCGGGTCCTTACCCGCATTACCGTGGGGGGGGCCGCCTATATATCGGCAGTATGCGTGCTCCCGTCCGTATTGATGACCCAGTTTAACGTCCCCTTCTATTTCGGGGGGACGGCGCTGTTGATCGTGGTCGGTGTTTCCATCGACACGGTCCGGCAGGTGGAATCGCACCTGATCACGCGCAACTACGAGGGTTTTCTGACAACGGCAACCGGGAAGGGCCGACGGCGATAACGTTAATCGCCAATAGGGGGATGTGAATGACTAAAGAAGAACCGATTAAGGTTCAAGGCAAGGTGCTGGAAACCTTGCCCAATGCGATGTTCAAAGTGGAACTCGAAAACAAGCATCAGATACTGGCGCATCTTTCTGGAAAGATGCGGATGCATTTTATCAAGATTCTGCCGGGCGACACGGTTACCGTGGAATTGTCCCCGTACGATCTGACCCGGGGTCGGATAACGTACCGATCGAAATAGGACGGCATCCCGGCCGGGTATCTGAAACGATGCGTGAGATGAGGGAGATATCATGAAGGTAAGAGCGTCCGTCAAGAAAATTTGCCGCAACTGCATAATCGTCAAGCGCAGGGGCACGGTTCGGGTAATCTGTACCAACAAACGGCATAAACAGCGGCAAGGGTAAAGGAGGCAGGTACATTGGCAAGAATCGCAGGAGTCGATTTACCAAGAGGCAAACAGATCATCGTCGGCCTGACGTATATTTACGGGATCGGTCATTCCTCTTCCCATCAGATCCTATCCAAACTGGGGATTGACGAGAGGACCAAAACCGACGATTTGTCCGAAACGGAAGTCAATGACATTCGTAAGGCCATCGATAGCGAACACAAGGTGGAAGGTGAACTCCGCTCGGAAGTGTCCATGAACATCAAGCGGTTAATGGACTTGGGCTGTTACCGGGGACTCCGGCATCGCCGTTCACTTCCTGTTCACGGGCAACGCACCAGCACCAACGCGCGAACGCGAAAGGGGCCGCGGCGTGCCGCCGTCAAGAAAAAAGGCGCGCTGAAGAAGAAGTAATTGACTAACATAGAGGCGAAACGATGGCAAAGACCAAAGCAGTCCGTACGAAAAAGAAAGTCAAAAAGAACATATCCAACGGTGTTGTGCATGTTCTGTCCACCTTCAACAATACGATCGTGACCATCTCGGACTCCGCCGGCAACGTGATATCCTGGTCGAGCGCAGGCATGAACGGGTTCAAGGGTTCCCGGAAGAGCACGCCGTTTGCCGCGCAGCTGGCTTCCGAAGACGCCGTGAAGAAAGCAAAAGAACACGGATTGAGAAACGTCGAGGTTTTCGTGAAAGGTCCCGGTCCCGGGCGTGAATCCGCGATCAAGTCCCTTCAGGCCGCCGGGCTCAATGTGCTGATGATCAAGGATTTGACCCCGGTGCCTCATAACGGCTGTAAACCGCCCAAGCGGCGCAGGGTCTGATTTATCCAGTAGCCACTTTCGGCTCGAATACAGATATAAGGGAGGATACGTTGTCACGAAATCTCGGATCCGACTGTCGGCAGTGCCGGCGGGAAAATTTGAAATTGTACCTTAAAGGAGATCGGTGCTATTCCGATAAATGTGCCATTGACCGGCGAACCTATCCGCCCGGACAGCATGGCCAGCGACGGGGAGGCAAGGTTTCCGATTACGGTCTTCAGTTGCGGGAAAAACAGAAGGTCAAACGGCTTTACGGACTCTCGGAAAGCCAGTTCCGGCTGTTTTTCCAGCGCTCCGATAAAATGAAAGGAATTACCGGAACAAACCTGCTGGTTATGCTGGAACGGCGGTTTGACAATGTGGCATATCGATTGGGTTTTGCCAATTCCAGGACCCAGGCGCGGCAATTGGTAAGGCATAACCATTTTCTTGTAAACGGGAAAAAGGTCAATATTCCGTCTTATCAACTCAACGCCGGCGATGTGATCCAAGTCCGCGAAAGCAGCCGGACCGTCCAGGCGATCGTCGATTCAGTGGATGCTGTCATCCGGCGCGGAATGCCGCAATGGCTCGAGCTCGACAAGGACAATCTGAAGGGAACCGTTAAAATGATGCCGGTGCGTGAAGACATCACCATGCCGATTCAAGAGAATCAGATCATTGAATTCTATTCCAAGTAGGCGCGCGGTATCACCTTCGCGACAGAACGGCTGCTGCCGTTTTTGTCGAATTTCGGTTACTCTGGGATCTCCTGAGACATCCGGAACGGTTTTTTCGGATCGATATTAAATAGATTAAGGAGATTGTTAAAATGTCCTTGAATGAACTGACATATATGAACTGGCGGGAGATGATCAAGCCCGGTAAGGTGCAGATCAGCGGCCAGACGGCGACATATGGAAAATTTGTCTGGGAACCGCTGGAACGGGGATTCGGGACCACGATCGGCAATTCGATCCGGCGGATCATCCTGTCATCCCTCTACGGTGCGGCAATCGTTTCGGTCAAGATCGACGGTGTCATGCACGAGTACAGCCCCGTTCCCGGGGTCCTGGAAGATGTTTCCGAGATCATATTAAACCTTAAAAAAATTCGTCTGAGAATGGACGACGCCGAACCAAAAGTCATTGAAATACGAGCGGAAGGCGAACGGGTCGTCACAGCGGCAAATATCATCAGCCCCAACGGGCGGGTCGACGTATTGAACCCCGGTCAGCACATTGCAACCCTGACATCCAATGGCAAGCTGAACATGGTCATGACCGTTGCGGCCGGGAAAGGGTACAAACTCGCCGAATCGAACAAGGATCCGGAAGCCCCGATCGGAACGCTCCCGATCGACTCGGTCTTTTCACCCATTCAAAAGGTCAATTACCTGGTCGGAAATGCCCGTGTAGGGCAAAAAACGGATTATGACAAGCTGACTGTCGAAATCTGGACCGACGGGTCGGTAAAACCGGAAAACGCCATCGCGTATGCCGCCAAAATCCTCAAGGAACAGATGAACGCCTTCATCAATTTCGATGAGGATCAGGAACCCGCAATGCCGGAGACCGATGAGGACGATTCAAAGCCGAAATTCAATGAAAATCTGTATCTGGATGTTGATGAACTCGAATTATCGGTGCGTAGCGCAAACTGCTTGAGAAATGCCAATATCCGGAAGATCTACCAGCTGGTGCAGAGAACCGAGGCTGAGATGCTCAAAACCAAGAATTTCGGCAGGAAATCGTTGAACGAAATTAAAGAACTGCTTTCGGAAATGGGTCTTTCGCTCGGGATGAAACTCGACGGATTCATCCCGCCCGAAGAGGATCAGGATCAGGGAGAAAATTAATCATGCGTCACAGAAACAGCGGAGTCAAATTAAGCCGAACCAGCAGTCATCGCGACGCGATGTTCCGCAATATGGTCACGTCCCTTTTTAAACACGATCGAATCAGGACCACGGATGTCAAAGCCAAGGAACTGCGCCGGTGGGCTGACCGGTTGGTTACCCTTGCCAAACGTGGGGATCTTCACGCCCGGCGTCAGGTGGCGGCGATCATCAGGGAAAACGCGGTGGTCCACAAACTCTTCGAAGAGGCCCCGAACCGGTTTGCCGACGTTGCGGGTGGATATACCCGGATCATCAAACTCGGTCGTCGCCCCGGCGATGCCGCTCCGGTATCGATCATCGAATTGACCGGCAAGGCGCCGGTCGTTGTGGAAGAAAAGAAGTAACCAATCCCAATTAAAGTTGTCGGAGCAAGCCCCGTTTTCCGAAACTGCCGCAAAGCGGCGTTCGGGCGCGGGGCTTTTCTGTTTACCGAAACCACCTCGACAACCCTTCCGATCGCGGTTCGGTGGGCCGTATCGCCACGCCGGTCTTATCGATCCGGATACATACCCCTCCGTCACTGTCCGTTTGAAATATTTCAAAATTGCGCTCATTATAGCGCCGGAGCACTTCCGGTGAGGGAAATCCGTACCGGCTTTTTCGAGCGCTTACGATCACCGTCTCTGGTTGAACGGCATCCAGTAAAGCCGCCGATGAAGAGGTCCGGCTCCCGTGATGCGGCGACAACAGGATGTCGGCCGAAAGACTGCGGCCGGCCGTTGCGACCAGTTCCTGCTCCGCGACCGTCTCGAGATCACCCGGAAACAGTATCGAGATCCCATTGAAGGTTGTCTTCAGGACGATGGATGCATTATTGCCGCTCAAGCCGCCACGGCGACGATTCTTGGGCGGATAAAGGTAATCGATAACCACATCATTGAGTTCTTCGGAGGCACCCAGCGCATCAAAATCCGGATGCGGGATTCCCTTTATCCGGATTAAATCGGAAAATTCGCGGTATTCCGCTGATTCCGCGGCAAGGTGGGTGCTGATGACGCGGCCGACAGGAAAGTGTTTCAGGATAAACAGCAAACCGTTCATGTGATCTGCGTCCGGGTGGGTCAGCAAGACGGTATCTATGGATCGGATTTTGTTATTCCACAGAAAGGGGGCCACGATGAATGCGCCTACGTCGAAGATCTCATTGTTGCTGAAACCACCGCCGTCGATGAGCAGCGTCCGTCCACCGGGGATTTCTAGAAGGGCCGCGTTTCCCTGCCCCACGTCCAGAACCGTGATCCGCATATCCCCGTGCAGATACCGCCGGTGAATCCAGTACCCCAAATCGCAGGAAAGGATAAGTATGGCGGAAAGGAGAACGGCAGGGATGCCCCTTGAAAACCAATTTGCTGGCATTTGGTCGATGATCCTGGCCCGCCGGGTTTTCACCCATAATGGAATTCCGAACAACAGCAGGTAGAAGCAGACCATCTCCAGGATGGAAGGGGTTACGGTCCGGAACCCTCCGAAAGGGAGCATCGCCGCGCCATGGACAAAAAAGAGGCCTGCCCGGACGATCAGGTCGGTGAGGGCGAATCCCCGCAGGGCAAGAGATTCGGATAGGATATGGGCTGCGGTGGATAAAAGTCCGACGGGAACGGCCAGGAATCCAATCAGAGGAATGAGTACCAGGTTCGAAACGACGCCGATTACAGATACCTGGTTGAAATAGTGCATTACGAGCGGCATGGTCCCGACGATGGCAAAAAAAGAGATTGCCATAAACGCAACGATTGTCTTCCATATCCGCTCCAACGGCTTTTGCCCGGAGGCGCGCAACCAGGGGAAAAGGTACAGTCCGTAGAGAATGGTCCCCACTGCGGCAAAGGAGAGCTGGAAAGAGATATTGAACAGTGCCGGCGGGGAAACGGCCAGAATGGCGAGAGCGGCGGCGCCAAGGGTATTTGCCGAATCGGATTCCCGCTCAAATACAAAAGCGGCGAGGAACACGGCCACCATGAGGACCGCCCGCTGGGTTGATGGTGACATGCCGGAAATAAGGCCGTAGGCGATTACCGGGCATAGAGCCGCCAATGCGGCCCATTTCCGCACCCGAGCATGCCGGAGCAGGTATTCCGATCGGCCAAGCAGCCATCGGAACAGGATAAAGGCAAAAGATGCCACAATCCCGATGTGCAGGCCGGATATCGCCAGGAGATGGCTGGCCCCGGCCGAGCTGAACGCCTCCTGGAGTCGGGGTGATATTCTGTCTTTCTTGCCAACGATCAGCGCCGAAAGGACGGCCCGGCTGTCGCCCTCGCTGACGGATCCGATAGCCAGGTCGACCGATTCCCGAAAATTCGAGATGTAACTTTGCAACCCAGGGGAACCAGCCGGAAGAATTTCGATCATCCGGCCGGACCCGTACACGGATCCCCAGACGGCGTTATATGCCATATATTGCCGGTAATCAAATCCGCCTGGATTGTTGAAGTTCTTCAATGGGCGGATTCCGCCCGTCACAAAGACCCGGTCTCCGGAATGCAGGGACGGGGCAGTGCCGTAAATGTTAAGCAGAATATACCCGGGCGGGCGTACTGGTTCATCAACCCGGTGTTCATCTGGCAGGATTTCCAGATCTCCCAGGCGGCATTTGATGCGGAAGGCTTCTTTTAGCGGGGGATCAACGATGATGCCGGAAAGGCGGCAGGGGTTTTCATCGATATAGGGGCGGGCGGTGCTGGGGGGAAAAACGGGGAAGATAAACGGTGAGACGGCCAAATGGCCAAGTGCCCCGATCAAGACAAGGGGAGCGACCGCTGCTGGCCGCTTTTGCCATAGCGAACGGAATAGTCGGATTAGGGCGGCAACCCCTATCAGACCGGTCAGCACTCCGCCACCGGGGAAAAAACGCCCGATCAGTATGCCAGCCATAAACGCCAGCAACAGGGGAATGATCGGCCGGTGGTAAGTTGGTGGAAGCACGTTAGAGTGCCTTTCTGACAGGTTTCCTTCTTGCTGAAGCGGAACGAATATCAGAAATCGAAGCCAGCATTCAGAAGCCATATCTACCGCTGGCCGGTTAAAGGGTCAGCTCGGATTGATCAAGAAACGTTTTTTTAACCCTGGAAGGACAATGGAAAGGCTGAAGGACATGGAGGATCGGATCGATATAATGGTTTTGTTCATGAAACGGCATGGTCATATCGCGCTTTCCCCCTTGACGCGTTCAATGCGGGCGCCGAGGCCTCGAAATTTTTCCTCAATGGTTTCATACCCGCGATCCAAATGATAAATCCGGCTGATCCGGGTGGTATTATCGGCAACGAGGCCGGCCAGGACCAGCGATGCGCTGGCCCGAAGATCCGTGGCCATTACCGGCGCGCCGGAGAGCCGGGAAACGCCTTTAATCATGGCGTGGTTCCCGGAGATGGTAATATCGGCACCAAGCCGCCGCAATTCGCTGACATGAATGAAACGATTTTCGAAAACGGTTTCTGAAATGATGCTGAGCCCCCCGGCAGTGCTCATCAATACCATGAACTGGGCTTGCATGTCCGTGGGAAAGCCGGGATAGGGAAGGGTTTTGATATCGACACTCCGGATCGGCCCTCCCCCCTTGACCACAATGACGGTGCCGTCCAGGTGGACGTGGGCTCCGGCCTCCCGGAGCTTATGAATAACGGGTTTCAAATGGTTTGGATCGGCATCGGTAATTCGGACGTTACCTTTGGTAAGGGCGGCGGCCACCATGTAGGTGCCCGCTTCGATCCGGTCCGGTATAATTCTGGCGGTAACCGGTTTCAAGGTCCGGACGCCATGGATTGTGATGACCGGAGATCCCGCATCCTGGATATCAGCTCCCATGCGATTCAGCATCTCGGCGAGAGCGATGATCTCCGGTTCTCGCGCCGCGTTTCGTAAAACCGTGGTCCCCTCGGCCAATACGGCCGCCATCATGAGGTTTTCCGTCCCGGTCACCGTGGGAACATCGAAGAAAATCTCCGCGCCGATCAGTTTTTCCGCGGACGCTTCCACATAGCCGTGCTCCAGTGTGATCGCGGCGCCGAGTCGGGCGAGTCCCTCAAGATGCATGTTGATGGGGCGCGCGCCAATGGCACATCCCCCGGGAAGTGAAACCCGGGCCCGTTTGAGCCGGGCAAGGAGCGGACCCAGAACAAGTACGGATGCCCGCATCTTTCTCACCAGGTCGTAGGGAGCCTCGAACTTGTCGATTCCCGCGGTGTCGATCCGGACGATTCCGGATTCACTGGCCACGGTGGCGCCGAGTTCGGCAAGAAGACGCCCGATGGTTTCAACATCCTTAAGTGCGGGGACATTTTCGAAGGTGAAGCCGCCACCCGTCAGAATAGTGGCGGCAAGCATGGGTAGGGCCGCATTTTTGGCCCCGCTGATCCTCACTTCGCCCTTGAGCGGATAGCCCCCTTTAATCAGTATCTCGTCCACGGAAATCCCTTTCGTAGTTCCTGCTCAATGCTGGCAATCGGTCAAGCGATGTTGAAACCACTATGTTTAGCATCAACGAAAAAGCGCCACACCGTCCGGATAGTCGGTGTGGCGCTTTTTGAAAAAATAAGAAATGCGGCAACAGGGTTCCGGCTGTTAATGGTGCTCGATTTCGCCCGCACCCGCTTCCTTGTTCGAATCAATCACGGACTTGATCACACAATAGGTTATCCCTAGCCCGATAATCGATAGCGCGTACCACAGCCCTCCCATGAATACCAGGTGGGAGAGGTCCCACTGCCATTCGAATATAAACGGAAACATTTAAATCCTCCTTTACCGGGGCTTCAATTCCCGGGGTTCAATTCCCTTTCCTGCGGGAACACCGGCAGGTACCGGTGTGCCAGCGAAATCAGCATAAGGCCGTAGGCGAACGGCAAGACAGTGGTCGCCACTTCCTGCCAGCTGGGGGAGTACATGTACCAGTCCTCGAACGGCAGCAGCGGCGCTGCCATGACCTGGAGAACCATGGCCCATCGGTTGATCCCCACTCCGATGACGGCAAGGGTTGCGGCCGTAAAAAGGAGTACTCCGTTTTCCCGGCCGCGCCGGGTAATCAGGATCAAGGCGGGAACCGCCGTTCCGAGAACGATTTCGGCAAACAGGATCCAGATTCCGTAGACCGGGTTTCCCGAATAGAAATCCATCAGCTTGAACCCCATCGACGGCGCGATTTGGGTTGCCCAGACATAGGTGTCGATGATTTTGGCGATGCCGTAGGTCAGGAGCATCCAGCCGGATACCTTGCCCATGAACTGGTATACCGAATTTGCAACCAGTTTCTTCCGGGTGATCGCCTCGGTAATCCGGGTGATCAGGATGGTGAACATGGGGCCGGCCGCCGCGGCGGACCAGGTAAAGAGGAAAAAGGTCCAGGGCCAGATAAAGAGCCCTTCCCGGTAGGCAAACGGCCGGCCGTAAAGAACGCCGGCGACGCCCCCGAGGGAACCCTGGTGGAAAAAGGAAAGAAACACGCCGGTTGCCGCAAATACGGCCATCACTTCGTGCATGTTGTGGCCCATGTGATGCAGAAAGGGGATCCGCTTGAGTTTCGGGTTCTCAAACACCAGCGGGAGAAACTCGATGGCCAGGACCGCAAAATACACGGAGAGGCAGAACGCCACTTCCGTGAGCATGGAATGAACGTTGGCATGCCAGAAAATAAACCATCCCCGCAACGGCTGGCCAATATCGATGGCCAGGATCAACAAGGCCGAGCTGTAACAGATGAACCCGATGATAACGGCATAGTTGATGATGTGTTTGATCTCTTTCCGGCCGACGATATAGGCCAGGAAACCGGAAAAGAACGCGCCCCCCCCCCAGGCGATGACGGCCAGATCGGCCCAGATCCACAGGGCGAACCCGTACGCATCATTCATATTGGTCTGATTTAGCCCCTTGTACCAGATCAGGTACATGGCATAGACGCCCCACAGCAGGACGGCGCCCACAACCGCCAGCCAAAGGACGAATTTCCGGGTGGGGCAGCGTTTCACACCCTCGGGGATCGCTGGTGTCGTCATGATCGGTAAGCTCCTCGCTGTATATGAATATTTGTTTTCAAAGCCATATTATTTGTGCTGCGCATGCGATTGGGGTTTTTTCCCGAAATCCGGCTCCTCGCCTTCCAGGTAATTGTCACCGGCGCGGTGAACCCATTTCCGGGTCGACAGATAATAAACTTTCGGGTTCGTCTGGAGTTTTTCCAGCAACCGGAAAGCGTACCGGTTCCGGCTCAATTTGTGGACCGCGTGTGCGGGGTTGTCGAGGTCCCCGAACGCAATAGCATTTGCCGGGCACGCCTGGGCGCAGGCGGTCTGGTATTCGGTCTCCTCAATCTCGGTGCGTTCCTCAACATAAGCCTTGTCCCGGGCCTGCTGATACCGATGGTAACAGAAGGTGCATTTTTCCACGACCCCGCGCATCCGTGGCGAAACCCGGGGATTCAAGCTTTTTTCCAGGTCCGCCGGCCAGACCGGGTCCCACCAGTTAAATTTTCGGGCATGGTAAGGACAGGCGGCCATACAGTACCGGCAACCGAAACAGCGGGTATAGATCTGGCTGACGATTCCGGTAACATGATCGTAATCCGTGGCGACGGCAGGGCAGACCGACACGCAGGGGGAATGCCCGTCATTGTGCTGCCCGGCGCACTGCATGCAGGGGATCGGAATGTAACACGCCTCGGTATCCGGAAACGGTTTCCCGTTGGTGATCTTATGCACCCGGATCCAGTTGGTGGAAAGCATCTTGTCGCTTTCATCCTTCTTGAAGGGAACATTGTTTTCCGCATAGCAGGCCACCATACAGGCGCCGCACCCGGTACACCGGTCCAGGTCGATCACCATGCCGTACCGCTTGGCTGTTGTATGTTCGGGTATTTTTTGCATCAGAACCTCTTTGGCTGATTATCAAACACGGTTAAATCGCTGGATTACAGCGACTTGCGTTTTTATACTTTCCGCAGCGATGCCCGGATCCCCCATCCCGTGTTCAGGCCGGAAGACGGGTCCAGGACAGTATCGAGCAGCGCATTGACATTCGCCCCCTTGTCGGCGATGAATTCATTGTACGCCGTATGGCCGAGGCCCCGCGGCATGGCGACCAGTCCCGGCATGATCCCGTCATAGAGATTGATCCGGACGTTCGCCTCGCCCCTGGGGGTCTGGAGTACCGCGAAATCGCCTTCCTTTAAATTGAAGGTTTTCGCCGTCGCCGGGTTGATCTGGACGAAAGAAATCCCGTCCCGGAGGACGTCGGCATCCACGGTTTTCATCATGAACGGCGAATTGGCAATAGCGCCGCTCACCAGCCGGATAGAGTTGTAGGGCAACATCACCAGGGGGAACGTCTTCTCATCGCCGGAGATGGGTACCTGCCGGTACCCGGGGAGGGCGTCGGTATCCGCACCCGATCGGTTATTACGGGCTGTGGGGTAGAACTCATACTTGCCGGAGGGTGACTGGAAGGCTTCCTGCCAGGGTGCCGGGGTTCGCGGATCGGCCCAGTACCCGTTTTCCGAGAGCGTTTCCCAGTTCTCACTGAACGTTTCCTTGAGGAACGTTTCATAATCCTTCCAGGGGAAGGCGGTGGAGATCGAACCGTCGAACGATTGGGCGATGGCAAGGATTGAATCACCGATATGCCGGGTGTCGTAGAGGGGTTCGATCACCGGCTGGCACAACCCGATGATCCGCTGTGCCGAACCTTCCGGCATGGGCACATCCTGGTAGCGTTCCAGGAAATGGTGGTTCGGCAGGATGATGTCCGCATACCGGGCGGATTCGTCCATGAAGGTTGAAAAACTGACGATAAAAGGGATCTTCTGGAATGCCTTCAGGGTTGCCGCGGTATTCTCGACCGTGTAGAGCGGGTTGGCATCAGTGATCAGCAGCGCCTGGATCGGCGATTCACCTTTGGTGTTGTTGATGATTTCCGGTATCCGGTGGATCAGGTAGCGGGTGTTCGGAAATTTTTCCGTACCGGCTTCGTCGATGCGGGACTGTTGGCGACCCATGGATGCTGTCTGGTCGATCTGCATTTCCGACCAGTTCATGAAGTCGGGTTCCGGGATCACCATCATTCCCCCGGGCTGATTGATATTTCCCACCAGGGCATTCAGGGCATGCACCGCCAGGGTCTCGTCGATATTGCCGGCAACCGGCCCACGGCCAAGCCCGCTGATGGCAACCGGACGCTTGGCCCTGGCAAAGGCCCGGGCCAGCCGTTCGATCTCTTCCGGGGGAAGCCCGGTGATTCCGGCCACCTTTGAAGGCGTATAATCCTGCACCAGGGTCTTGAACCCCATATGCGGGGTTCCGGCCTCATCCGTCCAGTCTTCAAAACCGAAGGAGAAATTTTCCATGAAATCGATGTTGTACATCCGGTTCCGGACGATCACATGGGCGATTCCTAGGGCGAGCGCCCCTTCGGTTCCCGGCCGGGCGGCCAGCCATTTGGTCGCCTTTGCGGCCGTGTCGGAAAGCCGGGGTTCGACCTGGACCAGCTGATGATGACGATCCAGATGGCTGACCAGCTGGAAGTTGCGGCCAGAGGCCCCGGGGCCGTCCAGAAGTCCGCAACCGAAACTCAGGATGAAATTCGCGTTTTCAAGATCGAAGCCGATCGCCCCCTGCCGTCCCTGGGTCAGATAGAGGGCGAGTTCGTGGGTATCCAGGAATGATGGTGTTCGGATGAAGTTCGCCGAACCGTAGGCGAGAAGGAATCGATCGACCAGGTACGGAACGGTTCCGCGATCGGAATCCGAAATGCAGGCGACACTGTGGGGCTTTCCCTTGGTCCGCAATTCGGCAAGTTTTGTCGAAACCGCGCCGAGCGCCTCATCCCATCCGATCGGTTCAAACCGGCCGGAGCCCCGTTCCCCAACCCGTTTCATGGGCGATTTGATCCGCGACGGACCATAGAGGTATTGCGCACCGGAGAGTCCGAGCGGGCAGATGCTCCCCTTGTTTACGGGATAATCTTCCCGTCCCTCGATCTTGATCACCCGGTCCTTAACAAGCTTTGCGGTGATACCGCAACCGCCCGGGCAGAGGGCGCATACCGAATTTTTAAAAGATTCCGCACCTTTTTCCGGCACCGGCGTCCAAGACCAGTTCTGGGTCCAGATGGAAACATCGTCCATCAATTTCCAGGGCACGGGAGTGAGTGTCGTTCCGACGGCCAATCCCGCTCCGAGTGTCAAAAAACATCTGCGATCGATTTTCATGGATTTTACCCTCTTCTCTATCCAAATAAACTATTCAAAAGGATTGATCCCGCTATTTGTGGCACTGGAAGCAGGCCCCCTTGGTGCCGGTCTTTTCCAGATGACAGGCGGCGCAGTCGTTCATTTTCATTCCGTCGTTTCCGATCCGGGCGATGTTGTGCCCCCAGATGTCCCGGCTGTAACCGGTGATCCGGTTTTCCTGGTAGGTCTTCAGACTCTCGGATGTGCCGATATCGCCATGGCAGGTCTCGCAGTCCATTCCGGCCCCTTTCACATGGGCGGCATGGGAGAAGAAGACACAATTGGGCTGTTTGGAATAAATGAGCCAGGGGACTTCCTTGTTGTTGTCCACATACTCGGCGACAAATGTTTCTTCGGCCGGATCCGCCCCCTGGACGGACGTATGGCAGTCCACGCAGGATGAAAGTTCGGGAACCCCGGCGTAACTGCCGTCTTCCCGGAAATAATGGCAGCTTTCGCATCCCTCCGACACCATGTCGAGATGCAGTGCATGGTTAAAATCGATCGGTTGCTGCTTTTCCGAGTAGAGCAGGTCCGGAAAAGCGAACCAGCCGCTCAGCACGCTGACGATGAAACCGACCGCGAAGAATGCGAATACCATCCAGCCGGAAGCGCCTTTTCGGGCGGATGACCCGTTGGCTGAATCATGATTTGGGGTGTCCGTGTGTGTGGTCATGGGTACTCCGTCAAATTCTTTTGGGGTTTTCTCCGGGAAAGTATCACCCGATTGCTTCTATTAAATATTTAAATGGCTGAATTAAAAAACGATGAAGAAATTTCTGATATCGGTTTCGACCCTAATTGTCAACAGAAATATGCCGTTTCGTTTGCATCCAGGCGCTGTCGGAAGTATCCACATTGACGGCGCCTGGGCGCAGGTATTGCCCCCCCCTGAATGCAACTTTCCATGTTACTGGTAACTGTGAAGTCCAGGAAGGAGGTTGACACCGAAGTACGTGAATATTACGGCAAAAAAACCGAGGCAGGAGAGATAGGCGATCCGTTTTCCTTCCCAGCCCCGCATCAGGCGGGCGTGGAGCAGGGTGGCATAGATCAGCCACGTAATAAGAGACCACGTCTCTTTCGGATCCCACCCCCAGTAACGGCCCCAGGCCTGGTTGGCCCAGACCGCGCCGGTGATGATCCCCACGGAAAGAAAAAGAAAACCGAACATCACCATCTGATGGGTCAGTTCGTCGAGTGTGGGGAAATCCGGGATGCGCGCGATCATGCCGGATCGGCTGTCCATGCCTGCCTTGAGGAGATACAGGATACTGATCCCCCAGGCGATGGCAAAGGCGGCATAACCGAAGAAGCAGGTCATTACGTGGGCGATGAGCCAGTTGCTCTGGAGTGCCGGAATCAGCGGCTGGATTTGGCTGTCCACGGAGGGGAGCGAGGCATAGGCCATGGCCAGGAACGGAACGGCCGCGGCCACCGCCCCGATAATCCGGATCCGGTAACGAGAATCGATAAAGAGGTAGATTACGGCAATGCAAAATGAAAAGAAGATCAGGGATTCATAAAGATTGGACAAGGGAGCGTGGCCGTATCCCATCTGGTAGGACTCGACCCACCGGAGGGCAATGCCGACACCATTTCCCATTGCCGCGGCAATCATCACGCCGGTTGCCAGTTTTCCGAAGAACGGCTTTGTAAAGATCCAGGTGATTACATAAAGGATCAGGGCCAGCCCGTATATGAATGTTACCAGTGAAAAAAGGGTTGCGCTTGTCATGGTCTACCTTATGATTTGGGATGCCGTGTAATACGTTCGAGTCTGCGCGCGAGCCGGATTACGGCGGTTTTCATGCCGGGCCGGTTTTTCCCGGAAATGCCGGATACCGAAACCGTTGTCTTGTCGCCGGCAGGGACCAGTTCGATGCAAATCTGCCGGTGGAACATGAAAAAAGTGATGTAGCAGCCGAGAATGATCAGGGCGAAACCGGCGTACACCAGGGGGACGCCGGGGTCACGGGTGACCTGCAGGCCGGTGTAGTACCGGAATTCGACATTTTCGATACTGATTGTATAATCGCCCCCCCGCATCCGGTCGAAGCTAGGGAATTCGACCGGCAGGACGATTGGCTGGGGCGTTCCCGATTCGGGGATCAGGCGCGTGATAAAAGTGGGGCCGAGACTGTGTCCCCGGAAACCGAAATCATTTGTAAAATCCTCCACGATCAACGTGCCGCCGCCCGCCGGAATTTCAATCCGGTCGCCAAGAGAGGCCCGCTTTTCAACCCGAAGCCCGGATTCGGGTTCGGTGAAGGCCACGGTAAAGGTATCTCCCGGAACCTTGCCGTACGAGGACTGAAAGATATTGATCCCCCGGTGCCGGATCGGTTCGTTTACCCGCAGGATTTTTTTCGCCACGACTTGTCCGTTTTCAATGATCGCCATGTCGGAGCGATATTCCCGGGGCATACCGGAAGGATAATGGGTGACGGTGAAATCGTCGCAGCGGAGGGCAAAATCGAGTTGCACGACCCGGCTTTCGTCCCGGAGTGTGATGGTTTTATCCGTCTGCCCGACAGGAAGGTTCATCTGCCCCTCGAACCCGAATATTGAACCGATAAGTGCACCGATCATGAGAAGAAGGATACTCAGATGAACCACATAAACGCCCAGGCGTGTCCATCGACCCCTTTCCCCGAAGATCAGGTATCCGCCGTCCAGCGAATCAACCCGGCTGTGGCGGTAATGTTTCTCCATGTACCCGGACAATTGTGTTTTCAGACTTTCCGGAGATCGGTCCGAGACCCACTCGGTACGGTGGCCACTTTTTCGGAATCGATCCGCACGGAAGGCGGGTTTTTGCGGGAAGATGATTTTCCAGGTGGAGGAGAGTCGCTCGATCGAACAGACGATGATATTGACCATTAACAGGACGATCAGGAGTCTGAACCACCAGGAACCATACATATCGTGGAGGCTGAAGGCATCGATCAGCGAATGGATGACCGGGCCGAACTTCTGGCGGTACAATACCGGCGCCAGGTTCTGCGGGAGCACCGTGCCGATAATCGATGTGGCCGCCAGGGTGAGCAGCAGCCCGACGGAAAGTTTGACGGAACTGAAAAAGACCCACATCCGGTCGAAAAATCCGCCCGCCTGTTTTTCATTGTTCATTTGTTCGTGTTATCCTTGACTGTTTGAAACAGAGTCGTATCCACCGGATCGCAAAACAGTGATATCCATAACAGATTATTGATGACCGGACAACTGTTCAATATTCCGTCAATCAATATATCCCGTACAACTTGCCCTTTCCCCGGAATTTAATTATGGTGAGTTTCGCTTGTGGAAAGAATACCACCGGTATGGCCCGAATTTTTTCTTTTTTACCATAAGATGATCAATATGCGAAATCAAGGAGGAAACAATGACGAAAAAGTGCTTGCCCCTATATGCCTTTATCTTTTTTTCCCTTGCGGGCATAAGTCTGCTTGCCGGTTGCCGGGCGACCACACGGGATATCTCTCCGGACGAGACCATCCATTATGACGAGGATTACGATTTTTCCGACAAACGCGCGATTGTCAACGACCTGGTGGAATCCCTGACCACCCGGCCGCCGCTCGGCGCCAATGACCGCCGGCCGATTCTCATCGATTACGGCATCGCCAATCGGACCACCGAGCATATCGGGACGGACGGGATTATGGACGATATCCGCACGGCGGTCATTCATTCGGGGCGCGCCCGCTTTGTTAACAAACAACAGCGGGACAGTATTCAACAGGAGACGCAATACCAATACGGCGGAAGCGTCTCCCCCCAGACGCGGATTACCATGGCCCGGCAGGTCGGAGCGGAATACATGATCACCGGCACGCTCCGGTCGATCGAGAAAAAACAGCCCGATCAGGTCCGACTGAAAAAGCGGACCCTGAAATATTACAGCCTGACCCTGGAATTGACCAGCATCGAAAGCGGGCTGATCGAATGGACCGATAACGTGGAGATCGTCCGCGAGGCGTCGAAACCGATAATCGGCTGGTAGGATAGGGGAAAACCAACTGGTGCGGAATTTACGTCTGTCTTCGGAATCGGGGCGCATCATCATATGGCTTCTGGTATCCGCCTGTTTTGGAATCCTGGTGACCGGGTGCACCTCGGCGAAACTGACCCGGGCGCGGGATCAGTTTTATGCTGGAAAACCGGCAGAAGCCGCGGGAACGCTGGGGGCTCCGGAAGATTATGCCCGGCGGGACCGACTCCTTTATTTTATGGAGAAAGGGGTGATCCTGCATGAGGCCGGCGCGTATGCCGAAAGTGTCCAGGCCCTTCTTGATGCCGCCGAATTTATTGTACAAGAGGAGATTCTGAGCGTTTCTCGCGAGGGGACTTCCCTGGTCACCTCGGAACGGATCACCGTTTACCGGGGCGAATATGCAGAGCGACTTTTCATTCACAGCTATTTGATGATGAATTACCTGCTCCTTGACCAGCCGGACGATGCCTACGTGGAAGCCCGGCGAGCCCTCCAGGTCCTTGCCGAATACCCGGATGCCTGTTCGGGGGATTATTTCACCCGGGGGCTGATCGCCCACTGTTTCGAAGCGGTGGGCGAGATCAACGGCGCTTATATCGAATACCGGAAACTTGCCGGGGACATGCCCGACCCCGCACCGGTCCTCCCGAAAGTTTATCAACTCGCCCGCCAGCTTGGTTTTGATGATGATGCCGCCCGATATGCCGACATGCTGCCGGAAGCGGAACGCCAGGTGCTGTCTTCGCCGGCAGAGGCGGTCATGTTCATTTCACAGGGGAAAGGGCCGGTGAAGGAGCCGCGCAATATCGTGCTGCCGCCATCGATCCGGTTTTCCTTTGTCCAGTACCGGGAAAGGGGCTCACGGTATTTCCCGCCCGGGGTTGAATCAACCCGCGGCCGGTTACGGGCGTCCGGGGTAACAACCGATGTGGCCGCCGTCCTTAAAACGTCCCTGAACGTGCGGGCGGCCCGGATTATGGTGAAAGAGACCTCCCGGGCCACGGCAAAAGAGGTGATCTCGAATCAATTTGAGGACCCGATGGCGGAGGCACTGGTGCGCATCGCATTTTTCCTCATGGAGGAACCCGATACCCGAGGATGGGAAACCCTTCCGGGATACCTGACGCTGACGCGGGTGCCGCTTGACAGGGGTGTTCATGCCCTGACCGTAACCGATGCTTACGGGACCGCCATTTCCCTCTCGCCGGTAGGTGTTTCGCATAAACGGAAATACTTTTATTTTTCGGTCCGGCTGGGGGATCGCTGAAAATCGGCCAGTGGCCGATGGTCTTGACAGTTGGCGGTCCGCCCCTTCATTTATATTAGGGTGCAGCCGTCCCGGGCTCCTCCTTCATTATTACCGGACGGATCAACACGGTTGCCGCTTCCATGTTGTTCAGGTAATTGTCAGCCATGGCGTTTATTTCCTCCAGGGATATCGACGCATAATCGTCCTGGATCGTCCGACTCCATTCCAGCTGCACCGGATTGCGACCGGCTCCCTTCAAGACCGTGTGCAGCCAGTATTCGTTCGTCTTGAGCGATTGCTTGATGCCGGTGAGCATCGGCTTGAGCGCCCGATCCAGTTCATCCCGGGTTGTGCCATTTTTCCCCAGATCGGCAGCGATATCCCGGATTGCCCGTTCCACCGGTTTTACGTCTTCGGGATCGATGATCACATAGGTGGTGAACAGCCCGTAATCCGGGTAGGCCCGGCTCGGATTGTTATAGGCGACCTGGCTGTAGGAGGCCCCAAGTTTTTCCCGGACTTCGATCCGCATCCGGTCGGAAAAAATTTCCGAGAGGATTGACAATCGGCGGGTGTCATGAATGTTCCAGATACCGGTGGTCGGATAGGAAATAAGGATCAGCCCCTTCTGGATACGGGTGGGCACATGAAGTTGCAGGCTCCCTTTTTCCGGAAAATCCGGGAGGCGAACCGCGTCGGGCGAACCGGCGGTGGATCTGGCGGGCAGGGTGCCGAAATATGTTCCGGCCAGTTCGATGATCTCCTCGGGATCCATATCCCCCACAACGGCAATCTCCAGGGGAGAGGATTGCATGGCGCCGCCAACCCATTGCCGAATCGCGTCTATCCCGGTTTTCTTGATTGACTCCAGCGGCGGCAACCCGAAACGGGTATCGCCGCCGGCCAGAAACTGCCGGCCTTCGAGTTGGAGTGCTCCTTCCACCGAATGGGAAAGAGCGAGGTATTCCTGGCTGAACTGACGCACCGCCAGCTGGTGGGCCGCTTCCCGATACCCGGGATCCGTCAGGTGGGCGTGGAACAGCTCGAACAGGAGCCGGGTTTCATCGGTCACCGACATGCCGGTGAACACGAATTTATCCTCCTCCACTGAAAAGCCGACTCCGGTATTCTTTCCCGCCAGGACCTGGCGGAGCTGATCACGGTCAAGTCCGCCCAGCCCGCTTGAATTGATAACCTGCTGGGACATTTCGGATAGCCCCGGCATTTCGGCCGGTTCAGAAGATTCACCGTGCCCGAAACCGAGGGTGGCCATTACCTCGTCGGTCTTGAAATCTGTTTTTTTGACAAACAGGACCGTGCCATTTTCGAATACGACCCGGGTCACCCCCAGATCTTCCATGTATTCCCGGGTCTTGATCTTTACTGGCGCGGAGGGGACCGGAAGATACGGAAATTTCAGTTCTCCGGCCTCCACCGGTTTTTCCACGGCGCGTTTGCGGCTGGCCTCGAAAACGTCAGCTATTTTCTTGTCGGGAACCGTTTTTCCCGTCGCCAAGTCGGCATTGCCGGTGACGAGAATCAGCCGGTGGTCCGGCCGCCATGCGGATTTGTACAATTCATGAAGCATTTGCGGCGTGGCGGATTGTACGGTCGTTTCCAGGAGCTTCTGTCGCTGGGCGGGCGATTGAAACACCCGGTCCTGTTCCAGGTGATTCAGGATCTGGCCGGCCAGAGAGACACTTTCCCGTGTGGGCGCGGACCGGACCGCACGTTCCAGCATGGCCGAAAACTCTTTTTTAGCCCGGTGGACTTCTGCCTGGGTGAATCCGAAGGTCAGCGCCTTTCGCAGATTCTGCTCGATGACACCGAGGGTGTTTTCCCAGTTTTCCTGAGCGCATTCCGCACTGATTTCAGCCGCCCGGATAAATTTCAGGTAATGGCCGGACCCGGTGCTCGCCGAGATGAAAGGGGCGCCGGGCCTGTCCAGCAGTTCGTTCAGGCGATACTGGACAATCTGGTCAGCCATGCCGAGCAGGAGCTGTTCTCGCTGGTAGCTCGCGCTGTCGGGAGGCATGGCCTCCTTGGTGATCACCTCGATGGTGACCCGCGTGCTTCCGGCTTCCGGTTCATGATGATAAAAAGGGCGGATTCCCTGGTGATTGATCGTGCCGAAATCGGGCACCGGTTTTGCCGGTGCGCGGGGAGCGATATCTGAAAAACGGCCTTCGATCAGTTCAACGGCCGTTTCCGGATCGAATTCGCCGACCATGATAACGGTCATGTTTTCCGGTCGGTACCAGGTGTCATAGAAGGTTTTCAGCAGCGGGCGATCCGTAGTGCGAATCACCTCTTCGATGCCGATAGGAAGCCGGCTCGCAATGCGGGCATCGGGCATCTCGAATGCCAGTGTGGATTCAAATGTCCGGTAATCTGGAGAATCCCGGGTCCGTTTTTCCGCCAGGATGACCGATCGTTCCTCGGTGACTTTATCGGCGGGAATCAGCCCGCCCGCGGCATAATCGCGCAGGATCAGGACCCCTTCGGCCAGTGTCGCCCGGTTTCCGGCGGGCAGATCAAGGTCATAAACCGTTTCATAAAAACCGGTGCGCGCATTGACATCCGGCCCGAACCGCATCCCGATCCGTTGAAAAAACTTGATCATCTCCCCGGGTTCGAAATTTTCGGAACCGGAAAAAAGCATGTGCTCGAGAAAATGGGCAATCCCCCGCTGGTCCGGTGTTTCGTTGAAAGAACCGGTGGAGATGCTCAAGTGCATGCTGACGCGGTCCTCGGGTTTCCCATTCGGCATCAGGACGTAACGGATGCCATTGTCGAGTGTGCCGAAGATCAGTTCCGGGGCGGGTTCCAGATCGGAAATGGCATGGGGCCAGACCCGATTGGCTCCGGATGGGGGCGTTGCCGCAACCGCCCCGCCGGTGAAAGCCAGCAGCAGGCAGAGCAGCGGCAATATCCGGAAGATCCGGAGGAATCTGTGTTCTGACGCATTGAGTCGATGGGGTTGCAGGTGCGACACCATAATTCTCCTAAATGAAATTTTATAAATCAGCTGAATCTGCGGGAGATATGCCCGGAAAAGGGTAATATGAACCCGATCATCCGTCAACCCGTAACATGGACGCGCGCCATCTTTCGCCTTGCATGCGGGATGTCGGTATGCTAATTACCGGAACAATTTTGCAACTTCTATTTGATGAACTCGTAAAAAGTCTGTTTTTGATGGCAAAGTAAAAAGCTCCAAATTCAAGGCGCGCGAATCCCGAGGAAGGAGGTGTACTTGTCGTACGCCGCAGTGACGAGGGGTGAAGCGCAACGCAGAAGTTGGACTTTTTACGTTGCCATCCTATTTGGACCCCAACAATTCCAAACCGGTAACCGTTATGCCGTTTGAATACGGGATTTTGATTTTCGGCTTTATCATCGGGTTCTACATGGCCTGGAACATCGGTGCCAATGATGTGGCCAATTCCATGGCCTCGGCCGTCGGGGCCAAAGCCATTACCTTGCGTCAGGCCATTTTCATTGCGGGGATTCTCAATGTCGTCGGCGCGGTGTTTATCGGCAGTCATGTAACCGATACTCTTCGGAAAGGGATCATCGCCCCGCATATCATGGAAGATCCCCAACTGGCATTGATAGGCGCCTTGTCCGCACTCCTGGCAGCCGCCCTGTGGGTATCGTTCGCTACCTGGAAATCGCTCCCGGTATCGACCACCCACTCGATCGTCGGCGCCATGATCGGTTTCGGTCTGGTGGCTGGTGGCTTTTCGGTGATCAACTGGGGAAGTCTCGGCACAGTGGTCCTGAGCTGGATCGTTTCACCGCTGTTCGCCATGGCGATTGCATATACTCTCTTCAAGATTATCGTCTGGGCCATCCTTTCCCGCCAGGAAGCCGAAGTCTGGGCCCTCCGACTGACCCCTGTATTTATCGGCATGGCCGTGTTTATCGTCATCCTTTCCTTTCTTTTCAAGACCCCGCTCGGAAAGACCTTCTCCATGGATTCAAAAACCGCCATCTCCTTCTCCCTGGCGCTGGCGGTCATCATGGGGTTCCTGGGAAAGCATCTGCTCAAGCGGCGCGGGAAAAAAAGGGAGAGTGAGAAAGAGCCGGAATCGATTTTTCGAATGATCCAGATCGGCACCTCCTGTTATGTGGCCCTGGCCCAGGGGGCCAATGACGTGGCCAATGCGATCGGCCCCCTGGCGGTTATTTATTTCCTGGTCCGACACGGTGAGGCGGGTGGCACAGTGCCGGTGCCGGTTTTTCTTCTCCTGTTCGGTGGTGTTGGAATCGCTGCCGGTATTGCCATGGGGGGGGCGCGGGTGATCGAGACGGTTGGTGAGCGGATCACTACCCTTAGCAATACCCGCGGTTATTCTGTCGATTTTGCCGCAGCGACAACGGTCCTGATTGCCTCCAAACTCGGTCTCCCGGTATCGACCACTCATGCGGCCGTTGGGGGGGTAATGGGGGTCGGGCTTGCCCGCGGGTTAGAAGCCGTAAATTTTGGGATTATTTTTAAAATTATGCTATATTGGGTACTCACCGTACCCGTGTCGGCAGTAACTTGCATGTTGATTTTCAAGTTAATCCAGTGGATTATATAATCGTTCAAGGAGTCGGTGCATGCGAATCCCTTTTTTCTCCATATTCATAACATCGCCCTTCGATGCGCTGCAGGAACATTCGGAAAAGGTCAAGGAATGCGCTTGGGCTTTTCAGCAGGCCATGGAGTGTTACGCATCTTCACGATGCGAGGCGTTCGAGGAACACCGACAGGAAGTCATCCGACTGGAGCATGAGGCCGATGCCATAAAGCGGCGGATCAGGGGGCATCTGCCCAAAGGGGTGCTGCTCCCTGTCGAAAAATTCCAGATGTTTCTTTATCTGCGGGAACAGGACAGTGTCCTCGATTCCGTGCAGGAGGCCCTTAACTGGCTTTCACATCGAGCAGACAGCGGTATTCCCGCGGCCCTGGAACGAGAGTTTTTCCTGCTGGTCGACGCCGTGATCGAGCCGACTGAGGAATTGAACCGGATGATGGGCGAGGCCAGGTTGTACTTCAAGAATTTTTCCGAAAAACAGCGGAAGAAGGTCAAGGGGATTATCGCCAACATCCGGCAGATGGAGCATGAAGCGGATCAGCGGGAATACGCCCTTATCCGGAAGATCTTCCACACCGAAACCGATGCGACCACCGTTTTTCACCTGGTGAAACTGGCGGAGATTATCGGCAATATTGCCGATCATGCGGAAAACACGGGAGACATGATGCGGGCCATGCTCGCAAAGTAATCGCGGGGTTTTGTCGGAAAAGGGCACTTGTGTTGTGGCTCGCGGCGGGAAAATCAACGGGTCCGGCTAAAAGAATGCCCATTCCAGGTAGAAGAGAAGCACCCCCCAGGAAACGATACACATCACATAGGAAAACCAGTTGACGGCTTTATGTGCCTTGCCGTGCCGGTCAACGCGACCGATCCGGGTTTTACAGGAATAGCAGCGTCTGGCGTTGAGGGGAAGATTGATGAAACATTCCGGGCAACGCTTCACCAGAAATTGCTGATCCGTGGTCTCCGATTCGCCTGCCTTCAGGAAAATCCCCATTTTCACTCCATTAAAAAATACATGGATAATTTGCAAATGGCGGAACCGGGCGCAGGGTTGTAATCCGTCGCCCGGGAACATATTTCAATGGCGGTGTTATTCCGAGAGTCGGTCGGAGATCTGAATTTCGCTGTTCTCCCGCATGTTTTTCAACCAGGAATCATATGTCTGCTGCCGTTTCCGCGTGACCAGCTGAGACATTGTCCGGTCTTTGTCTTTTTCATATGCCGAGGGTTCCGGCACTTTCTTTTCCTTAAAAGCGATCACATAGTGCGCCCCCTGTGAAACGACCACCTGGTCGGCAAGCGGCTTCTGCGCCGAAAGCAGGAATGCGGCGGCGGTGA
>Ga0209347_1001664_pt1 | contig 34147 bp, 28 predicted proteins | sample AutmiccommuBRH23_FD_187382 | JGI IMG/M metagenome (GOLD analysis project Ga0209347, IMG submission 187382) | Deep subsurface microbial communities from Mt. Terri, Switzerland - Autotrophic microbial communities BRH/23 (SPAdes) (version 2) | ecosystem: Environmental > Aquatic > Deep subsurface >...
TATCGCCAACTGGTACTACAACTGGGCGGGCTTCATCATCAACTAGAGGGTAAGCGTAGCCTACCGAGTAGTATCAAGCAGCACCCTGGAAGGGGCCCGCTTCGGCGGGCCCCTTCCGCATTGTGGCCGCGCACTCTGCCGCGCGTCTCCCGTCGGCCGACGCGGGCGCGCCACGCGTGGGCAGGCAGGATTCTCCCCGCACGGTGTGGAACTGTCCCTCGGATGGGTGCATGGTAGACTGACGCCCGAACGTGGCCACCGTTGGGGTATGCGGCGGCTGGACTCGGTTGGGTCGGTATTCCAGAGGAGATGACATGGGGACTTGGGTGCCGTTGGCCTCGTGGTTTGGCAAGGATCGACGTGGCGGTCGAAGCGCCGCGGTGGTGCTTTCGGCGATACTGATGTGTGCGTTCTGGGTGGCTCTTTCCGGGCCGGCTCTCGCCGCCGACAGGTGGAACGACATCCCTGACGCGCGCTGGGTGCTCGACTACGGGGTCACCGCTGAGGAAGTGGCGACCGTGGCTGATGGGTATCCGGATGAGAGTTTCCGCCCCTACCAGTCGGTGACGCGCGGGCAGTTCTCGAAGATGGCGGTGAACGGCCTCGGGGTTGAGACCATGGACCCGCCGGTGCCCACCTTCAAGGACGTGCCGCGTTCGCACATCTTCTACACGCACATCGAGGGTGCGGCTTCGGCGGCTCTGGTGGGCGGATATGCAGATGAGTCGTACCGGCCGGACAATCTGGTGACTCGCCAGCAGACCAACACGATCCTCGCTCGGTACCTGTCGGGTGCGGAGATGGCTACCAGCGGCTTCATCAGGGGCGTGGTGCGGACGTATCCGTCGCTGGCGTCCTGGTACGAGGCCGAAGGTGTGTTCTACCTCGCCGGGTACTCCGACAAGGCCCAGCTCCTTGAGGCGCATGCGCCGGGCTCGGCTTACCTCGTGTACCGTGAGGTGGTCAAGGGGTCGAACGGCCAGCTGAATCCCGGTGCGCCGCTCACTCGCGCGCAGGCGGCGGTGCTCGTGCTGCGCACCGCGGAAGCGGTGGGAGAGGTGACCACGCCCCCCGCCGCCCCGACGGCGCTCGCGACGATACCGCCGAGCCCGTCGCGGGACGCACGGCCTTACGTCACCGGCAAGACCATCCCCGACGGTCGGGTCGCGGTGTACGACACGTTTGCTTCGGCGACCGTCGAGGTGGGCCAGGTGACCGCCGACGCGCAGGGCAACTTCTCCATGCGAGTCCCCTCCCTGCTCGAGGGGGCGCACAGCTTCACCGCCAAGGTGAAGGACTCTCTGGGCCTGATCTCAACGTCGTCGACCCCTGTGGCCTATCTCTACGACGCGACGGCTCCCACCGGCGCTATCACCGCCCCGCTCGCCGGCTCGGCCGGCGGATCGCGTAAGCCTGCCTTTACGGCGACCGCGGAGGATGCAGGGTCGGGTGTCGCGAGTGTCGTCTTCCAGTACCGCGCGGCCGGATCCGCGGGGTCTTTCGTGGTTATCAGTACCGACACCGTTCCGCAGGCGGGCGTCTTCGCGGCCGAGTGGGGTGATATCAATCTGCCCGACGGGGCCTTCGAATTCCGGGTCGTGATGACCGATGTGGCCGGCAACACAGTGACGTTGACACCGATCTCGGTGATCGTCGATCTGCAGATCCCCACCGTCGAACTTCAGGCGCCGCTGAGCGACGGCGTCTTCTTCACCACTTCGCGGACCCCGCTCTTCGCGGCCACCGCCGACGACCTCCCCACGGGGCCGGGGATCACGCCCAGCGGAGTGGCGCGTGTGGACTTCCTGTATCAGACGTTCACCACGCTGGCGGCCGATCCGGCTGACTGGGAGGCCGCGGACTTCATCCTCTTGTCCAGCGACGAATCGGCGGGCTACTCGGCGGATTGGGGTACCCTGCCGCTGGTCGACGGCCGGTATGTCTTCGCGGTACAGTCGGTCGACGCGGCCGGCAACCGAAGCGCACTTGATTGGCAGGAAGTGGTGGTGGATAACGCCGCGCCCGTGGTGGCGATCACGGCGCCGCTCGCGGGAGCCACGCTCATGGGCGGCTCCACCTACACCATCACGTGGACCGCCACCGACACCTATCTCCGCGCGGACCCGCTGCCGATCAGGATCGAGTACGCGGCTGACGGGACCACCTGGGTCGATCTCGCCGCGGCCACCGAGAACGACGGCGCGTACTCCTGGACCGTCCCCAGTGTCAATCTCACCACGGCGAAGATCCGGGTAACAGCCACCGACAGCATGACCCCGCCCAACGTCACCACGGCGACCACCGGAGCGTTCACCATCGACAGCATGCCGCCGGCGGCCCCCATGGGCGTCGGCGCGACCGATGAGGACATCAATCCGGGCCTCGACGGCCGCGACTTCAGCGCCACGTGGACTGTGTCGACGGCTGACGACGTGGTGAAGCAGCATATTTACATCCTCCCAAGCCCCACCGACCTCGTCTTGACGGGCACAGGCGCCCACACGCCGCTCGCGACGCTCGCGAACAACACCACGGCGAGTTGGCAGGGCACGGCCGCCATGCTGGTGGACAGCGCCGGGGCGGCGTTCGATCCTCTGAAGGTCTACCGGGTGTGGGTAGTGGCGGAGGATGCCGCGGGACACCTCGTGGCCTCGGCGCCGGCAACCTGGTCGGCCGATCCTCCCGCGGCGCCCACGGGTGTTGACGTCGGGGATCCGGACTCGACAGAAGCAGGCATCGACGGTCGCGACTTCAAGGTCTATTGGACCGCATCCGTGAGCCCCGACGTGCTGACCCACCACATCTACATCCTGCCGTCGGCCACTACCCTTGTTCTGACGGGGTCCGGCGCACACACGCCGGTCGCGACGGTCACGGTCAGTCCGTGGGTGGGCCCGGAGTCGCTGACGGTGGATAGCGCGGGCGACTCGCTGGCCGCCGTCGAGTACACGGTATACGTGGTGGCCACCGACGACGACGGACGGACGGCGCAGAACTCGGCAACGCTTACGCCGACCTCCGAGACTCCATGACGTCAGATTCCGACTAGCAGGTCTTCTCCCGGGGGGCGGTTCACCACCGCCCCCCGGTGTCTCTCTCTCCTCCCAGCCGCCCGCCGTGCGTGCGGCGCCACGATTCATCTTCCGAATCGGGGCCGTTCGTCGGCCGGGGTTTACCCTTCGCGCGCCCCGTGCTAGACTGCGCGCGCCGTGATAATTCCGCTGCAAATCCTTAAAAAACGCTCATTTTCCCAGCGCCCCTCCTCAAGTGTTGGCGTCTCCGTGCCGATAATTCTGTTTGTGTAGAAGTGAGGAGGATTCATGAATCGGGTGGGTATGACACAGGTTCGAGAGGCACGAGAAGCGGCTCAACTCCGAGAGGCGACCGCCCGGGTGGCGGTGCTGCGGGTTTCCGATACGAGCTTTGCGCGCATAGCCCGATGGATGGCGGTGTGCGCCTTTCTTGCGGTTTCTTTTTTACTGCTACAGGCGGCGCCCGTTTTCGCCGCCGCGTCGTATGACGGGGAGGAACTCGCCTTCCTCCGCCTCTTGAATCAGCATCGTGCAGCAGCGGGTCGGCCGGCGCTACTCCTCTCGGACCAGCTCTCGGATACGTCTGAACGCCACGGCCTCGACATGGGCACGTACGACTTCTTCAGCCATACCACGGCTGCTTCCGCACGTTACGCGACGGGATCTGAGTTCTGGCAGCGGCTTGAGGCGGACGGCTATATCGGAGCCGGCACGAGCGGAGAGAACCTGGCGGCCGGCGTGAGTACCGCCGCTGAAGTCTTCGAGATGTGGAGAGATTCGGCGGGCCACAACGAGAACATGATAGATCCATCGGTTCAGGGCTCCAGAATCGCGTTCAAGGAAGTCGGGATCGCTCGGGTCTACGTATCCGGCTCCACCTACGGGTGGTACTGGGTCACCGATTTCGGGGGCATGCTGGACGCCACGGCGCACGACCCGTTCACCGCCGGGGCCTCTGAGAGCCCGTTCCGCGACGTGCCGAACAGCAATCCATACGCCGCGGCGATCGCGGAACTCTCCGAAGCCCAGATCGTCAACGGCTACGACGACGGCACCTTCCGACCGCAGAATCCGGTGTGGCGCCAGCATTTCGCGAAGATGATCGTGTGCACCCTCGGACTCCCTGTCTCTGAGGCCGACCGCGCCGCGTTTTCCGACGTGTACGACTATGGACCCGACACTCTGTATCCCGACAACTACATCGCGGTGGCGGAGCGCGCAGGTATCACGCGTGGCACTGGGAATGGGCGCTTCTCCCCCGAAACAGACATAAGCCGGGCTCAGGTCATGAGCATGGTGGTGAGGGCGTTGCAGACTCTGCGTCCCGGCACGCTGGCCGTCCCACCAACGGGCTACACAGCCAGCTGGCGTGATTTCAGCGTCGACCACGAAGACAACGCCCGTCTCGCCGAGTACAACGGACTGCTGGCGGGCATGCCGCTGGCCAGCCTGGATCCATGGGGCAAGATGACCCGCGGTGAGGTGGCGCAGGTGCTGGCTAATCTCGGGGACCTCGTGGGTGGTCGGTAGAGTCGTATCCGCCCGGGCCGTTGATCGTTCAAGTAGAAGTGTAGATGTGAATCTCGCGCTGGTCGCGTGGAAGTTGGAAGGGTGAGGGCGATGGAACGGACACTCAAAGTCGGTAGGAGCGGGGATAGGAGTTCTCGAAGGCGGTTCGGTCTCGCCGCGACCATGCTCGTGCTGGCGTTGGCCGTTCTGCTCCTCGTTCCGATGGTCGCTCAGGCCGTCACGTACACCTCCCAGGAGGTCGAGTTCGTCCGCCTCATCAACGAGTACCGGCAGGCGAACGGGCTGGGTACGCTCCTGGTCTCCGACATGGTCTCGGACGCCGCCACCAAGCACAACCTGGATATGGGTAAGTACAAGTTCTTCAACCATACCACCGCGGGCTCGGACTACTTCCCCGTCGGGGCGAGCCCCTGGGATCGGATGGCGGCCTCGGGCTACACCTACAACACGTCCAAGGGCGAGAACATCGCTGCCGGTTACGCCACGGCCGCCGACGTCTTCGTGGGTTGGAAGAACTCTTCCGGCCACAACGCGAACATGTTGAACTCGACCTTTAAGGTGATCGGGGTCTCGCTGGACTCGGTGAGCGGTTCGCCGTACGGGACGTATTGGACCACCGATTTCGGCGGTTACGTGGACCCCACGGCTCACTCGGTGGGCGGCGGAACACCCGCGCCCGACTCCACCAAGCCTCAGGTGGCGATTACGGCACCCGCGGTGAACGCTTCCGTCTCCGGCGTGGTGACGATCACCGCGCAGGCGAGTGACAACGTGGGCGTGACGAAGGTCGAAATGTACGTGAACGGCTCCCTGGCGGCCACGGATGCATCGGCTCCCTACTCCTTCAACTGGAATACTTTGGCGTCATCGAACGGTGTGTATCTTCTGCGTGCCGAGGCGTACGACGCGGCGGGCAACACCAACGAGCACCAGGTGCCGGTGTCGGTCACCAACGCGGCCACCACCACTACGCAGGCCACCACTACGACCACCCTGGCGACGACCACGACCAAGCCGACGACCACGACCACCACCACGGCGTCGACCACCACCACACAGGTGCCAACCACAATCACGGCGTCGACCACCACCACGTTGGTGGCGACTACCACGACACAGGTGGCCACCACGACTACCCAAGCGACGACGACGACGACCGCTCCTTCTGCGCAGACCTTCGTGGATGTGCCGCTGTCGCACCCCTATGCCCCGCAGATCACCATGCTGGCTGCGGGCAACATCGTCCTGGGCATGGGGGACGGCTTCTTCAGGCCCGACGACCCGGTGGTGCGGCAGCAATTCGCGAAGATGATCGTGCTGGCTCTCGGCCTGCCTGTCTCGGAAACAGACGTGTCGCCGTTCGTTGATGTCGACCGCCCGCCGAACAGCCTGTACCCCGACAACTACATCGCGGTGGCCGCTACGTACGGTATAACTCAGGGCGTGACGTCAGATCACTTCGCTCCTTGGGCCAAGGTCACCAGGGCTCAGGTGGTCACGATGGTGGCCCGGGCGGCGAAACTGCCCGAGCCGCCTGTGGGATACACGCCGCCGTTCGGTGACTTCTCGGGCACTCATTACCCGCTGGCCCGCAAGGCGGCGTACGCGGGTCTGCTGGACGGACTCGTGGGGATGGGCCCCACTTACGACTTCTGGGCTCCCGCCAGTCGTGGTGAGGTGGCTGCACTCCTCGACGCCATGATGTCCCGCTAGGCCCAGGAAATCGAAGGGCCTCCGAGAATCGGAGGCCCTTTTTGCGTTCGCCGGTCGGTAGCCCTAGCCTCCTAGTTGGTAGGCGCAAAGAGCACCGCGTCGGCGACCACGTAGCCGTTCGCTCCTGTCGCGTAGATGGTGACGCTACCCTTCTTCGGAGAGTATCCGCCGGCCAGGTAGTAGCGACCCAGCTTGAGCCAGGAACCGCCGCCGCCGCGCTGATCCAGGTATCGCGTAGCCGAGGCGGTGGGTGTGGTCACTGTGATGCGGGCGTTCGATGCGCGATTCCACCCGTCGGTGTAGCGCACGTAGATGTTGTAGTAGCCCGAGGCGGGGAGGCGGGGGGTCCAGCGTGCCCAGGCGGTCGCCGTGGTGGCCGCGCGCACCTGATAGTTGTGGCCGTAATAGCCCGGATTACTGGTGGAGCGTGTCCAGTTTCCCGCGACGTCGGTACCGCCGACGCTGACGGCGGTGGGGTTGTCGAGTAGTATGCTGGAGTCGGTAAGACCGTAGCGCCGCCGCGGCTGGTAGACACTGCTGAGATAGCGGGAGGCTCGGCGTACGGTGGCGCCGGTGTACGGTGCTTCGTATACGACCGGGTAGTTCCACCCGTCGCCCTCCGCGTAGAGCACCACGTGGCCGGCGGAGCCGTTGTTGTAGACGAGGGCATCGCCGGGGAGCAGTGATGCCCGGTCGGAGATGGGCCCCCAGGGACCCAGGTTGTTGTAGAAGCTGTACGTGGTGTAGCGGGGAGATATGGTCGCGTTCACCCCGTGCTCCTCCTGATAGAGGAGGGTGTTCGGCACCTCCCAGCACTTCAGCACGAAGCCCGAGCAGTCAGGGCCCGATCCGCCGCCGGCATCGGGGTTCCAGCTCTCCCGGCCCCAGGTGTACGCTGTTCCGAGCGCCGACTCGGCGCGGGCGATGATCTCCGGCCTGCTCATCGGGGGCGCGGCGGCCTGGACTGTTGCCGGGAGACAGGCAAGTAGCGTGAGGGCGACCACAACAGTGGCACCGCCGTGTCTCGATGCGCCCTGCCTTCTCAGCAGGCACGAGAGGATGGTCGCTCTCATCGTGTCACCTCCGGGAAGCTGTGCACCACGATCCGGTATCCGGCGGTTTCCGCCAGCGGGGCGTACACGCGGCCGTCGCCACCGATGGCGTACGGTGCGCCCAGATACGCGTACAGACTCTCCGCCAGGACCAGTGAACCGCCCTGGTCGTCCAGCCGAGTCAGCAGCAGCGAACCCGGTGTGTCCCGGCGTTCGCCGGGCACGTCCCGCAGGCGCACGCCGAGGATCACGCGTCCGTCCGGATCGGAGTCTAGGGAGACCACGTGGTCGACACGAGCCCGGCCGCTCGGCTCGACGCTCCAGCTTCTCTCAAGTCCTCGCTGATCATCGCGTTGTTCCACGCGGGCACCCCCATCGCCCGCGATGTTCGCGGTGACCCACCGGTCGCGGCCCTTGCCTGCGGGGCGCCCCCGTGAGCTCGGGGTAGCCGCCGACAGACCATGGATCTCTCCCGGCGTACCGACCGCGACGGTACGATCGTGCGCGAGTTCGATCATGGGGGAGCCGTCCGAGTCGAGGAGTAGCGCGGTCACCGGGCCTTCCTCCTCGTGGATGTCCCGGTCGGCCAGCAGGCGTCCGTCCCACGCGAAGGTCTGCAGACAGTGGTCGTCGTCGGCATCCAGCACGTGTATCTGCTCCGTGGTGGCCGCAAGGAAGCGTGGCGAGCGGAGTTGTAGGGGGATCGTGCCCGTGGGTGAGCTCGGGGATTCCACGGTCACGAGACGACGGTTGACCGAATCGAGTATCACGATGCGTCCGTCGGAGGCAACGGCGAAGGATTCGGGCCCTCTCCGCTCGCCTCCATCGGGTGCGTTCAGCCCGACCTCCCCGGGGGCCTCTCCCCAGGAAAGGGAGATCACGGTGGATCCGTCAGATGCCTCCGGTAGGGCGGTCGGCATGACCACGACTTGTTCCTCAGACTGGCCGACACCGCCGGCCTCGGCCTGCTGTGGAAGGAAGGGCGTGAGGGTCAGAATCGCCCCAACGAGAAGGAAGGGCCCTATCTGGAGGATGCGGTGTGCTCTCGATCGTGGGCCCAATCTGGACCGGGGTCTCGGGGTGGGTGCGGTGCCGTTCATGTGGAGCCTCCTCGCTGTTCGGTGTGAGTGTTCTCCGAGGCTACGAGCAGTCTCCAAGGCGGGGCCATGGGACTTTCGTCGTAGCTTGACATCGACGAGGGAAGGTCTCGGCGTATACACTGGTTCGAAGTGGTCCGGTACACGACCGACGGTGGAACGAATGGAGGCGAGCGGGTTGATCATCTTGTTCTTCGGCGACGTGGTGGGAAAACCGGGGCGGCGTCTACTTGCCGAGGAGCTGCCGAAGCTGCGTGCTCGTTACGGCGCCGACGCGGTCGTCGCCAACGGGGAGAATGCCTCCCAAGGGGTGGGTATCAAGCCGGACGCCGCCGACTTCCTTCTGGCCGCCGGGGTCGACGTCATCACCACGGGCAATCACGTGTATCGTCATCGCGAGATCTACCCGTACCTCGACCACCAGCTCCGCATCGTGAGGCCGTACAACTTCCTCCCCACGAACCCGGGCCGCGGTGTGACCGTCGTGGACACGCCGGGCGGACGCCTGGGAGTGGTCAATCTGAGCGGCGAGCTGTTCTTGAAACCTGCCCGCTCGCCGTTCGAGGTGGTGGGCGAAGCCCTCGACCAATTGGAGGGCGTGCGCAACGTCTTGGTGGACCTACACGCTGAAGCCACGAGCGAGAAGGTGGCGATGGGTCACTTCCTGGCCGGGCGGGTCAGCGCGGTGGTGGGCACCCACACTCACGTGCGCACCGCCGACGCGCGCGTGCTCGAGGGCGGCACGGCCTACATCACCGACGTAGGCATGTGCGGGTCTCGGGACTCGGTGATAGGCGTGAAGAAGGAGACGGTGATCGAGCGCTTCGTCACCCAGATGCCGATGCGTTTCGATGTGGCCGAGGGGGACATCTGGCTGGAGGGGGTTGTGATCCGGCTGGGGAACAACGGCCGGGCCGAGTCGATCGAGCCGGTGGAGTCGAACGGCCGGCGTAACTGAGCGAGCGTCGGGGCGGTCGGCGCCCGCGCTACTTCGCGTTGCGCAGGTCGTGAAAGAGGAGTCCCGTGGGCAGCTTCGGGTAGAAGTAGGTGGACTTCTGGGGCAGTCGTTCGCCGCCGAGCGCCACCTCGTGCACCTGCCGGAGCTTGATGGGGTTCATGAAGAACCCGATCTGCGACTCGCCGGTGGCAAGGCGTTCGAAGCCCCGATCCCAGTTCTTGACGAAGGTGACGTATTGTCCCGCGGCCACGTCCTCCTGCGTGATGCAGAGGATCTCGCTCAGGATGACGTTGTGCAGGATGGCTACGTCGAGGCGGTGGTAGGCCTGGCTGTGCATGTCGTCGGCCGCTGTCTCGGGGGCGTGCGGGTCGCGCAGGGCGAGCCCGTAGGCCGTACCGAGCGACGGCCCGTAGAGGCCGAAGGCTCCGCCCTGGGCCAACCGGGCTTCGAGGTAGGCGGCGATGGCGGCCTCCGTTTCCCGGGGGTCGTCGGTGAGGGGCTCCAGGGTGAAGAAGCGGCTGAGGGCTTCGGGCAGACCTTGGATCAGGTCTTCATTCAAGCCGTGGAGTAACCTGTGGGTGGCGAAGATGGCCAGCCCCGGGTCCTCCATGTTGCAGAGGTACACGAGGGCGTAGTCCCAAGGGCCGTCGCCGTCGCCCGCCGCGTGCCGAGCGTCCCGATAGGCCAGGGCCGTCTCGTAGCGGTGATGGCCGTCGGCGATGAGCAGGGGGGCGTTCGCGAGACGGCTGCTGGCCGCCGAGATCACCGCCGGATCAGACGTTGGCCAGAGGCTGGTGGTGTTGCCGGCCGGATCGGTCATGGTGGCCGAAGGGGGCGTGTTCCCTGCCACCGCGTCCCACGTGGCCATGATGGCATCGTCGGGGAGCGAGTAGAGCATGAAGACCGGACTCAGGTTCATGCACGTTTCTTCCATGAGGCGGTAGCGGTCGCGCTTGGGGCCGGAGAGGGTGGCCTCGTGGGGGAACACCACTCCTTCTGAGAAATCCTGGAGTTTTACTAGAGCCAGAAAGCCGCGCCGAGAGCGGGGTCGCCCGTCGGGTCCCGTGTACGACTCCTCCACCACGGTGATCGTGGGTTCCTCATCTCGCACCAAGATGCTCTCGGCCCGCCACTCTTCGACGAGGTCCGCGGCTCGCGTGTACCGGTTGTCGGCATCGGTGTCGTGGGTCGACGTTCGACCGAAGTCGACGCGCACGACGTTGTACGGGCTGAGCTCGTAGAGTTCGTCGCGGAAGATGTGCCCGATCACGTCGTAGGGAGGAGCGGTCACGTTGTATAGGTTGCCCGCCACCTCGAGGTCGTATCTCCAGGCGCGGAACGGGACGACGGTTGCCACTGGGTTCTCCTCGGGGCTCTCTGAACGATCATGCGCCGCGCCGGATACCATCGGCGGGCCGGGCGACATAGAACGACGAATGATATCATCCGGGGCCGTGCGTGGGCGTCGTCCGGGTCGTGCGTGGGCGCGAGCGGTGGAGGCTGCGGTGGTTGGTTTGGGCACAGTGATCAACATGGGTGCCGTCGTGGCCGGTGCGGCGGTGGGCGTGGGTCTCGGCGGGCGTCTACCGGCCCGCGTGCGCGAGACGGTCATGGACGGGCTCGGGCTCCTCACCTTCATCATGGGCCTCCGCATGGCCTTCGAGACGAAGCAGTTCTTGATAGTCCTGGGCAGCATCCTGCTCGGGGGGTTGATAGGCGAAGCCCTCGATATCGAGCGGCGGCTCGAACGTTTCGGAGACCGGCTGCAGGCCCGTCTGGCCTCGGGATCCGGCACGTTCAGCACGGGGTTCGTCACCGCGAGTCTGCTGTTCTGCGTTGGTCCCATGGCCGTGCTCGGCTCCATCGAAGATGGACTCAAGGGGAGCGTGGAGATCCTCACGGTGAAGTCGATCCTCGACGGGTTCGCCGCCCTTGCCTTCGCCTCGACCTTGGGATGGGGTGTCGCCTTCTCTGCTCTTTCCCTGTTCGTGTACCAAGGTGCGTTGACTCTCGGCGCCGGCTTTTTCGACAGGGTGCTCAGCGACGCGATGATCGCCGAGATGACGGCTGTGGGCGGGCTCTTGGTGCTCTCCATCGGGCTGCGTCTCCTCGGTCTCCGCGAGATCCGCACGGGGAATCTGCTGCCGAGTCTGGCGTTGGCGCCGGTGCTCGTGGTGGTGGCCGACCGGGCGGCCGCTCTCGTCCGGTGAGAGGGCCCCGGCGAATCTTCTCGTATGCGACTCGTCGCCCAGTGGGCACTCGCCGGGTCGACCCGTTGACACCACGCCGACGGTGCTTCACGATTGGACAGGGAGCAGGAATATAGCGGGAAGATCGAAAGGCACGCGCAGGTGATGGTCTTCGCAGGTGCAGGTGACGACGAAGATGGGAATGGTTTCACCATCACGGTAACGCCACGACAGCGAAAGGAGCTACACATGGGCATTCTCGACAAGCTCAGCGAAGGGGCTCAGAAGGTCGCGGAGCAAGCGGAAAAGGCTCTCGAGCAGGGCAAGACCAAAGTGGAGGAGCTTCAACTCGAGCGGCAGATGGACGGCGTGGCCAGGAAGCTCGGCTATCTGGAGTTCGACGCGTCCCGCGGCCGCCCGGTCGACGCAGCCGTACGCCGTTCGTACTTGGACGAACTCGCCGGGCTCGAGGAGCAGGTGGCCCAGTCCAAGGAGGGAGCGGTCGAGAGCGAGGACGTCGTGTCTTCCGCAGCCGCAGCGCCGGCTGATCCGCCCGCCGCAGCGCCGACGTATCCGCCCGCCGCAGCGCCGGCTGATCCGCCCTCCGAAGTCATAGAGTAGAGCCTGTGGGCACTGACTTCGAGCGCATCGAGACGGAGGAACTGCTTGCCCTTGCGAGCGGCGATCCGGCGCAGGTGGAGCGACTTCGCCGGCCTGTGCGTCTGGCCGGGGCGGCGCCTTTCGAGTATCCCGTGAAGGGCCCCGTTGTGGTGTTCGTGACCTCCGACGGAACGAGGGTTCGCATGTCGGAAGGTGGGCGGCTCCTGCGTTTCTTGGAGAGTCAGGGCATGGATCCGGCGCTCGACACCGTGCTCAGCAAGACGGTGTTCCACGCGCTCAAGGATATAGAAGGTGCGGCGGCCGGCAACGGGGAGATCTTCCTCGACACGACGCCGGACGCCGCGCCGGCCGCCGTGTGGCGGTTCCTCCAGCTCGTGCTGGAAGTCGTAGGCTTGAGGCACTCGAAGTACAAGGACGCACTCGTGCAGTTGGCCCGCGCCGAAGGCGCCGTCGGCCTGTCGTGGGACGATCGCTGACGCGTTTCCTCGTAGGGTGCGTTGCGGCTGCCGGCGGGACGCCGGGCCTCCCCGAGAGGTTCTCTCTCCGGTGGGAGGAAGGGGCGATCACAGGGATCGGGGATCTCCGGCAGCGTCCCGGTGAGGAGGTCGTCGATCTGGCGGGGGCGTTCCTGGTACCTGGTTTGGTGGACTCCCACGTGCATCTCGCGCTCGGCGCCGTCGCCGCTCAGGGGGCTGTGAGTGCCGCGGGCCTGCATCTCGAAGCCGGTGTCACCGCGGTGCGCGACTTGGGGGGAGGCGGTCGATGTGCCGATGAAGGTCGATGTGAAGACCGTCTCGCCGGCGCCAGCGGCGGAATCCGTGGGCCCCGCATCGTCTCTTCCGGCGGCTCCTTCACGCGGCGCGGCCGATATGGTGCCTTCCTGGGAACGGCCCTTGATCCCGGCGACGACCTCGCCGCGGCGGTACGTGGTCGGGCGGAGGCGGGCGCCGAAGTGATCAAGGTGATCCTCACGGGGAGCGTGGATTTCGAGCGGGGCGTCGCCGATCCTCCCCACTTCTCTCTCTCCGAACTCCGGCAGATGATAGAAGCGGCTCACTCCGTGGGCCTCCCCGTCGCCGTTCACGCCAACGGCGGCGCGGCGATCCGGATGGCCGCGGAGGCGGGGGCCGACAGCGTGGAGCATGGGATCCTGTGCGATGAGGCGGCGCTGGAGGCCCTGGCGACCTGCGAGTGCGCGTGGGTGCCGACCCTGACCCCTCTCTACGCGCTCACGTCCTTCGGCCGCTGGCCGTCCCTCCCTCGGATCACGGCTGCCCACGAGGAGATGGTGCGTCGCGGACACGAGGCCGGAGTGCGTATCGCCGCGGGCACCGACGCGGGCTCGCCGGGCGTGCCGCACGGCTCGCTTCTCGTGGAGATCGCTTTGCTGCGCCGCGCCGGCCTGAGCCCCGCGGCGGCGCGGGAGGCTGCCGTGGGCGTCGGCGCCGAGCTGCTCGGCCTGCCGGACGGCTACGGACGGTTGGCCGTCGGCGCCGTCACCGATCTGGTGTGGTTCGAGAGCGATCCTTTCGATCGCACCTCGCCGGAAGCGGCGACCGGGATCCGGCCTGTGGGTGTGCTCTGCACGTGACGGGCGGCCGGTGGTCGGTGGTCAGACCAATTCATCATTCTTCACCACTTCACCTTGTGACACCCGCTGCTATCGGATATCCTGTTGACCCTAAGGTTGTTGTCGGTAGTGGTGCGAGCACGCCTAACAGGGAAGCCGGTGCGATGCCGGCGCGGTCCCGCCACTGTAACCGGTGAGCCCAACTCCGAGATCCACTGGCCGCTGGCTGGGAAGGGGAACGGGGCGCTTGAGCCGGGAGCCAGGAGACCTGCCACTACAAGACATGCCGGAAGCGCTCTTCGACGGAAAGGGCTGGCATGCGCTCCCGCTCCAGGTTGACGACCCCCGGCGGGGTCCCATCTGACGTTCGGTCCACCTTCGCGGTGCACGTCGTGCCGCGCCCTCACCGCCCATCCTCCCGGAGGTCTCACTCGCGATGATCCTCGTCACCGGCGGCACCCGCAGTGGCAAGTCCACCTTGGCCGAGCGTCTGGCGGCCGACTACGGCGGCCGCGTGCTCTACGTGGCCACCGCCGAGCCCGGCGACGACGAGATGCGGTTGCGCATCGAGCGTCACCAGGCCGGGCGGCCACCGGAGTGGGGCACGCTGGCGGCTCCGCGGGATGCCGTCTCGGCGTTGCGCGACGCGGAGGGCGAGTGGGACACGGTGCTCTTCGACTGCCTCACTCTCTACACCACCAACCTCATGTTGGAGCAGGAGGCCGACTCGCCCGATCCCGAGGTGGTGCTCGCCGACAGCATGCACGGTTTGGCGGACTACCTCTCGGAGCACTGGCTGCACTGCGTGGTGGTGACGAACGAGGTGGGTTCCGGCATCGTGCCCGTGCACCGGCTGAGCCGCCTCTTCCGCGACCTACAGGGCCGCGTGAACCAACTCTTCGCCCGCAAGGCCGACGAAGTGTACCTGTGTGTGAGCGGCATCCCTCTGAAGATCAAGGGCCCGGGATCGCCCTGGCCGACGCTTCCCGAGACGGACGGCCCTATCCCGCTCTGGCCGGTGTCGTAGGAGGCCTGATGGCGCCCGGCGTGCTCATGATCCAGGGGACCGGTTCCAGCGCGGGCAAGAGCCTGACGGTGACCGGTCTCGTGCGTGTCTTCAAGCAGGACGGGCTGACGGTGGCGCCGTTCAAGGCGCAGAACATGTCGCTGAACTCGTATCCCGCCATCGAAGGCGGCGAGATCGGGCGGGCGCAGGTGGCGCAGGCGGAAGCCGCCGGTCTGCCCCCCAGCGTCGATATGAACCCGGTGCTGCTCAAGCCCACCACCGATGTGGGAGCCCAGGTGATCGTGCGGGGCAAGGCCGTCGCCCATATGGACGCCCGCACCTACCATGACTTCAAGGCTTCGCTCCTCCCGGTGGTGGAGGAGAGCCTCGCGCGGCTGCGCGCAACGTACGACGTGGTGGTGATCGAGGGCGCCGGCAGCCCGGCCGAGATCAACCTGCGTGAGAACGACATCGTGAACATGGCCGTGGCCCGTCTGGCGCAGGCGCCGGTGATCCTGGTGGCCGACATCGACCGGGGTGGTGTGTTCGCCGCCATCTACGGCACCTGGGCCCTCCTCGACGACGAGGACCGGGCCCTTCTCCGTGGGTTCATCGTGAACAAGTTCCGGGGTGACGTGTCCATCCTGGAGCCGGGGCTGCGGGAGATCGAGGAGCGGACCGGGATGCGCTGCCTCGGCGTGCTCCCCTACCTGCGCGACGTGGGCGTGGACGACGAGGATTCGGTCTCACTGGAGGAAGCGACGGCGGGAGCGGCCCGGCTCCCGATCGCGGCGGACGGTTGGCCGGTGGGTGAGGGGCCCCGGGTGGCGGTGGTGCGGTTGCCCCGCGTGTCGAACTTCACCGACTTCCGACCGCTCCAAGAGTGTGGCTTGTTCCGCGTTCGCTGGGCCGAGCGGCCGGAAGAGTTGGCGGACGCGGACTTGGTGATCATCCCCGGCACGAAGAGCACGGTGGGCGACCTCGCGGCCTTGCGCGAACTCGGGTTCGAACCGGCTCTGGCCGAGCGGCGGGCGGGGGGAGCACGCTTCCTCGGCGTCTGCGGCGGCTACCAGATGCTGGGCGAACGCATCCTCGACCCGGACGGGGTGGAAAGCACCGAGCCGGTGGTTTTCGGCCTCGGCCTTTTACCCGTGACGACGACCTTCGCCGCCGACAAGGTGACGGAGGCGGTGGATGTGAGGGGGTCGGGCGAAGGCTGGCTGGGCACGGGTGTGGCCGTGCGCGGCTACGAGATCCACATGGGCCGCACGGACGGCGACTGCCGGCCGCTGTTCACGGTGGTCGGGACGGGCGTCGGCGGCGGCGGCGCCCTTTCGTCTGAGGCTGACTCCGCGCATGTCAAAGGGCGTCCGGAAGGTGCGGTGAGCGACGACGGCTTGGTCGCGGGCACGTACGTGCACGGGCTCTTCGAGGATTACACTGTGATCGCGGGCCTGGCCACGGCTCTGGGGGTCGAATCGGCCCGGATCGAAGCGGCCGGGTCGCGGTGGCTCGAGCACGCGGCGGCCAAAGATTCCGCCTACGAGCGGCTCGCGGCCGTCTTCCGTGAGCATCTGGATATGACGCGGATCCGAGCCCTCGTGGATGCAGGGACGTGGGACTGATGGGCGTGGGCCGGAAGAGTGGCCGGTCGGCCGGTGGTCGTCTCGTTGGACGCGCCCTGGTGCTGGGGGCGGCCTTCGCCGTCGACGCGGTGATCGGCGATCCGGTGCGGCCCACTCATCCCGCCCGCGTGCTGGGGCGGACGATCCAGCTGTACGAGTGGACGGCGAGGCGGCTTCCCGGACTCTCGGGCGACCCGGGGAAGGAGCGGGCGGCGGGGGTCGCGCTGGCCGTCGGCCTTCCGGTCGGCGCCTTCGCCCTGACGCGCCGGCTGCTCCGTTCACTGCCGGGCTGGGCGCGACCCGCCGTCGACGTGTGGTTGGTCTCGACGGCCCTGGCGGGCACCGAGCTCGTCCGCTCCGCGGAACGGGTTTCGCAGGGGCTCGACGCCTCCTTGGAAGACGGGCGGCGCGCGGTCTCCATGATCGTCGGCCGCGACACCCGAGCGATGACCGAGTCGGATGTGGTTCGGTCCGCGGTGGAGTCCGTTGCCGAGAACACGAGTGACGGGGTGATCGCCCCGCTCCTGTACGCCGCGGTCGGGGGGGCGCCGGTCGCGCTGGCCTACAAGGCGGTTTCGACGCTCGACTCCATGGTGGGCTACCGCACGGAGCGCCACCTGCACTTCGGCCGCTCTTCCGCGCGTCTGGACGACGCCGCCAACCTGATTCCCGCGCGAGTGACCGCCGTTCTTGCGATCCTGGCCGGTGGCCGCGGCACGGGCGCCCTGCGCCGGGCCTGGGCGGAACGGGTGCACCACCCCAGCCCGAACGCCGGCCTGGTGGAGGCCGCCTTCGCGAATGCCCTTGGCGTGCGACTGGGCGGCCCCGTCGCCTACGGCGGCCGGGTCGTGGAGCGGCCCTTTTTGGGTGGCGCCGCCTCGCCGCCGCCCGCGGCGGCCGATCTTGCACGGGTGGCGGCGCTCAGCCGGAGGGTGAGTGTGCTCGCTGTGGGGGCCTGCGTGGGTGGGCTCCTGGTGGCCGGGAGTGCGCGATGAGCCGCGACCGGCGAAACGATCCGCCTCCGCTCGACTCCCGGCGGCGCGAGCGACAGCCGGCCGCCCCCCACGTGGGCCGCGAGGTGCACATGCACGGCCCGTCCGCCCGACCGGACACCCACGGCGGCAAGATCCGGGAGGCTTCGGCCCTACTCGGCATCCCCGGGGGCGAACTCCTGGACTTCTCCGCCAACATCAACTTCCTTGGACCCTCCCCTCAGGCGGTGGCGGCGGCGCGGCGGGCGGTGGACGAGATGGGATGGTACCCCCTCGATCCGCCCGACCCGCTGCGCCGCGCCGCCGCCGATTTCTTCCGGGTGTCGGAGGAGTCGGTGATCCTGGGCAACGGCGCGTCAGAACTGATCTTCCTCGTGGTGGCGCACCTGCGCCCGCGTCGTGTGCTCGTGCTGGGCCCCACGTTCACCGAATACGAGCGCGCGGCGCGGGCCTGGGGCGCCGAGGTGGACGTGGCCAACGCTTTCGAGGGCGCCGACTTCGCCCACACCACGGCCGACATGCGCGTTCTGCAGCCCCGGCTCGAAGCGGCGGACCTGGTGTTCCTGTGCGACCCGAACAACCCCACGGGTGATCTCTGGACCCGGGACGCCCGTGATGCGGTCATCGATATCTGCAGCCGCGCTGAGACCACGGTGTTCGTGGACGAGTCGTTCCTGGCCTTCACCGCGGCGTGGCCGGACGGAGGGGCGGTCCAACCCGGTGTCGGAGTACCTCCCGACCACGTGATCGTCCTGCACTCCCTGACCAAGATCCTGGCCATGCCCGGCCTACGCGTGGGAGCGCTGCTCGTATCGCCGGAGATGGCGGAGGGGCTCGCGTCGCGGGTACCCCCTTGGAACGTGAACTGCATCGCCCAGGCCGCAGCCGTCGCCGGGCTGGCAGACCGCACCCTGCTTGAGCGCACTCCGGGAGCGGTGGCCGTCGCCCGCGAGGAAGTGGCCGCCGCCCTCCGCGGGACCCCGGGCGTGGCGCGCGTGCTGCCTGCCGCCGCGGACTTCCTGTGTCTTCGCCTCGACGCCCCAACGGCCTCGGAAGTCACGGCTCGGCTCCTGCGCGAGCACGGTGTTCTCGTGCGCGATCTCAGCGACTTCCCCGGCATGGGTCCGCGCTATCTGCGGGTCGCGGTGCGCGAGCCGGCCGACAACCGTCGACTGGTGGAAGCCCTTGCCGCCGTACTCTCGGATCGAGTGGCCGCCACGGATGAGTGGGAAATCGAGGAGCGCCGCCCATGACGGCCCCGCGGAACACGGCCGCGGCGGGTGGATCGGCCGCGGCGGCTGGATCGGCCGCGGCGGGTGGAGCACGGGCGCCGCGAGGTATCGTGCTCGCGGGCACGCATAGCGGCGTGGGCAAGACCAGCCTGGCCCTCGGGGTGATGGGCGCCCTTGGCCGCCGGGGATACGAGGTTGCGCCCTTCAAAGTGGGGCCCGACTACATAGACCCCACGTACCATGCCAGCGTGACCGGGCGCCCGTCCCGCAATCTGGACACCTGGCTCATGCCGCCTGCGGAGGCCGTCGGCGTGTTCGAGCGAGCGGTGGCCGCGTCGGGCGGGCGTGGCGTCACGGCCGTGGTGGAGGGCGTCATGGGCCTGTTCGACGGATTGGCCGGCGGCGGCGAGCGCTGCTCCACGGGCGAGATGGCCAAGCTGCTCGGCCTGCCGGTGGTTCTGGTGGTCGACTGTTCCCACACCGCCCGGAGCATCGCTGCTCTCGTCCATGGCTTTGCCACGTTCGACCCCGACCTCACGGTCAGCGGGGTGATCCTCAACAAGGTGGCGAGCCCGTCACACGGCCGCATGGTCGAGGAGGCGCTCGCGGAACTCGTGGCACTCCGTTCCCCGGGCGGCTCGCTTGCGATGGATTCCGGCTCTCGATCCTCGCCGGTGGTGGTGGGCATCGTGCCGCGCCGCGCCGATCTTCATCTGGAGTCGCGCCACCTTGGGCTGATCCCCACGGTGGAAGACAGAGGCGTGGCCGAGGTGCTCGCGCGGATCGTCGATCACGTGGCCGAGCACGTGGATCTCGAGACCTTGCTGGATCTGGCCGCGCCGCTCCCCGCCGCCGGGCCCTCTGAGGAGGCCGGTGTGGGGTCGTCCACCGGACCGCTCTCCGCCGCGCCGGGACGGCGCCGGCGGGTCGCCGTGGCCCGGGACGCCGCCTTCTCCTTCTACTATCAGGACAACCTGGATGTGCTGGAGGAGGAGGGAGCCGAGCTCCTGTTCTTCCGACCCACGGAAGGCGACGAGTTGCCCGACTGCGACGCCGTCTACCTAGGGGGAGGCTACCCGGAGGTCTACGCCGCCGAGCTTGCCGCCAACACGCGACTGGGGCGCGACCTGCGCGAGGCCGTAGCCTCGGGCCTCCCTCTCTACGCGGAGTGTGGCGGTTACCTGTACCTCGGGCGGGAGATCGAGGACGCGCGGGGCACCCACCCGATGGCCGGCGTGCTCCCCACCCGCGCCTCGATGACCGGGGCGCGGCTCCGCATGGGCTACGTGGAGGCCCGCGCCTCCGAACACCACCCGCTGGCCGGTGACGCCTTTCGCGGCCATCTCTTCCACTATAGCGCCACCACCGGCTCCGACGCCCCCGCCTACCACGTCACCCGGAAAGGGGAGACGGTGGTGGACGGCTACGCCGACGGCCGGATCGCGGCCAGCTACGTCCACCTGCATTTCCGCGGCAGCCGCCGGATCGCGCGCTGGCTGGCCGGCACCGACATCACCGAGGAGGTCCTCCACCATGCCTGATCCCCACGATATCCCCGCCGCAGCCTTCGCGTCGACGGCTGGGCCGTCCAACGACGACAGCCCCGACGGTCCACAGCCCTGGGCGGCGGTCGTCCTCGGCCATGGGAGCCGCAACCCGTCCGCACTCGAGGTTCTCGAGAAGGTGGCCTCACTCCTGACCCTGCAAACGGGTTGGACGGTGGCTCACGCCTCGCTGGAGTTCAACAAGCCCGATCTGTCCGACGCGGTCGCCGGACTCTACGGACGCGGCTTCCGACGGATCTTTGTGGCCCCGTACATGCTGTACGCGGGCAACCACGTGGCGTTGGACATCCCGGAGCGTCTGCGCTCGGTGCTTGCGGAGCACCCGGATCTGCACGTACGCGTTACCGAACCGCTGGGGCTCGACCTGCGTCTCGTCTCGGTGCTCGAGACTCGGTTGCGCTCGGCCCGTGGGGAAGAGGGAGCGGTCACGGCGGACTCCGTGAGTCGCCCGGCCGATATCGAGGGCAAGAGCTTCGAGATCATCGAGAGGTTGTTGCCCGATCTCCCGCTCACACCCGCCGAGCGTGCAGTCGCCATCCGTGTGGTGCACGCGACCGGCGACCCCAGCCTGGCCTCACAACTGGTCTTCTCGGCGGGCGCGGTGGAACAGGGCGTGCGGGCGCTCAAAGCGGGAGCTCCCGTGGTGTGCGACGTGAACATGGTCCGCTCGGGATTGGCCCCCAGTCTGCGTCGGCTGGGAGTGGAAGTCCATTGCCTCGTCGACACCGCTGAGACGGCCGCTCTTGCTCAGGCGGAGGGCGTGACCCGGTCGGTGGCGGCCTTCCGTACGGCCCGCGACTGGCTCGACGGCTCGGTGGTTGTGATCGGCAACGCGCCCACCGCCTTGCTCGAGATCGTCCGCATGAACCGCGAGGAGGGCGTGCGTCCCGCGCTCGTGGTGGGCGTGCCCGTGGGCTTCGTGGCGGCGGCCGAGTCGAAGGACGCTTTGGTGGCCTCCCCGCTGGCCCACATCACCCTCCCGGGACTCCGCGGGGGCACGCCCATCGCCGTTTCGGCGGCGAATGCCATCGCCCGGCTCGCCGCGCCCGATCCGTCCGTGTTCGCGGGCTCTCCCCGCGGAGCGGCCGACGCGGCACCCGAACAAGGGACCCTGTGCACATAGCCGAAGGCATACTCCCCGCCCAATGGGCGGCGGCCTGGGCGGTCCCGGCGGCCGTGGGTGTCACGGTGGGACTGCGGCGCCTGCGGGTGCGCACCGCCGAGGAACCCAGCGTCAAGTCGCTGGTCGCGCTGATGGGTGCCGCGGTCTTCGCGATCAGCCTCATGCCGATCCCCGTGCCGGTCGCGGGATCGGTGTCGCACCCGGCGGGGACCCCGTTGGCTGCGATCGTGGTGGGCCCGGCGGCCTCCGTGTTGTTGGCCGGCATCTCCCTCCTCATACAGGCGCTCTTCTTCGCCCACGGCGGCCTCACCACTCTGGGGGCCAACATCGTGTCCGAGGGGATCGTCGGCTCCTTTGCCGGATACCTGGCCTTCCGCCTCTCCAGACGCGCGGGCGCCTCGCTGTTCTGGGCGGGTTTCGCCGCGGGGTCGCTCGGCGATCTTTCCGTCTACATGACCACGGCCATCGAGTTGGGACTGGGTCTGTTCCCGTTGCACGACGCGGCGCGCGGGGCGGGCGCCCTCTTCCTGGGTTTCCTCCCCACCCAAGCGCCGCTCGCCGTGCTGGAGGGCATATTCACGGGCGGCGTGCTGAGTTCCCTGGCCGAGTTGCGGCCCGATATCCTATCGGGTCTCGGATTGGGTCAGTCGCGTGCCCGCCGGGATGAGGTTCCGCGGGTGGGGGTTCGTCACCGGCTCCGTCACGGCGGGCGGAGACTCCGTGTTGTTACGCTCGTGGCGGCTGTGTTGGTGGGCGTGATCCTTGTGGCCGGGTTCGTGTGGGCGCTGGCCGTCACCACCGGCAGCTGGGTGGGGATCGATGCCGGCGTCATGGAGCGGGTGGCCGAGGAGCAGGGGCGCGCGGCGTGGACACCGTTCATCAACACCGATGTTGGCGATCTCTTGCTCTTCGTGTTCTTCTTGGGAGCCGTGGTGGCGGGTGCGGTCATCGGATGGTTGGTCCGCGGGCTGCGTTCCGGAGGTGCGGGCGCGCCCGCGCGGCTCCCGGCGCGCGGGCGTGGCGGCTCGCCGGGTCGTTCGCGCGCCACACGTGCGGCGGCCCCTGTGGTCGCGATCGTGGCGGGAGGTCTCGTTCTGTGGGCCTGGGTCGCTCCCGGGTTGGCCCTGGGCCCCGTCAGCGGTCGGTCTCTGCGGACGCTGGGCGAGATTCTCGCGCACCCTTCTCGGCAGCAAGTGCTCAGCGCGCGCGGCGGTGATCTGGTGTTGTTCGTGGCCATGATGGCCGGGCTGCTGGGCGGTCTCGCGATGGGCTGGTGGATGTGGTTACGGTTCGCGGGTCGTAGGCCCCGTTTCCGTCTGCCGCATCTGCACGCCTCTCACGACGTGAGCACCGGCGACCGTCAGGCGTGGCGTGCCACCGGGCTGACAGCCGTGGATGCGCGGTTGAAGGTGGCCGTGGTGGCCGTGATGTTGGGCGCCAACCTGGTGGCCGGATGGGTCTTATCGGCCGCGCTGCTGGCCGTGTGTCTCGGAGCGCTGACGCTCGTAGTCCGGGTGCGGTGGGTCTCCGTCGTCGTGCGCATGGCGCCCGCCCTGCTCGTGAGCGCGATGCTGGTGGTGCTGCGCGGGCTCACCGTCCCGGGTCGTCCGCTCGTGTCCATCCACCTGCCGCTGCTTGCTCCCTTCGGCGTGAGTCAGGAGGGGCTCACGGCGGGAGCCGATCTCGCGGTCGTGGTGCTCGCGGGAGTCTCGCTGCTACTTCTTCTCGGCCTGAGCACGCCGCTCCCGGCGCTGCTTTCGGCGCTGCGGTGGTACCGAGTGCCCATCCTCCTCATCGAACTCGGCATGTTGATGTATCGCTACATCTTCCTTTTCGTGGAGGAGACCCAGCGGATGCGTCAGGCGCAGCGACTGCGCGGCCCTGACGTGCCCTGGCATCGGGCGATGGGCGGCTTCAACAGCATGGGTGCGAATCTGCTGATCCGTTCGTACGATCGTTCGCAGCGGGTATACGATGCGCAACGGCTTCGAGGGGGGGAACGCCGCCCATGATGCACGGACCATGGGGCAGCAAGAAGATCGACGGTGCCGCCGTGAGGCTGGAGGGCGCAGCCTTCGTCTATCCGGGGGGCGTGCGCGCGCTCGACGGGCTCGACATCTGCGTTCGTCCGGGCGACTTCACCGCGGTCATGGGCGCCAACGGCGGCGGCAAGTCGACGATGCTCAAGTTGCTCGTGGGCTTGCTCCATCCGAGCGAGGGTCGCGTCCTCATAGACGACATCCAGGTGGGCCACGACACCTTCAACGAGGTGGCCGTCATGGTGGGGTATTTGTTCCAAGATCCGAACGACCAGCTGTTCTGCCCCACGGTCGCGGCCGACATCGCCTATGGCCCCGAAAACCTGGGCCTGCGGGAAGCGGAAGTGGAACGCCGGGTGGAGTGGTCGGCCAAGACCTGCGGGGTCTACGAGCTACTCGATCGTCCCATCCACGCGCTCAGCTACGGCCAGAAGAAGCGGGTGGCCTTGGCCGGAGTCCTCGCGATGGGCCCACGGGTGCTGGTGCTCGACGAACCCACGGCCAGCCTCGACCCCATGGCGGAGGCGGCCCTCATGCGTCTGCTGAAGGGTCTGAACGAGCAGGGCCTCACCATCATCATGGCCACGCACGACGTGGATCTCATCCCTCTCTACGCGCATCGCATCGTGCTGCTGCGCGGTGGCGTGGTGGCGGCCGAGGGTCCGCTGAACGACGTCTTTGCCGAAGGGACGCATCTGGAGAGTTGCGATCTACGGCTCCCGCGCATCACGTACCTGTTCGATATCTTCTGCGACGAGACCACACGACCGCTGACGGTCGGTCAGGCCCGCAAGGAGCTGGTGCGGATGGTCGAACGCGGCCAGTTGGACCTGGTGCCCATCTTGCTGCCCAGAGAACGAGGCGGCGCGGCATGACCGACGCGGCTACCCTGGACGCGGGCAAAAGGAAGAACCTCCGGCGCGGCTATACCACGGGTGCGTGCGCGCAGGCGGCCGTGGCGGCCGGCGCTGCGTGTGGCCGCTTCGTCCCGGGGACCCCGGGGTCCGGAGATTCGCCGGTTCCGTCTGAGGGTCGCGTGGAGATCGTGCTACCCGGAGGGGAGACCGCCGTGTTCCCGTACCGCCGGGACGGTGACGGAGTGGTGTGGGTGGTCAAAGACGCCGGCGACGACCCGGACGTGACCCATGGATTGGCGATCGGAGCCCGTGTGGACCACACACCCGGCGTCTTCGCGGTCCTGGCGGGCCCCGGCGTGGGAACGGTAACCCTGCCCGGCCTGGCCATCCAACCCGGGGCTCCGGCAATCAACCCGGCTCCGCGGGACGCCATCCTGGCCGAGCTGCGTCGCGCCCGTCCTGAGGGCGCGACCGCGACCATCTTGGCGCCGGGCGGGGAAGCGCTCGCCCGGCGCACTCTCAACCCGCGCCTGGGCATCGTGGGCGGCATCAGTATCCTCGGCACCACGGGGAGGGTGGAGCCGTGGTCCGTGGAGGCGATGCGGGACTCCCTGGAGCCCCAATTGGACGTGGCTCAGGCCCGGGGGAGCAACGACCTGGTGTTCGTACTCGGCTCCAAAGGCCGGAGGCTTGCCGAGGAAGCGGGCGTCGACGGCCGCGACATCGTGGAGACCGGCAACGAGGTGGGGTGGATGCTCGAGCGGGCCGCCGACCGTGATTTCTCGAGTGTGACCGTACGCGGCCACGTGGGCAAGCTGGTGAAGCTCGCCGCCGGCATCTTCGACACGCACTCCCGGGTGGCCGACGCCCGTCTGGTCACGCTCGCGGCGTACGCGGGCGCCGGTGGGGTGCCCGCCGATGAGGTGCGGGCTCTGCTCGATATGAACACCGCGGACCAAGGCGCCGCTCACCTGCTGGCGCTTGGACGTCCCGATGTGTTGGCGGCGGTGGCCGGGGCCGCCGCCGCCGCGTGTACGGAGCGCTTCGGCCTCCGAGTGCGGATCGTCCTCCTCGATCGCGATGGGGGAGTACTTGCGGAGTCGCCTCCACCATCGGCGGATGCGGTGGACGGCGCCGCGGCGGCTTCTACGGCGCGCCCAGCCCGCGCCGCACGCGGAGACGAGGAGTGATGGGATCCACCGGTGGACGGCTCGTGGTGGTGGGAGTGGGGCCGGGCGCCGGGTATCTGACGCCCGCCGCGGCTCGACTGATCCGGTCGTGCGAGGTCTTCGTGGGCGGGGACGCCGCGCTGGTTGCGGCCCCGGCGTGGGGTTCTCGCATCCGAGTGGCGGGTCCGCTGGATCCGGTTCTCGACAGGATCGAACAGCATCTGGACGCGGGCGAGGCGGTCTGCGTGCTCACCTCGGGAGACCCGGGATACTTCGGCATGCTCGGCGCCGTCGAGCGGCGGTTCCCCGGGCGGGCCTTCGTGGAGCCGGGCGTCTCCTCGCTGCAAGTGCTGGCGGCACGCGTAGGCCTGCCGTGGCAGGAGCTCCGCCATGTCTCGGTGCACGGCCGTCCCTTGGAGACACTGGAGTGGACGGGCGGGCCCCTCGCCGTCCTCTGTGGAGGCGAGAACACGCCGGCGGCTGTGGCCGAGCGAGTGCGCGAGGCAGGAGAGGAAATCAGGATCGCGGTGGGCGTGGCGCTCGGCGGTCCTGAAGAGACGATCCTGGTTGGAGATCCGGACGTCGTGATCTCGGCGCGCCTCGGCGCGCCGGCCGTCATGATCCTTGCGTCTGCCGGTTGGCTGAGGGACGGCGGGCACACGATGCAGGCGCGCGTCGCCGCGCCCACCGGTCCCGCCACCCTCCCGTTCTCGCCGCCCCCGGGTATCCCGGACGACGAGTTCGTGCGCGTTGATGGAGTGCCCCTTTCTCGCTGGGAGATACGGGCCGTCCTGGCCAGCATCGCCCGGCCTCGAGAACGCCGGATCATCTGGGATGTGGGTGCCGGGAGCGGCGGTTTCGCCGTGGAGATGGCCCTGCTTGCTCCCCACGCGAGAGTGGTCGCCTTCGAGCGCGGGGCGAGCGGCTGCGAGGCCACCAGGCTGAACGCGGAGCGGTTCGGCGCGCGGGTCGAAGTATTCGAAGGCGAGGCGCCTGACGTTCTCCAAGAGCTCGGCGCGGATGAATGTCCCGACCTCATCGTCGTCGGCGGGTCCGGCGGTCGGCTCGAGGAGATACTCGGTCTCGTCGGCGGTTGGCTCCGTCCCGGCGGCCGTGTAGTGGTGACCGCGGTCACCCTCGAGACCGCGGGCACGGCGGCGCGTGTGCTCTCGTGGGAGCCCTGGGTCGCGCACGATGCCCTCCAGCTGGCCACCGCTCGTCTCGATCGCGCCGGCATCATGCGCGGCGCCAATCCCATAACCATCCTGTGGGCAGACAAGGAGAACCATCAGTGACGCCACCCCCACACGGCACGTTGTACGCCCTCGGCCTGGGCCCGGGTGATCCCGGCTTGGTCACGGTGCGCGCGGCCGAGATCCTCCGCGAGGCCAAAGTGGTCGCCTACCCGGCGGATGCAGGACGCGGCTCCGGGAGGGCGTTCCGCATCGCCGAGCCTTACCTCTCCGCTACGGTGAAGCGCGTCCCGCTCGACATGCCCATGACCAACGACCAGGTCGTTCTCGAGGTCGCCTGGGACGCCGCGGTCGAGACTCTCTCGCACGAGACCGCCGCGGGCTCCGATGTGGCTTATCTCTGTCTCGGAGACACGCTCCTGTACGGCAGCTTCGGGTACCTGCTGGCACGATACCGCGGCCCGGTAGAAGTGGTGCCGGGGGTCATCTCCCCGGTTGCGGCGGCGTCGGTGCTCCAGAAGCCCTTGGTGGAAGGGCGGGAACCTCTTGTGGTGGTTCCCGATGGGGGCGACGTCGACCTGTTGCGCGGCGCGCTCGCCTTGGGGGGCAGTGTGGTGATCATGAAGCCCTCCCGGCTCACGGAGGAAGGGGTGGCGGTCCTCGTGGAGACGGGTGCCGTCGAGCGGGCGTGGGTGACGGAGGACGTCACTCTGGAGAGCCAGCGCGTGTATCGGGCGACCCCACAGCTGCTTGCTCAGCTGCCTTATTTCAGCGTGGTGACGGTGCTGGCGGCGGATCGGGAGGCGGGAGCATGAGTGGCATACCCATACTGTTCGTGGGGGCGGGACCGGGAGATCCCGAGCTCATCACTCTTCGCGGTGCGAGGGCGCTCGCCGAAGCGGACGTGGTGGTATGGGCGGGATCCCTGGTGCATCCGGCTCTCCTCACCCACTGTCGCGCCGACGCCGAGATCCACGATTCCGCCGGCCTCGACCTCCCCCGAATCGTGGAGATCATGGTGGAGGGCTATCGATCGGGGCGGTCTGTGGTGCGATTGCATACGGGCGACCCGTCTTTGTACGGAGCCATCGCCGAGCAGATAGATGAACTCGACGCCCGACAGGTGCCGCACGCCGTGATCCCCGGGGTGAGTTCGTTCGCCGCGAGCGCCGCCGTGCTGCAGGCCGAACTCACGCGCCCCGGGCTCTCCCAGACGGTGATCTTGACGCGTCGGGCCGGGCGCACGCCCGTACCGGATGGACAGGATCTGGCCTCATTGGCTTCACACCGGGCGACGATGTGTATCTTCCTGAGCGTGGGCAGCATAGACGGGGTGGTCGACGATCTCCTTACCCACTACGAGGCGCGTACTCCCGCGGCCGTGGTGGCCAATGCCACCTGGCCCGAGCAGCGGGTGGTGCGGGGTACGCTGGCCGACATCGCCGCTCGGGTGGCCGAGGCCGGCGTCGAGAAGACCGCCATGATCGTGGTGGGTGATGTGCTCGCCGAGGCGGGGGAGCCATCCAAGTTGTACGACCCTGAGTTCTCCCACGGCTACCGCCAGGCGCACGGCGGCGGGGCCGGGTGAGTCAGCGGCCGACAGCCGACGGCTCCGAGGCGAAGGCCGCGGCGGCGATGGTCGCGGCGGCGAAGGTCGCCGTCGTTGTCGTAGCACTCACGCCGGGCGGGGCGGCAACGGCCCGGCGCATCGCCGCGGCCGTGGGTGGCGAACTACGGCTGCCCAGCCGGATGATGACTCCCGGGTCCGATGAGGCTGGGGGCGGTTTCGACCGCGTCGGGCCTGTTCTGCGTGACGCCTTCACGGCCGGGTCGGCGCTTGTGTGCGTCATGGCGGCGGGCGTGGTGGTCCGTTCTTTGGCTCCCGTGTTGCGGAGCAAGGTCGACGACCCCCCGGTGCTGGTGGTGGATGAGCTCGGGCGGTTCGTGGTCCCCATCCTCTCCGGGCATGTGGGTGGGGGCAACTCCCTGGCCCGGCACGTGGCCGCGGCGCTCGGCGCTCAGGCCGTTCTCACCACCTCGAGCGACGTGCAGGGGTTCCTGGGCCCCGACATGCTGGCGGTGGCCCTGGACGCGTACGTGGAGCCGGCGTCCGCTCTGCTCCCGGTGGCGGCGGCGTTGGCCGGCGGGGATCCTGTGGATCTCTGGTACGAGCCTACGACGGTGGGTTCCGCCGCCGCCTTCCTCGACGGGCTGGGGGGGTATCGGGCTCGGTCTCTGGTGGAGTCGTCGGATGCGCCTGATCCGTCGCTCGAGTCGCCCGCGCCGGCCGCGGCCGTGCTCGTGAGCGACCGCGTGGGGGCGGAGGCGCCGGAGGGTGTCCCAAGCGGGCGGTGCGTGCGTCTGATCCCGCGCTTGATCACGGCCGGCGTGGGGTGCACGCGGGGAACGCCGGCAGACTCCTTGGTGGCGGCGGTGAGGGAGGCGTTCTCCGCGGGAGGCCTGCGTGTGGAGGCGTTGCGGGCCCTCGCCTCGGTGCGGGCCAAGGCGGACGAACCCGGCCTGTTCGCCGCCGCCGAGGAACTGGACGTGCCCTTGGTCTTCGCCGGAGACGACCAGGTGGAGGCCGAGATCGCGGCGCGGGGACTCGCCGAGAGCGAGTGGGTGCGCGCGAACATCGGAGTGGGGGCCGCGTCCGAACCCGCCGCCCTCTGGGCGGCCGGACCGGGTTCGGTGCTGGTGCAGGAGAAGATCGCGCGCTCCGGAGTCACCGTGGCGCTGGCACGCGGGGACGGCGGAGCCGCCGTCGCCGCGCGAGAGGACAGGTGGAAGGTGTGATCGTAGCGGTTGGGATAGGGCCCGGTTCGCCGGCGGCCCTCACGGCCGAGGGGGCCGAGGCGCTGCGTCGCGCCGATGTGGTGGTGGGATACCGGCCATACATCGGGATGATCGAAGGTGTCCTCGCGCCGGGCACGGTCGTGGAGTCCTCCGGCATGCGGCAGGAGGTTGAACGCTGCCGGAGAGCGCTGGAACTGCATCGAGAGGGCAAGGCGGTCGCCGTGGTGTCGAGCGGTGATGCCGGCGTGTATGGCATGGCCGGCCTGCTGATGGAACTCGATCCGGAGGCCCCGGTGGAGGTGGTCCCGGGCATCACCGCGGCCCAGGCGGCCGCCGCCCGCCTCGGCGCACCTCTCATGAACGATTTCGTGGTGCTCAGCCTCAGCGACCTGCTCACTCCGCGCGCCGAAGTGCTCCGCCGCGCTCGTGCCGCCGCCGCCGCCGATCTGGTCACGTGCCTCTACAACCCCACGTCGCGCCGCCGCCGTCCCCTGTTCGAAGAGGTGGTGGACATCTTCCTCGGAGAGCGCGCTGCGGAGACTCCCGTGGGCTGGGTGCGCAACGCGTATCGCCCCGACGAAGAGGTGCACGTCACGACTCTCGAGTCGCTCGCGGGCGAGCCTATCGACATGTGGTCGGTGGTTATCGTCGGTTCCAGCCGCACCGAGGTGCTTGGGGGCCGCCTCGTGACGCGGCGAGGCTACGCCGACCGCTACGATGTCGACTCGGCGCCGGCCGCCGACGCTCCCGCAGCCGGAGATGCGGCCTCGCTCGAGAGCGACGACGGGATCCCCGCCGCGCCCCTGGCCTTCGGCGAGCGGCGGGTCTACCTACTCGGCGGCACGAGCTTCGCCCGCACGCTCGCCGTCGAGCTTGAAGATGCGGGCTACCGGGTGCGTCTCTCCGTGGCGACACCATTGGGGGTGGCCGAGGTGGAGAGGGAGCCTTCGGGGGGGATCCATATGGGGCGTCTCGGCTCGCCTGGCCTCGTACGCGAGATCTCGGCCTGGGGCGCCGCCGTCCTTCTCGATGCCACTCACCCTTATGCTGTGGAGGCGAGCAGGACAGCGGAGGGAGCGGCCGCGGCCGCCGGTGTGACGTTGGTCCGCGCCGTCCGGGAGGCCTGGATCCCCGACACCGAGGACGGGGTGCGCTTCTTCGACACAGCTGATGAGCTGGCCGCCGCGATCCTCGCCTCCGGCCGCCTCCCGTTCTTCACGGTGGGGGCCAAAGGCCTACAGGATTTCGCCGATCGCGGGCTCCGCCTGGCGGCGCGGGTGCTGCCCACGCCGGACTCCGTCACCGCGGCTCTCGCGGCGGGCGTGGCTCCCGAGAATCTGATCGCGGCGTACCCGCCGTTCGACGAGGCCTTCACCAGCGCCTGTCTCCGCAGGCTGGGGTGCGATGTGATCGTCACCAAGGAGTCGGGTCGCGAAGGCGGTCTGGGGGAGAAGCTCAGTGCCGCCCGCGCGGCCGGTGCGGAGTTGTTCGTTCTGGGTCGTCCGTCCGAGGCGGGACCCGTCTATCACACCACGGAATCTATCCTGGCAGTATTGGAGGGAACATGGGCAAGATCTTGATCGAAGGCGACGATACGCTCATCGGCGGACTACGGGAGGCGGCGCAGCCCGCTTACGTGTGCACGATCGCCTCGTCGGACACCGGTGCTATCGAGGGCATCTCCATTGCGGGCTCGTCGGCCGAGATGCGCAAGTACACGCCGCCCGCCGACATGGAGGCGCTCTTCTACGGCAGCGCCCGCTGCATCCCCGGCGTGGCCGCCACGCCTGACGGTATCCCCTCTCCGGTCATCATCGCCATGGCCGCTCTGAACGCCATGAGGATCCCCATCTTCGTGGCCGACGCCGGGAGCGAGGTGGCCCCACAGACACCGTATATTCGTCTCGGCGGCTCGCCGGCGCGGTCGGTGGTCACGGGTCACGCGGTGGAGGACGCCGAGTTGATCTTCGAACGCGGCTGGCACCTGGGCGCCAACCTGGCCAAACTCACCGACTACCTGATCCTGGGCGAATCCGTGCCGGCCGGCACCACCACCGCCCTCGCGGTCATGCTGGCCCTCGGTCTCGACGCCGAAGGCAAGGTGTCCTCCACCATGATCGGCGGCGCGCACGAGCTCAAGCAGGCCGCCGTGGATCTGGGCTTCAAGGCAGCCGGCATCACGAAAGGGTCGATGGAGAACGCGCCTTTGCGGGCCGTCGCCGCCGTCGGGGATCCGATGCAGGCCGCTGTGGCCGGCATAGCCTCCGCCGCGTCGGAACAGATACCCGTGATGCTGGCGGGGGGCACCCAGATGGCCGCCGTGGCCGCCGTCATGGACAGGCTGGGCAAGGCCGACATGAACAACATCTGCATCGGCACCACTCGCTGGGTCATGCAGGACCCGGACGCGGACATCGTGACCCTGGCCCAGCAGGCGGGGTGCCCCCGTGTCTACGCCGCCGACCTGAACTTCGGTTCGGCGCGTTTCGAAGGCATGCACGTGTACGAGGCGGGCTTGGTGAAGGAGGGCGTGGGCGCCGGCGGCGCGGCGATCGCGGCCCTCACCTACGGCGGTCTCGAGAACGACGAGCTGCTGCGGCGCATCGAGGACGTGTACGAGGCCACCGTACTCCCCATGCTGAAGGGCTCCTGAGGGCCGCGTCTCAGGCGTGGTTGCGCAGCCCGAGCTCCACGGGGTGCGGATGTAGGTAGACCTGCTCCAGCAGGTATGTCTGCTCGTACTTGCGGGCGTAGTGGTTGAGCAGAGTGAGGGGAACGATGAGCGGTACGGCCCCAGCGCGGTAGCTCTCGATCAGACTCAGCAGTTCCTGCTTCTCGTCCGCGCTGAGGTCGTTCTTGAAGTATCCCAGGACGTGCTGGACCACGTTCACGTGTTTGGCCTTCGTGGCCTTCAGGCGCAGCGCTTCCATCAAGGCGCTCTCGTATTGGTCCAGGACACGGTCGCGGCCGATCGTCTTGGCGTCGGCCACCAGGCGGCCCGTGGCCCGATACAGCTCCGTGCTGTGCGACATCAACAGCAGTTTGTGACGCGTGTGAAAGTCGATGAGCGTTGCCAACCAGCGAGGTCCGGAGGCCCGCCCGCGGGCGTTCCGCCAGCGGCGTAGGGCAAAGACCCGCTCGATGAAGTTCTCGCGGAGCCCGGGGTCGTGCAGCCTGCCGCTCTCCTCCACCGGAAGCAGCGGGAACCGCTCCATCAACGTCCGCGCGAACAGACCCACGCCGGCCTTGCGGGGCATCCCGGAGCGGTCGTACACTTTCACCCGCTCCATGCCGCTGCTGGGCGAAGCCTTCATCAGGATGAACCCGCACAGATCATCGTCTGCGAGTGCCTCCACCCGAGAGCGCGCCCAGGTGAGCATGCGCTCGGTTTGATCGACTCCTCCCTTGACGGTCACCAACGTGGGAGCCCGAGGGTCGCCGATCAATCGGAAAGGCTCGCGCGGCGTTCCGAACCCGGCCTCCACTTCGGGGCACACGGGCACGTACTCGAAGTAGCGGCCGAGGGTCTCGACGAGATAGGGGTCCAGCCGGTGGTTGCCGTCCCAGCGGACCCGCTCTCCCAGCAGGCAGGCGCTGACCCCGATGCGGATGGGACGCTCCTCATCCACAGCCGTCAGGCCTCCCACACCGCGTGTTGCACGTCGTCGCGCCCGTGGCGTTTGACCACGTACATGGCCTGGTCGGCGCGTTGGAGCGCCGACTCCACCGACGCCGGCGCCTCCAGGAAGGTCGCCACCCCTATGCTGAACGTGACGTCCCATCCCTGGGCCCTCGTCATGGCGGAAAGGGCGTGACGCACCCGCGATACGGTGGCCTCCGCTTCCTGATAGTCGGTCTCCACCAGAAGGAGGGCGAACTCGTCCCCGCCGACTCGGCCCACCGCGTCCGGGGCGCGCACGGTCGTGGTGAGGGAGCGGCTGATATCGCGGAGCAGTCGGTCGCCGGCATCGTGCCCCAGAAGGTCGTTCACCTGCTTGAAGCGGTCGACGTCGATATAGGCGATCGAGAAGGGGTTCGAGAATCTACGGGAGCGTTCGATCTCGGCCGCGGCCATCTCCGCGAATGCCCGTGAATTCGCCACTCCCGTCAGGTAGTCGGTGCGGGCCGATTCCGCCTCCCGACGGAGGGCGGCTCCAAGGCCGGAAATGCTGTGCGCCACGACGAGGAAGACACTCAGGCGGAGGGACGCGTTCCAATAGGGCACCCATTCCGCAGAGTAGACGTGGCCGGAGGCCACGGTGGCCGTCAGCCACGAGGCGGCCGCCATGCCCGCCGTCACATGCCCCCAGAAGCGCGAGCCGAACCAGGCTGCGATGGTCACCGGGAGAAGATAGAAGAGCGAAAAGGAGAGTTCGTATCCGGTGAGGAGGTCGACAGTGCCAAGAATAGGGATCAGAGCGCCTGCGAGAACGATCACGGCCCACAGGGGCCATCCGTCAAGGGCGGCCGCGGCTCGCTCCCGCACGTCGGTCATCGCGGCTCCATCCGAACGCTGAGGCGGTTGGTCGGCGGCTTCCAGCCTACCACACCCGTTCGGTAGCCGAATAGACCGCCATATGGGCCTGACGGTACTCGTCGTGGAACTCCTCGGGTCGCCACGGTCCGGTGAGGCTCTCGATCAGGTTGGAGGCCATCTCGATCTCCTGCGGCCTGAATTCGACGGGGGCGCCGATCTCGGCGAAGACGGGCTCCCGTATCTCGTCGGGCCAGTACATGGTCTCGAGCACCAGCACGTCGCCGTGTACGCGTACGGTCGCGAGGTGCTCC
>Ga0209347_1001665_pt1 | contig 34146 bp, 31 predicted proteins | sample AutmiccommuBRH23_FD_187382 | JGI IMG/M metagenome (GOLD analysis project Ga0209347, IMG submission 187382) | Deep subsurface microbial communities from Mt. Terri, Switzerland - Autotrophic microbial communities BRH/23 (SPAdes) (version 2) | ecosystem: Environmental > Aquatic > Deep subsurface >...
GGCCAAGAGAAGCGTTTTGATTATGCCCCAGTTAAATCAAAAACGTCGTTTTGTGGAAAAAGTCAGCTATATCACCTCGCCCGGCTGGAAAATTCCTCATTGGCCTGATAAAGAATGGGTTCCCAAACAGGAAGTCTATGGTCCGGCGTTCTTTGGTGGACCAGCCGCTGTCATTTCTGACATGGGTGTCTATCGCTTTGACGAAAACGGCGAAATGTATCTGGATACGTTTCATCCTGGATTTACTGCCGAGGAATGCCGTGAAAACTGCAGTTTCGATCTCAATATCTCTAGGGTAAAAGGAGAAACTCTGACTCCTACCTATGAAGAGTTGGATCTGCTCTATAAAATCATTGATCCGGAAGGAATCATTATGAAATAGAAGGACTTTCTTAATAATTCTCATTAAAGGCCACTATTAAATAATTCATTATGTTTATTAAGTATAGAAAGCCGCTGGACCTTCATGCCTAGCGGTTTTGCTATACGAACTTGTTTTTTAAGACTACGCATGTCCGTATCAAAAGTTTTACCTATCTTTTTCTTTCTGAGGCGCGAATATTTCCCTCTGAACATAAAGTAACAGGAGAGATTTGCGTGCGTAGAGGGGGATAAATATGCAAATTCACGTGGTAAGGTCGGGAGAGACTCTCCGTAGGATTGCTCAAGCTTATGGGATCTCTGCCAAGGAGATTGTGGAGAGTAACCAAGTTCCAGACCCCAATCGGCTGGTCATTGGTCAAACACTTGTAATACCTATAAGTGGTCAATATCACTGGGTTCAACCTGAAGAAAATCTATGGTTAATCAGTCGTCGTTATCAAGTTTCTGTAGAAGAAATAATCCGAATCAACCAGATCCGAAATCCTAATAACATGCCGGTTGGTTTACGCTTATACTTACCACAGAAACCAAGGAAGAGCGTAGAAATAAACGCCTACATTGATCCCAGAATGACCAGAGCCCGATCGGCTGGGGCTATTGATAAGGTTGGAGAGCACCTAACGTACCTTGCCATTTTTAGTTATGCGGTAAAACGGGATGGAAGTCTTACCCCGGTGGAGGATCAGCCGTCTTTGAATGCTGCTTTTAAGGATAGAGTCTTACCCATTTTAGTCTTAACCAACTTTGAGAACGGACGATTTAGTACAGAAATTGCCACCACTATCTTTACGAACGAAGTCTTACAGGATCGAGTCTTGAACCAAGCCCTTCAGGTTATGGCTGAAAAAAGATACAGAGGGCTTGACTTTGACTTTGAGTATTTAGGGGCAAAGAATAGGGCACGATATGTCCGCTTCTTACAAAAAGCTCGACAATTATTAAAAACTCGCGGGTATTTTATTTCTGCTGCTCTGGCACCAAAGTTTAGGGCAGAGCAGCGAGGGGTTCTTTATGAAGGCCATGACTATCAGGCAATTGGTCAAGTTGTTAATTTTATCTTTTTGATGACTTACGAATGGGGCTGGTCCGGAGGTAGCCCGATGGCCGTGTCGCCCATAAATCTGATGCGCCAAGTCATGCAGTATGCGATATCAGTCGTACCGAAAGAGAAGATTATGATGGGAATGCCCTTATACGGCTATGATTGGACCCTTCCGTATGTACCTGGGGGCAAATTCGCTAAATCAATTAGTCCTCAAAGAGCTTTGGAGCTCGCCATCCGCTACGGTGTAAGCATTAACTATGACAAAGTCTCCCAAGCCCCGTGGTTTAGATATACGGATGAACAGGGAGCACGGCATGAAGTCTGGTTTGAGGATGCCCGAAGTATGCAGGCTAAGTTTGATTTGGTCAAGGAGCTCGGGATTCGGGGGTTTTACTACTGGGTATTGGGAAATGACTTTCCTCAGAATTGGCTTTTAATTGAAGACAACTTTTTAGTGCGTAAAAGGATGTAAGCAAATAATTCCTTTTATGAATCCTCCCCAGCTAAGACTCGTGCTTTTTTAAAGAAATAGTAAGCCAGTACGAGTAGGAAAACTACAAAGGCATTAACTAAAATCTCGAGGGTAATGGTTAAACCCTCTGGCTTTTCGATGGTCTTCTGTATACTTAAAAACATTATTTCTCGGATACTCGAAATCACCCCTATATAGATGAAAGGACTTAAACTAAATTTTTCCTGCTTGATAAAGCGGAGAACGGTCCATATTATTTCTTTTATTATTAATAGAAGTAATGCGTTGCTTAAAAGTGTAAGAAGTGAAAAATTAGCATTGTCCAAGTTCCTAATTGAATCAACAATTATAAGGATGGCAGCTAATACTAGCATAACAAAAACGATAAGGTGAAGGACTATTTCTGTCCAAATGAGTAAATTGGCAGTTTTCCTTACGAATTTAATAATAACTGTAGTCCCCTCTCAGCGATTTTGTGTAGAAATCCCCCAATTTTCATCTAAAAACAGGAATTTACTCCGATTATATCAAATCATTAGAGTGCAAGTACATCCCATAAATATGGAAATCTGAAACTAATAAGGGGCTACCTCAAATTCATTTGAACTGCCCCTTAGTTTTAAAATATTTTTATCCAAATCGTAAGACTCCCACTTCAAGTGGGAGTGGTACACCCTATTCTGCTTCGGGGTAGAGTCCCCCACCAAAGACTCGATGTTCAACTTAAGTTGAACGAGTTCACTCTAGAGGCTCTTCGCTAGCTAGCAAACGCTCAAGGATTTCCGGCTTAGGCGTGAGATATAATGTCCAGTTTTGATCGTAGATCACCATTCCGGGCTTAGCTGAATTAGGCTTCTTGATCTGTTTAACATGTGTGTAATCCACGGGAACTTGAGAGGAACCGCGGGCTTGGCTGTAATAGACAGCGAGTGCAGCCGCTTCTTCGAGGGTGATATCATCTGGGAATTCTTCCCCATCTTCGAGGGGAATCAGAACGTGTGAACCTGGAATGATTTTGACATGGAGCCAAAGATCATTGGGTTTTCCTTTACGCATAGTCAACCAATCATTTTGGGCATTATTTTTTCCGACAAAGATGATTCGGCCTTGGCTGGAACGATAGATCCGTGGGCGGATTGATTCTTTGGGAGCTTTCGCCTTCGACTTCGTATTGAGGCGTCCTTTTTTTGGTTTGAAGGTATCCTTTTTCAAGTGTTTTCCGGCTATATACCCTTGACCTACTAGTTCAAGGCGGATTTCATCGAGTTCTACCAGGGTGGACGCCTGAGCTAAACTAACCACTACGGAATCCAGGTAAGTTACTTCTTCAAGGGCAGTTTCTTTGAGCGTCTTGGTGTTGAGAAGTGTGGCTTTCGCTTTATTATAAAGCTTGTAATAGTGCTGGGCGTTGTCGATGGCACTGATATGGGGATTGAGGGGAATGACTACTTTAGAGAGTGCAGGGTCATAATAATTCTCTACGGTGGCTTCAGCCGATCCTTGAGGAATTAGATAGAGGTTTGTAGTAAGGAGTTCTCCCCATTGTTGATACATTAGGCTGGATTTGGCCGTCGATTCAGCTTCCATATATATTTTGAGTTTCTTCTTGAAATGGGCGTGTTGTTCTTGAACGATTTTTCTAAGAGAGCCGCGTTTTGATTCAAGGGTATTATTGCTCGATTTCGATTGATAAAAGCTCGCAATTGCTTCATTTAATGAGGGCATGTTTTCCATTCTTAATTCTTGGTATTGTTGAAATGGGGCAAAGCTGAACGCTACGGGAGGGGACTGGAGCGAAGTTTTATAATAAAGGCATGGTTGAATGTCGGGAACACCCTCGGGGTTGCTTAACCTACGATAAGCCTGAAAAAGCCGTGAAAAATCAATATCACCGCACTGATGGAGGCGAATGTCTGTAGTTAATCCTGCTTGAATGACAATTTCTCGGGCCAATTCTGGGCTGATGCCGGCAAAGAGGGCGAGCAAAACGCCAGTTATGGGCTGATCAAGATCTTCCTCATAAAGTGCCTTACGCCAAAGCTCTTCGTCCTCAATGGGAGGTCGTTTTCCCTGAGAGGGAGGGACGAGATAGGTCCGGCCCGGCAATACTTCTCGATAGCGACTTACTGCATGAGAGTACCGTTTAAGTCCGTCGAGAATCGCATCAGTTGTCGGATCAACGAGGATGAGATTGCTGTGTTTTCCCATGATTTCCAAGTGAAGATGTAAGGTGACTAGATCGCCACGGTCGTTGTAATTTTGAATTCCAAAGGTTACGACACGTTCAAGTTCGCTTTGGTGCAGGCTGATAAGTTTGCCGCCTTCGAGGTACTTGCGTAAAATCATACAAAACATGGGGGGAGTGGTCGGGTTCTTCTTGGTTTCCCGAGTGAGGTGGAAGCGAGGGGAGGTTGCACTGGTACTAAGTAGGAGGCGCCTTGATCCCTGTTGCCTCAATAATAAATGGATCTCATCCTTTTCCGGTTGAAAAATTTTATCAATACGTGCTCCGATCAGTTGGGGAGCAAGCTCGTTGATCAGATAGGCGAGGGTTACACCGTCTAAGGCCATGAAAAAAACTCCTTTTAATCACTTGAATTGCTTTTTTAGTATAACACACTTGTTCTACCGAGGCATTTTTCAGCGTCTTAGGGAATAAGCATGTACTACAAAAGCGAGGCACGAGACGCGATGCACGATGCACGAAATATGAGGCAGGATGCACGAGGCGCGATGCACGAAAAGGAGGAGGAAAGGCATGCGGCAACAGGCTTGGCATGTATTACCTTGGCTCGATGTGGCCAAGGTCTTGGATGTACATCCGGGAAAAGGATTAAGTGTTAAGGAGGTTCACCGGCGGTTGCTTGAGGTCGGAAAAAATGTCTTAGCTGTTAAGAAAGGGGTGCACCCTGTTTTCCTTTTTCTTGGGCAATTTAAGGATTTTATGGTTTTGGTCTTACTAGCTGCCACGGTGGTATCTGGTCTTCTGGGTGAAATAGCAGATGCAGTTACAATCTTGGCCATTCTTATTATCAATGCCATTCTTGGTTTTGTTCAAGAGTATCGAGCGGAGCGCTCTATGGAGTCACTTCGTTCTCTGACTGCCCCTGAAGCGCGGGTTCTTCGGGAAGGCATAGAAAGAAAAATCCCTGCTGCTGATGTTGTGCCTGGGGATATTGTGCTGCTGGAAGCAGGGGATCGTATTCCGGCTGATGTTCGTTGGATTCAGGCAGTCAATATGCAAGTGGAAGAATCCGCACTCACGGGGGAATCTCATCCCGTTAGTAAAAGTATCGTGCCGATACAAGAAGAACTTACACCTATGGCAGATCGGAAGAATATGGGGTATATGGGAACCTCAGTAGTCAATGGACGTGGGGCGGGCGTGGTTGTGGCAACCGGTATGGAAACGGAAATGGGCGTAATTGCAGGAATGATCCAAAGTGTGGAAGATGAAGAAACACCCTTGCAAAAGCGTTTAGCTGAGCTTGGTAAATGGTTAGTCTTGATCAGTTTCCTCGTTTGTGCTGCGGTGGTGGTAACGGGAATATTAAGAGGTGAGGACTTTTACAAAATGTTTTTTACGGGAGTGTCGTTAGCAGTGGCGGCTATTCCGGAAGGCTTACCAGCGATTGTCACAGTGGCTTTGGCTGTCGGTGTGCAAAGAATGGTGAAGCGACAAGCGATTATCAGGAAACTTCCTGCCGTTGAGACCTTAGGGTGTGCGACGGTGATCTGTTCTGACAAGACGGGTACGTTGACCCAAAATGAAATGACGGTACGTCAAATTTATTCAGATGGACGAAGAGTTACCGTCTCTGGACAAGGGTATGATCCGAAAGGGGATTTTAATGGCGCTGATCCGGAGAAAGAACGGGATCCTCTTCGAACAGGTTTAAAAATTGCAGCACTTTGCAATAATTCCACTTTGACTAAAAAAGGGGTTCAAGTAGTTGGGCTCTTTCGATCGAAAGGCAATGATGCTCCGTGGGGTATTGATGGAGATCCGACTGAAGGGGCCATGCTGGTAGCTGCCGCTAAGGCGGGGATCTGGCGAGAGGTTTTGGAACGCAAACAAGAGCGAATCGGTGAGCTGCCCTTTGACTCGGACCGGAAACGTATGAGTGTCGTCTATCAAACCAAGCAGGGGCGTAGGGCCTACGTCAAAGGGGCTCCGGACATGGTGCTTAGACTTTGTCGACAAGAGTTGACCGCAAATGGGGTCGTGGGGTTGTCGACTGAACGTAAGCAAAGCATCATGCGTGCCAATGATGAAATGGCTCGGCATGCTCTCCGCGTCTTGGCAGTTGCCGAGAAACCCCTGTCAGAGTCAGACCCACTGGATGAGCATGTCGAAGAAGGATTGACGTTTGTTGGATTGTTGGGAATGATTGATCCACCGCGACCTAGTGCGGTCAAAGCGATCAAGGTTTGTCGGCAAGCCGGTATTAAACCGGTCATGATTACGGGCGATCATCGCTTAACCGCAGAAGCCGTCGCTCAGGAGTTGGGAATGTTTCGAGGATCAAGGAGCGGAGTCATCACCGGAGAAGAACTTGAACGGATGTCTGAAAGGGATTTAGAAGAGCGGGTAATGGATATTTCTGTCTATGCTCGTGTGACGCCGAAAGATAAACTGAGAATTGTGCGTGCCTTTAAAAAACGAGGGCAAGTGGTTGCTATGACAGGGGACGGAGTGAATGACGCTCCAGCGGTTAAAGAAGCGGATATCGGGGTCGCTATGGGCTTAACTGGAACGGATGTAACAAAAGAAGCTTCTGCAATGGTTTTAGGCGATGATAATTTTGCCACAATTGTAGCCGCAGTGGAAGAGGGTCGTGGAATTTACGACAACATTCGTAAGTTTATTCGTTACTTACTTTCCTGTAATTTAGGAGAAGTTCTAACAATGTTTTTAGCGACACTTGTTGGGTTACCACTTCCTTTGCTACCAATTCAAATCCTCTGGGTTAATCTAGTGACTGATGGTTTACCTGCGATGGCTTTGGGGGTCGACGGTGCTGAACCAGGCATAATGAATCGTTCGCCTAGGGCTCCAGAAGAGAGTATTTTCGCGCGAGGGTTGGCTAGTAAAATAGGGATAAGGGGCACCATGATCGGACTTGGTACACTCTTTGTGTTCGTAGCTGGCCTCTTCATGGGGTTAAATATGTTAGATGCGCGAACTATGGCTTTTACAACTCTAGTGTTTTCTCAGTTGTTTCATGTGTTTGATTGCCGTTCTGAAGAACGAGGGGTCTTCGAAGTGGGGCTCTTTACAAATCCCTATCTTGTTGGAGCGGTTTTGATTTCAACGATCATGCAACTGAGCGTAATTTATTTACCTCCTTTACAAGTAATCTTTAAGACTGCGCCTTTAGTTAGTTGGCAATGGATTTTTATCCTGTGTGTTGCGGGTGGTCCGTCCGTTCTAATTGGGTTTGTCCGACTTTTAAAGAACAGTTGGCAAGGAAAAACGATCATTGCTAAGGGGTAATTCGAGGCTCGAGGTTCGAGGCACGAGGTTCGAAGTTGGAAATTTGAGCATCGAACTTCGTGCCTCGTATAACGTATAGCTCTTTCCCTCCCCGTGTATATTTGTTATAAATGGTTGCCCCATCTCATTCCGTATAGTCTTCTTACAAAGAGATAAAGCGTAGAATATATTAAACTCTGCTCATGAAAGGGATATTATCATTAGGATGAGATGAACCTATTTAGGGGTTAAATGTGCGGTATTTGGTACCTATATTCGAACTTCGAACTTCGAACCTCGGGCATCGATTTAAGGGCATATGGCATTGTGACCCTATCTTATTTAAAGAAAACATTTGAATGATATCTGAATATATTGTACAATATATTGTACAGATGGGGGTGCGTTTATGCTTGCAGTTAATTATTCAACCTTAAGAGAAAACTTGAAAGAATACTGTGATACTGCCAATAATGACTTTGAAACTATAATAGTTACTAGAAAGAGTGGAGGAAATATAGTTCTTTTATCCGAAACAGAGTACAATAATCTCATAGAAAACCTTTACGTGAGAAGTAATCCGGATTACTATAATAAACTGATTAATTCTATCGAAGAGTTGAAAGCTGGAAAAACAATAAGAGTGGAACTCTCGGATGAATAAGCTATTTACCCAAATTGCCTGGGTAGAATATCTGTACTGGCAGATTGAAAACAAGCTTATACTAAAGCGAATAAACGAACTTATCAAAGATATCGAACGAAATGGCAATTCCGGAATTGGAAAACCTGAAGCATTAAAACATGAACTAGCTGGTTTTTGGAGTAGAAGGATAACAGACGAGCATCGATTAATATACGCTATTGAGGGAAAAAGTATTAATATAATCAGTTGTCGTGGACATTATTAAGAATAGAAGTAATCCAAGTAATCCAAGTTAATCACCTAAAAATAGCATGAAGAAGAAGCCTCGTTGCTTAAGAAAATGTAAGGAGGCTATGAGGTGTATTAGCAGGTACGACAAGGTCATTTTTTCTACAATCAGATTGTAATATTTAATTGAGACCTGTGGGGACAGCGTATTGAGGTAGCTGACAACATCCTTCAGGTCATTTTAGTTTTTCTCACAAAAAAAGTTGGATTATTATGATAATTAGATGGGTTTGAGTTTGAATTAAGCTGTGAACTGGAGAATTGAATTGACATGATGAGTAATGTATTGCTGCCGGAGGAAACTCACAAAACACGTCCGGTTTTGATGAAAACAAAACTGTTTATCCCCCAGGCACATGAACTGCTACCCCGCCCCCGACTCACCCAAGAACTAAACAAGAGTCTTAATTACAGGCTGAATCTAGTGGTTGCTCCCGCTGGATACGGTAAGACGACAGCAGTGGCGGAGTGGGCCCGGCAGAACAACTTACCTGTAACCTGGTTTTCCATTGACGAGGGCGACAATGATCCGGTAAATTTCTGGAGTTATTTACTTATGGCCCTGGAACAGATTATCCCTGGGATCGGTGAAAAGGCAGCGGTTGTTTTGCGTTCTATAGGGATGCCCCAGGTTGAGAAGGCTTTATCCTTACTTATCGATGACATTTTGGGTTTGTCACAGGAATTTACTCTAGTGTTAGACGATTTTCATCTTATTAAAAACCCGGTTATTCACGACTCTTTTGTATTTTTATTGCAGTATATGCCGGATTTCATGCATATTATTCTCATTAGCAGGGAATTGCCGTTCTTTTCCGTTGCTCGGATGATGGGCAAAGGGATGCTGAAGGAACTGCTGACGCCGGGACTGCGTTTTACACAGGAAGAGATTGCGGCTTTTTGCCGCAGCAGGGACCTCACCCTCACCTGGGAGGAGGCGATCGAGCTGGAGGCCAGGACCGAGGGCTGGGCCGCTGGTCTTCACTTGGCTGCCCTATCCATGAAGGACAGCCATGATATTTTAGGAGCGATCTATGGTCTTAAAGGGAATAACCAGTATCTGTCCGGCTATTTATTTGATGAGGTGTTGAATCAGTGGCCGGACAATGAAAGAACATTTCTGCTCAAGACTTCGATACTGGACAAGTTGTACGGGCCTTTGTGTGATGCGGTAACCGGCCAAACAGGCAGTGAGGAAGTGTTGGGAAGATTGGCGAAAAAAAATGCCTTTATTACGGTTCTGGGTCCGGAAGGGTATTGGTACCGATACCACCACCTGTTTGCCGAATTCCTGCAGAGCCGTTGGGGACGGGAAAACGCTACTCAGCGAAACTCACTGCACAGATTGGCCGGTGAGTGGTATGAAAGGAATGGTTTTTTGACCGATGCTGTTCACCACTTTATCGAAGGAGAATGTTTTTCCCAAGCTGTTCTTTTATTGCAAAAACTAGCCCTAGGGATGTTGGAAAAAGGAGAAACGGAATTGCTGCTGAATTGGCTGAATGTCCTCCCGGAGTCCTGGAGAAGCCAAAATCCCTTGTTATGTCTGAGCGGCGCTTGGGCTTTGATCCTTAGCCGACGGTTTGAACAGGTTGAAAATTGGCTGAATAAGGCGGGGGAGCTATGCGGGGAGAGGAGAGACCCCTCTCTGTCGGAGGAAGAACAGCAACGAATATTGGGCGAAATTTGCCTGGCCCGGGCTAGATTATATCACTATGACTTGAAACTGCAAGGCACTTTGTTAAAAGAAGCCTGCCTTCTTATACAGGACAAAAGCATATTTTTACAAGTCGCCATGCAGCCGAAAATGGGGATACCGGGTATCTTAAAGGGATTTTTTAATTATACTAGGGATTTAAGGGAGATAGAGCCTTTTTTCCGACAGTTAAAAGGCGCTATGGAGCTGATTGGCCTGCAGAGTACTGGTCTCTATAATGTTGTCTGCGGCGAACTGGCCTATGAATGGAATGATCTGGAAGAAGCTGCTCGACAGGTAATTAAAGGGATTCACTATTCCGAAAAAGTCGGTGAGGAAGAAGTTCAGGTGATCGGTCTTCTGACCCTGGGACGTGTTTTTTATGCTGGTGGGTTCATTAAAGAGTCTCTGAACGCCCTAGATGAAGCAGGGAGGAGAATCAGAGCCATGGATGCCTTATACTGGCTGCCGGTTATGGAAGCATCCAGGGTCAGGTTGTGGCTGGCAAAAGGAGAAATGGAATCAGTCCGCCAATGGATGGCTACGAACCGGATGAGTATCTACGACCGGCTGAGCCCGGAGAGGGAATTTGAATATATTACTCTGGCGAAGGTATTGCTTGCTCAAGGTAACTGGGAAAAAGTATTTCCCTTGCTCACCAAGCTGCTGACTTTTACGGAGAACGAGAACCGGCCGGCAAGCGTGATCGAGGTATTAAATCTACTGGCTCTTGCCCATCAGGAACGGGGCGAATATCAGCAGGCGTTGCTATCTTTGCATAAGTCCCTGGCTTTGGCTGAAAAGGATGGATACCTGCGCACTTATATTGACGAAGGCGTGCCGATACTGAGGCTGCTGAAGAAGTTAGGTAGGTGGATGAATCAACGTCCCCTGGATAGCAATGTTAGTGTATCGACCGGATATATTAAGAAATTGATTAAGATTTTACAGAAAGATACCGTGCCAAAGATGCAGGTCTTATCGTCCAAAAATGAAAATTACGGTCGTGCTAGTCGGGCAGTTGAGCCGTTAACAGAAAAAGAACTGGAAGTTTTGCGGCTTTTGGCTCTGGATATGAAGAACAGCGGTATTTCTGGATTGTTGAATATATCCGTCAATACGGTGAAGGTTCATACTAGGAACATTTACAACAAACTGATGGTGGGGAACCGTTTTCATGCTGTGGAAAGGGCCCGGGAACTTAAAATCATAGAATAGCAGTAAATATGTTAAAGAGGAATCGGCAATTGTTGAGTGCCGGTTTCTCTTAACTTTAATTGTCGATAATTTATTATTTTATTTTTATAATACCGTTCTACTACTTCGGGTGATTTAAGCCGGCAATATTCCAGATATAATAACCGTTGAACATTATTTCAATTTGGAATCGCTTTTTTAGGTTTGAAAAGGGTGTATTAGGATGGAATTGAGGCAAGAATTAGTCGCATGCTAAAGGTAATTAAGGGCATCTGGATGAGCTTTTGCTGACGAGTTACTAATGGAATTAGTAAAAAATGGGAGGGAATCTGAAATGGCGAAACTATTAATTGCTGATGATGAACCACATATCAGGATTCTGTTGGAGCAGACTTTGGAAGAGTTGGAGGATGAGGGGGTTGAGCTAATTGTTACGGAAAACGGTTTAGAGGCCTTGGAGAATATTGAGGCGGAAAAGCCGGAACTTGTCTTTCTAGATGTCATGATGCCGAAAATGAACGGATTTGAAGTGTGCGATAAAGTGAAAAATGAGTTAGAGATGACGAATATCTTTATTATTCTTTTAACTGCTAAAGGTCAAGAGTTCGATAAGTTGAAAGGACAAGAAGTTGGGGCCGATCACTATATGACTAAACCCTTTAATCCTGATGAGATCGTGGCTAAAGCCCGGGAAATACTGGGATTATAGGAAACTCGGCGAGCCATGACCAGCGCTTACCGTAAGCCAAGTTTTTCACTAAGTTAAGGGGAGGGGGATATGTGGAAGCCGAATAACAGAACAATAAAATACTGGATTGGTATTCTCCAAATTGCTATTTCCTGGGGAATCTATGGATTTATCTTTATAGTGCCATTTTTGTCCTTACATTTAAACGTAAAATTGATTATCTGTACCGGATTATATGTAGTCAGTTATATGGTTTTTCTGCGTGGGGTGTCGATCTTGGGTAAGGAATTTCTCCAAAGGTACAAAAAAATTAACCTAATAAGCTGGTTCAAAAGAACATGTCTCAAGGAGAACAAGCAGAATGAATAAAAAACTGCTAAACAAGCTTATCGTAAGAAAAAGTTTTAAATCTTTTATAGGCAACACAGAGAATCTGATGCAATCCTCTATTTGTATCAAAGATGATACTGGTAAGATATTAATGGGGAATGAGACAAAAACGGATTTCGAAGATCCAATAAAATACCACGATCAGATTGTTGGCTGGGTTAATGGAGAAAAGCAATTGTCGGCGATTGCAGAGCTTCTTTCCTTTTGGCTAATCTTAGAGTCCGAAAAGATCAGTCTAGGTAAGGAACTATTAGACAGATATAGGGAAATCACCTTTTATTTTAATATTACGGAACAACTAGCGGGTAATCATGAATCTAAGGATGTGGCCCGGTTCCTAATTGAAGAGGCGCAAAGGATTATTAAAGGTGAGGATTTCTCTATTTTGCTCATGGAGAATACCTCTGTGGAGTTGTTGGCCTCGTCTAAGCCTGAAGGTTATTCATTAGAAATCTTGCAGGTATGTCGGTTTGTTGTGGACAGTGTTTTGACAAACGGTAAAGCTGAGATTATCAACGAACTACCTGAGGATTCCCGCTATGTCCACGGGAAAGCGGCGGTTCATTCCTTAATGTGTGCCCCTTTGGCAATAAATAACAAAATTCTAGGGGTAATTATGGTAAGCAGTGGGCAGAGAATTAATTACACGGCCGGTGATTTGAAAATGTTGTCTACAGTTGCTTATCAGACAGCGGCAACTATTGAGAACGCAAAATTGATTGCAACCTTAAAAGAATCCATTGCTGATTTACAACAAAAAAAAGAAGAACTGACTCAATCGATCAAAGTTAGAATGGAATTTAGCCATATATTTATTTCAGTTGTATTGATGTTCTGCTTTTACACTTTTTTACTGGCCTTCTTGAATAACATTCAGACTGGTGAGCAGGGACAATATATCGCAAGCCGATCACTTGAGATTATCTTTGTCTTGGCCAATGTATGGCTGGTCTTTCGCAGTGGGCTACCATTAGCAAGTTTTGGCGTGACTTTGGTCAATGCCAAAAAAGCGATCTGGGAGTCGTTACTCATCAGTGTTGTCCTAATGATCGCCTTGGTATTAGTAAAGTTGTATTTGATTAAGTCTTTACCAGCATTTCAAGGTGTCTCAATTATTACCTGGAAATACGTTGGTTGGGATTATGTTACTTATATCATAGTTGCTCCTCTACAGGAATTTCTTACAAGGGGAGTGCTGCAAGGGTCTATTCAACGATTTTTAATGGGTCGCTATAACTGGTTATGGGCAACCATTTTAACCTCAACATTATTTGGTGTCTTTCATATCCATGAGTCCCTAGAACTGGGAATCGCTGCGATAATAGGTGGGATTTTATGGGGCGGAATGTATGCCAGACACAAAAACTTAATCGGAGTAAGCTTAAATCATTTTCTAATCGGCAATTGGTTAGGAATACTTGGCCTTTGGGAGATAATGACACACTAGTAAATAGGGAGGTTAACCTGAAGTGTATTCAATGAGTCGAAAAATCAAATGGGCATCCATTCGCATTTTCTACTATTTAAATATCGCTATGACGATCTTAACCGGTGGGTTGTTTATCTATATTATGGCTCCATACACATCTTATATGTTTTTTAATGACTTAGCATTTTGGAAGTATCTTAAATATTATCCTGGATTAATTCGTCAACTCTATCGGATCATCGCCTTTTGGATATTTGATCCTAACTACAGGGGCATGTATGCCCAACCATTAACATCCCCACCTTCCATAGGCCCTGACCGTAACAAGATCAAACTGTCTGCTGAGTGGCAGAAGGAAGAAAATGATTGTGGAAATTGTATCAATTGTTGCATAAAGATCAAATGCCCATTGATTGATCATGATAGAAATCTGTGTCTCAGTTACAACACTGTTTACTGGCGATATTTTTCCTGCGGTTGCTATCCTGTTTCTCAGCAACAGATTGATTATTACGATTGTCCCAAATGGGAAATGGAAGGGAAAAGATTAGAGAAAAAACTTGACCCAAGATACATTTCTAATGCCGACACACAAAAAATATCCAATTGATCCCTGTAATAAGAAGTAGAGGGAGATATGAGAATGTTAAATGGAGTTGTCTATACGGATACGGATAAATGTGAGGCATGTTCGGCGTGTCTGAGGGTTTGTAGAACAAAGTCAATCATGATCAAGGGTGGCAAATCTAAAATAATCGAAGAAAGTTGCATAAACTGTGGAGCATGTATAAAGGTTTGTAGCAGGGGCGCTAAGAAGTACCAATCTGGAATAATTTCACTTGATAAAATTCTAGAAAAGGGAAAAGGAGCATTTATTCTTGCTCCTTCGTATGTCATTATCCTAAAGAAGTACAGCTGTTCCCCTGAACAGTTCTGCACGGCCTTAAGAAAACTGGGATTTTCACTGGTATACGAAGCTAGTTTTGGGGCTGATGTTGTAACAAAAGTATATTTAAACTATATTACTGACTTACTAAAAACGAAAGGCAGAGAGAACGTACATATAATCAGCAGTCCCTGCCCTTCATTAATGAACTTTATGGAAAAGCATACTCCCGCACTCTTGGATGAATTTGCGCCGATTATGAGTCCCATGGCAGCCCAAGCAGTGTTGGTTAAGCGATGGAACAACGATCAAGTAAACATCGTTGGAGCCAGCCCATGTACGGCTAAGAAATCTGAGCTACTGGACCAGGGAATGGGTTTATATGAGCAAGAATTAACCTTCGAAGAGCTGATCAAATTAATTGATGAGCGTGGAATTATACCTTCCAAGCTTGAGGAATCGGAATTTGACGGCATACAGGCTTTATATGGGGCAGGGTTCCCTGTATCAGGAGGGCTAACGAAGGCTTTAGAACCTTTTTCGGGAGAGTACGGCTTCAATTTACTAAGTGATGACTATCTTATTATCGAGGGTGAAGATCGTAGCACAAATTTCCTGAAACAAATGGCAAGTCTAAAGACCAGAGGGGTAGGTCTATCCGGCTACCCTCTTTTGATGGATATTTTGTATTGTGAAGGGTGCATAATGGGTAAAAGTATGGGAGTAGAAGGAGATTACTGGGAAAACCGGCGCATAATTACTGACTACACTAAGAGACGATTTGTTAAGTTGAAAAATGAATCAAAAGAGTGCCAAGGATACTCTATTTTGGTTAAAAATACTGTAGAAGCACCTGTATTCCAAGAGTGGCTTGCAATAGTTGAACATCTAATTAAAGAAAACAAATTTTCCGCTGCTTGGAATAACTTACAATACCACAAAAAGACACCTACTGAAGAGGAATTGAGAGCTATATTAGAAAGCGATGGCAAACATTCTCAAGAAGATGAACTGAACTGTGGAGCTTGCGGGTATGAAACTTGCCGAGAGCGGGCTATCGCTGTGGTTAATGGTGAAAACCAGCCTGGAGGGTGCATTGTACACGTAAAATATGAAGCTAAGATCTCGCTTGAAGAGAACAAACGCTTACAAGAGTTAGATTTATTAAAATCTGACTTTTTGTCTACGGTTTCTCATGAATTGAGAACTCCACTTACCTCAGTACTGGGGTTTTCTAAAATTATCCAGAAGCGGCTTGAGGATGTTGTTTTCCCTCAAGTTAAGACGGATGATAAAAAAGTAAACCGCACAATACGACAAATATCAGATAATGTAAATATTATAATTTCCGAAAGTCATCGGCTAACCAATCTGATCAATGACGTGCTTGATCTCTCTAAAATGGAGGCAGGGAAAATTGATTGGAAGATGGAGTCCCTTTCCTTGGAGGAGGTCATTGAAAGAGCAACAGCTGCTACCTCTTCCTTGTATGAGCAAAAGGGTCTCGAACTTATTAAAGAGATAAAAGAATTGCCACCAATCCAGGGAGATAAAGACAGGTTAATCCAAACGGTTATTAATCTTATTTCTAATGCCGTTAAATTTACTGATCAGGGTTCTATTACTTGCCGCGCTCAAGCTACAGGAAATGAAATAATCGTCAGCATTATTGATACGGGTCTTGGGATCGCTCAAGAAGATCTATCCAAGGTCTTCGAGAAATTCAAGCAAGTGGGAGATACTTTGACGGATAAGCCAAAGGGAACCGGTCTTGGGTTACCTATATGTCGGCAAATAGTTGAACAGCACAATGGCCATATCTGGGTAGAGAGTGAAATCGGCAAAGGGAGTACTTTCAGCTTTGCGATCCCCTTAGATAAAGCTGAGAGTGATCACATAAATAGGATTGATGTGGATAACCTTGTTAAACAGATGACAAAACAGGTTGCCCCTAATTTACATACGCTTGATGTAGGACAGAAAAATGTCTTAGTCGTCGATGACGATGCCAATATCCGCATGCTCCTTAAGCAGGAATTGGAGTCAGCGGGGTATGTGGTATCTGAAGCCGTAGATGGCATTGAAGCAATTTGCAAGGTCAAACAAAGTAAGCCGAATTTAATCCTGCTAGATGTAATGATGCCAGGTATGAGTGGATTTGATGTTGCCGCAGTACTAAAAAATGATCCTGATACTATGGCTATCCCAATTGTTATTTTATCAATCATTGAAGATAAAGAGAGGGGCTTCCGGATTGGCATTGACAAATACTTCACTAAGCCAATAAATACGGATGCTCTCTTGCAGGAGATCGCCATTCTCATATCTAATGGTGTCTCTAAGAAGAAGGTGCTAGTCGTTGATGAAGATAAATCGACATTAAATACCCTGGTAGGGGTTCTGGAAACAAAGGGGTACAATGTTGTCTCCGCTAGTGAAAATGAAGACTGTATCAAAAAGGCATTGGAAGTGAAGCCGGATATGATCATTGTTGACACTCTATTCTCAAAACGACATAATATGGTAAGAGTATTGCGACTTGAGAAAGGTTTAGAAAATGTCTTATTTTTATTTACTAGCAAAGAAAAATAAGACTGAGCTTGAGAAGTAATCCAGATTATTATAAGAAGTATACACGTGTTTCCGGTTTTCAGCTTTTCGATTGAATTCATCAGTTCTCTTAAATTGGTTGACCCACTTCTTTTAGAGTGGTATCCTTTTAGGTGATAATATCTATGATATTGAAGGGGCTCGATGCATCGTGCCCCTGAAAAGGGGTGGGAACACGATGAAATTTATTAAAATGCATGGTCTAGGGAATGATTTTGTTTTCCTGGATCATTTTTCTGTTACTGCGGACGAAAATTACCTGGAGATAGCTAAGCAGCTTTGCGACCGGCATTTTGGGATAGGTGGGGATGGATTAATCGTAATTCTGCCTTCGAACGTCGCAGATGCGCGAATGCGTATCATTAATTCTGACGGATCAGAACCTGAAATGTGCGGTAATGGCATCCGATGCTTTGCGAGGTATGTATACGATCAAGGGCTTGTAGTCCATAACCCAATGCGTATAGAAACTCTTGCTGGTGTCTTGACGATTCACCTAATTATAAAAGGGGCTCAGGTTCAAGGCGTTCGAGTCGATATGGGAGAGCCCATTTTACGCGCAGACCTCATTCCAGTTCTAGGACAAGGGGAACCTGTTGTGGGAGAGACCCTTGAGGTATTAGGGGAAACGTTCCAATACACTGCCGTTTCCATGGGGAACCCACATTGTGTTATCTTTGTGGAGAATTTTGCTTCACTGGATTTTGAGCGTTTGGGCCCAGCGATTGAGAAGCATGCTTTATTTCCACGTAAGACCAATGTCGAGTTTATTGAGATCAATTCGCCAAAGGATTTGACTATGAAAGTATGGGAACGGGGAGCAGGACCTACACTTGCCTGCGGGACAGGCGCTTGCGCCACTGCAGTTGCTGCCGTGCTTAATCATAAAACAGAACGTGCTGTGACTGTTCATCTACCGGGTGGAGATTTATTGATTGAATGGGGATTAGACAATCACATATATATGACCGGCCCCGCGACGTATGTGTTTAAGGGTGAATGGTTGGAGACGGAATAGTGGATCTTGAAATGTCCAAAGGGTTAATACGATTATCAAAAAAGAGGGCTTGGTGAAATTTGAGTTTCGCCAAGCCTTCTTTGCGTTTCCTTGTTTCTTTATACTGACATAACAATAAAACAGCTATTTTTGAAGACTGTTTTAAGCAATCGTGAAATCTGTTACTGGCACAGAGATGCCTAATCATTTGATAATAGGACAGACTTTTCTTCCTAGATACCCTTTTTGTATCTAACTAAGAGACCTAAAAAAAGAATAGACATATTAGTTTTAAGGTTTTTCAAATATTTAAGTATAGCTAGCGTTTTAAAGATAGCAACCCTATCTGGCAACGAGTTACTTGAAGATTGTAATTCATAAAAGACGCTCGATTTATCCACGATACCAATTATTTTTTCATCATCAATTATAGGAATAAAGTTTATACCGTTACGGGTAAATATTAATGTTGCAGTATGAATATTAAAATCACGATAGTTAATAGAGTAAGCCTTAACCGGTCTCATTACTTCCCTTACGACAATTCCTAACTCAAGGCTTTTTTTAATATAGTACCAGCTTACATACTCAGACTTAAAGCTGGTATCTCCTACTAATTGTTTTAGTTTAGTTGCTCTTAATAAACTTTTCAACGTTAAAAGTCCAACAGGCTGTTCAAGATTATTTAGTACAATTAGCATTTGAGGCCCCTGCCAGGCGGATCCCTTATGAAAAGATTCTCTCATTAGTTTTAAAGCTTCACGTATTGTGTCATGCTCGTTAATTGTAAGAAAGTAATGTATTGGGATCATTGAATTATTCAACTGGTAGATTGGAACCATAAAAATCCCTCCGTATTTATATAACATCGTCGATATACCAGAACAAATCTAAAGTTCGAATCACACCAACAATTCTTTTATTGCTAGAGACTAAAACGATATTGAAATTATGTTTTAAGACTAAAGAGATAACGTCATCAAACTCGTCCGATATGTTTACCAATCGGCTCTTTAGGGGCTGTATTAAGGTTTTAATTTGAAGGTTATTCGTAGGAAACGGATTATTAAATAATAGGTTAATCAACCTACGACGGAGGCTGGGATATTTAAAGTCCCTGGTTGCTTTTAATGCTGAACGCAGGGTAAGTATCCCTGTAACTTCACCGGAAGAGTCGGTTGTCAAAAGTGCTTCATAATTATGCCAGCTTTTATCCCTTTTTTTAAACTCTTCTGTCATGATATTAATTGCCTTATCAAGGGATCCCTCTTCCGTAATACTGGGATATTGGTCCAAAGGAATCATAATTTGTCTAAGGTCAATTTTCATATAGGCTAGCCTCTTTCGTTTGAAATCCTTCATCATAAATACTTATAGCAAGAATCATGCCACTTGAAAAAGGGACTAAAAAGGACTAATTGCAGGGAAATTCATTAGCAATGGGCAAATAATGCTCATAGAATGTGAAAAAAAATTCTCATCTTGGAGGGCAAAAGAATGTATAATAGATAACAAGCAGTTTTATTATGGAGGAATTTTTATTGAGAATGAAATTTAGACACTCTGGATTTATTGATCATTTGTTAAAAATTATTGCTATATTACTATTAATTCCAATTGGTTTAACAGGATATCTTTATTATCTGCTCCACTCAACCGAATTAGGTTTGATTGATAGTCAGCGCCAGGCTATGGAAAAGGCTATGACTTACCTAGACGATAACCTACACGGGACTTATGATGAAATAATCAAAAATGTGGGGGCAGGAGATATACCCCAGAGAGACCAGGCTAAAGCTCTTAATAAGATATTACAACCTATTATAATGGAAGCCAAGAGAAAATACCCCAATTTAGATATAGGATATTACTGGAAAGATTATGATGTTATTCTAGATGGGAATAACATTCACCTGCGTGAAAATTTCTCGACACGTAGAAAAAATAATTTTGATGACGCGCTTAGCAATAAAAGTATAGTTTTTCAAGTCTTTGGCGGAATATCGGAAAATGGTCAACTTGAAGCCTACCAACCAATCATTAGAGACGATAAAATTATTGGTGCTATTTGGGCTAGCTCAGATTTCGTAACGATATCCCAAAAAATAGATAATATGAAACAGGTGGTTTATACAATTATCTCTGTCGGATTTTTTCTTACCATTTTTGGTACATTTAGCCTTATCAGAAAGTTTGCCGGAAGTGTTAATGAAATTAAGAACAATCTAAATACAATCTCAAATGACCCGACGTTTATAATTCCTCGGGCGCCCGGGGAACTTGGGGAGATAACTGATGCAATTAATCAAATGTATAACAAGCTAATTGACGTACAAAATTATAACCAAGAAATCTTAACCAGCATTGATGATGGGATAATCACAGTTAATAAAGAACAGAAAATTGTCAGCGCTAATGTCGCAGCTTGCCAAATGCTGGGCTTTGGAAAAGATCCTCTTGGACAAAGCATGCATGATGTTTTCAGAGAGGACAGTCCATTTAAAGAATGCTTATATAATACTCTTTTTCAAAATAAGCCCGTTAAGGATATACAGGTTACTTACAAGGATTTAGCAGATAACCCCAGACACTTGCTAATAAGTACATCACTTATGGTCAATGTACGACAAGATTTGGGGGGAGCGCTTTTACACTTCCGCGACATAACAGAGTTAATTCACTTAAGGGAAGATAAAAACAGGCAGGAGAGATTTGCTTCACTTGGGAAAATTATTGCTGGGGTGGCTCATGAAATTAGAAGTCCGTTAACCTCTATCACCGGATATATGCAGTTCTGGAATCAGGGGCATATGCCCACTCAAAAATCTTTAAATATTATTAACCGGGAAATGACCAGATTATCTAACATAACCGAGGAATTATTACAGTTTGCCAGACCATCTCGAGCCACTCTGCTACCCTATGAAATAAACAGCTTAGTTAACAGACTCGTGCAATTTTTTGGTGATGCTCATGGAGATAAGGTCGAACTAGTGACTTCTCTAGAGGAGGAACTGCCCCTAGTTATGATTGATCAGAACCAAATTGAGAAAGTACTCTGGAATATAATGTATAATGCTTTTCAATCTATAGAGGGTAAGGGTAAATTGGAGACAACAACCTTTTACGATAAAACCAAAAATATGGTAGGTATATCAATTAAAGATAACGGTTGTGGTATGACGGAAGGAAACTTGTCCAAAATATTTGAACCATTTTTCACAACGAAAATGAAAGGAACTGGTTTGGGCCTTGCTATAGCCCGTGAAATCTTAGAATCCCATAAGGGCGAATATGAGGTGGAAAGCAAGGTTAATGTGGGTACGGTTATTAAGGTCTTTCTCCCAATAGCTGAAAGGGGTGAAATTAATGGCGAGAGTACTTGTTATTGATGATGAAGAGGGCGTATGTGAACTTTTGCGTGATGTTCTGGAAAACGCAGGATATGAGGTTTTTGTTACCTATACAGCCGCTGAGGGAATGGAAGCCATAAAGAGCTTTGACCCAGATACAATCCTGCTTGACATTAAGTTACCGGATGATGATGGTATCAAAGTAATGGGGAAACTTAAGGATAGAGGGTTCACAGTGCCCATAATATTAATGACGGCCTTTGGTACAACTGAAATAGCCATTCAGGCAATGAAGGAAGGAGCCCACGATTACCTAAATAAACCGTTAAACCTAGATGAACTGATACTTACAGTCCAGAGGACAGTAAGAATGAAACACTTGGTCTCAGAGATTGCGATCCTTAGAGAAAAATTAGAAGATGAATTGTATCCCTTCGATAGTTTTATTGGGAAATCAAGAATAATGCAGGAAATCTCGAAAATAATTGGCAGAATAGCAGACAGTGATATTACAGTACTTATTCAAGGTGAGAGTGGGACTGGCAAGGAAGTAGTAGCTAGGTCTATTCATAAGAACAGTAAACGTAACCATTGCCCATTTATTAGTATAAATTGTGCCACTATTCCCGAGAATCTTATGGAAAGTGAGTTATTTGGTCATGAAAAAGGCGCCTTTACAGGAGCGATCAGCCAAAAATTAGGGAAATTTGAATTAGCGCATAACGGTACGGTTTTTTTAGATGAAATTGGAGAATTAACTCACCAAGCACAAACCAAACTTCTTCGTGTGCTGCAGGAGAGAGAGTTTGAACGTGTGGGTGGAATAAGTAACATTAAAGTGAATATCCGCATACTGGCAGCAACAAATAAAGACCTGCAAAGGCTGGTGGAAGAAGGTAAATTTAGGGAAGATTTATTTTACAGGCTATATGTTGTTAATATAAAACTCCCCCCTCTTAAGGAGAGAAAAGAAGATATTGTACTACTAGTTGATTATTTTGTTAATAAATTTGCGCAGAAGCATGTTAAAAATATTACTAGCATATCAAAAGAAGCACTAAATATCATGGTAAATTACTCTTGGCCGGGTAATGTCAGAGAATTAAAAAATGCCTGTGAACAAGCTGTGGTTATGACTAGAGGTTCCGTCATTTTACCCGATGACCTAAGTATTTTAGAAGGGAATCGACCGTCTTGCATCAACTCAGATTTAGAATTGAATATAACTCTTAGACTAAAAAGACCAATCAAAGATATTCTAGCAGAGGTAGAAAAGCAGGTTATTATAAATACTTTAATAGGTCACAACTGGAACAGGCAGGAATCTGCTAACACATTGGGATTAAACAGACGGTCCTTATATGCGAAAATGAAGGAATATGAATTATTATAACAAAGGTGTGTATTTTATGCCCATGAAATGGGAAAAAATATTCCCAAAGCCGACAGCGCTTAAAGTTGCCGGCTTTATTATTGCCCGTAAACTAGGGATGCAAGGAAATATTAATTGTGGCATAGATTTTGCTTATATATTTCGATATAAAACAAATAGTGAAACTTTTCATATACACGGAGGTGATGGCTTAATTAGAGTAGGTTAGACACTATTATATATTTTTTAGATGTCTCGCATCAAGTACTAAAAAGATCAAGCATGCACTGGAAGTTAGAATTAAAAAAACGTTGGGGAGGAATAATCATGATCGAAGCGAGCAAGGAAAATTTAGGTCAATCTAATGTTAAGATGAGTTTTGCGGTATTAGTACTTTCCGTCCTTTTCTTCTGGGTAGGTATGAACTTATTAAAATCAGATGTTTTCACTCATTATTACGATCCTGGTAAGCACGTTATTGTGAGTCAAAATAATGATACGAAAGAGCTATATTCATGGCAGGATGTTAACGGTAATGTTTATACTCCTGAGGATCAACAAGTTGCCAACTTTACTTGGGGTTCCACTGGATTGTTGTTGCTAACCATGCTCTTAGGTATTGGTCTTCAAAAGGCAGGTATTAGTTGTGCCAGAATATTGACGACGAGAAACAGAGTTGTGTTCCTACAATATAATAAGGGGGGAGAATGATGGACATCTTCCTCCCAATTGCCAGAATGCCAATCTCGATTTTTGCCATCCTGGGTATGGGTGGTTTAGTCGGTCTGCTCTCTGGTTTGTTCGGAGTTGGTGGAGGATTCTTATTAACCCCACTTCTTATGTGGATGGGTATACCACCAGCTGTTGCTGTTGCCTCTGACACTAACCAAATTGTGGCAGCATCAGTTTCCGGTACCATTGCCCACAGCAGAAACAAGAATGTAGATTTTAAGCTGGGCTTTATCATACTTGTTGGAAGTTTGGTAGGAGGGAGTTTTGGGACCTCTCTAGTGAAAGTATTACAGTCCTTAGGCAATTTTGATTTTGTATTAAAATCCACCTATGTTGTGATGCTTCTTGCTGTAGGGACCTTTATGCTAATCGAAAGTATTAATTCCTTAAGGAAAAAAAGTAAGAAAGATACAGGTACACCAAAAGATTCAGCGGCAATGCGCTTTATGAACAAGTTGCCAATAAAAATGCATTTTGAGGTGTCCGGTATTGATTGTTCGGTTATCTCACTTTTCATACTTGGCTTACTGATTGGTGTACTGGCGGCTCTTATGGGTGTTGGCGGCGGCTTCATCATGTTGCCTGTGATGATTTACCTGTTAGGGATGCCGACAATTAAGGCCGTAGGGACCAGCGTTTTTGTAATTATTTTTACAGCTATCAATGTGACAATGGCCCAAAGTTCTTTAAACCACACTGTGGATGTAGTCCTAGCAATTGTGTTATTGATTGGCTCATCCATTGGAGCTCAAGTAGGAGCTAAGATTGGCAAAAAGCTTCCGGCTGAGCAACTAAGAGTCCTTTTTTCAGTGATTGTTTTGGCGGTAATGGCTAAAATGTTGGTTAGTTTGGTTGTGGCACCAACCTCTCTAATTTCTTTAGGGGGTGGACACTGATGAAACGACTGGCGGTAGTACTAGTACTATTGTGGCTGATGTTTTCCTTTGCTAGCCAGGCAATGGCCGCAGAAAACAAATTAACGATTTCACCGGGAAAAGTAGATGTAAGCCTAAATTTTAAGGGAACTACTCTAAATATCTCAGGATCTGTTCCTGACAATGCAGGAGTCTATATTAAGGTTAGTTCCCCTAACGATTCAATCTTGGATTTGAGTAAAAAGGGCAAAGTTAGTATGTTTTGGATGAATGTTGAAAATACCTCTGTTACCAAGGTTCCTAAATTGTATCAGGTGCTTTCATCCAGACCTCTATCAGACTTACCAGAAGATCTGCAAGAAAAACTGGGTATCAATCAAAATTTTTCAGTCGTTTTTCAAGCTGCGGAGGTAAGAAAGCATAGTGAAAGCGGGTCGGTTAAGCTAGAAAAGTCTGAGGCCAAAGAATTTATTAGTTCACTAGTGACTATTTATAAGAAAGCCAGATTGTACGGTCTAAACGAGAGTGCGGTCCAAGTTAATGATGGGCACTTCAATGCAAGTTTACAGCTCCCTGCTAATACTCCACAGGAAAAATGTAATGTCACTGTATATTTTACTAAAGGTGGGGAGGTTATAGGGACTAGTAATGGGTTTTTCAATGTTGAAACAGTAGGAATTGTCAAGTGGTTAAATAATGAGGCTATATATGATGGGCCCACTTATGGCTTTTTGGCAGTAATGATAGCATTAATGGTGGGTGCGGCAATTGCATTCCTGTTCATCTGCTTAGAAAATTGGAAGAAACCGCAAATGACTAAAATGTTAATGAATTCTGAGGGTGGTCATTAACTTACACGGAACGAAGCGAGAAATCGGCCTTCTCAATATAAAAGGAGAAGAAGAACTTTTGCCTTATCATCCTATAAGTAAACAAAAATACAACTACTTGAGTTTAATCGACTAAAGGAGATTGCAAATTTTCTATAAATAATTAGGATCATACTCATAGCTATGGGTGAGCCGCAGGTAACTGCGGTTTTTTCCATACTTATCAGACCTACATGCCGCTACGCGGCACCACAGGAGAATGGAAAATTTATTTTCCAGGGCAGAAAGTATAACCATACGTTCATTAAACCGTAACACTCAGTCAACTGCAGTATGCAGATCTGTACGTAGGAAGTGTGAGAAAGCGACGCAGGGATTTGGCTTCACTAATTTACGTTTTGGGTAATATAGCTAATATGGTATAATCTGTTCTAATAATAGAAAGAAGTAGTAAGATGCATTAATAATGATAGTGTAATTTTACAATATAGGGGGTGAATGGCCTGGTTGATTGATTCACCAGGTGGCATATGGCAAATAGCATGACGGGATTCGGGCGGGGCGAGGCAAGCGGAAGCGGTTATCAGTTTTCTATCGAGCTGAAATCGGTCAACCATCGGTTTTTAGAGATCATTGTGAGAACACCTCGTCATCTAATTGGTTTTGATGAACAAATAAGAAAAACATTACAAGGGCAGTTCCAGCGTGGTCGAATTGAAGTGCATGTTAATTTGCTGGAAACTGAAGGAATGAAGAGATTGGTGAAGGTTGACAAAGATTTAGCACTGTCGTATGATAAGACATTGAAGGATCTCGCCTCTGTTTTACATACAGCTTATGAAACGGATATTTACCATTTAGTCGCTTTCCCTGAGGTACTTTCGGTTGTAGAGCCTGAAATCGATCTTGATGCTTTATGGGGGACGTGTGCTGAGGCACTTAGGATAGCTTGCGATAGTTTCCGGCAAATGCGCCATATTGAAGGTGTACAATTAACGTCGGATTTACAACAAAGGCTTGATCTAATTGCTGGGTATCTGCAATTGATTGCTGAGCGCGCACCAAATGTTGTAATAGATTATCAAGAACGCTTACAGGACCGTATTCAAAAGCTCCTTGGTGAGGTTGAATTGGATGCAATTAGAATGGCAAATGAAGTAGTATATTTTGCGGATCGCGCATCGATCACAGAAGAGTTGGTTCGCTTTGATAGTCATTTAACTCAAGGGCGCGAAGCGCTTGGTAGTAACGATTCGGTGGGACGCAGACTGGATTTTTTAGTTCAGGAAATGAACCGAGAAATCAATACAATTGGTTCAAAGGCTAATGATCTAAAAATTGGGCAACTGGTAGTTAGCGTAAAAAGTGAATTGGAAAAAGTGCGCGAGCAAATCCAAAATCTAGAGTAATGGAGGATTCATCTTGGACATTAAGCTCATTAACATCGGTTTTGGCAATATCGTATCTGCCAACCGAATTATATCGATTGTTAGCCCAGAATCCGCCCCGATCAAACGTATAATTCAAGAAGCTCGGGATACTGGTATGCTCATTGATGCGACCTATGGTCGGCGCACACGTGCTGTGATTATCTGTGATAGCCACCATGTGATTTTGTCAGCGGTCCAACCTGAAACAGTGGCGCATCGTTTGTCGACCAAAGAGTCTAATACCAACATAGAAGATCCGACAGACTAGGGGTGTAGAGTGGAAATTAATCATGGATTATTAATTGTTTTATCTGGTCCTTCTGGAGCGGGCAAAGGGACACTTTGTCAAGAATTGTTGCGTCAGATGCCAAACCTGAGATATTCTGTCTCGTCGACGACAAGGTGTCCTCGTCCAGGTGAAGTGGAAGGAATCCATTATTATTTTTGTCCGCGGCAGGAATTTGAAGCTATGCTAGCTCGTGACGAATTGTTGGAATGGGCTGAGTTTTGTGATAATTATTATGGAACACCACGATTTGCTGTTGAGCAAGCGATACAGGAAGGAATGGATGTTATTTTAGAAATTGAAATCCAAGGTGCGTTGCAAATCAAAAAGCGCTTTCCTCAAGGGGTTTTTACCTTTATCGTTCCGCCTTCCTTGGATGTTCTCGCTGAACGTATCCACAAACGTGGAACGGAAAGTGAGGAAGTCATTCAGAAACGCTTGGCTACGGCAATAAAGGAACTGGAATATGTGAGTGAGTATGATTACGTAGTTGTTAACGATGAAGTTCCCGTGGCTGTTGATAAACTCAAGAGTATCTTAGTGGCAGAAAAATGTCGGGTTAAACGAAAACCGTTTGTTTTTAAGGGGGATTCTAAATGAAACAACCTTCACTTGATCTACTAATGCGTAAGGTGGACAGCAAGTACACGTTGGTCGTAGTTGTTGCCAAGCGGGCGCGGATGATAATGGAAGAAGCGAAGCATGAAGATTTAGCTAAGGGTGTCAAACCAGTCAGTATTTCACTCGAAGAGATTTCTCATTCCAAATTCACCTATGAATGTACTCCAGAAGAGATTCTGTAATGTTAACAGAGAGAAAAATCCTTGTTGGAATTACTGGCGGAATTGCAGCTTATAAAGCAGCGGAAGTTGTTAGACGCTTGCAAAAACTGAATGCTCAAGTACACGTCGCGATGACGAAGTCTGCAACAGAATTTATTACTCCACTTACGTTACGGAGTCTTTCGTCGAACCCTGTGTATTTAGATCTTTTTGACGAACCTAAACTTTGGAATGTAGAGCATATCGCCCTCGCGGAGCATGTGGATGCCGTCGTTGTTGCTCCTGCTACGGCTAATATATTGGCAAAGATGGCGATAGGGTTGGCGGATGATTTTCTTTCGACGGTTCTTTTAGCTACACGTGCCCCGATTTTTGTAGCACCGGCCATGAATCACGCGATGTATCACCATCCTGCCACACAAGCCAATTTGGTAATCCTCAAGGATCGCGGGATCCATGTCATTGGTCCTGACACAGGCTTCCAAGCGTGTGGAACGGATGGGGACGGGCGGATGAGTGAACCGGTGGAGATAGTTGAATCCTTAGCTCGGTTTTTCTCAGGGCTGGATTGGTTAAAAGGGAAGAAAGCCCTAGTTACTGCGGGTGGAACGCAAGAACCGCTTGATCCAGTTCGTTATCTAGGTAACAGGAGTTCAGGGCGGATGGGGTATGCCATTGCTCAAGTACTTCAAGAAGCTGGTGCAGAGACCATTCTTATCAGTGCGCCAACGGATTTACCAACTCCACATGGAGTGACTCGAATATCAGTGCAGACTGCCCTAGAAATGTATGATGCAGTCCTGGGGCGTTTTTCTGAAATGGATGTTGTCATTAAGGCAGCAGCGGTTGCAGACTATCGCCCATCGGTTGAGGCTGAGCAAAAAATTAAAAAAACAGAGGCGAGTCGTACACTTGAGCTGGTCCCGAACCCGGATATTTTAGCAGAACTTGGGCGGAGGAAAACGTCCCAGGTTCTAATTGGGTTTGCAGCTGAGACGGAGAATCTCTTGGCAAACGCGCAGCATAAAATGCAAAAGAAGAACGTCAATCTCTTGGTGGCTAACGATATCACCAAACCGGGCGCTGGCTTTGGTAGCCCAACGAACATTGTCAGTTTTCTCTTCCCTGACGGAAGAAGAATAGATTTCCCTCAACTAAGCAAACTTGAGGTTGCACGACATCTCGTTCGTGAGATAGCCAGCCTCCTAGGTATGGAAACAAAGGAGTGAACTAAATGGTTAAAAAATTATTTACATCCGAGTCTGTGACAGAAGGACATCCTGATAAGATCTGTGATCAAATTTCAGATGCCGTTTTGGATGCGATTTATGAGTTAGATCCCAATGCTCGAGTGGCCTGTGAAACGACCGTAACAACAGGATTGGTTCTGGTCTGCGGTGAGATCACGACCACGTGTTATGTGGATATTCCTCATGTTGTGAGGGAGACAATCCGTGCAGTCGGGTATACTCGTGCTAAATATGGCTTCGACGCCGATACCTGCGCAGTTTTAACTTCGATTGGAGAACAATCGGCTGATATCGCGTTGGGTGTGAATAGATCGTTAGAAGCGAAAACTGGAGAAATGACTGATAGTGATATCGAAGCGATCGGAGCCGGAGACCAGGGTATGATGTTTGGTTATGCGACAAATGAAAGCGAAAGTTATATGCCGATTCCCATTGATTTAGCACACCGTCTAGCACGTAAACTTAGTGAAATGCGCAAATCGGATTTTTTAAGCTATTTGCGTCCAGACGGTAAAACACAGGTTACTGTGGAGTATGAGGATAATAAGCCGGTTCGGGTAGATACAGTTGTGATCTCCACTCAGCATCATCCGGATGTTACTCAAGACCAAATTCGACGTGATTTGCTGCAATATGTTGTATATCCTACTATTCCCAAAGAACTATTAGATGAGGATACAAAGTATTTCATCAATCCTACGGGTCGTTTTGTCATTGGTGGACCCCAGGGGGATTGCGGTCTGACGGGACGTAAAATCATAGTTGACACTTATGGCGGCATGGCTCGCCATGGCGGTGGTGCGTTCTCAGGCAAGGACCCCACAAAAGTCGACCGTTCAGGTGCTTATGCGGCTCGTTATGTGGCCAAAAATGTTGTTGCTGCAGGATTAGCAGAACGTTGCGAAATTCAAATAGCTTATGCCATCGGAGTAGCCCGTCCAGTATCCGTTTCTATTGAGACGTTTGGAACGGGAAAGATCGACGATGAAAAGATTTCTGAGTTTATCCTGCAAACGTTTGATCTTCGGCCGGCAGGCATCATCAAGGCTTTGGATCTTCGTCGACCTATATACCGCCAAACGGCAGCATATGGGCATTTCGGAAGAACCGACCTCGACCTGCCCTGGGAAAGAACTGATAAGGCAGAAGCCTTGCGAAACCTTGCAGGACTATAAACAATAAGGATAAGCATATAATAGATTCGTTATCCAAATCGTAAGACTCCCACTTCTACAAGTGGAGTGTACACCTTATTCTGCTTCGGTGACGATAGTCTCCGGTGACGAAAGCCTCCAGTGGAGGGTTTCGCCGAAGCCGCAACCACAAAGGAAACTTACCGGCGTAGGATGGGTATCGCCGAAGCGCACGGCCCTCAACGAATACTTCGCGCGGAGGATGACTTACGTCACCGAAAACTCGATGTTCAACTTTAGGTTGAACGAGTTCACTAATAAGAGCTCCCTCGATCACACGATGAAGTGACGAAGGGCTCTTTCTTTTTAATATCTTAGGCGACTTTATATCCTTAATCTCGGAGGTCTTTTGAACGACTTCGATGGTCCCTTCCTGTCATCCATGTTACAGGGACATTCGTCCTAATCCATACTGCAGGAGTATGCGTAATGAGTTGCAGTGTGGCGATAAGCTCGTCTACTTATCGTCATGACCAGCGCATTGACAAGAAGTAGATGAATTAGGTATTATAAACCTTAATGAGTATATGTTCTCCAAGCAGAAAGTTGGTATAAGCTTGTTATTGGAAATTAGCAAGAAACGAGTGGGCTTGCTCTGTGGAACGTCAAAGGTTTCTAGGTGAAGAAATTAATTAGCAGAAAGGATCGGGATAATGGAACAACAATTGTTGAAGGGTCTCCGTGATACGGTAGAGAGTGTATTACATATTCCATACTATCAAGAGCGCTTTGCAGCGGTAGGAATAAATCAAGCAGAGGATATTCATTCAATTCAGGATTTCCAGCGTCTTCCCCTAACCACGAAAGAGGATTTGCGCAAAAATTATCCTTTTGGGCTTTTTTCCGAACCTATGGAGAATATTGTTCGTCTTCATGCCTCCTCAGGAACTACGGGCAAGCCGACAGTCGTGGGATATACTAGAAAAGATATTGAGCTCTGGGCAAAGATCTTGGCCAAAGAACTTGCTCGATTAGGTGTAACCAAGCAGGACGTCGTTCAGATCGCTTACGGATACGGCTTATTTACAGGAGGGATGGGGTTACACTATGGTTGTGAAGAGCTAGGTGCTGTAGTCGTTCCCATATCTGGAGGAAATACAGCGCGTCAGCTCATGCTGATGAGAGATTTTGGTACGACTGTATTGGCATGTACGCCCTCCTATGCGATGTTTTTAGCGGAGAGTCTAGAGGAATCAGGTATTGCTCGAGAAGAACTAAAACTGAGAATCGGTGTTTTCGGTGCAGAGCCATGGTCAGAAGGAATGCGAGAGCAAATCGAAGCTCGCCTTGGTATTAAAGCGTATGATATTTATGGGTTAAGCGAAACCATGGGACCGGGTGTTGCTTTGGAATGTCCTGCTCAGCAGGGATTACATATTGACGAACATTTTTATCCGGAAATTTTAGACTCAGAAGGAAATCCTCTACCTGTAGGCGAACGAGGGGAGTTAGTCCTCACTAGTTTGCAAAAAAAGGGGTTTCCAGTTTTACGCTATCGAACCAAAGATTTGACGGCCTTGCATTATGGTACGTGTTCCTGCGGACAGGTCGGCTGGACAATGAAACGCGTCTCGGCTCGTGTAGACGATATGTTAATCATTCGAGGGGTTAATGTCTTTCCCAGTCAAATTGAAGAGGCGATTCTTTCCTTGGGAGGGTTTGAACCTCATTATCTGATCGTTGTTTACCGAGTGGGTAACTTGGATCAACTAGAAGTTCAGGTGGAAGTCAATGAAACTAGTTTCTTTGATGAGGTAAGAGAGTTGGAAGGACGCCAAGAACGACTTAAGCAAAAAATCGAAGACATCCTGGGAATCTCTGTAAGAATTCGTCTGGTAGAACCGAAAAGCATACCACGGAGTGAAGGGAAAGCCGTTCGAGTTATCGATAAACGCAAGTAGAGGAGGCTAAAAACAATGTTGCAATTATCAATTTTTCTCGAAAATGCGAAAGGACGGTTGGCCGAGGTAATAAGTCTTCTCGCAGAATTGAATGTAAATTTGCGGGCTCTTTCGTTGGCGGATACCAAGGATTATGGGGTGTTACGAATAATTGTGGACGAACCTGAGGTTACTGCGGAAAAATTGCGTGAACGAAAAGTCGTAGTCTCCTTAACACCAGTCTGGGTAATCAAGGTTCCAGATCGTGCAGGTGGACTAGCAGAAGTACTCAATCAACTTGTCAAACAGGACGTTGTCGTGGAGTACATGTATGCTTTTGTCGAAAAGGAGCATCAACAGGCCCAAGTTGTACTTAGGGTCCAGGACAAGGATATTATGGAGAGGGCGATGAAGGAGCTAAGCTTGCCTTGCCTGTAAAGTAGCGAGGAAGCTTCTTAGCACGTTCGCATATCCTACGCCGGTAAGTATTCCTCTAGGGATCACGGCTTCGGCGATACTCTCCACTGGAGACTATCGTGATCCATTGCTATTCGCTTGTCGATAAGGCTAAAACGCAAACCTCAGGGCTGTTCTGCATGTGGTCGCTCCATGCCAAATCCACACTGCAGGAGTATGCGCAATGAGTTGCAGTGTGGCGATAAGCTCGTCCGCTTATCGTCTTGGCACCGCGACATCAGTCCATCCTTGGACAAGTCCCAACGCGTTTCTTCACGCCTTATCGTCTGCGCTCATTGACGCAATTCCTCTCTCCATGCTCACTAAGCTAAGACACTTCCTCTGGCTTGGGTGGAGATGGGAGTGGGAACGATGAGCCGCAATTCGGACGCAAGTTGAACTTAATTAGAAAAATCGCCTAAAATCAACGCTGGTTTTAGGCGATTTCTGTTGAAAGAAAGTTATAATCATGGCAGGGGGCATTTATGTTTAGAGTTTGCTTACCCATTCAACTTTCGTGTGCTTTCTTTCCGTAGACACGCTCATAGGCCTTGCAATAGCCTTTCAGGGCGTTACCCCATCATTTGACTTTTCGAGATGTTAGTTTTCTCGGTATTGCTACCAATGCCTAGGCTGTTATCGTCCTAGAAACGTGTCGCACCCTCATAAATCTCTAGAAGTTAGGCGACGTGCCGTTCGACCCAAGATTTCTGCTTAAATAATCTAGTTTCCTTCTAACTACTGTTAAATGGACATACTAATTATTGAACAAGCCTATTGAAGGTGGTATGATATGGATAATGAGGATAGGGGTAATCGTATTGCACACAATGAGGAGGAGGAAAATAATATGCCTTCAACTGCAAAGAAGAAGCCTCAAGATCATATTTTTTTCGAAGATAATCCCTCTGAGTTCAAAATAAGGCCCATCCTTATAATAGAAGTTGACCCTGATTCCGCACTGTTTACAATCGCTGAAATAACAAGTTCTCAGCCAAAGATTCCTCCTACGTACCATGACCGGTTTAAGGAACCAACTGGCGTCGAGCTGGATTGACTGAACCGTCATATGTAAAAACTCATAAGATATTTCGCATTGAGCAGGACAAGCTCTTAGAGTTTGTGGGTGAAATTCTAGGCCGCGATTTTGATAGAATTATTGCCCGAATAATTGAAGCAAATAGTTGAGCTGAACCTCCTGTGTGGAGGTTTTTATTTTTTCCCCAGCTTAATAGAACTACTTGCAACGGGCATGTCGACTAACGTCCCGCGTATTCCCGAAGTCTGGTTATTATATTCATATTATCTCAGATTTCGGTAATTCGCTGTTGTACTAAACCGCTGCGCGGTGGCTTTTTGGATGCCCTAATTTATTAAGTTTCATGATATCATCTTTTCAGTTTAATTCTATTTAATTTGAAAGGATGATTTTTTATGTCTCAACATTCCCAAACTCTGTCATCTCATCTTCAAACTATGAAGTTCGAGATGGAACTTCGAGGC
>Ga0209347_1001667_pt1 | contig 34120 bp, 33 predicted proteins | sample AutmiccommuBRH23_FD_187382 | JGI IMG/M metagenome (GOLD analysis project Ga0209347, IMG submission 187382) | Deep subsurface microbial communities from Mt. Terri, Switzerland - Autotrophic microbial communities BRH/23 (SPAdes) (version 2) | ecosystem: Environmental > Aquatic > Deep subsurface >...
TTCCCCTTCAGACCAGACCTCAGCCCTGGCATTTTCCGGTAAGGAACAGAATTATCAGCGGCCTTTCTGAAGCAGTGGTGATCGTCGAGGCGGCGGAAAAGAGCGGCGCCCTGATAACAGCAGATTTTGCTCTGGATCAGGGGCGAGAGGTGCTGGCCGTTCCTGGTAACATTACGTCCTATCTGAGCCGGGGTCCTAACCGCCTGATCAGGCAGGGGGCCTGCCCGGTTCAAGATGTCGGCGATATATTTGAGGAATTGGGGCTGGAGCGTCTTTTCATAGTAGACGAGCCGGTAGTTCCCAGGATAAAGTTAAGCCCTGAGGAGGATGCTGTTAAAAAGCTGCTTTCGATGGAGCCGGGAACCCTGGATCAATTGGTGGAAAAATCCGGTCTGCCCGCCCAGAAAGTGTTGGTGGCCTTGACTTTTCTGGAAATGAAAGGTCTTGCCCGGCAGCTGCCCGGTAAATTATATATCGCGCACAAGTGAACTCGTTTGCTATTTAAAGATTTACAGGCTGGAAATCAGATTAATGTTTTAAAAAATGACTTTTTGCCCTATATTTAAAAAGAGATCTTTCGGATAATAATACCGGTTACAGCAATAGAAAATTGAGGTGTCACTTTTGGAAAAAACTCTGGTCATCGTTGAGTCGCCAGCAAAGGCCAAAAGCATTGGTAAGTTTCTTGGCAGCAAATTTTTTGTAAAGGCCTCCATGGGTCATTTGAGGGATTTGCCCAAAAGCCAGTTCGGGGTCGATCCGGATAAAGGCTTTGAGCCAAAGTATATCGCCATCAGGGGTAAGGGAGATATTATCAAGGAACTCAGGGCAGCGGTAAAAAAAGCCGGTCGGGTCTTTCTGGCCTCCGACCCCGACCGTGAAGGGGAGGCTATAGCCTGGCACCTCCAGCACCTGCTGGATCTTAATCCGGATGAAAAATGCCGAATTGAGTTCAATGAAATTACCAGGAATGCCATCCAGAGCGCTGTTAAAAACCCCCGCACCATAGACAGGAACAGGGTTAACGCGCAACAGGCCAGGCGTATTCTGGACCGGCTGGTGGGTTACAACCTCAGTCCACTTTTATGGAAAAAAGTTAAAAAAGGGCTTAGCGCAGGGCGAGTACAGTCGGTGGCCGTGCGTCTAATCTGTGATCGGGAAGAGGAGATACAGGCTTTTGTTCCCGAGGAATACTGGACTCTGACAGCCAGGCTTTCCCAAAGGGGCCGGGACACCTTTGACGCCAGGCTGAACAGGATTGGAGACAAGAAAGCGGAGATTCCCAATGAAGAAAGCATGAATGAAATAATCAGCCACCTGAAAGGAAAAAGCTATCAGGTGGCCAAAGTTGTTCGCAAGGAAAAGCTGCGACAGCCACTGGCCCCTTTTATCACCAGCACACTCCAGCAGGAAGCCTACCGAAAGCTAAATTTTGCCGCCAGGAAAACCATGTCGGTGGCCCAACAGCTCTATGAAGGTATTGACCTGGGCAAGGATGGCCCCTCCGGACTGGTAACCTATATAAGGACTGACTCCACCAGGGTGTCCGATACAGCCCGGGAGGAGGTATTGGAGTTTATCCGGGGCCGGTTTGGAAAAGAATTTGAGGGCGGCAAAACAAAGCATGCTCCCGCCAAGGGGAGGGTTCAGGATGCCCACGAGGCCATTCGCCCCACCTACGTGTCAAAGGATCCAGACTCGCTAAAGTCTTTTTTGTCCAACGATCAGTTCAAGCTATACAGGCTGATATGGGAGAGATTCGTGGCCAGCCAGATGAGCCCGGCAGTTATTGACACCACCAGCGTGGATATTAAGGCAGGCATCTACACTTTCCGGGCCACCGGTTCCATCATAAAGTTTCCGGGCCACATGAAGGTTTACACCGAATCCAGGGAAGAGGGCCAGGAAGAGGACGACCAAAGGGTGCTGCCCGATCTGCAGGAGGGCGATAAACTGGAGAAAAAGGCTCTTTCGCCTAACCAACACTTTACACAGCCGCCTCCTCGCTACAGCGACGCCACCTTGATCAGAACTCTGGAGGAAAAGGGGATAGGCAGACCCAGCACCTATGCTCCCATCGTGGAGACCATTCAAAAGCGTGGTTATGTGGTAAAGGAAAAGAAACAGTTTTACCCCACCGAGCTGGGCCTGGTGGTGGTCAGCCTGCTGAAAGATTATTTCAAGGATATTATAGATGTGGAATTTACCGCCGCCATGGAAGACAGACTGGATGACGTGGAGGACGGGGAGTTGGAATGGGCCGGGGTGTTAAAGGAGTTTTATGCTCCATTCAGGGAAACACTGTCCAAGGCTGAAAAGGAGATAGGGCATGTGGAACTGGCCGACGAGGTTACCGAAGAACTTTGTCCCAACTGCTCCAGAAACCTTGTCATCAAAATGGGGCGTTACGGTAAGTTTCTTGCCTGCCCCGGCTTTCCGGAATGCCGCTACACCAGGCCACTGCTGGAGCCCACCGGGGTAAAGTGTCCGGAGTGTACGGGCGAGCTGGTTTTAAGAAGGAGTAAAAAGGGACGGACCTTTTACGGGTGCAGCCAGTATCCCCAGTGCGAATTTTCTGTCTGGGACCGTCCCAGCCCGGAAAAGTGCCCTGTTTGTGGCGGCCTGATGGTAGTTAAAAAATACGGCAAGAAAGAGTCTCTTAAGTGCGTTGGTCCAATTTGTTCAACCCGGGAGAAAGCCGAAACTGAGCCCGCTAAAAATATAGGGAAAAAGACAAAAAAAGCAGCATCGTCCAAGGCAAGCGCCGACAGTAAAAGAAATGCCAAGGGGGCAGCCGTGGTGGTGGGAGGAGACAATTCAGGTAATAAGAAAGCCAGCGGGAAAATAGCCACCGGGAGATCGGTGTAGTAATAAGTAATAAGTGGCAGGTAATAAGTAATAGGTAACTTGCTTGAAGCTAAAACCTATAACTTATAACCTATAACCAACAACCTATCAAAATGTATTGCGGGGAATAAAGTTGAAGTATGTGACAGTTATAGGAGCCGGATTGGCCGGATCGGAAGCGGCCTGGCAAATAGCCCGCCTGGGCGTCAAGGTCAAGCTTTACGAAATGAGGCCGGGAAAAAGTACCCCGGCTCACAAATCAGGAGGGTTTGCCGAGCTCGTCTGCAGTAATTCCCTTAGGGCGTCAGCTTTGGAAAATGCAGTGGGCCTTTTAAAGGAAGAAATGCGCAGGATGAACTCCCTTATAATGGATTGCGCCGACCGTCACAGGGTTCCCGCCGGAGGCGCCCTGGCGGTGGATAGGGATCTTTTTTCCTCGGCTGTCACAGAAGCCCTGGAAGATAATCCACTGGTGGAAATATACAGGCGGGAAGTTACATCAATCCCGGAGGAAGGTATAGTTATACTGTCTACCGGCCCCCTGACCTCAGAGTCAATGGAACAGTCGATAAAGCATCTTACTGGTCGGGAGTATCTATATTTCTATGATGCAGTGGCTCCTATAGTCTCCCTGGATTCCATAAATATGGATAAAGCATTCCTCTCCTCCAGGTATGATAAGGGTGATGGTGATTACATCAACTGCCCAATGAACCGGGAGGAATACGAAAGATTTCGGGAGGAATTGGCAGGGGCTGAAAGATCACCCAGGAAGGAACTTGATAAGGAAGTTAATTTTGAAGGGTGCATGCCCATAGAGGTATTGGCTTCCCGGGGAGTAGACACCATGCGCTACGGACCACTGAAGCCCGTAGGACTCACCGACCCCAATTCCGGAAGGCGGCCTTATGCGGTGGTGCAGCTGAGGCAGGATAATGCAGTCGGTACACTGTATAACATTGTGGGGTTCCAGACTCACCTTAAGTGGCCGGAGCAACAGAGAGTGTTCAGGCTTATACCCGGGCTGGAAAATGCCGAGTTTGCCCGGTTTGGAGTTATGCATCGCAATACCTACATAAATTCTCCGGTAATGCTGGAGTCCACCTACCAGTGCAGGATCAGGCCCGGACTTTTTTTTGCCGGACAGATAACCGGTGTGGAAGGATATGTGGAGTCGGCATCTTCCGGGCTGGTGGCTGGTATAAATGCCGCTCTATATTCTATTGGGAAAAAGCCCGCTGTTTTCCCCCCGGAAACAGCCCACGGGTCACTGGCAAAATATATCACAGATGCCGATCCAGGTAAGTTTCAGCCCATGAACATAACATACGGTCTGATACCGCCCCTGGAAAACCCCCCCAGGGATCGCAAACTGAGAAATACAATGATTGCGAAGAGATCACTGGAAGCTATAGAGGATGTAGCAGTAGGCTTAAGTAGTATGGTTATAAGTAATAGGTTATAAGTAATAGATAAAATTCTTATTACCAATAACCTACAACCAATAACTAATACACCAATAACCAATAACCAATAACCAATAACCTACAACCACTGAAAGGACCCCGGGTATGTATTTCTTTGTTGACAATTTCATCCACTACCTGGAAACCGAAAGGAATTACTCCCGTCATACCGTGGTTAATTACCGTCGTGATTTGTTCCACGGAATTGATTTTTTTGCCGGGGCTTTGGGAAAAAAAGATTCGGATTTAAAGCCTTCGGATCTGGATATTAAATTGGTCAGGTCCTACCTGGGAGATCTTTTTTACAGCGGTCTGGCCAAGTCATCTATTTCCAGGCGACTGGCGGCCTGGAGGTCCTTTTACAGGTATCTGGGGCGGGAAGGCCTGGTGGAGAGGAACCCTCTGAAGAAGGTTTCCTCTCTCAAACCTGAAAAAAGACTGCCCCATTTTCTCTTTAAAGAAGAGTGCGCTGGGCTAATTGAGTCCCCGGGAGAGGGCTTTCCCCTGGCATTGAGAGACAGGGCGTTGATGGAGGTACTATACGCCACCGGTATTCGTGTGGGAGAGTTGATTAGCCTTGATATTAACTTTAACCCCGGAGACGGGGAGTTGCTTATTATGGGAAAGGGTGGCAGGGAGCGGATGGTTCCGTTGGGCCGGTGGGCTATTGAGGCCATTAACGCTTACCTTGACAACGGAAGACCCCGGCTGGTTCGAAATAGCGAAGAAAAGGCGTTGTTCGTAAACTTCAGGGGAGGCCGCCTGACCGACAGGGGAGTTAGAAAGATTATAAAAAAATACGTAAGTAAAATGGGTATACAAAGCACTGTCAGCCCTCACACCATGCGACATACCTTTGCTACCCACATGCTGGACAACGGGGCCGATCTCCGGGCCGTTCAGGAGATGCTGGGCCATAAAAACCTGTCCACAACCCAAATATACACCCACCTAACCAAAGAAAGACTGAGACAGGTCTACCAGAACTCCCATCCCAGGGTGAAAATGGATAAGCTGTAAGTATGGTAATAGGTAATAAGTGATAGGTAATAAGTGATAGGTAGTAGGTAATTGGTAATAGGTAATAGGTAATAGGTGTTGGCTGACCTGCAATAATAGCTTTTATTTTAATACCAATAACCAATAACCAATAACCAATAACTTCCAACTTATAACCTAAAACAATAGCATACAGCTTACAGCATATATTGAAAGGAAGAGATTGATGTTTCATTCCACAACCATAGTGGCGGTGAGGAAGGCAGGGAAGGTGGCCATGGCCGGGGACGGACAGGTTACCTTCGGTCAGAACACCGTTTTGAAACACCGGGCCAAAAAACTGCGGCGGCTGCACGACAATAAGGTGCTGGCTGGCTTTGCCGGGTCGGTGGCCGATGCATTCACCCTGTTTGAAAAGTTTGAGGGAAAACTGGAGTCTTACAGGGGAAATCTACAGAGGGCAGCGGTGGAACTGGCCAAGGACTGGCGTATGGACAGAGTATTAAGGCGGCTGGAGGCTTTGCTGATAGTGGCCGATAAGGAAAATCTGCTGGTCATATCCGGCGGCGGGGAGGTTATTGAGCCCGATGACGGCATTGTGGCCATAGGTTCAGGTGGATCTTACGCCCTGGCTGCGGCCCGGGCACTGGCCAGGCACTCCGACATGACAGCGGCAGAGATTGCCTTCAAATCTCTGGGAATCGCGGCTGAAATATGTGTTTACACCAATACTGAAATAACAGTGGAAGAGCTATGAAAAAAAGAGGTGAGAAGTGGGAAGCGAGACGTGAGGTTAAGAAGGAATTTGCTTTCAAGCAAATTCCCACAAGATTCTCACCTCCAACCTCTCACTTCTCACTTCCTAATAAGGAGGTTTTTTGATGGAATCCCTTACTCCCAAGGAGACAGTGGAAGAGCTGGATAAATATATCGTGGGCCAGAAAAATGCCAAGAAGGCCGTGGCCATTGCCCTGAGAAACAGGTATAGGAGGTCCAGACTGCCCCAGGAACTTAAGGATGAGGTTGTACCCAAGAATATACTGATGATCGGACCCACCGGGGTGGGCAAAACAGAAATTGCCCGTAGGTTGGCCAAGCTGGTGAAGGCCCCCTTTGTTAAGGTGGAGGCCACCAAGTTTACCGAAGTGGGTTATGTGGGCCGTGATGTAGAGAGCATGGTAAGGGACCTGGTGGAAACCTCCATAAGAATGGTAAAGATTGAAAGAATGGTCAAGGTGGAGGAAAAGGCCAGGCGGATGACCGAAGAGAGAATAATCGAGATGCTGGCGCCTCTGCCCAGGCAGGAAAGCCCCCTGAAAAATCCCCTGGAGCTTATTTTTGGCGGCGCAAAACAGCAGGAAGGCCAACTTCCCAGGGATAATGACCAGCTTTCCCGCCGCATTGAATTTGAAAGGGAAAGCCTGCGGGAAAAACTGTCCCGGGGAGAGCTGGAAAATGAGTACGTGGAGGTTGAGGTGGAGGAGAACGCAACCCCCATGATGGAGGTTTTCACCGGTGCCGGTGTAGAGGAAATGGGTATAAACATACAGGATATGCTGGGAGGTCTTTTCCCCAAAAAGAAGAAAAAAAGAAGGGTAACCGTTTCCGATGCCCGCAAAATACTGCTTCAGCAGGAGGCCCAGAAGCTCATTGATATGGATGAGGTTACTTCCGAGGCGGTGAAAAGGGCTGAGGAAAGCGGAATAATATTTCTTGACGAAATAGATAAAATAGCGGTAAGGGATGGCGCAGCCGGGCCCGACGTTTCCAGGGGAGGGGTGCAGCGCGATATACTGCCCATCGTGGAAGGATCCACAGTGGTTACAAAGTATGGCCCGGTGAAAACCGACCATGTTCTTTTTATTGCAGCCGGGGCCTTTCATATGTCCAAGCCATCAGATTTGATCCCCGAACTGCAGGGACGGTTTCCCATCAGAGTGGAACTGGACAGTTTAAGTGAGGAGGATTTTCTGCAAATTTTAACAGAACCCAAAAACTCATTAATTAAGCAGTATACGGCACTACTTGCCACAGAAGGGCTGAATGTGGAATTTTCACAAAATTGCCTTGTCGAAATTGCTAAAATCGCTTATACTGTTAATGGGCAAACGGAGAATATAGGCGCCAGGCGGCTTCACACAATAATGGAAAAGCTTTTGGAGGATTTATCCTTCAATGCGCCTTTAATGGAAAATCAGTCGTTTACCATCGACCAGTCCTATGTTCTTGAAAAATTAAGCGATGTGGCCAAGAACGAGGATTTGAGTCGTTATATACTTTAAGGAGGGAGCTGTATTAAGAGTTGAGGGACTTGTTGCAAAAGACCCGTTCGATTAACAAGTTGCTCCAGAAAACAGCCGGCTATCCGGTGGATTATAAGGAAATAGCGGATATCCTGAGTGAAAACATTGGCTGTAGCGTATATATCATCGACCGGCGTGGTAAAAATCTGGGGCACCAATACCTGAAGGGCTTTACCTGTGAGATTATGAGGGATATAGTAGAGTCCCTGGAGGGTTTTCCCGAGGACTATAACGATGCCCTGCTTCGCATGAATGAAACCAATGCCAATTTTTGTCAGACTGTAAATGTTTGTGTCTTCAGTCACGAAAAGAAATGTAAGTTCAACAATAAGATTACCACAGTAGTTCCAATTGTTGGGGCCGGTTCTCGTCTGGCAACGTTGGTGTTGGCCAAATTTGACGAACATTTTACCGATGAGGATTTAATTCTGGCCGAGTATGGAGCTACCGTTGTAGGTATGGAGATTTTAAGGGCCAGGGCTGGTCGTATGGAAGAAGAGGCCCGCAAGAGGGCGGCGGTACAAATTGCCCTGGGAACTTTGTCTTACTCCGAACTGGATGCAGTGCATCACATTTTCAGCCAACTGGATGGAGATGAAGGGCTGCTGGTGGCAAGCAAAATTGCTGACCGGGTGGGAATCACCCGCAGCGTTATAGTAAACGCCCTGCGAAAATTCGAAAGTGCCGGTGTTATAGAGTCAAAATCTCTGGGAATGAAAGGCACCTATATCCGGGTGCTTAATGACCGCCTCCTGGAGGAACTGGAAAGAATGAAACAGCACTGAGTCGAATTAAACAAAAATGAGTTTTATTATGCCACAGCGCTGCTGTGGCTTTAATTTTGAAATATGCTGAAAGTAAACATATAATACCTTGCCATCCGGTGGTTATTTGTGTTAAAATACAGCTTGGCGTAAATTACACACGTCGGCTGATCTTGGCAAGGGTGCCCTAACCGGGCTTTGCCGGAAATGATGGCGGCGGAGGACAAAAAACCAGGTGGGAAGGAGGTGTACCATGGCTGTAATATCAATGAAGCAACTCCTGGAGGCGGGGGTTCACTTCGGTCACCAGACAAGAAGATGGAACCCCAAAATGGCTCCTTATATATTTACTGATAGGAACGGAATTTATATTATCGATTTACAGAAGACGGTTCGTAAGGTTGAAGAGGCGTACGAATTTGTGAAGTCTCTCTCAACTGATGGCGAAACCGTTCTTTTTGTAGGGACAAAGAAGCAGGCCCAGGAAGCGGTTAAGGAAGAGGCGGAAAAGTGCGGCATGTTCTATGTAAACCAACGCTGGTTGGGTGGAATGCTGACCAACTTCCAAACCATTCGTCGGCGCATTGACAGGCTCCACGAGCTGGAGAAGATGGAAAGTGACGGCAGAATGAGTCTGCGTCCCAAAAAAGAAGTGGCCGAGCTTATGCATGAAAAGGAACGGCTGACAAAGTTCTTAGGCGGTATAAAGGATATGCGCCGCCTGCCCGGAGCAATTTTTATAATCGATCCCCGTAAAGAAAGAATTGCTGTGGCTGAAGCGCGCAAATTGGGTATCCCCATCGTGGCAATAGTGGATACCAACTGTGATCCCGATGAAGTGGACTATATAATACCGGGTAACGATGATGCCATCAGGGCTGTAAAGTTACTGACCGGAAAGATGGCTGACGCGGTGGTTGAAGGTAGGCAGGGAGAGCAGTTAGTGGAACAGCAGTAACATTGTTTTTGCCTGGTGGGGGCCCCTAGTGGGTCGTCAGTGGTCGGTCGTCGGACGTCGGAGCATAGACATTTGAACACAAACAAATGTTAATGGGCTTATGACTGACGACTGACGACTGACGACTGACGACTGACAGGGGTCCCTGCCTTTTTAATACCGGGAAGCAGGCGGTTTGTACCGACTAACTTTGGGAGATAATACATAATATTGAGAACGCCGGGAAAACCGTTTGAATAATTATATTATCCTGATATCTATAAGGAGGAAAGGCTATGGCGGAAATTAGCGCAGGTATGGTCAAAGAGCTTCGTGAGAGGACCGGGGCAGGTATGATGGACTGCAAGAAGGCTCTTAACGAAGTTAATGGAGACATGGAAAAGGCCATTGATTTTCTGAGGGAAAAAGGACTGGCGGCGGCAGCCAAAAAATCGGGCAGAATTACTGCCGAGGGTCTTGTGGAGTCCTATATACACGGCGGGGGAAGGATCGGGGTCCTGGTGGAGGTAAACTGCGAAACCGATTTTGTAGCAAAAACAGATCAGTTTAAGGCTTTGGTAAAAGATATAGCCATGCAAATAGCGGCATCCAGGCCGGAATACATAAGGCGTGAGGAAGTTCCAGCCAATATCATCGCCAGGGAGAAGGATGTACTTTCGGCCCAGGCTGCTAATGAAGGTAAGCCGGAGAAAATCATCCAAAAAATGGTGGATGGTCGCATAGAGAAATTTTATAAAGAGGTATGCCTGCTGGAGCAGCCTTTCATCAAGGACCCTGATATCTCAATAAACCAGCTGTTAACGGCAAATATATCTAAAATAGGGGAAAATATCTCGGTACGTAGGTTTGCCAGGTTTGAACTGGGAGAGGGCCTCCAGAAGAGGACCGATGATTTTGCCTCAGAAGTGGCTTCTGCCGCCAAGTGCTGATAGGTTTAACCAAAAAGTATTTCCAATTGAAGGGAATATCTTATGCTTGTAGAATATGACATGACGGGAGGTTGTTGAATGGAAACTCCCAAGTATGGCCGGGTTGTACTTAAATTAAGTGGTGAGGCTCTGGCCGGAAAACAGGGTTACGGGATTAACCCCGAGGTTGTCAACTCCATTACCTCTCAGATAGATGATATTTCCAAGCTTGGCGTGCAGATGGCCATTGTGGTGGGCGGAGGGAATATCTGGAGGGGTGTGGCCGGAAGCGCCAAGGGAATGGACAGGGCAACTGCTGATTATATGGGCATGCTGGCCACTGTCATTAACTCCCTGGCACTTCAGGATGGGCTGCAAAAACAGGGCGTTGACTCCAGGGTGCAGACAGCTATTGAGATGAGGGCAGTGGCAGAGCCATATATAAGGCGCAGAGCTATTCGCCATATGGAGAAGGGCAGGGTGGTCATATTCGCTGCCGGAACCGGGAATCCTTATTTTTCCACCGACACAACCGCTGCTTTGCGGGCGGCCGAAATTGAGGCCGAGGTGATACTGATGGCGAAGCAGGTCAACGGGGTTTATGACTGCGATCCTATGAAACATCCAAACGCTCAAAAATTTGAAAGGCTGACTTATATTGATATGCTGAACATGGGCCTGGCGGTTATGGACGCCACTGCCACTTCGCTGTGTATGGACAACAATATCCCTATTATTGTTTTTAACCTCAATAATAGTGGAAACATTATGAGGGCAATTATGGGAGAAACCGTAGGTACATATGTTGGGGGTGAATTGATTGGCTAAGGAGATTGTCATAGAAGCAGAGGCCAACATGAAAAAGACTGTTGAAGTGGTGAAGAAGGAATTTGCTTCCCTGAGAGCGGGACGGGCAACACCGGCCTTACTGGATAAGGTTAACGTAAATTATTACGGCACACCGACCCCGGTAAGCCAGATGGCCAACATAACCGCGTCCGAAGCAAGACTTCTGGTGATTCAGCCCTGGGATAAATCATCCCTGCCCGAGATTGAGCGGGCGATACTTAAATCAGATCTTGGGATAAATCCCTCCAGTGATGGAACTGTGATACGCCTTGCCATTCCCCAGCTTACCCAGGAAAGGCGGCAGGAACTGGTAAAAGTGGTCAGGAAAAAGGCCGAGGAAGGCAGGGTGGCCATCCGCAATGTGCGCAGGGACACCAACGACTCCTTAAAGGCCAGCGAGAAAAAAGGGGAACTGTCGGAAGATGATCTGCGCAGGTTTCAGGAAGAAGTTCAGAAGTTGACCGACAAGTATGTCAAGGAAGTGGACCAAATCACCCATATTAAAGAGCAGGAGATCATGCAGGTTTGACAGCTCAACTGGAAAATGAGATACTGGCGGTTTTTTTGGGCGAAGCAGTTGAGGTTCTAAAAAAGTCCGGTCTTAAATATGTAATTGAGTACACCGGTTTTGCGCACAGTGACACTGCCGCTGCCGGGAGGGAAAGGGTTGTTCGTTTTAACCTCCGGGGTGAAACTGGTTTTATAACCGTTGCCCGTGAGCAATCAGGAAAGGATGTGTAGGCTTAAATGGCATATCGTATCACTGACGAGTGTCTGGCTTGTGGAACATGCATGGAATCCTGTCCCAGTGAGGCAATTATTGAGGGCGACAATTATAAAATAGACTCCGACAAATGTGAAAACTGTGGAACCTGTATAGATACCTGCCCCACTGGAGCCATTATTGAGGAATAATTACGAAACCCCCTCAAAAAAGGAGGGGGTTGTTTTATAAAGGCTATAAGCTATAAGCTTTTCCAGTACAGATTGAATGTATAATAAATATAATTCAAAAGCCTGCCATATATAATATAATAATTGTGTCACCATGTTTTTGTCTTTCTTTTGGAGTATAAATGAATTATCAGATAAAAATATCTGATAATCTGAGCTTATAGCTTATAGCTTACAGCTCACAGCTCATTGGAGGGTTGGCCTGATGATAAAGAATATTGTAAATCTTATGCGCAGGTCGTCAGACAGGGAAGTGGAGGAAAGTGAAGAGGCACTGATAACTTCTCTGGATCCTGCACGGATTCCAAAGCATGTGGCCATTATTATGGACGGAAACGGACGTTGGGCCCGCCGGAGGGGAATGCCCAGGTCCTTCGGACACAGGGCGGGTGTGGAATCACTTCGTGAAGCAGTACGGGTTAGTGGTAAGATTGGTCTTAAGGTACTGACTGTTTACGCCTTTTCAACGGAAAACTGGAAACGGCCCCAGGAAGAAGTAAACATTTTAATGGACTTGCTGGTGGAATATCTTAATAAGGAAATAGATGAACTCTGTGAAAATAATGTTAAGATCAGGGCCATCGGAGGAATAAAGGAACTTCCACCCAAGGCCAGGGAGGCCATCGCCATAGCCCATGACCGCAGTCAAAACTGTAGCGGCCTTAATCTGAATATCGCTTTAAATTACGGTGGGCGGGCTGAGCTGGTGGAAGCAGTCAGGGAAATCTGCGCCAAGGTGGCTGGAAATGAGCTTTCTTTGGATAACATAGACCAGGATCTTATTTCTCAGCATCTTTATACCGCCGGGCAGCCGGATCCGGATTTGCTGATACGTCCTTCCGGAGACTACCGGGTCAGTAATTTTTTATTATGGCAGCTGGCCTATACCGAATTTTGGCTCACCGATATTATGTGGCCTGATTTCAAGGGTATTCACCTTGTCCGGGCGGTATTGGAATTTCAGAGACGAAACCGCAGGTTTGGCGGATTAAATAAGTAGGCTGGTGAAAGGCTTTTGCTTTATAAAAGGGTATTAAGCGCCGTGGCGGGAATACCTGTTTTTCTGCTGGCGGTTTGGTACGGTGACTGGGCACATTTTGCCTTAACACTTTTAATAATGACTTTTGCTCTTCATGAGCTAAACAAGATATTTGGCAAAATGAATTTAAATACCTCCTTCCCGGTGATGCTGGCCGGCTTGCTGATATTAGCTTCCAGCGCCCTCGGTGGAGGGCATGAAGCCTTTGGAATGGCTATAATGCCGGTGGTGGGGCTACTTCTTCTAAGCGGGGTTTTCCGCTATCCGGCCATAGTTCCCGGAGATGTTGCCGCAGGTTTGGCCGGAACTCTTTACATAGCACTTTTAATATTTTTTTATTTAATCAGGACTCTCGACGGCGGTTTAACGTGGATTCTGATTCTGCTTTCCGGCACTTGGGCCGGTGATACAGTGGCATATTTCGTTGGTAAAAAACTGGGGAGAATAAAGCTCGCCCCCCTGCTGAGTCCTGGTAAAACGCTGGAGGGCGCTCTTGGCGGAATTATGGGAAGCACTCTGGGGGCGGTTTTGGTTTACACACTTTACCCTTATCCTGGTGTGATGTACAAGGTTATTGCCCTGGGTTTTTTGGTGGGTATATTTGGCATACTGGGAGACCTTTTTGAGTCCAGTCTCAAACGTTCTGCCGGTGTTAAGGATACTGGCTTCGTAATACCCGGACACGGTGGTGTGCTGGACCGTTTTGACAGCATGTTGTTTACCGCTCCGGTGGTATATTACTTCGTTATTCTGTTTATAAACGGATGAGGTGTTTACCGTGACCAGGTTCATACAGGGAGTCATTATGGGAGGGGCTGCTCTGGCCCTGGTGTATCTTTCGGCCATATATTTCGTGCCAGAGTTGCTTGTTATAATTTCAAAAGCTCTTTCGGTAATAATTCCTTTCATTATTGCCTCCCTTCTGTCCCTATTAATGGAGCCGGCTGTCAATTTTTTGTCCACCAGGACCCGCATGGGCAGGTCCATGGCGGTGGGACTATCCATGCTGGCTATTTTTGGGGGCGCAGGCATTATTATAGTGTTGGCTGTATTCAGGCTGGTAATGGAACTTATTGACCTGTCAGTCTCTCTCCCAAGCTATGTCAAGCCGGTTCAGGAGTTTATTTTATATACCTTTGAGAGAAGCAAGGTTTTTTATTTCAGCCTTCCTCCGGAAGTGTCCGGCAGGCTAAATGAAAGTCTGGGCACCATAACCGGGGCGCTGTCCAATTTCACCCGATCTCTTGCCCAGTTTTTACTTGGATTTGCCTCGGCTCTGCCAGAGGCTATACTGGGGATAATTGTGGCCATTATAGCCACGTATTTTTTCAGCCGGGACCATAGCCTTCTGGCAAAATTGTGGATTGGTTCCGTTCCGGAACCATGGGGTGAGAAGATACTTAAGGTGGTCCGGGAGGTGGGTCATGCTTTTTTAAGCTATGTGCGCGCCCAGGCCGTTCTGGTGTCCCTTACCACTGTACAGGCTATTATAGGGCTGTATATTCTGGGAGTCGAATATGCTTTGACTGTAGGTCTTCTGATTGGTTTTTTCGATATTCTTCCGGTATTCGGCCCGGCCACCATAATCATACCCTGGGCTGTCTGGAGCTTTATAAGCGGAAATGTGGCCTTTGGTGTGAAGTTGGTTATACTGTACCTTATTATATGGGTTGTGCGACAATCCCTTGAGGCCAGGGTGGTGGCCGCCAACCTGGGACTTCATCCCCTGGCTGTGCTGGCTGTGATGTATGTGGGCCTGAAGCTTCTAGGGGTGCCGGGGCTTATTTTCGGTCCCATACTGCTTATAACCGCCAAGGCGGCCCACAAGGCCATGAAGAGCCATTAAACCCCCGGGGGTGCTGTCGGCGTTAAATGTAATTGCGCTCTAAAAAGTAAGTTAATGTATCTGTGAGGTGTGTTTTGATTAAAGGTGTTTCTATACTGGGCAGCACTGGCTCCATAGGGCGGCAGGCACTGGAAGTGGTAGACCTCTTCCCGGAACATTTTTTTATTGTTGGACTGGCAGCCGGGAAAAATATAGAGGTTCTCAGGGGACAAATATATAAATACCGGCCCCGGATTGTATCGGTTTCCAATGACCATGATGCCTGGTCGCTGGCAGAAGAACTTGGCCCCGGGGGACCCGAAATTTTTTGGGGAGAAGATGGCATCAAAGCTGTGGCTGTCTGTCCCGGCGCTGATACCGTTCTTACCGCAGTTACCGGTACGGTCGGACTTATCCCAACGGTGGCAGCCATCAGGACCGGTAAAAACATTGCCCTGGCCAACAAGGAAACTCTGGTGGCCGCAGGATCTCTGGTAATGCGGCTGGCATCCGAACATGGTGTTCAAATACTTCCGGTGGACAGTGAGCATTCTGCCATCTGGCAGTGCCTTCAGGGCTCCCGGCCCGACGAGATAGGCCGCATAATTCTTACAGCCTCCGGGGGGCCTTTTAGAAAACATCCTTGGAATCTGGATAGTGTGACGGTGGAAATGACTCTTGCACATCCCAACTGGAATATGGGAAAAAAAATAACCGTGGATTCGGCCACCTTAATGAATAAGGGGTTGGAGATTATAGAGGCAAGGTGGCTTTTTGGGCTGGATTACGATAGGATAGGGGTGGTGGTTCATCCACAGAGTATAGTTCACTCCATGGTAGAATACACCGATGGATCTGTGCTTGCCCAAATGGGTGTTCCTGACATGAAGCTACCAATACAGTACGCGCTGACATATCCCCGGAGGTATTCCAGAAACATGCCCAGGCTGGACTGGCGGAGCTTGCTGGAATTAACCTTCGAGCCCCCGGATACCGACCGCTTTCCCATGCTAAGCCTGGCATACCGGGTCGGGAGGAGGGGCGGAACCCTTCCGGCGGTTATGAGTGCGGCCAATGAAGTGGCGGTAAATCTTTTCCTGGGGGGCAAAATATCCTTTAACTCCATTTATTCCATAGTAGAAGAAGTGGTTGGCCGCCATAGCGTTATTGAGGAACCCGGTTTGAGTGAAATTCTAGAATGTGACAGTGATGCCCGTAACTGGGCCCGGAGGCTGGCGGCCAATTCCAATAGCTGATCCGGGACATGAATTTAGTTTAGAAAAAATAACAATCACGTAAAGGGTGAACATAATGTTTACTTTTATAGCTTCTGTTGTGATTTTCGGAGTATTGATTTTTTTCCACGAACTGGGACATTTTGCGGTGGCAAAGCTTGTGGGTATCAAGGTTCACGAGTTCAGCCTGGGCTTCGGCCCTAAAATCCTCTCACTGCCGCGGGGGGAAACCGCTTATAACCTCAGAGCAATACCTCTGGGAGGTTTTGTGAGGATGGCTGGAATGGACCCCGGCGAGACGCTGGGGGAGGATGAAGACAGGGGCTTTAACAAAAAGCCGGTATTGCACAGGGTGGGGGTCATTTTTGCAGGGCCCTTGATGAATTTTGTGCTGGCTATTATATTGCTGGCAATTATTTTCATGTCTTTCGGACTTCCTGACGTACCCACCACCAGGGTGCAGGACACACTGGAGGGTAAACCGGCTCAAATGGCGGGTATCCGCTCTGGAGACGTAATTACCGAAATTAGCGGGAAAAAAATTGAAAACTGGGACCAGCTTAGTAAAACAGTGGGAGAAAATCCCGGTCGAAGTTTGGATATTACCGTTGACCGGAACGGGGAGAGAATGAATTTCAGAGTAGTTCCCTACCAGGATGATAAAGGACTTGGCAAAATAGGAATACACCCGGCGCCTAAAAAGGTAGGACCCATAATTGCCCTGATATCCGGAACAAAGTATATTTTCCTGATGTCGTTTCAGATAATGGAGTATCTGGGGAAAGGCATAGTAGGATTGGTTCCTCTGGAATTGGGCGGACCGGTGCGAATTGTGGCCACAATCAGCGAGGCCGTTCGCAGCACCAGCTGGTTTATCAATCTTATGAGTCTTTCCGCCTTTCTTTCGGTAAGCCTGGGGCTGTTTAACCTGTTTCCCATACCTGCCCTGGACGGCAGCCGGATACTGTTTTTACTCATTGAAAAACTGCGGGGCAAGCCGGTGGAGCCCCAAAGGGAGAATTTCATACACATGGTGGGCTTTGGCCTGTTATTGATGCTTATAGTGGTAATAACCTATAATGACGTTCTGCAGCTGATCATGTGAAATGGTAATAGGTGGTAAGTGAGTAATAGGTGGTAAGTAATGAGTAGTAGGTGGTAAGTAGTGAGTAGTAGGTGGTAAGTAATAAGTAATAGGTAATGTAATAGTTTGATAGTTGTTTTGGCTTACAGCTTATAGCTTACAGCATACAGCCCGCACCAATAACCAATAACCAATAACCAATATAACTAACAACCTACAACCAAACTACACAGAAGGGATATTTCCTCCATGCATAGAAGCGGGACCCGGGCGCTGATGATTGGCGGTGTCAGAGTAGGCGGCGGATCACCAGTGACGGTACAGTCCATGACCAATACCGACACCAGGGATGTAAAATCAACAGTGGCGCAGATTAACGGGCTGGCCGGGGCCGGATGCGAGATAGTGCGGGTTGCCGTGCCCGACCGGGAGGCGGCTCAGGCGCTTAAATCCATTAAGGGGCAAATAAATATCCCTCTTATTGCCGATATTCATTTTGATTACCGGCTGGCCCTAATGGCCCTTGACTCCGGGGTGGACGGCCTCAGAATAAATCCCGGCAACATAGGCGGCAGGGAAAAGGTGCAGGCCGTGGTTGAAAGCTGCAGGGATAGGAAAGTGCCAATAAGGATAGGGGTTAACGCCGGGTCACTGGAAAAGGAATTGCTGGAGAAATATGGTGGCCCCACCGCCGGGGCAATGGTGGAAAGCGCGCTTGGCCATATACAGATATTGGAACAGCTGGATTACAGGGAAATCAAGGTTTCTCTCAAGGCTTCCGATGTTCCCATGATGATTGATGCCTACAGACTTATGGCGGAAAAGTCGGACTACCCCATGCATGTGGGAGTTACTGAGTCAGGAACCCTGCGGTCTGGAACGGTAAAATCGGCCGTTGGAATAGGTGCCCTTCTGTCCATGGGAATAGGGGATACCATTCGGGTTTCCCTTACCGATGACCCTGTTCATGAGGTCAGGCTGGGATACGAGATACTGAAAACACTTGGACTGAGAAGGCGCGGGGTGGAGCTCATTTCATGCCCCACCTGCGGCAGAACCCAGATTAACATAATTTCCATTGCCAACAGGGTTGAGGAATTGCTGGACAAAGTGGATGTCCCACTTAAGGTGGCTGTAATGGGCTGTGCGGTAAACGGGCCGGGTGAGGCCCGCCATGCCGATGTGGGAATCGCCGGCGGTAAGGGGGAAGGGCTGGTTTTCCGTAAGGGACAGGTGGTTCGGAAGGTTCCTGAGGACCGGCTGGTGGACGAGCTAATGATGGAGATCTCAGACCTCATCAAGGGGGCTGTATAATTTTTTTTCTAAGGAGGAGCCTTTGTTGCGAGTTTCAGAGCTTTTAATTCCCACGCTGAGGGAAACCCCTGCCGAGGCCGAGGTGGTCAGCCACCAGCTTATGGTAAGGGCGGGCTATATCAGGAAGTCTGCTGCAGGTGTTTATACGCTGCTACCCCTGGCCTGGAGGGTGATAAAAAAGATCGAGGCCATTATAAGGGAAGAGATGGACCGGGAGGGCGGTCAGGAAATAATGATGCCCATTATCCAGCCTGCTGAGCTGTGGCAGGAATCGGGGCGCTGGGATGTGTACGGACCCGAGCTGTTCCGGCTGAAGGACAGGCATGGAAGGGATTTTTGCCTGGGGCCCACCCATGAAGAAATCATTACAGACCTGGTTAGGGGAGAGGTGAGTTCATACAAGCAGCTTCCCCTCCTTCTTTATCAGATACAAAACAAGTATCGGGATGAGAGGCGGCCCCGCTTCGGGCTGATGAGGGGCCGTGAATTTATTATGAAAGACCTGTATTCCTTTGATCGGGATGAAGAAGGGCTGGATGTAAGCTACTGGAAGATGTACCATGCCTACAGCCGTATTTTTCGGCGGTGCGGGCTTAAATTCAGGCCGGTGGAGGCCGATTCCGGCGCCATCGGGGGAAACGACACCCATGAATTTATGGTGCTGGCCGAGTCCGGTGAGGCTCTGGTGGTGTATTGCCCCAAGGATCCCTGTGGGTATGCCGCCAATGTGGAGAAGGCTGTTAGCCCGCCCCAGGGACAGCTAGCCGGGACAGAGGCCAGGCCACTGGAAGAAGTGTACACACCTGATATGCGTACGGTGGACCAGGTTACTTCCTTCATGGGTGTTTCTCCAAAAATACTAATCAAAACACTAATTTACAAAACCGAAAAAGGTTTCGTGGCTGCCCTGGTAAGAGGCGACCGGGACGTAAACGAAATTAAACTGATGAAGGCCGTTGATGTGATAAATATTGAACTGGCCTCCCCGGAAGAGGTCGAAAGGATTACCGGGTGCGCCCCGGGCTTTGCCGGACCGGTGGGCCTTGCTGGAATAAAGCTTGTGGCCGACGAAGAGACGCTGATAACCAATGCCGTCTCAGGATCGAACAAAAAGAATACTCATCTTGCTAATGTGAATGCGAAGAGGGACTATAAGCCCGATCTGATCACCGACATAAGACTGGTCAGGGCGGGGGATCCCTGCCCCTCCTGCGGCACGCCTCTGGTAGAGGCCAAGGGCATTGAGGTGGGACAGGTTTTCAAGCTGGGGGATAAATACAGCAAGGTTTTGGGAGCCACCTTCCTGGATGAGAAGGGTCAGAGCAGGCACATAGTTATGGGCTGCTACGGCATTGGGGTCACCAGGACCATGGCTGCCGCCATAGAACAAAACTATGATCAAAACGGAATAATCTGGCCGTCTTCAATCGCCCCTTTTGAGGTGGTGGTGATACCGGTCAGCGCAAAGGACAGCCGCCAGGATGAAATGGCCAGAAGGGTCCACCTGAAGCTTATGGAGGCTGGAGTGGAGGTCGTTATTGATGACCGCAACGAAAGGCCCGGGGTGAAATTCAAGGATGCCGACCTGGTGGGTTATCCCATCCGCATTACTGTGGGGTCCAAAGCGGTGGACTCGGGGGATCTAGAGCTGCGCCTCAGAAGGGACGGTAAAAACCTCATGATTCCAGAAGGGGAGTTGGTTAACAGGGTTTTGGAAATGCTGGGCGATGATCAGGAGACTAATGATGCCCTATAAAAGGAATATTATTATTCTATCGGTTAGCGCCGGGTCGGGACATATAAGGGCGGCAGAAGCGCTGCGATCGGCCTTTCAGACAGAAGATCCGGCCCTGGAGGTAAATATACTGGACACCTTCAGGTATGCCAGCCCGTTAATGGAGAAACTGATGCTGGGTACCTACATGGAGATGCTCAGACATACGCCCTCCCTTTACGGGTATATTTACAGGCAGTCGGAGAAGGGGCGGCCACTGTCCGGCTTTGCCAAAAATGAATTCAGCAGGATACTGAGCACATTTTCAGCCTCCAGTTTGGTCAAATACATAGAACAACACAGCCCCGAGGTCGTTATCTGCACCCATCCCTTTCCTCTGGGGGTGCTGTCGGCCTTGCGTAAGAGGGGAAAATTCAATTACCTCATTGTAGGAGCAATTACTGATCTTACCATACATCCTTACTGGGTTTTTCCCGAGGTGGATTTTTATTTTGTGGGAGCGGACAGGCTGGCCGAAGACCTGATTGATTTCGGCATACAGAAGTCAAGGGTGTATGCCACCGGCATACCCATTGATCCGGTATTCAGCCGCCGGGAGGATCGCAAGGCGGTAATCCAAGGCTTGGATCTGGATGAAAACCTTCCCACCTTACTTATTATGGGTGGTGGGCTGGGGCTGGGACCCCTGGAGGAATCGGTCAGGGCCCTGGGGTACATGGATCTCAGGTGTCAGATAATAATTGTAACCGGCAACAACCTGCAGTTGAAAGAAAAACTGGACCAACTGGTGCCGGGCCTTCCTAACCGGGTTTTCACCCTGGGCTATACGGATAGTATTCATCAGCTTATGGCGGCTGCCGATATAATGGTAAGCAAGGCCGGGGGCCTTTCCTGCTCAGAAGCCGTAGCCAGCAAACTGCCCCTGTTTATTATGAACCCTCTGCCGGGTCAGGAGGAAAGAAACACCCAGTTTTTGGTTTCAGCCGGAGCAGCTGTGGCGGTAAGCAGTGTGGAAAATCTGGTGGATAAAATTACTTACTACATTATGAATCCGCTGGCACTTAAAGAGATGTCCAGTGCGGCCGCCCGGTTGGGAAGACCGGAAGCGGCCATAGTGGCCGCCGCTTTAATCAAACAGCGTATATTGAACCGATCTGCCTTGGAATTCCCGCAAATTACCGGCGCGGACCGGGGCGGGGGCGTTCTCCCGTCAGAGGGAAATTTACTTTACCGAAGAATCGGTAATAAAATAATTATAAAAAGGTAATCATATAAAATAATGATAGCTGTTTTGAAAAAGTTTCTTTCAGTTGCCGGGAATGCCATATTTAATAGGTTTTTACTTGTAAATACTTATTTGCTGTGGTATACTAATTGTGGTTTTAAGGAAAGACACAGATTTTTCCGAAGGAGTGGGTAATTCCCACTCTTTCGTCTTATACCAAAGGGGTAAGGCAGAAGGAGGAAACGATGGTGGTAAAAGAGAACATAGCCGCCGTTGTTGAAAGATTATCCGCACCCGTGGTCGAAGAGCTGGGCATGGAACTGGTGGATGTTGAGTTTGTCAAGGAAGGCGGGAGGTGGATGCTCCGTGTTTATATCGATAAGCCCGGAGGGATCGGTCTTGATGACTGCGAGCGTGTCTCCCAGAGCCTTGATACAATGCTGGACGAAAAAGATCCCATTCCCCAGACATTTTACCTGGAGGTTTCATCACCCGGCATAGAAAGACCCTTGAAGAAATTACGGGACTTTCAGCGTTTTTGCGGGCATAGGGTGAATGTTAGCACCTATGCTCCCCTGGAGGGCCGAAAAAAGTTTACCGGCAAACTGGAAAGGGTTGAAACGGGGATGATCTTCCTGGAGGAAAAGGGAGAAAAAATCTCCATACCCATGGAACAGATTTCTTCGGCACGCTTATATGTTGAGTTTTAAATTTCTTTTGGCTTGGGAGGCAAAAAAGGGATGAATACCGAGTTTTTAGATGCCCTTAACGATTTAGAAAAAGAAAAAGGCATAGCCGTGGGCGTTTTGCTTGAGGCCATAGAAGCTGCGCTGCTTTCGGCTTATAAAAGGAATTTTGGTTCTTTGCAAAACGCCAGGGTACATATAGACAGGGATACCGGTTCGTTCAAAGTGTATTCCCAGAGGACGGTTACTGATGAAGTGACCGATGCCAGGCAGGAAATAACTCTGGGGGAGGCCCGGGAAATTGACCCCCGCTATGATCTTGGTGATATTGTTGAAAATGAGGTAACACCGAGAAATTTTGGCCGTATAGCCGCCCAGACTGCAAAGCAGGTGGTGGTGCAGCGTATCCGTGAGGCCGAGCGTAATATTATATACGAAGAGTTTGCCAACCGTGAGGGAGATATTATCACCGGCGTAATACAGCGCGTGGAGCAGAAAAATGTATTTATCGAACTGGGTAAAACCGAGGCCATACTTACACCCTCAGAGCAGATGTCCGGTGAGGATTACCGTCAGGGGACCAGGGTAAAGGCCTACATTGTGGAGGTTAAAAAGACCAATAAGGCCCCTCAGATTATTGTTTCCAGGACACACCCGGGGCTTTTGAAAAGGCTTTTTGAGCTGGAGGTTCCTGAGCTGTACGAAGGAGTTGTGGAATTGAAGGCGGTGGCCAGGGAGGCGGGCTATAGGTCCAAGATAGCTGTTTACTCCCGAGATGAAAACGTCGACCCGGTGGGAGCCTGTGTGGGTCCCAAAGGGATGAGGGTGCAATCCATTGTTAACGAGTTGAACGGGGAAAAGATCGATATAATCAAGTGGAATCCCGACCCCTCGAAGTTCGTGGCGGCTTCCTTAAGCCCGGCCAAAGTTGTGGCCGTTGAAATATGGGATGAAGAAAAAGTGGCCCGGGTAATAGTACCGGACTACCAACTATCGCTGGCCATAGGAAAAGAAGGGCAGAACGCCAGGCTGGCCGCAAAGCTTACAAATTGGAAAATAGATATAAAGAGTGAGTCCCAGATGGAAGAGATTTACCAGCAGGAAGGCTATGAGGATGACTATTTACAGGAAAAGGGCGATGAACAGGAAGACTATTCCGGTGAAGATTTTCTGAATGAAGACTATGTAAAATAGGAGGGGGAAAGTTGCCCAAAGTCAGAAAAATTCCTCAGAGGATGTGTGTGGGTTGCCAGGAAATGAAGCCCAAGAAGGAATTGATCAGAGTTGTGCGCACCCCCCAGGATAGCATAGAGATCGATCCCACAGGTAAAAAGTCAGGCCGTGGGGCCTATGTATGCCCAAGGGTAGAGTGCATGCAGAGGGCCTGTAAGGAAAAGAGACTGGAAAAAGCCCTACAGAGACAGATTTCCAGGGAAATATACGAAACTCTTATACAGAGGTTGAACATTTAATGGCAGGTACGGTGTTAAATATGATTGGCCTGGCTCGAAGGGCCAGGCAGGTAGAAAGCGGTGACGCGGCTGTTCGTAGCGCGGTGGGCCGCAATAAGGTAAAGCTAATAATTTTAGCTGAGGACGCTGCTGCAAGAACAAGGAAGGCTTTTGAAATTTTAGCCAGTGATGCCGGAATACCCTTGATATCATATGGCAGCAAAGTTGATCTTGGCGGAATGTTAAAAAAACCATCCCGGTCAGTGGTGGCAATCATTGATGACAATTTTGCGACAGGAATTGTCAGGGCGATGGAAAAGGGAGGGGCAAAGCTTGACTAGAGAAAAAAGCCGGCAACGGATATTAAAATTCTTTACCAGGTCCAAATATGGGAGGTGAATATATGATAAAAAAACGGGTGCACGAACTTGCTAAGGAACTTAACATAGAGAGTAAGGATATCATCCGGGTAATGTCTAATATGGGGGTTGAATTAAAGTCCCATATGAGTACCATGGAAGACGGAGAAATTGATTTGTTTATGAAAAACCACAACAGGAAAATGGATCAGGGTGCCCTGAAGACAGACAGTGAGCCTGGCAAAGCTCCCGTCGGCCAATCTGCCCCGGGACCCTCAACAATAAATGAGAAACAGGTTCCAAGGGAACAGGAAAGGCCGCGCCAGGAAAACATGCCTGATAACAGGCTGGGCGACAGAAAACCGCAGGACAAGAGAAGGCCTCCGGACAGAAAAGATTTCAGGCCCGATCGCGGCCCGGGTATGGTTGATCGAGTGCCTTCGCGTCCTCCCGACCGGAGGTTTGAGGATCGCACAGCCCGGCCTGCGCCTCCTAAAAAACCAGGACCAGCAGCCCCAGTCCCCTTTTCCCAGAGACCGGAGGCCAGGCAGCAGCCCGCACCGCCGGTACAGGCCGATACTGCGCAGCCCCCTGCGCAAGCTCCTACAGAAAGGGCAGGGAAGGCCACCAACGTATCAAGGCCAGCAGCACCTGTACCCCAGCAGCCATATAAAGAAAGGCCCAAATACCCTGATCGTCAGAGGCCTGTTGCCCAGGGGGCTCAGGATCAGAACAGGGAACAGAGGCCACAGTTCAATCGTCCTGCTGGTGAAGCCAGACCCGCCGGCGATCGGGGCTTTCAGCAAAGGGGTCCGTCCCCGGCTGGCGATCGTACATTTGATCGGCCCAGGCCCGAGGGAGATCGTGGTTTTCAGAATAGAGGACCGGCTCCTGCCGGTGGTGGCTACGACCGTCCAAGGCCCGAGGGAGATCGTGGTTTTCAGAATAGAGGACCGGCTCCTGCCGGTGGTGGCTATGACCGTCCAAGGCCCGATGGAGACCGGAACTTTCAGAATAGAGGACCAGCCCCTGCCGGTGGTGGCTATGATCGGCCCAGACCGGATGGCACCAGGCCTCCCAGTTTTGGTAATAACGCCCGGCCAGGCGGCGGGGCGCCTCAGAACAGACCTCCCCAGAATAGAGGGCCCGCAGGTCCCAGACCGGCGCCGCCAGGCGGTGTTCCCGGCGGAAGACCCAGTCCCGGGGGTCTTAAGGTTCCAAAGGTGCCCGACCAGGCTAAGGGTGTGGATAAAATCAAGGCCTCAGAAAAATCCAGAACCAGACTGCAGCAGACTCAGGCCAAAGGTGGGTTTGCCAAGCGCGACAAAGTTCGTCAAGATGATTTGGATGATCGCGGCGGTCGGTTGAAGAGGAAGAATCCCCAGCAAAAGGGAAGAGTTGAACCCAGATCTACTGCCCCTCAGGAAAAGAAGCCCATAGTAATTGGTGAAACAGTAACCGTCCAGGAACTGGCGGAAAAAATGAAAAAAAGCCCTGCCGAGTTGATCAAGAAGCTCATGCTGCTTGGTATTCTGGCTACTATAAATCAGGAAATAGACTCTGATACGGCAATTGTCATTGCCAATGATTTCGGCTTTGAAGTTGAGATAAAAATACATCTGGACGCCGAGGCCCAGATGGAGCAGAATCTGGACGACCGGCCCGAGGACATGATTATAAGGCCCTGTGTGGTAACTATAATGGGACACGTTGACCACGGAAAAACCTCCCTGCTGGATGCCATAAGAGAAACCAATGTTATTGCCACCGAGGCCGGGGGTATTACCCAGCATATAGGTGCCTATCAGGTGGAACACAACAACAAAAGAATAACCTTTGTGGATACTCCCGGTCACGAGGCCTTTACCGCCATGAGAGCCAGGGGATCCCAGGTTACAGATATAGTTGTTTTGGTGGTGGCCGCCGAAGACGGTGTCATGCCACAGACCATTGAGGCCATAAATCATGCCAAGGCTGCGGAAGTCCCCATAATAGTGGCCATTAATAAAATGGATAAACCGGATGCCAATGCCGACAGGGTTAAGCAGCAACTTACCGAGTATGCCCTGGTATCCGAGGAGTGGGGCGGAGATACCATTTGCGTGCCGGTTAGCGCCAAGGCCAGAATAGGTATTGAAAACCTTCTGGAAAACATTCTGCTGGTGGCCGAGGTCAATGAGCTGAAGGCTAATCCCAGCAGGTCGGCCCGGGGCACCGTGATAGAGGCTGAACTGGATAAGGGACGCGGTCCGCTGGCCACCGTGCTGGTGCAAAACGGGACCCTCAACATAGGCGACGGCATTGTGGCTGGAACCGCATTCGGCAAGGTAAGGGCCATGGTTGACGATAAGGGAAGGCGCATCAAGAAGGCCGGCCCCTCGACTCCGGTCGAGGTGCTTGGATTCCACGATGTTCCGCTGGCCGGCGATGCCTTCTACGTGGTTAAAGACGAAAAGGCCGTAAGACAAATAATAGACAAGAGGGTTACCAGGAGAAGGCAGGAAGAGCTTAAAACACCGGTCTTCAGGGTTAACCTGGAAGATCTTTTCAAGCACATCCAGGAAGGTCAGGTAAAAGAGCTCTGCCTTATTGTAAAGGCCGATGTGCAAGGTTCCGTGGAGGCTATCAACCAATCCCTGGATAGGCTTTCCACCGACGAGGTTAAAGTAAAAATAGTTCACGGCGGAGTAGGAGCCATCAGGGAAACAGATGTCATGTTTGCCTCTGCCTCAAACGCAATCATCATAGGATTCAATGTCCGTCCGGACGTTAACGCCCGCAAGGCGGCTGAAAATGAAAAGGTGGATATACGCCTTTACAGGGTCATCTATGATGCCATTGACGATATCAAGGCAGCCATGAGCGGTCTTCTGGATCCTGAGCTGAGAGAAGTAATATTGGGTAGGGTTGAGGTTCGCAAGGTATTCAAGGCCTCAAAGCTGGGCAATATTGCCGGATGCTATGTAACCGAGGGTAAGATATCCAGGGATGCCGGCATTCGCCTGATCAGGGATGGCATTGTGATATTAGAGGGCAAGGTTGATTCCCTCAAGCGATTTAAAGACGATGTCAAGGAAGTATTACAGGGGTACGAGTGCGGCTTAACCCTCGAAAACTACCAGGATATCCGCGAGGGAGACACAATAGAAGCTTTCATCACCGAGCAGATTAAAAGGGAACTGGCCTGATCAAAAGCACGGTGTGCAAATGTGACGCTTGGGGCATAATTGCCATGGGGGGTGAATTAAATGTCTCACAGACCGGGAAGGCTGTCAGAGGCCTTAAAAAAAGAAATATCCGACTTGCTTTTGCATGATATTAAGGACCCGCGTCTGGGTTTTGTCACCATCACTACTGTTGAGGTGTCTCCCGATTTGCGCTTGGCCCGGGTTTACGCCAGTGTTTTGGGGGACAGCGAACAGCAAAAGGCTACAGCCGAGATACTGAATAAGGTTACAGGATATATAAGGTCAGAAATAGGTAAAAGAATAAGGCTTAAATATACCCCGGAAATAGTGTTTAAACTGGATAACTCCATCGAAAGAGGCACCAGGATTATAAGGCTCATGGAAGAGGTCAACAGCGGAGGAGAAGCCAGTCAATGAGCAGTTTGCAAGATATTTCAGAGGTAATCAAGGGGTCAGTCCGGGTTCTGATATGCGGACACATTGTACCGGACGGGGACTCCCTGGGTTCGGTGGCCGCTCTGGGACTTACCCTGGAAGGCACAGGTAAAAAGGTAGTGATGGCCAGTCCGGATCCTATTCCAGAAGCCCTTACCTTCCTGCCGGGAGCGGACAGATTTGTTGTCGGGTGTGACAATATCCACCATGAGGATTACGATACCTTTGTGGCGCTGGACTGTTCAGTACCGAAGAGACTTGGCTCCTTTAGAAAATTTTTAGAAAAAGATCTTGTTATAATTAATATTGACCACCATGTAAGTTCTGAAAGCTTCGGCCACTATAATTATCTGGATCCAGGGGCAGCGGCCACCGGAGAGATAATGACCGATCTCATTGACATAATGGGGATGGGCATAAATCAGGATGTGGCCACCTGCCTGTATGTGGCCATGGTAACCGATACCGGGTCGTTCCAGTATGAAAACACCTCTTCCGGGACTCTTAAAAAGGCCGCCAGACTCATGGAAACCGGTATTCAGACTTCTACCATTAATATTCGCCTGCACGAGGAGAAACCCATCCAAAATATACAGATAATGAGGGTGGCGCTGGAAAATCTGGAAATCAGCCCCTGCGGAAGGGTAGTCTGGTCGGTGGTGGAAAGAGAAATGCTGGACAGATTTTCGGCTAAGGACGAACACACTGATGGACTGATTAATTTTCTGCGAACCATAAAAGGTGTGGAAGTTGCCCTTCTTTTCAGAGAAATTGACAGGGGAAAATATAAGGTCGGCTTTCGTTCCAAAGGTGAGGTGGATGTAAACCAACTGGCCTCAAAATTTGGCGGAGGGGGACATATCAGGGCTTCAGGGTGTATTCTTACAGGAAATTTGCAAAAAATAACCCAGTCAGTGGTTGGAGAGGCAATAAAGGAAGTGTCGGTGAGGCTCCCATAATATGAATGGCCTGATAAATGTGTTGAAACCTCCGGGAATGTCATCCCATGATGTGGTTAACAAGATTCGCCAGCTTACAGGGATTAAAAAGGTGGGACACACCGGCACCCTTGATCCTGGCGCCACGGGGGTGCTTCTGGTCTGCTGCGGCAGAGCCACCCGGTTAATTGAATACCTGGACCATGATAAGAAATACAGGGCTGAAATCACTTTTGGAATTGCTTCCTCCACCGGGGATTCCTTTGGAGAACTTTTGGAAAAAGAGATTCCGGGGGGTTTTTCAAAAAAGCTGGTGGAAGATACTCTTTCCAGGTTTACAGGAGAAATCAGCCAGATTCCACCCATGACATCGGCGGTGCGTTATCAGGGCAAAAAGCTTTACCAACTGGCAAGGCAGGGAAAGGTGGTGGAGCGCCAGGCCCGAAAGGTTACCATTACAGACCTTAAAATGGCCGGCTGGTACCATGACGCCGTGAACCCCAGGGCACTTTTGGATATCGGATGCTCGGCCGGGACGTACATCAGAACACTATGCCAGGATATCGGTGAAGAAATGGGCTGTGGCGCCTATATGAGTTTTCTCCTGCGTACAGGAGTGGGCGGCTACTCAATAGACCGGTCCTTTACCCTTGAAGAATTAAAAAGCCTGGCCGAAAAGGGAAAACTTTGTCAGGCCGTCGTCAGCATAAAAGACGCGCTATCTTTTTTCCCTACTGTGGAAATAAAAGAACAGGCGCTGAAATCAGTCGGATCGGGAGCCACCCTCTATCCTCCGGGGATAAAATACATGCCTGAAGAAATAAGGTCAGGTGACATGGTAGTTCTGGCAGAAAAGGAAATTCCGGTGGCTGTGGCCAGAGCCGTGGCCGATGAGAAAGAAAGGCTTTGTTTTAAACCGGACAAAATTATTTTATGAGGTTGTCGAAAAAAATCCATCCTGAAGGTGCGCCACAGGCCGGGGAAGGCGAATTTTACCTTTCGGTAAGAAGTTTGCCGACAGTCTCATTATGTATGACAATAAATTATATATAATATTAGATTAAATCATCTTGGGGGTAAGGGAGACTTTGGAAATATACAACACTTGGAAGGGTGTTAAGGAGAAGCACAAAGAGTTGGTGATCGGGCTGGGGAACTTCGATGGAGTCCATGTGGGACATCAGAGTCTGATTTCGGGACTGGTGGAGGAAGCCAATAATATCGGCGGCACACCGGTTGTTTTTACTTTTTTCCCCCATCCCCTGGAAGTGCTTACTGGTAAGGCACCACCAAGACTTTTGACAAATGAGGCCAAGCAGGACACCATTAGACAACTGGGAGTCAAGGTTCTGCTACTGGTTCCGTTCACCCTGGAATTTGCCGGCCACAGTCCCGATGTGTTCATAGAAGATATTCTGGTCAGGGATTTGGACGTGAAAGCTGTATTTGTGGGGTATAACTATACCTTTGGAAAGGGCGGCAGGGGTAATCCCGAAACCCTGATGGAGGGAGGCCGGAAGCACGGCTTCAAGGTTTGCGTTATTCCACCAGTGGCCGTGGAAGGTGTGCCTGTAAGCAGCACCCTGATAAGGGGCCTTCTGGCCGATGGTGAAGTGGCTGGGGCAAGGAAATTTTTAGGCTATTATCCCTTTATACAGGGGGCCGTGGTGACCGGGGAATGCAGGGGAAGAACGCTGGGATTTCCCACCGCCAACCTCCTTATAGAGGAAGATGGGCTTACGGTGCCGGCCAATGGAGTTTATGCCGTCAAGGTACAGGTGGACGGAGAGCATTTCCTCGGTGTGGCAAACATAGGAATTAAGCCCACCTTTCACGGTTTCAGCGTCAAGCCCAACCTTGAGGTTCACCTTCTGGACTTTCACGGCGACCTGTATGGAAAAGAAATCAAAGTTTTTTTCACAAGACGTATTAGAGAAGAAAAAAGGTTTTCTTCTCCCGGTGAGCTGGTAGAGCAGATACGGGCTGACATTAACAGGGCCAGGGCTGCTTTTTGCGGCATAGAATAAACTTTGATATAAGAAATATAATGATGATAAGAGAAAACAGCAATCAGCTATTGTTAGCAGTGTAGGCATTCCTTAACTTGTACCTATCGGGCCGTTATGGTAGAATAAGCTGGTCGTGGGAGTTTAATTGGAAGGGGATAGTCGGCTTATGGGGATCCCCAAATTTGATTCTCCTGAAGAAGAGATTAAGAAATGGCTTAATCACATCGCCCTGATATGTCTCAGTGAAGATTTCCAGAAATTGAAAAAAGAACTGGAAACTATATACAGCCGGTCCGATGTTAAAGATTACAGAATAACTGCCTTCCAGGATGCTCTTTACGCATTCCTGGCCCAGGAAGATGAAGCCTCTTCGGTTAATACCGGCAGATGCTGAACAGGGTTAGCATATGAAGGTGATAATAACCGAACATGCGCGTAAACGACTGAAAGACATGCGGCAGGACAGGATTACTGTTTCTGATATCAATAGCGCGGCCGCTGGTATACCAGGCCGGATACCTACGGCAACCCGGTTCAGGGGCTTTTTCGCAAAATCGGGGCGCATGTTTGATATAGTTGCCAAGGACATTCCGGGAGGTCGCTTGGTTATAACCATTATTGGAAAATAACATTCCATGAACTGTGAGCTAGGGAATGCGTTTCACCGGCGGTTTACTTGGCTGGCAGCGATTATCCGGAGTTAGGAGGTGATATTAAATGGCAATGAATCAGGAAATCAAACAGGCCGTCATTTTAGAGCACAAGCTGCACGAGACTGACACCGGATCACCGGAAGTGCAGGTTGCCATACTTACCAAACGAATAAAGGGACTGACCGAGCACCTGAAGATTCACAAGAAGGACCATCACTCCAGAAGAGGCCTGCTGAAGATGGTTGGACAGAGAAGGGCGCTGCTGAATTATCTGAAAGACCGTAGTTTTGACCGCTATCGCTCATTGATTGAAAAACTGGAGCTGCGCAAATAGTTTAAAAAAAGCGGATTTAGTCCGCTTTTTTTTTATGCAACTCTCATTTTAGGGTCTAAAAGTTTATAATATGGTATTTTTCAGTTATCCAGCAGGAAATACTATGAAATATGTAGAAATACAATCAATTGCTAAAAAAATGAAAAAGATGATTGGGAGGATTTATCCGGATGTCAGAAGGATCAATATTGAGAAGAGAAATTGAAATAGGCGGCCGTAAGATGATTCTGGAAACTGGCCGGCTGGCCAAGCAGGCTGGCGGCTCCGTGCTGGTAAGCTACGGCGATACGGTCACCCTGGTAACTGCCACCATGGCAAGGAATAAAAGAGATATAGACTTTTTTCCACTAACCGTAGATTACGAAGAGAGACTCTATGCCGTGGGAAAAATTCCCGGCGGATTCATTAAAAGGGAATCAAGGCCCAGTGAAAAGGCTGTTCTATCGGGCAGACTTATAGACCGGCCCATAAGACCTCTTTTCCCAAAAGGCTTCAGAAATGAAGTTCAGGTAATAGCGACAATCATGTCGGTGGATCAGGATCATGCTCCTGAAATGGCTGCCATGATGGGGGCGTCAGCCGCTTTGCACATTAGCGGGATACCCTTTAACGGACCCATAGGCGGGGTTATAGTGGGACGGGTTGACGGAAAGCTGGTTATAAACCCCACCCAGGAGGAAGCCGCCAAAACTGATTTACACCTTGTGGTGGCGGGTACCTCGGAGGCCGTTATGATGGTGGAGGCAGGCGCATTGGAGGTTCCTGAAAAAGCAGTACTGGAGGCTATAAATTTCGGGCATCAGAAAGTTCGGGAGATTACTGCCTTTATAGAAAAATTCAGGGAAGAAGCCCTTTCCATGGGCCTGGCCAAGGAAAAGATTGTTCCTGAAATTGCAGCGATTGATCCATCGGTGGAAGAAGCAGTCTTTCCCGTGGCCCTGGATAAAATGTCCCAGGCGGTTAGGCGCTGTGTAAGTGAAAAAATGGATAAAAAAACCAGAGAAAACTTCATGGATGAAACTGCGGCTGAAATAGTTGAACAGTTTACAGAAGCCTTCCCGGAGCAGAAGTCTTCCGTGGTCAGCATGGTTGAAAAAGCCGAGAAAAAGGCCATGCGCCAGATGATACTTGAAGATAAAATACGCATTGACGGGCGCAGCACCAAAGAGGTGAGGCCCATCACGGTGGAAGTTGGTATTCTGCCCAGGACTCACGGAACAGGGCTTTTTACCAGGGGTCAGACCCAGGTGCTGTCAGTGGTTACTCTGGGCCCGGTTTCAGATGAGCAGAGGCTTGACGGGCTGGGCACCGAGGAAAAAAAGAGATTCATGCATCACTATAATTTTCCTCCTTTCAGCACAGGGGAAACAAAGCCAATGCGTTCACCTGGCAGGCGGGAAATAGGCCACGGGGCATTGGCCGAGAGGGCGCTGGAGGCTGTGGTGCCCAGCGTGGATACCTTTCCTTACACCATCAGGATTGTTTCCGAGGCCATAGAATCCAATGGGTCCACCTCCATGGGAAGCGTTTGCGGGAGTTGCCTGGGGTTATTAGATGCCGGCGTGCCCATCAAGGCTCCGGTGGCGGGAGCAGCCATGGGATTGATCAAAGAAGGTGATGAAGTTGTAGTCCTCACCGATATTCAGGGAATTGAAGACCACCTGGGAGACATGGATTTCAAGGTTGCCGGAACGGCTAATGGAGTAACCGCCCTTCAGATGGACATCAAGGTAGCCGGAGTGACTCCGGAAATTCTCGAAAGGGCTGTGGCCCAGGCAACTGAGGCCAGGATGCACATACTGGGCAAGATGATCGAAGTCATAGATAAGCCCAGAGAAGAAATGTCTCCCTATGCCCCCAGGATCATACACTTTAATATAGACCCGGATAAGATAAGGGATGTCATAGGACCCGGCGGAAAAATAATTAAAAAGATTGTTGAAGAGACCGGCGTGGATATAGACATTGAGGATGACGGTCGTGTTTATATATCGGCCATTGACCCCGAGGCTGGCAAGAAGGCGCTGAGAATCATCGAGGGCATAACAAAAGAGGTACAGGTGGGGGAAATATATAATGGCAAGGTTACCAGAGTAACCGACTTTGGCTGCTTCGTGGAAGTTATCCCCGGGGTTTTGGGGCTTCCGGGAAAAGAAGGTCTGGTGCATATATCCCAACTGGCCCATCACCGGGTTGCCAAGACCGAGGATATTGTCAGCGAAGGGGATACAATACCGGTTAAGGCCATCGGCTATGACAATCAGGGACGGCTTAAGCTTTCCCGCAAGGAGGCCGTGCCTCCGGAGCCGGGAGAACTGGAGGCTGCCAGGGCACAGGAGCAGTCCGCTCCGCCCAGGAGAGAGCCCCAGAGAGACTCCCGCGGACCCCAGGGCGGTTACGGCAGACGTAATTTTTAATTCCATTTAACAGTTTAAAACAGGCTGAGTTCAATACCTAAAACAGAGAGCGTTTCAACGTCCTCTGTTTTAATTATTTGGTAACAAGAAAATTAACGGCCAGCTAATTTTTATTTTAAACTGTGATAAAATTGGTGTGGCATCA